>Ga0100397_1000241_pt1 | contig 30686 bp, 30 predicted proteins | sample CryGeymeta201521_FD_81550 | JGI IMG/M metagenome (GOLD analysis project Ga0100397, IMG submission 81550) | Groundwater microbial communities from Crystal Geyser aquifers in Utah, USA - Crystal Geyser metaG 2015-21 | ecosystem: Environmental > Aquatic > Deep subsurface > Groundwater | place: USA... | reverse complement strand
CAATGCTATTCCGGCACGGAACCGATGGACACTAAATAGCTGTTGACAGTTCTATGGCTGCTATTGTAAGAAAAGGCATCAACGACTTGGAGGTTCAACTGGATGAGCAGCGTGGTAAAAAAGAGGCGAAAGAAGATAACAAAGCATAAATATAAAAAGTTACGAAGAAGAATGCGGCATAAGAACAAATAACCCCCCTTACCGCTTTCCCATCAAATAGGAAGAGGCAGTCGCTCCCTGCGAGGACTGCCTCTTCTTTTATCTCTTGTAGTAATTGCTCGGGTTGTCGCGTTCACGGTTAGCTGGCTTTCATCGCTCTTAACCTTGAACCGTGAACCCTTGAACCCTTGAACTTTGGAACCTGAGATTAGTTACCCCTTTGGGTTCAAGAAAAGTCTATTTATTGTAATCGTACCAGCCGCCCTTTGTTTTTCTCCCAAACCTGCCAGCCCTGATCATGTTTTTGAGCAGTACGGGAGATACCCATTTGGATTCCTTGTTCAGTTCTTTGTAAAAATATTCGGCTACATAGTAGCAAATATCAATACCAGTAAGATCCATAAGCTCGAAAGGACCCATGGGATAGTTCAAACCATTTTTTACTGCCAGGTCTATGTCCGCTATGGAGGCTACTCCCTCCTCGGCTATCTTGATGGCCTCTATCATGTGGGGAATCATAATCCTGTTAACGATAAAACCGGGGGAATCCTTCTTTACTTCCACGGTCACCTTGCCCATTTTCTTTGCGAAGGCCGTGGTGGTTGCTATGGTTTCATCATTAGTATAAAAACCCCTTATGATTTCAACAAGCTTCATCAGGGGAACCGGATTGAAGAAGTGCATCCCGCAAACCTTCCCGGGCCTCTTGGTCGCCGCCGCTATCTCAGTAAGGCTCATGGAAGATGTATTGGAAGCAAGAACTATTTCGGGTCTGCAAACCTCGTCAAGCTGTCTGAAAACGCTTTTTTTAAGTTCAATATCTTCGATAACGGCCTCGATCACGAAGTCAACATCGGCAAGTTTAGCCATGTCTGTTGTGCCGCTTATTCTTCCCATAATTGCGTCTTTTTCCTTGGAATCAAGCTTTCCCTTTTCCACACTCTTGGATAGAAATTTGTCAATGCTGCCAATTCCTCTTTCAACAAACCTGTCCTCTATATCGCGCATGACTACCTGGCAACCTATCTGCGCTGCCGTCTGGGCAATACCATTACCCATAGTACCGGCTCCAACAACACCTACCTTCTTAATTTCCATGCTTACCTCCTTGAATTAATTTTATAATTTAATGGCGTTTTATATGAAAATGCCCCTCACGTTTACTCCCCCACTCGACGGGGGAGGAAGGTGCGGGGGTGATTTTCATCCTTCGTTGTGCACCATTTGGGCATAGGGGTTATCGGATTTCCATTATAAAATCCAGAAGTCACCCTGACATACTAGAATCGCGCCTCAAGTACTTACTTAATGGGTGTTATCTAGACCGACACAACCCCTTTTACTTCCGGGACACTCTGTTTAAGTATCTTTTCTATTCCCATTTTCAGTGTCATCTGAGACATAGGACATCCGCCGCACGCGCCCATAAGTTTTACCTTGACTGTTCCGTCAGCTTCTACATCAACAAGCTGAACGTCTCCTCCGTCAGCCTTAAGAGAGGGCCTCACCTTTTCAAGGGCCTTTTCCACCTTTTCTTTAAGTTCCATGATAATCTGCCTCCCAACAACTATTTTTTTTGCTATATGCGCTCTGCTGACTAACATATCCTGCCCAAGATTGCTACTTAAAAAATTTTCTAACCCTGGAATCCAGATACTCCGCAAGTCCGTCCGAATCACCTGGTGACCAGCCCATAGCCCTCTTCCATACGTCATCCGACTCCATGCAGAGATAGAGACCGAGATCGCCGTACCACGACTCAAGGTTCTTCCTCATGAAGTCATACAGCTCTGTCCTCAATGGCTTGAAATAGCGCATCTTTCCATCCATAGCCAAAATGAACTCTCCGTTCAGGACACAGCTTTTGGGGTGGCGTCTCCTTATTATCTGCTTGAGGGCCGGCATGAATCTGAAGGAGCCGAGGCTCAGCCAGATAATTCCTGCCGGGTCAATGTACTTGTCAAGAAGTTCAATAGTCTTCAAATAGCCTGTCTGCCATTCCTTGTGAATCACAAGGGGATCGAAATGAAATCCCAATGTGAAACCCTCTTTCTGACACCGCCTCGCAGCCTCAAGTCTTGCCTCAATAGAGGGCGCACCCCTTTCCTCCCTCTCCGATATCGACGGGCTGTTAAGCGACCATGAGACAATTATCCGATCTCTGTAAGGAGATTTGATTATCCCTTCAATGGATAGGGTCTTGGTCTTAAGCTCAAGCACTGCGTTTTTTTTCCCTGAAAAGATTGGGAGCAGAATTGACGTCCATCCGGTTAACGGGTCCAGGGCCAGGCTGTCTGTGAACTCACCGGTTCCTATCCTGTAAAGCCTGTCCGGATGAGCCTCGATCTGTCTTACGACCTCCCCTATCCTTTCTTCAAGGTTTGAGAAGACCTTGAGGCGATTGTCCTTAAAATAAGCCTGCAATATACAGTAGCTGCAATCCAGAGGGCAATTAGCGCCTATATTTAGTATCTGATAGCCGCAACAGATATATCCCCTTGTTCCGGGACAGGGTTTGAGAATATCGCCCTTAAAATCCAATAATTCAAATAAATTATTTTTCATATTTAAATTGTTATATGATAATATTAATGTTAAAAGCTTTTGGGGAAATCATTTTCAGCCCTCGGCCGCGTTACTCTCCTGACTTCCAGGGTTCAAGTAAACGGTTGATACCTTCTAACGATGCTATTGAATCAAGTTTCTTATTAAGCTCCTCCCGGTCTTTGAACCTAACCCTTAGTTCATAATAGGGGGACTCGAAGTATTGGGGTGCTATGATAGTGTCTCCTTCAGGAAGAGCGATTGAGGCAAGACTCTCCTTAAAGGCCTTTTCGGCCATGGCAAGGGTGGGATTCCTCAGATTCCGAAGGTGATCCATAAGCTTTCTGGCCTTCCTGGGATTGCTGAGGTTTTTGTCGTTTATTATTTCAGTAAGATTCGCTCTTAGCAGGAACTCGGTAATTGATGATCCGGCTATGAAGGACATGTCCTTTAATAAATCAATAAATTGTATTTGATAGTTATTATTTAACATTAAGTAATCAATCGTTTTGAAGACGCTTTCCTGGTCGCACTGTGGAAGATAGATCAGTTCAGAAGCGACCTGGAGCGGCATCCTTCCAAGGGCTATCGCGATCTTGATATCACCGCTCAATTCCTTAGCTATCATCATATGCAAATCTAATGATGGTTCGTGTTTTGGTAACCCCAGAACAGGCATGTAAGAAACCAAGACTTCTTCCCTGGTCATTTGAGACGTAAGGAGCGCAAGGGCCATTCCCTTTTCAACCGGGTTAAATTCCCTTGTGGTAATATTGTCGAAAAGGTTCAAAAGAACGACTTCCAGGTCGGAGATGCCATCTTCAGGTACCAGCCGGCAGGCGACTTCAGTATAACCTAGGGCTCTAAGCGCGGTGATCCTTCTGGCTCCGGAGATGGTTTCAAATTCTTTCTCTATAGCCTTTTTTCTTACTATGGGTGGATTTATCAATCCTACCTTACATATTGATTTTTTGACCGGTTCTGAGTGAAGTGGAAAACTCATGGTGAACGGGTAGACCTCGCAGATTCGGTCAAGAGCAAGGGTCACTAATGGATATGCCTGTATATTCAATGTATTACCCCCACTACAGCACCTGTCATACATGTAGCTATCGTGCCGGCTATTATTGCCTTTATTCCAAGGGCTACCACATCACCCCTTATTTCAGATGCCATACTTCCCATGCCTCCTATCATTATTCCAAGCGAACCGAAATTGGCGAATCCGCTGAGCGCGTAGGTCATTATAAGTCTGCTCCTAGGATCAAGCGCGTCCGGCGGCAGCGACACCAGATTCAAATAAGCGACAAATTCATTCAATACCGTCTTGGTTCCCATCAAAGAGCCTGCCGTAATCGACTGAGACCATGGTATGCCCATAAGCCAGGCGATCGGTGACATGATATAGCCCAGTAGTCCTTGAAAGGTGATGGCCTTCCCTCCCGGAGCCGGGAGCATGCCCAAAATCGAATTGACAAGATGCACAAGTGCCACAAGGACAATAAGCATGGCTATTATGCTCATGAAGAGCTTGAGCCCATCCAGGGTTCCTCTGGTTATGGCGTCCATAGAGCTATCGGCCCCTCTGGGAACCGATATATCCCTGCCTGAGAGAGTCTGTGTCTCCGGAATCATCAGTTTTGCGACGGTTACGGCTGCAGGAGCGCTTATCAGGGATGCGGTAAGAAGATGCCCTATCGCTCCAGGTATTACATCTCTGAGGATTGTGGCATATATTACCATAACTGTCCCGGCGATGGTTGCCATACCGGCGGTCATTATGGTGAAAAGTTCACTTCTTGAAATTTTGGAAAGATACGGTCTTATCAGCAAAGGTGCCTCCACCATCCCGACAAAGATATTGGCAGCCGTACCTACTCCTTCCACTCCGCCAAGACGCATGGTCTTTCCGAAAAACCACGAAAAGCCCCTTACAATTAGAGGAAGCACTCTCCAGTAAAAAAGAAGAGACGACAGAGCACTCAAGACAAGGATTATGGGAAGGCTCTGAAAGGCGAGTATAAAGCCTGTTCCGGAATGCCTTTGATCGAAAGGCAGCGGTCCCCCTCCCAGATAGCCGAACACAAAGCTGGTACCTGCCCTTGTCGCCTCTTCAATCGCTGAAACCCCTTTATTCAAAAAAATGAATACCCATTGAGAAGCAGGTGCCTTAAGTAACACCAGGGCAAGTAGAAGCTGGAGAATAATACCGATGGAAACCGTCCTCCAGTTTATCGCTCTGCGCCTCTCTGAAAAGGCCGCTGCAATAACTGCAAGCACCAATATTCCTGTGACGCTCTGTATCCTCTCCATTTTCGCCTCTCACCAATCGGATAGAAGTTATACACTTTCTCCCTCAGGATCGTAATGATTTATCAGCTCAATAACTTGGGGGATGGCTTTGCGCAGATCATGACATGCAGACCATAAATCAGCTTCTGTAAGTGCGCCTTTAGGCGCAGGGCTCAAGGTTCCCGTGAGGCTGACGCCGCACCCACCCCAATTTTTTGAGCTCATAGCAGTGTCCATCCGGAGATGGCCATCTCCAACGACTATATGGATAATCTGCTCTGATCGTCAAGTTTACCTTAATTTACTTGACAAGCTGCAAGGCGGTTCCTATTATTCGGCCACTTAAGGATGTCCGCTTGCACTAAGGGAGATACTTCAGATGAAAAATCTTTTCAGCCCATTTCAAATCAAGAACTGCAGACTGGACAACAGGATCGTGATGCCCGGCCTGGCTTCTTTTCTCCTTGAAAACGGTGGAGAAATCCCCGACAAAGCAGTTGAGCACTACCGGATGAGAGCCGCCGGGGGTCCGGGCATGGTAGTAATGGAGGCATGCGCTGTTTCGCCTGAGGGAATCGTCTCGCCCAATCAGGCAAGAATCTATAACGATGGATTTATGGCCAGTCTTGAGAGAATCTCCACTGCCATCAAATCTGAAGGCTGTGTCGCAGGTCTGCAGCTCCATCATGGAGGAAGGCAGACTTCATCCAAGGTGATAAAGCGTATTCCCGTTGCCCCTTCTCCCCTTCCCTGCCCTGCTATAAAAGGACCGGTTGAGGAATTGACTGTCGCAGGGATACATGAACTTGTAGTGAAGTTCGGCGACGCCGCAGAAAGGGCCGTTGCGGCGGGATTTCAATTCATAGAGATACACGGCGCCCATGGATATCTCATCAATCAATTCCTGTCAAAATTTTCAAATATAAGAGAGGATCAATACGGAGGGGACACAGAAGGAAGGACCCTCTTTGCAAGGGAGATTGTAACCGAGATAAGAAATAGGATCGGAGACAAGATACCTCTTTCCTTCAAGATAAGCGCTCAGGAGTTCGTCCCCGAAGGCCTCACAGTCGAAGAAAGCATCAAGATACTCAAGATCCTTATTGAGGCAGGAATTGACATAGTTCAGGTCTCTGCTGGAAACGACGCGACCCCTGAATGGATCTGCCAGCCCATGTTTATGAAAAAGGCCTGTCTTGCTGATTCAGCTCATCAGATCAGAAAGGCAGTAAACGTGCCGGTGATGGCGGTTGGAAGGATTAATGATCCTGTGCTGGCCGACAGCCTGATTGCCCAGGGAAAGGCCGATCTGGTATGCATGGGTAGAGGGCTACTGGCTGACCCCGAACTGCCGCGTAAGGCAAAAGAAGGCCGCCTTGATGAGATCAGGATGTGTATCGCCTGCAATACCTGCATGGAGTCCATCTTCAGGCGTGGGCGCATAGAGTGTCTTGTAAATCCTTTCCTGGGGAGAGAACAGGAGATGATAATAACTCCTTCATCCGAGCCCAAGCGTATTATGGTCATCGGAGGCGGCCCTGGAGGGATGAATGTTGCATGGATCGCAGCAAAGAGGGGGCATAAGGTCAAGCTATTTGAAAAGAGCAAGACCCTTGGAGGCCAGCTTCTGTTGGGAAGCGTATCAGGATTTAAAAAAGAGCTTCTTAACCTGATTAATTTTGAGCGAAAACAGGTTGAAAAAAACGGAGTGATCTGCCAGTTGGGATGGGAGGCGACTATTGATACCGTGAAGGCGGAGGCGCCGGATGCTGTTGTACTTGCAACCGGCTCTCAGCCGAGTATCCTTCCTGTTGAAGGAATAGAAAAACCGATAGTGGTGCCCCTGGCAGCCGTTCTGAATGGAGACCTGCCTGCCGTCAGAAAGACGGTTGTGGTGGGCGGAGGCCCTACCGGATGCGAGGTTGCTCTTCATTTGGCGGAACTTGGGAGCCCGGTTACCGTTGTCGAGATGCTGCCAAAGGTTGGAATAGGCCTTGAGACCATGACAAGAAGGCTCCTTCTTCTGAGGATGAAGGATTGCGGAATCGCAATAATGGCAGGATATGCCCTTTCCAGGATTGAAGATGACGCAGTGTTTGTAAAGAGTGCTGACGGAGAGGAGCTGAGGCTCGATGCGGAAAGGGTTCTTGTGACCGTAGGCAACAAGGCCAGAGTAGAATTATTCGAGCAGGTTCAATCTCTTGGAATAAAGGCCTTTCGCATAGGGGACTGCCTCGAACCCAGGAGTGCGAAGGCCGCCATATATGAGGGGACCAGACTGGGATGCTCGATATAGTGGCCTCTTATCCAGGCTGTTAAATGAAAATAACCCCCTGCCCTTTACTCTTTTGTTGTGCCCCGCTGACAAGGGAGGTGTGCTGATCATGTATACAAGCCCGGGAGAAAATCATTCATAGATATGTTGTATGAAATTTGTTAAATTAAGTATAATTGTATGAACTCAAAAATCCGGGGTAGGTGTGGCTTCAGCCGCACAGGCATCGTTCGCTCTGCGCCTGAAGGCGCACCTACAGAAGCTGATTCCTGGTCTGCATGTCCTGATCTGCGCAAAGCCATCCCCCGATTTATTGAAATGATACATATAATTCTATATAATATAGCTATCTTTGTTTCATTATTTTTAGTTTATCCTTTTCCTGCCCAAGCCGAAGAAAACGCAAAGCTGACCGTATTATCACAATACGAGCGCTCACTCCTTCAGGCTAATATAATCAAAGGAATCGACATGCTTTACAGCAGCCGATTCGATGAAGCTGAAGAGCTATTTCATCGAATGGCATCGGCTTATCCCAGCGTGCCGGCACCCCATTTCTATATGGCGATGGTATCATGGTCAAGACTTGCCACCGGTTTCTGGTCAAAGGCGATGGTGGAGCAGTTCAGAGAGCGGCTTGACAAAGCTATTGATATCGCCGGCTCAAGGGTTGATGAAGTCCCTGGGGATGCTGAAAACCACTTGTTTCTTGGAGGAGCGCTTGGTTTTAAGGGACGCTTTGAGCTTATGAAGGAAAACTGGTTTTCCTCTTTTATCCTTGCCTCGGATGCGGTTGATCACCTTAACAGGTGTCTCAAGATTGATCCGACCAACAAAGAGGTGCTTCTGGGGCTGGGAATATATGAATATTACACGGCCAAGATGTCCGGTATATTGAAGTTCTTGACTTATCTTCTCATAAGAAAGGGCGGAAAGGAAAAAGGCCTGAAGAAACTCCACACCGCAGCGGCCGATGCAATCTATTCCGCCAGCGAGGCGAAAAGCACCTTGGTGCATATATACATGTTCATGGAAGAGGATTATGAAAAGGCCCTTTCGCTTGTTAGCGATCTCGTCGCAAGATATCCAGAGACCACGAGATACCACTTTCTTAAAGGCGTTTGCCATATCTTTAAAGGTGAAGAGGATGCTTACAAGGAAACGCTCTCGACTCTGATAAGCAGAAAGAACATCATAGCCTCTCAATCTGAGGCTATGAAATGGGAAAGGGTTGCCGACTACTTGTCGGTTACCTATGCAATGATAAAGAATGATTTGGATTCCGCGATATTGTATCTTGAAAGACTAAGGGAAAAGGCCGATCCTGAGGGAGATCCAGCCATGGTGGCATGGCCGCTTTTAAAGACAGCTATGGTATATGATCTGCGGGGAGAGAGGGAGAAGGCAGTTGGCATCTATCATAGCATACTCAACATGGATAATGGGTCGGGGGCGCAGTTCCTTGCAAAGAGATATCTAAGCGCGCCACTTCGCAAGGGAGATCCGTTCATAGGCTACTAGCCCCTCTGCCCCCAACCTTTACGCTCCCCCGCCGGGGGTAATGGCTGTAAAATATGGGCCTTCTTAGTCGGCGGAAAGTTTTATTCACCACTCTGGCGGGCTTGAGGGCAGTCAGATTTCCGCTTTGCGGGAGTGGGGGTATTTTCATCCTTCGTTTTGCCCAATTCGGGCATGGAGGTTAGGTTGAAATGAATGACCTTATAAGGGCCATAAGAAACTGGCACAAAAAGTCACTCCTGGTTGTCTGCCTTTCAGCAATAATTCCTGTTATGGGATGCGCCGTTCTCCCCGCTCGTCTTGCCGCACCTCTGATTCCAAACATGATGGAGTCTTTTTTTTCTGAATGTGATACTGAGATCGCCAGACAGGCCCTTCCTTCGCAGCTTAAGCTCATGGAGGGACTTCTAAAGGGTGATCCTTTAAACAGGGATATATTGAAGGCTCTGAGTTCCGGATATGCCGGATATGCCCTTCTCTTTGCAGAGGATGATTCCCCGGAGAGGGCTTCAGCACTTTATCTGAGGGCAAAGGACTACGGGCTTAGATCGCTCGGCGATCTTGGTGAGAGACTTAAGACTGGAGAAGGAGGAGCAGATTCTGTCAGGCAAAGTCTTTCGACCGCAGGCCAAGCGGCTCTGGAGAATCTTTTCTGGACGGCGGTTGCCTGGAGCGGATGGATATCCACCCAGGGAGACAATCCTGAGGCATTAGCTCAAGTATGGCTCTTAAGACTTTTACTTGAAAGGATTATTGCAATAAACTCTGATTTTTTTTACGGTGCGCCCTATGCACTTCTCGGCTCTTTGTCGGCTGCGACCCCTCCTCTTCTTGGCGGAGATCCCTCCAGGGCAAGAGAGGCTTTCGAGAGGGCCATGGAATTATCAAGTGGACGCTTTTTCCTAATACAGTATTTTTATGCCAGGCATGGAGCGGTAAGGTTTCAGGACAGAGCGCTTTTTGTCAAGTTACTTGAGAGCATTGCCCGCTCGGATGAGGCCGATTTAAGACAGATGTGCCTAATCAACAGGGTCTTTAAGGCGAAGGCAGCCAGGTTGAGGATCATGGAGGATGAATTGTTTTATTGATGGAGTATTTGATGGAAATTAATTATAAATTAAAATTTTATATAACTATATTAATCTTCTTTATTATGTTTTTTTGCTCCTCCATGGCCTTCTCAGCCCGCCCCCAGTACCTCATCAAGTTTGCTACAGTCGCCCCCGACGGGTCTGCCTGGATGAAGCGCATGAGGACCCTTGACGATAAGCTCAGGAAAGATTCCGGAAACAGGCTTGGATTTGCCTTTTATCCTGGAGGCGTAGCCGGAGATGAAATTGATGTCTTAAAGAAGATGCGAATAAGCCAGATTCACTGTGCGGCCTTTTCCGGAGTGGGGTTTGGACAGATACTTCCGATGTTGAGGGTACTTGATCTTCCCTTCCTTTTTAGAAATTATAAGGAAATTGACGCGACCCAGAGGCAATTGAAGGATTTCTTTTCGGACCAATTCAAACAGAAGGGGTTTCATCTGCTGGCCTGGGCCGAGGTTGGAAACGCGCATGTTTTTTCAAGAAAGCCTATAACTTCAATAAAAGACTTTGAAGGGTTGAAGGCATGGGCCTGGTCCGGCGATCCAGTTGCAAGGGAGACCTTCGTTCATCTGGGCGTATCGCCCATACAGCTTCCTATAACCGATGTCACAACCGCCCTGAGCACCGGCATGATTGATACCGTCTATGCGCCTCCGATAGGAGCCCTGGCCCTCCAGTGGCACTCAAGCATGTCTTATATGACTGAGTGGCCCCTGGCCCACGCGACGGGCGCCATACTGATCTCATCTTCCTCTATGGAGAAGCTTCCAACTGACCTTAGTCAGATGCTTACCAGGGAAACCGGCTTGGCCATGGAGGAGCTTACCTCCACCCTAAGAAACCAGAGCAGGGATGCTATTGATGTCATAAGGAAAGGCGGCATTTCCCTTACACCCCCTCCCCCGGATAATAAAACCAAGACCTTCTCGGATGTGCACAGAAAGGTTGCCGCCTCCCTCAGGGACAAACTTTTTCCAGGGGAACTCCTGGACAGGGTTTACGGCATTTTAGAAGGGCTGCGCTGAAACCGTGGATATCTTAGCAAGACTAAACGAAGCGGCCGCCCGTATAGAGGGGATTCTCATAGTAGTGTCTCTCTGGTGCATGGTGGCATCCACCTTTATAACAGTGATTCTTAGAGGCCTTAACACAAAATTTGGTTTCGCATGGGCAAACAGCGCACTTGGAAGTATCGCCTGGTCTGAGGAATTTGCGAGAATGCTGGTTCTCTGGATCAGCTTCCTGGGCGCATCTCTCCTCCTAAAGGAAGGCTCACACATAAGGATAGATCTTTTCAGCCGTCTTTCTTCGCCCGGGATTATCGGTATCAGGAATCGGATTATTGCCGCATTTGCGGGTCTGTGCTGCGGGATGGCGGCATCGGTCTCTTTCCGGTGCCTCTGGATTGAAATAGAATTTTCCGCGAAGATATTCCTTGGTCTTCCGGCATGGCTCGGGCAGATGATTCTTCCCATAGCGTTTGCTGTTATGACATTCCGCTACGGCCTTGTTGCGGTTTCAGGCATTAGAGGAGATCAAGAGGAGCAGTGAATTGATAGCGACTGCCGCCTTCATACTGATAGCGCTTGTAATAATGGGGCTGCCGCTTTTTGCAGGCATCATGTTTGCGGCCTTTCTGGGCCTCTATGCAACCGGTATAGACCTGGCGGCTGTCGCAATAGAAATATATAGGATGGCCAATGCGCCTGTCCTGCTTGCGATTCCCCTTTTCACCCTTGCGGGATACATCCTCTCAGAGGGAAAAACAGCAAATAGGATAGTCAGGTTTTCACAGAGCCTCCTGGGATGGTTGCCCGGAGGTCTCGGCGCTGTAGTGCTTATAACTTGCGCATTCTTTACAGCCCTTACAGGAGCCACGGGCGTAACCATCATAGCTCTTGGTGGCCTCCTTTTTCCTGCCCTTCTTTCAGCCAACTACAAAGAAGATTTCTCTCTGGGACTGCTTACCATTTCCGGGAGCATCGGGCTTCATTTCCCGCCGAGTCTTCCCGTCATTCTTTATTGTTTCGTCTCAGGGCTAAACATAGAAAAGCTTTTCCTGGCGACCCTCCTCCCGGGATTGCTTGTTCTAATGCTGCCCTGCCTCTTTTCCCTCGCTCAGGGAAGAAGATGGGGGCTTGAGCGCAGGCCCTTCTCATGGGGTGAGTTTTCAGCCTCCTTAAGAGGGGCCGCATGGGAGCTTCCTATCCCCTTTCTTATCGTAGCAGGCATCTATACAGGATTCAGCACAGCAACCGAAACCGCTGCGCTGACTGTTGTATATGTTCTCATTGTAAAGATACTCATCTACAAGGAAATAGGCCCTGGAAGGGATCTCAACCGCATCATGAGAGAGAGCGCGAAAATGGTCGGCAGCATCATGATAATACTGGGGGCTGCCCTGGCCTTTACAAACTTCCTGGTTGATTCTTTTATCCCGGACAAGATCCTGGGTTTTATGGAGGGGCTGGTCAGCGGAAAGGCGGCATTTCTTATCGTCTTGAATATCTTTCTCCTGCTTATCGGGTGCCTGATGGACATATTCAGCGCGATACTTGTAACCGTTCCTCTCATAGCTCCCCTGGCCGACCGCTTCGGCCTTGATCCCCTGCACCTCGGGGTGATCTTTTTAACTAATCTCGCCATAGGATACAACACGCCGCCGGTAGGGATGAACCTCTTTATTGCCAGTTCAAGACTCAAAAAACCCATAGTGACTCTATATCGAGCATCGCTACCTTTCCTTGTGATCTTGATTTCCGCTCTTCTACTGATCAGCTATTTTCCGGAATTGAGCCTTTTTCTGCCATCCTTCTTTGCGGCCCCATGAGGGAGAGGACACTCGGCATCTGAGACCATCTTTGAATTTTCTTGAATGTGAATTATATTTTCTTTATGTGGTTGAGTAAACGACCATTAATTTCTATGGCCGATTATCTGAAACCTATCAGCTCAATAATTGGGGGGATGGCTTTGCGCAGATCAGGACATACAGACCAGGAATCAGGCTCTGCAGGTGCGCCTTCAGACGCAGGCCGAATGGTTCCCGTGCGGCTGAAGCCGCACCTACCCCGACTTTTTGAAATCATACTCTGAAACCTTTTCAGATAAAGTGCATCTAGAGATTCAGAAGCCTATTAATAAGAGAGGTGGTTTTATGCCTATATACGAATATAAGTGCTGCAAGTGCGGCTATGTCTTCGAGCAACTTTCCATGAGAAAGACGGATGAAGAGATTGTGAAGTGTCCTTCCTGCGGCGAGACAGAGACAGAGAAGGTCCTTTCTATGTTTTCCTCAGGAAAGGTCGGACTTTTTTCTAACGCAGGATCCAGCCCCTCCTCTTGCGGTTCAAGGGGAGGTTTCTCATGAGCTTAATAGAGAACTATCGGCCGGGAGCCGACAAAAGATATTAACCGAACACCTGGGAAGGAGAGAAGATGGGTTTCTGGGCTTTTATAGCAATAATCGTGTTATGGATTGTCCTTCAGGCGTACATACTTCCCAAACTGGGAATTTCCACATGAATGAGCAATAGCTGCCAGTTGGGCGGCAAGAATGAAGATAAGCCTTCTGTCTCATTACCGGAAATAAAAAAGGATTAGGCAAAAGGCCCGGGCGAAAGGCATCAGACCTCCGCCCGTCTTTTTTCCTCTCCCCTCACCTCCCTGCGAAGGAGCTTTCCCACTTTAGATTTGGGGAGCATATCTCTAAACTCAATATACTGAGGTATCTTATAGGCGGCAAGTCTTTCCTTACACCACTTGATGAGTTCATAGCCGGTTATTCCCTTGACGTCCTCCTTCAGCACTACAAATGCCTTGATCCTTTCCCCCACCTTAGGATCAGGTATTCCTATGGCGCAGGCTGCCGTAACAGCAGGGTGCTCCTGGAGCACAGCCTCTATCTCCGAGGAGGAGATACGGTAGCCTTTATGCTTAATGGTATCAACCGTTCGATCAACAAAATAAAGATTCCCTTCATGGTCTATTGATACAATATCGGCGGTTCTGTACCAGAGTCTCCCATCTATCTCCACAAATGCTGCGGCCGTCTCCTCGGGCTTATTCCAGTAACTCCTCACCATTTTTTCCGAGTGGACAAGAAGTTCACCGGGCCGACCCTCAGCAACCGGCTCGAGTGTCTCAAGATCAACGATCTTGATCTGCTTGGATGGAACTACCTTCCCTATGCTCTTCATCGGCGATTCTCGATCCGTGGGGCACATGGCAACACCTCCGCAGGTCTCAGTGGCACCGTAGCCTTGATAGATAGGCTTATTGAATTTATTTCGCCATCTCTGATTGAGTTCGACCGGGAGCACATCTCCTCCGTTGAAGCAATACCTGAGGGAACTGAGGTCATAGAGGTCCAGTCTGTTGTGCTCGAGAATCATCCTGTACAGTGTGGGAACACCTATCAGGGATTTGGCCTTCAATCGCTCTATAGCGTCGAATATCGCGTCAAGGTTGACCTTGGGCATTAAGGCTATCGTGCCTCCCATGAGTAGGACGCTAAGCCCGCAGGTTTGTCCCAGAATATGAAAGAGAGGCGCGGAACCTATAATTATGTTTTCTCCGGCGGGGAAAAGGAAATCAGGCGTCTTTATCTGCTCAAGCGCCGAGTCAAGATACAGGCCGTGGGAGATGGGCACACCTTTGGGGAATTTCGTTGTGCCGCCGGTGTAGAGGATCTCGGCAGTATCAAGATTTCTTCTTGAAACGGAGGGCAATTCGCGTGCGCCGCCTTTGAGCATCTTTCTGATACGCAAGACATGACTCTCTTTTGACATCTTTCCCTTTGGAACAACGTCAAATGCCCATCCCATAGCCCTTTTCCACCAGGGAAGTAAATCTGAAAGCCTAGCCACAATAACCTTCTTTATGTTTGTCCGAGACATGGCCTCCAAAACATATCCATAATTTGTGTCCGAGCAAACGGCGAATGAGGCATCGCTGTCTTTGGCTATGTAGCCGAAATCGTAAGATGTATAGATAGGCGTAATGGGAACTGCGACGGCATCGGCACGGAGAATAGCAAGCCAGCTCACCACCCACTGAATGCTGTTGGGTAGATATACGACAACACGCATCCCCTGCCCAAGTCCCTGTTTCACCAAAGACCCGGCCATGGCTTCAGCCATTTTAAGCAGATCGCCATAGGTATAACGGCTGCCCAGATAAACAACTGCCGTACGATCCGCATTGGCCCGGGCTGTTGACGCAAATGCCTCGAAGATATTGTCCGGATTCACTGGAGATGCCATAGGATTAAACGCCAAAATAGGCCGATTTAACTTCAGGGTTATCCATCAATTCCTTCCCTGTTCCCGAAAGTGCCAACATTCCGTTTTCAAGTATGTAGCCAAAATTGATTATGGGAAGAACAGGTCTTGCAAACTGCTCGGCTATCATAACCGTCAAAACCGATTCGGATATCAAGACTTTTATGGCCTCAACCAGCAGTTGCTGCATCATGGGACTAAGACCAAGAAGAGGCTCATCAAGAAGAAGAAGCCTTGGCTCCGCTACAAGGGCCATTCCGATTGCGAGCATCTGCTGCTCGCCTCCGCTCAGAAAACCGGCCTTTCTGTTCTTTAGATGAATAAGGGCCGGGAAAAGATCAAAAGCCTGATTAACAATCTTCTTTATCCGGTTTCTTTTCTTTAGGTAACCTGCGATCCTGAGATTTTCCAAAACGTTACTTTCAGGAAATATCGGATGACGCTCCCGGCAGAGAACAATCCCCCTCTTCACTCTATTTACAGGAGTCATCTCGGTAATGTCTTCTCCTCTGTAAGTGATTTTTCCGTAAACGGTAATTCTTTCCCCGCCCCTCCTCCTCTCCTTGATCCTCATATCTATGATAAGTCCCGAAAGGGTGTTCATCAGGGTTGTCTTGCCCGCGCTGTTTGGACCAATTATGCCCGTTATCTGCCCTTCCCCGGTTTCCATGGTGAAATCATTCAGCGCCAAGGCGTTTTCAAAAAAGACCATGAGGTTTTTTACTGAAAGGATCGGTTCCACGCTCTACCCAGCCTCACTACCAAGATAGGCCTTTTTTACCGCCTCGCTTGCCATTACATCACCTGCCGCTCCTTCAGCGATCTTCATGCCGAAATTGAGTACCATGATCCTGTCAGCTATCCTGAAAAGCTCCTTGAGTCTATGCTCAATCATTACTATGGTCTTACCCTGGAAACGAAGCTTCTCTATTATCGGGACTATGCTCGCCACCTCCGCCAGGCTCAGACCCGAGAAAAGCTCATCGAGAATAAGCAGATCAGGCCGTAAGGCCATGGCTTTTGCAAGTTCGAGCCTTTTCAGGTATCCCTGCGGCAGTGATCCGGCCGGCTTGTATGCGACATTGGAGTCCCGCTCGAATCCGACCTCCTCGAGGAGGTCCAAGGCTATGGCGTCACGATCGCCGTATCTGCCGCCCAAAACCGCCTTTATTCGAGGCGAGCAAAGAGGAACTATTAGAGTTTTGAATGCCGGAAGCTGATAGAAGGGTTTGACCAGCTGAAAGGTCCTCGCCATGCCCATACCAACTATTCGGTAAGGAGGAAGTCCTGTGATGTCCTTTCCTTTAAACAGCACCTCACCGCCATTGGGTTTAACAAATCCGCTAATGAGATTTACCAGGGTTGTTTTGCCTGATCCGTTAGGGCCGATAATGCCGAGGAGTTCTCCTTTCTTCACCCGGAGGTCAACCGAAGATACGGCCGTCACGCCTCCGAATGTCTTCAGGAGTCCTTGTACTGATAGTATCGGCACGGCTCCGCTCATTCCACATCCACCCATCTTTCAAACTGGTGATATTTGCGTCTTATGTAATGAAAGAGCCCTTCGGGAATACCAACAACAAAAATAACCAGGAAAAGGCCGTAGAAGACTATTCGCAGCGCCCCAAGCGCCCTCAGTATCTCAGATAACGGCACAAGGATGAATGCCCCCAAAACGGATCCTGCAAAGGTTCCGGTCCCGCCTACAATAGCTGCGGCTATAGGCATTATGGAATAGTCCAGAGCGAATCCCGGCATCCCCGCGAACATGTCGTGATGGGTGCCGAAGGCCCCTGCGAAGCAACCTACGGCTGCTCCAAGGAAAAGTATCTGAGTCTTGTACCAGTGGATGTTCAATCCAGCGTTCATCACCGCTCTGTCATTGTCGTTTATACCCCTTACTATCAGCCCGTAATCTGAATCCAGGAGTCTTCTGAAGCCGAATAAGGCGATCAGAAGACATGCATTGGCGATATACATCTCAGTAAGCTGTCCCGGGAACGGGGAAAGACCGGTCAGGCCTTCAGTTCCGCCGAATATGCGCGTCGCCTCGACAAGTCGGAGGATCATCAAGGGAAGAACAAGTGTCACCATTGAAAAATATATCCCCCTGAGCCTTAGAACAGGCAGGAGCGCTATAGTGCATATAGCGGCTCCACCGATGGTCGCTACGGGCAGGGTTAGGACTGGAGGAAGTCCCCAGTAGTGATTCAAAGCGCCTGCGACATAAGAACCCACACCGTAAAAGAACGACTGGCCAAGAGAGATCAGCCCGACCGATACCAGCACATCCCAGCTTATAGCAAGGAGAGCGTAGATCGCAGTAGAAATGAATATTTCGCGCCAGTAAGGAGAAAAAAGAGGAACAAACAGAAGGAGCCCCACCACCGGCAACGCTCTGGGGGCAAGAAGGTAGATCATCTCCCTGTAGGATGTGAGGGCGAAAATGTCCTCGGATCTCACCTTGATTCCGCGATCAATTCTCTCTTTCCTCTTTTTCATCGGGGTCGAGGCTGCCTCGTCAAATCCTTTCTTCAAGTTCCTTTTGGTGGCCGAAGATGCCTGAAGGTTTTATACACAGCACAATTGCGATGGCGATAAGACTTACGAGCATCATCCAGTGTGGCTCCAGATAGTTGGCGGTAATTGTCTGCGCATAGCCGATCAACACACTTGCTACCAGGATTCCCACTGTGCTTCCGAGTCCGCCCACGATACAGACCGCAAGCGCGTTAAGGAGCACGTCATAACCGCCTTCTACCGCTATGGTCCCGAGAGGAAGAACAACAACTGCTGCCGCCGCGGCAAGGGCTGATCCAAATCCCATACTCAAAGCCGCGATATGGTCCGAGTCCATTCCGAAGGTAAGTGCGGTTCGCTCATCCTGTGCGATCGCCCTGAAGGCAAGGCCGGTTCTGGTGTAATGGGTGAACACGTAAATGAATCCAGTCAGAGCAATGGCTGCCAGGATGACTGCAATCCTCTGATAGTCTATGTAAACATCTCCGATGGCTACACTTCCTTCTATAAGGTTAGGCAGGGTGTATTTGAATCCCACAAAGTCGAAATACCTGAACAGCTCCATAATGGCAAGCCCAAGACCGAATGTCGCCATGACCTCTGAAAGGGCTAGTCCCTTGACCCTCTTAATCACGACATGGTAGATCAACACCCCAAGAGTCGCGGAAAGCCCTATTGCCATGATGACGCAAAGGGCATAGGGAAGGCCTGCGGAATTGAGAAAAATCCACGCGGCAAATCCGGAGAAGATATATATTGCTCCGTAGGAGAAATTTGCCACGCCGCTTATGCCGAATGTCAGATTGAAGCCCATGGCCAAAAGGGCCAGGAGACAGCTATTAACAAAGCCGTAGATTAGTGTTCCGAGCAGCATCTCGCCTTCCGGAAAATCTTGCTTGCCTGCTATCCATTCAAAAATGGATAGCAGGCGGATCTTTTCGTTTACTTAACTGCCTTAAGGCCTTCAGGCAAGGCGATCTCGCCTTCCGCCACAGATTCAGGATAGACCACTACCCTCTTTCCCTGCCGCCACTGGATCATACATCCCATGGCATTCTCGGCCGGGTCTTCGCCGTATATGACCTGGTGGTCTTTTCCGAATTTGATCCTGCCCATAGCGCCCAGTCGGTCGGTCTTCTCAAGCTCCGTAACAACGGCATCGCCATCCACGGATCGAGCCTTCTCGATCGCATCTTTAAGCAGGTAAACCATCTCATAGGCGGGAGCGGGAGAATGGCCGGCCTCTATGGGCTTACCGTACCTCTTCTCATATTTCTCGAAAAAGTCAACCGACTTGGGAACCTTTTTTACGGGAACATTGCCTATCTCAAATATCGCGTTTATTGCCCCCTCTATTTTCTCATCAAAGGTCTTCCATGCTGCGGGGCCAGCGAGGGGCGAAATAAAGCCGGCCACCAGCGCGGGCACCTTCATGGCGTTCCACTGCTTTACCAGTATGCCGCTTTGAGGCATGTCAAAAATGGGCAGAATAACCTGGGCACCTCCGGCCTTGGCCTTCATCAGCCCTGATGAGAAGTCCGAGGCCCCTGTAGGATAGGTCTGCCTGCCGACAACCTGCCAGCCCATCTTTTCAAAGACCATGCTTATCATCAGATCTCCGGTCTTTCTAGCCCAGGCAACGTCCTGATCCATGATGAAAACCTTATTGAATCCGAATTTCTTGTTCAGGTAACCCATAGTCCCGCCAAGATACTTTATGAGATAAACCGCATTAAGGCAGACCCTGAAAGTGTACTTATACTTGTCGTAGTCTTGTGTAACCTTTTTCTGCATTTCAGGGGACATGGCCGTGCCCAGAAGCATGGGTATCTTATACTGGGAAACCAAATCCATACACGCTATAGCCGCTTCAGAACGAAATGATCCGAAGACTATAAATTTGGCCCCATCCTCCAGAATGAGCTTTTTATGGGCCTTTATGACCTCTGCCACAGGCACTCCTGGTTCAGCGCCTCTTGCATCAATAGCGACAACCTTGAAAGGCCTCATCGTGCCTCCGACGTTGACGCCGCCAGCGGCGTTTATTTCATCAACAGCAAGGTTCACGCACGCTAGGCCTTCCTTGCCCTCAAGGAATCCAAGAGAAGTAGGGACTCCCAACACTATCGGATCTGCTGAATGACACACAGAATAAAAACCAGGTAATAGAGTTAGAAAAAACAATAAACTGAAAACTCTCAAAGCCTGCTTACTCATCTTTTCGCCTCCGTTTGTTAGGATGCTCTTATACGAAAATAGATAATAATAGCGGCATAGCCTGTTTCAAACCTCTATCCGGTCGTTTTTCCGGCCTTAACCGGAATGACTACCTTGATTCCGGACCGGATCGGCTTTTGACATGCTGCATTTTCAAGCTTCGTTGCGCCATAATGAGAATGATGGTTTACACGACCGTCTTTATATTTGCTGGGGAGTTACGGATGGACACTGGATGGGAAGAAAATGTCCCCAGCTCACGTAAGGGCCCCGCTGCGGGTGGGCGGCAGCAGGAAGCCCCCGTCATTACAGGTATAATTACTTCACTGCGTCCTTTAATGCCTTGCCCGCCACAAACTTCGGGACGTTTTTGGCCTTGATCTTGATCTCTTCGCCGGTCTTGGGATTTCTACCCTTCCTGGCTTTTCTCTTATCGACCTTGAAAGTACCAAATCCGACAAGTGTAACGGTATTTTTCTTCTTCAACGCAGCGATGATAGTCCCCAATACGCACTCTACTGCCCCCTGGGCTTCCTTCTTGGTGCCGACTACCTTTGCTACCTCGTTGACCAGATCCCCCTTATTCATGCGTAAATCTCCTTTCCTCCCGGTTTAGGTTATGTACAGTTGAAAATCCCACCCTTTTCCAACCCACCTCCCCTGCTTCCATATTCACGAAACCAGGGGGACTCACTTGGCCTTCTTGTACTCCTCGTCTCTCAACACCCGCCGTAACACCTTCCCCACTACAGAAGTGGGTAAAGCCTCCCTGAACTCTATTTTACGTGGCCTTTTGTAACCTGCCATATTGTCCTTGCAGAACTCCAGAAACTCTTCCTCCGTCCCCTGCATCCCGGGTTTAAGCTGGATAAAGGCCTTGACTGCCTCACCGGTATGGGGATCCGGGATTCCTGTCACGGCCGCTTGGGCAACTTTTGGATGGGTAAAGAGGACCTCCTCAACTTCCTTCGGATAGACATTGAAACCTCCGACAATTATCATGTCCTTTTTCCTGTCGGTAATCGTGACGAATCCATCATCATCAATATGGCCTATGTCTCCGGTGAGGAAATACCTCTTGCCTTCAATAACACGGAATACCCCTTCATTGGCTTCGGGCTTTTTCCAGTAACCCTGCATTACTTGAGGGCCTGAGGCTGCTATCTCGCCGTCGTGTCCGAGTGGGAGTTCCTGTAACCCGGTTTCAAGATCCACGATCTTTATATCTGTGTTTATGAAAGGAAAACCTACCGAGCCGATCTTCCTTTGTTCCAGATTTGTAGGATTCATTGTAAGTACCGGGGAGGTCTCTGTGAGGCCGTAACCTTCAAAGATGACTGCGCCTGTTCTTTGCTCGAACTGCTTGATCACCTCTAAAGGCAGCGGGGCCGCCCCCGAACCGCATCCAACGATCGAGGTAAGGTCGAACTTTGAAGTCAAGGGGTGATTTACGATCGCAGAATAAATCGTAGGAACGGCTACCATTACGGTGACACGATATTTCTCTATGGCTTTAAGGACATCTGTAAACGGAGGCTTGCCCGCCCTGGGATCCGGTATGCAGATTAGTTTTGAGGCGGTGACGCAACTCATAAGCATAACCAGACTCAAGCCGAAACTGTGATACCAGGGCAATACTCCAAGATAGGTGTGGGCTCCACCCTTTTCAATTTTATTGCCGGCATCTCCAGGCTCTTTGGGGATTCTGACCCACTCATTCATGGACATTATATTGGACATAATGTTTGAATGAGTAAGAACCGCTCCCTTCGGAACCCCGGTGGTGCCGCCTGTGTAGATTATAAGAGCGGGGTCTTTTAACGGATCAATCTTGACTGGAGGCACTGAAGAAGACTGTGACTTTATCGCATCGTCAAAGAGAAAGTGCCCCGGTTCATGGCTTTCGGCCTTGGGAATTTTTCCCAACAGAGAGCCTATGGCCCCTTTGATCGCAGGCAGGTATGACTTGACGCCGCATATCACTACCGTTTCAACCTTGGTCCCCTTTATGGCTTCAAGGGCTATGGGATAGAACTGCGGGTGATCCATTACAAAGACTGCCTTTGCGCCGCAGTCAGTGAGCTGCAGATTCAGCTCGGAAGGCTTATAGAGAGGATTGCAGGTTACCGCCACGGCTCCCGCCCTTAGTATACCGAAAAAAACAGGCGGGTAATGGGGAAGATTGGGAAGGAAGATGGCAACTCTATCACCATTCTTGATACCTCGTGAAAGGAGAAAATTGGCTACCCTGCCGGCCGTATCATGCACCTGCGAGAAGGTTCTCGAGGCGTCGGCGAATATGGTGTATGTTTTATTTCCAAAGTCTTTGGCTGCTTCATCGAGAATTGAAAATAGGGGTTTTTCAAAACCCCCAACTTCGTGGGGCACACCCGCAGGCCAGCGGGGACTCTTCATCCATGGAGAGGTCATCTTATCCTCCTTCATTGATTGATGGGCGAGAACAGTTCGTGGATTGTAAAGCCTTTTTCAGCCTGTAGCAAGAGGTTTATTCACACGGCAGAAGAAAAATTCTCCCTCCTGAGGGCGTTTCTCGGCTCAGAGATTTGTCGGATTTAACGTCTCCAGACTTACCACGGCATAAGCCGAAATACCTTCTTCCCTTCCGCAGAAACCCATGCCCTCTGTTGTCTTGGCCTTTATGTTAATCTGCTCCTCTCTTACTGAAAGCATATCTGCAAGGCTCTTTCTCATTCTCTGCGCGTAGGGCGAAAGCCTTGGCCTTTGAGCGACAATGGTTGCGTCAACATTGTTCAATACCATGCCTGCATCTCTTATCCACAAAGCGGCCTTTTCAAGAAACCGGCAGCTTGACACATCCCTGTAGGTCTCATCGTTATCAGGAAAGTGCATGCCGATGTCCCCCTTTCCCAGGGCACCTATGACGGCGTCAACTATGGCATGGATGAGCACATCGGCGTCGGAATGTCCGGCGAGACCCAGATGATGGGAAATAGTGACTCCTCCCAGCACAAGGGCCCTTCCCTCCTCAAGCCGATGGGCATCATATCCGAATCCCACCCGTTGCAAATTGCTTCTCCCTTTTTAATCAGTGGCAGGTGCTGCAGTTGTGGCTTCCGCAGGTCGAGCATCCCGAAGAGCCTGTGGCAGGCGTAAAACTGCCGCCGCTCTTAAATGCGCAGGCAGACATAAGCCTTTCAAGAGACGTGCTATTACACTGCGGGCAATTAATGTCGTCCCTGGAACCTATCACCAGTGCTTCAAAGTCCTTACCGCATTGCCTACACTTAAACTCATATATGGGCATTCTGTAACTCCTTTTTTTCGAAGTAATCCGGCCCCAGTCGCTCCATTACAGCCGCTGCAAGCAGAGGGAACATCAACTCATGATGGCCGGTTAGATTGAAACCCCTGCCGCCCTTTCTGGTAGGGCGGTTGACGACATTTGTCATGGGTCTGTATTGCCTTATAAAATCCATATTTACTGTTGTAAAATCATCCACTTCATATCCCAGGTTTCTTACCAGAGTAAGCGCCTTTAGGAAGACCTCCGGCAGGACGACAGCGGAGCCGAGATTGATGAAAACACCTTTGTTGAGGGTTGAAATCATCCTGGCAAATATCCTGAAATCCGTATGGGAGGCCTTGCCCGTTGCAGCTCCGTCGGCCGTGGGATGGACATGAATTATATCCGTTCCGATTGCGACGTGGACTGTTACCGGTATTTTCATCTCAAAGGCGGATGCCAGGATGCTCAAACGATTAAACGGAAAAGCGCCTTCAATCAACGCTGCTCCCACGGATTTTCCAAGCCCCCAGCCTTTCTCTGCGCCTCTTGTGATAGCCTGATTGAGTATTCTTCCTGTTTCTTCCGCCATACCAAAGCTACCGCAGCCAAGTCCGTCTGCGACATCCTCCGAGGTCCTTCCTACCATCGCGACCTCAGAGTCGTGTATTATTCCCGCGCCGTTCATGGCGAGAGCGGAAATAATGCCCTTCCCCATGAGATCAATTATTATCGGGCTTAGTCCCACCTTTATGGGATGTGCTCCCATGGCAAGAATGACCGTTTTCCTTTCACAAGCTGCCTGCGCGATCAGGTCACTTACCTCCATAAAATCCTTTGCTGCAAGTATCCGGGGAAGCCTTTCAAGCCATACGCTCAATGCACCTCCCTTTTTAAATGGTAAGGCAAAGGATTCAGAGTTTACAAGGCTCTTTCTTTCGGAAAGCGGATAGGATTTCACACCATCGAGGGAAATAGGCTCTATTTCTTTCATGTTATGTCTCTAATCGCCGGGATGGCGTCTTTCAAAGAGGATATAGTCAGTCAGGTAACAGATGATGTGCGCTGCAAGGATGTGGGCTTCCTGAATCCTGGCTGTAACTCTGTCGGCTGCGATCAGGGCAAGATTGACAAGGGGCTTCAAGGCTCCTCCGTTTCCTCCAAGGAGCCCTATTGTATAAATATCCCTCTTGAGGGCTGTGTTTACCGCCTCCACTATGTTTCTGGAATTACCGCTGGTGCTTATGGCAAGGAGCACATCCCCCTTCGAGCCGTTTGCCTTTACCTGTTTGGAAAATATCTGTTCAAAGGAATAGTCGTTTCCGATGCTGGTAATTACAGATGTATCCGTAGTTAAAGCAATTGCCGGAAGCGGGGGCCTTTCAAGCTGGAAACGGTTTACGAATTCAGCCGCAATATGCTGGGCATCGGCCGCGCTTCCGCCGTTTCCGCAGATAAGCAGCCTGTGTCCATCGGTAAATGCCTCTGTGATCTTCTGGGCCGCAAGCACGATATTAGCCGTGTTATTTTCTATAAAGGATCGGCTTACCCCGGCAGAATCCGCTTGAATCTTTCGAACTATCTCGTCCATCTCAATATACCTGTAGTAGCATAGCGGCGGTCGAATACCGTCAGTTAAAGCCGTCTGTTGTAATCCTCTTTCTGCTCATCCCGCAAAGCAGCTTAGGCGCAGAGGGATTTATTCATGCAGCCTGCTGCGGCAAAAAGTAGTGATTTGAAAGGCGATTGTCAATCCTTGGCATGTCCCATACCTGCCTGCCTTAAGCTTTCCTCTTTCAGGAGACTTCTCTCTTGATCGGATTCGATAAATTAATCCGCTAGGCCTGTTCTTGAAATCCTCTGCAGAGCTCTGGCAACAACTCCAAGTTCAGACACATTTATTGTCCTGACGTCCATGATAACCCGGTCCTTTTCCACCCTGGCTATTATAGGCGGATCATTTTCCCTCAGCATCATCTCCATCTGGGCCGCTGAAAGCCTGGACGGCAAAAGGCATAAAACTCTGGTGCTAAGATCCAGCCCGGGAAGCGCGCCCCCCCCAACCTTTGAAGAACCATCCATAGTCCCAAGTGAAAAATTATCCTCCGGTAGCGGCCCTGCCATCTTCTTGAGTCTTTCCACCCTGGCGGCCAGGGTCTTGTACGGAGTGAATATCATTCTCAGGGTTGGGATCTCCTTTATCGCCTTCCTGGGCTCCCTGTAGAGGCGGAGGGTTTCCTCCAGCGCGACAAGAGTCATTTTGTCAATTCGAAGTGCGCGTGTCAGTTGGTTTTTTCTTATCGCCTCAACCATATCCTTTCTACCCAGGATAATTCCGGCCTGGGGCCCGCCCAGAAGTTTATCTCCGCTGAAAGTCACAAGGTCTGCACCCGCTTCCAGTGCCTGCTGAACCGTGGGTTCTTTTAGCATGCCGTATTCTGCAAAATCAATTAAGCAGCCGCTCCCCAAGTCTTCCATGACCGGTATGCCGTGCCTCCTTCCAAGCGCCGACAGCTCAGGGAGGGGCACCTCCTTAGTGAAGCCGATTATCTGATAGTTGCTTGTGTGGACTTTAAGGAGCATTCCGGTTTTCTCTGTTATCGCGTTCTCATAGTCCCTGAGGTGGGTCTTGTTGGTGGTACCCACCTCTACCATGCAGGCCCCGCTCTTGCGCATAACCTCTGGAACCCGAAATGAACCGCCTATCTCAACCAACTGACCACGAGAGACAATAACTTCTTTACCTCTTGCTATTGTATCAAGCGACAGAAGCACGGCCGCGGCATTATTGTTCACAACCATGGCCGCTTCCGCTGAGGTAAGTTCCTTTAGAATATCCTCAACGTGGACGTAACGGCTGCCTCTTTTTCCTTTATTTAGATCGTATTCCAGATTGCTGTAGCCTGCCGAAAGCTCCCTGAGCCTTTTTAGAACCCTCTTGGCAAGGATTGATCTTCCAAGGTTTGTGTGAACCACTACCCCTGTAGCGTTGATGAGCGGCCTCAGGTGTGGTCTTGCTATCGTATTGACCCTTTCAATGACCCTTTGTGAAACATTTTTGATGTCAAGAGTGGAATCTTGTGTGATTTCTCCTGTCATTATCCCATCTCTAAACTCATCCAGCACCTGGGTGATGGCCCTTAGTATCAGATGCCTGGGATTTCGCCTTTCAGCATTCAAGACAGAGGGCTCCAGCATAAGGCGGTCCACCTTTGGGATCATCCTGAGCAGAGCGTATTTATCATGGCCTAATCCATTGCTGCCGTTGCTCATCTCTTTTCCTTTCACTTTCTATAATGCTCGATTAGCCGATCTCTCATGGCCTTTAGTCTGCTGCTGATCCCTACCTTGTAAACATGAGGGTTTTCAAAGCGCTTATATTCGGCCGGAAGCATCTCAAGGCGGTCTTGGCAGTATCTGGCAGTTTCGGATAATTTCTTAGGATCATATACGATCTTTCCCTTATCCATTACAAGATCCAGGATGGGCTCGGTGTCATAGCCCTTGATGGCAAAAGACTGATGGGGAACAAATGGGTGGTGCATCACAGATATCTTTTTTTCACGCTCAAGCCCAACCACGTCCGCTCCCAGAAAGAGGCCCTGCTTATCAAAAGTCCGCCACACCTGTTTTTTATCAGGCAAGGTTATTTTGGTTACGTTTTCAGAAATCTTGATAACAGATCTTCCATCCGCCTGGGCCAGTTTGTAAACCCCGTCCAGAGCTGCATCGGGCCGGCCGGTAACCAGGTTGGTGCCTACCCCGAATACATCAATGGGAGCCTTTTGTTCCAGGAGGCTTCTTATGAGGTATTCATCAAGTTGGTTCGACGCGGCGATCTTTACGTACGGAAGACCTGCCTTATCAAGCATTGCCCTGCTCTGTTTTGCGAGATAGGCCAGATCACCGCTGTCAAGCCTGATGCCCTTGAGCCTGCGACCCTTCTTTTCCAACTCCTTGGCAACCTTGATGGCGTTAGGGACACCGCTTCTGAGCGTGTCATAGGTATCCACAATCAATACGCAATCATCGGGGCGCGTGGAGGCAAAAGTTCGAAAGGCCTCCAATTCGCTTTCATAGCACTGTACAAAAGAATGGGCCATGGTCCCTGATGCCTGCAGGTCATAGTCTTTGGCGGTTCTGGTATTGCTGGTAGCGTCAAAGCCCCCGATCACCGCGGCATGGCTGGCATGGTATCCCCCCATTCCCTGTGCCCTGCGCAATCCGAAATCTATCAGTACGTAATCTTTTGCCACCAGCCGCATGCGGCTGGCCTTTGTTGCGATAAGAGACTGAAAATTAATAATATTGAGAAGCACGGTTTCAATAAGCTGAGTCTCGATCAAGGCTCCTTCCACTCTCAGTATCGGGCAGGCGGGAAAGACTATTTCCCCTTCCTTTGAGGCATAGATATTCCCAGTGAAACGAAACTTTTTAAGATAATTCAGATAGTCGTCGTGGAAGCCCTGGGCTTTGAGATACTCCAGATCGTCTTTTTCGAAATGAAACCCCTCAAGGATTTTAAGAAGATCCAACAAACCCGCAAAGACTGCATAGCCGCCGTTAAAAGGTGCCTTTCGATAGAAATAATCAAAGACAGCGTGCTGGTCCATACGGCCGGTCATAAAAAAGGCCTGCCCCATTACGAGTTCGTATTTGTCGGTATATGTTCCTGTTATATTAAGCATAAGCATTTCCTTATATGGGCGTGGCTCACAAACGGTCAATACTCAACTCTTTTGAGGCTGCAATATGGCGGATATTAAAGCATTATTGAGCAAGCGGTCTTCAAGGTCAAGACTTTGTCTTAAAAAAAATAATAGAGTAGTTATCACCCTCTGTCCCCCATTTACCTGAAGAAAAATAAGAAAACTTCGCTCGATCCATGCGGAGCCCTTTGAATAGAGGCAGGATATCCGGCAATGATCTATTCGCAACTCTTATCTTGAAATGGATGATTAGGCGTGCTATAAGGATTACAGTAATGGTGGATGTAGCTCAGTTGGCAGAGCACCGGGTTGTGGCCCCGGTGGCCGTGGGTTCAAATCCCTCCATCCACCCCACAAGAAAATCAAGGGGTTAGGTTAAAAAACCTGGCCCCTTTTTTATTGCCTGATTTATCTTATCAAACCGTATATCCAACCTGAAGCCGAAAAAAACAGGCCTCCTGCATCTGGGAAGCTATCTTCCTCCTAGTATTCCTCAATTTGCAAAGCGGATACCTCGCAGCGCTTCTGCCTTTTCTCTCAGATGTTCCATCATCCTGTATTCGCCGATCCATTCAGCATAATCGGGACTTTCCTGCATTTGGTCATTTTCATATCGTCTGATGAACTCAGATGTGCTCAAGGCGAATCGTTTTTCAAACCTACGCAGATTTTGCTCTGTCCGGCTGATGCCCGCCTGCAAGAGAGGCAGTTCATTATTCAGCGCCGCCGCCACCAGGGGCTTAATCTGTCTTTCGTGGTCGGAAATTAATGTCAGTTGGGCCATATTGCCTCCGTGTTTTTCATATGGCTTCCTAATGCCATAAGCAAAGATATCTTCGCTTCAGTATAATACATCAAATCAACTACGGATTCGTTCTCTAACTTCGACCCAAGGAGACCCGAGATCTGGATTCCCGCGATATGCTTCCAACCGGCCATCCAGTTCCCTTTTCTGATCTTCGCTGATTGGAACGGCCTCAGGGACCGCAGCAATGCTATCCCAGATATCTTCAACCATCTGAAGCTGCTAAGCAACGCTCAGTTCCAAAATGTCTGATGTTCTCGTGCTCATAGCGCCCTCCAATCTTGCATGATGCGCGCTTCCAATGCCGCCTGATCCCCGCGGAAAAACCACCGTTCAATGGCTTATCAAGGTTCATGCGGCAACTGTCTCCAGTGTCACATAGATATCATTCTTACAGGAACGTGCGGCATATCGAGGGCATGCCTGAATATCCTCTCTCGTCAGGTGTGGATAATCTTCGAGGATCTCTTCCTCTGATACATTGGAAGCCAGAAGATCGAGAACGAACTCAACAGAGTTACGCGTTCTTCGAATAATCGGCTTTCCACCCAATATCTTAGGGTTTGCTGTTATGCGCTCTATCATTATGACCCTCCCCTCTACAGACCCTGAAAAGCCAGCAGCCGTGCTTTGCCTTCCCGGACAGCGGTTACCAGAAATATTTTCTTGGGGGTATCCACTTCGGTCAAGTTCGCCTAATTTGTCACAATATGTTGTGTTAAGTGTGGCATACGTACGACTGGTGACATAGTATGCAAATTCAGTAGGTTAGAGGTTTTGCTTTTGGTTGGCATCTCTCTTTTAACGCTACTGTTAATGTGATATCAATGGGTTATAATGGAAAGCAAGCTCCTCCGCCTCAGCACTACATATTGGGGCTACTTGAGTCAAGTGGATAGCCCAATATTTTCTTTAATAAAGTATAATATATCAAATCAACACATACTTTAACTTCAAATCTGCGTCAATCAAGCAGTTAGCAAAGCGGTTTGGTCTCGCCTTATTGTAATGAAAGCGATACTCGGAGAGCATATCCTCTCGCTCTTTTTCAGTTCGTTCTCATTCATGTTCCCTCTCCTCATAATCTTTTCGTTCCTGTCTGCTTGCCGGTCGAGCGCTTATAATCCGGATCAGGCCCTGTTCCCTCTCGGTAAAACACACAAGTAGGAGACGGCCTGAGTTGGAATGTCCGATAATAATCTCCCGACGTTCACCTGACGGATGCCCCTTGTCATCAAATATGCAAGCCAATGTGTCACAAAACACTGTTCATCGGCCGATTTGGTTCGTTCTAGTTTCTTGACAGGCTGGCTAGTGGGATAACGAGTTTTCCTTTTTATATACTGCGGCTGTTCTTGTAGAGAGCCGCTGCCAATCCCTCAATGAGTTCCACCCGGGCAATCTTCCTAAGCCATTCCTCCGGAATGCCATCAACTCCATAGTAGGCCCCTGCTATCTGACCGTATATGGCGGCGGTGGTGTCCGCATCGTCTCCGAGGTTTACGGCAAGCAGGCATCCTTCTCTGAAATCAGATGAGCGTCCGAAGGCCCACAAGGCCGCCTCAAGGGATTTCACCACATAGCCGCTTCCCACAATCTGGGGAGGCTCCTTTTGCTTGAAAGAGCCGCAGGCTATTTCATCAATCTCCGAGCACAATGGGTTTCTTTCCCAAAGCCCTTTGACAGGCTCATAGCGACTGGAGAGAAGTTCATCCCTGGAGGCACCCTTGAGCGCACCGACAATAAGGCCTCCAAAATACCGGCAGGCATCAAGACAGGTGATAGCTCCGTGGGTTGTCCTTGAACTTTCGGCGCTGTAAAATACTGCCTTTTCAGGCTCCGACGCAAAATAGAGGGGAACCGGGGCAAGCCTCATTAGGCTTCCGTTTCCTGCTTTGTTAGGGTCGGCTGAGCCTGAATAGGGATTTCCTGAAATGCAGTAGTGCCTCAGGGCTTCTGAAACGGTATTTCCTATGCCAAAGGACCTTCCGGTGCTGCTCAGGTAT
>Ga0100397_1000225_pt1 | contig 31668 bp, 31 predicted proteins | sample CryGeymeta201521_FD_81550 | JGI IMG/M metagenome (GOLD analysis project Ga0100397, IMG submission 81550) | Groundwater microbial communities from Crystal Geyser aquifers in Utah, USA - Crystal Geyser metaG 2015-21 | ecosystem: Environmental > Aquatic > Deep subsurface > Groundwater | place: USA... | reverse complement strand
TGAGATTATGATCAGGCTTTATAATACCGCTACCAGAAAAATAGAAGAATTCAAACCAATTAAGCCCGGTTTTGTCGGTCTTTATTCCTGCGGACCGACGGTTTATTGGAATCAACATTTAGGCCATATGTATGCCTATCTTCAATGGGATACTTTAATTCGCTTCTTAAGATATTCAGGTTTTGAGGTCAAATGGGTGATGAATATTACTGATGTTGGGCACATGACTTCTGATGAAGACAGCGGCGAGGATAAAATGGAAAAGGGAGCCAAAAGAGAAGGTTTAAGTGTTTGGCAGATCGCTGAGAAATATATTAAACAATTCACCGAAAGCCTTGATTTATTAAACATCCAAAAACCTGATGTTTTAACCAGAGCCACTGAACATATTCCAGAACAAATTGATTTAATTAAGAAAATAGAAAAAAACGGCTTTACTTACCAAACAAAAACCGGATTGGTTTTCGATACCTCTAAATTTCCTGATTACGCTAAGTTTGCCAAGTTGGATTTGGAAAAACAAAAGCCAGGAGCGAGAGTTGAAGTTGACCCGGAGAAGAAAAACCCCTGGGATTTCCTTTTATGGGTGACCAATCAGCCAAAACATCTGATGCAGTGGGAAAGCCCTTGGGGGAAAGGTTTTCCTGGTTGGCACATTGAATGTACCGCAATGTCAACCAAATATTTAGGGGAAAGATTTGACATTCATACCGGTGGTATTGAACATATTCCGGTTCATCACAGTAATGAAATTGCCCAAGCCTACGGAGCTTTTGGCCATCAGGCGGTTAATTACTGGCTTCATAACGGTTGGCTAGTTTTTAAAGGGGAAAAGATGAGCAAAAGCTCAGGTGGTAATAATCTTCTGGCAACTGATTTGATTAAAAAAGGCTTTGAGCCGTTGTCTTTTCGTTATTTAGTTCTGACTTCTCATTACCGTCAGGGAATGAATTTTACTTGGGAATCTTTAAAAGGAGCACAAGCAGCTTACCAAAAATTAATCAGTTTAACTCAATTGTGGCAGACCAAAAAACCAAGAGAAAAGGTTTCTGATTATGATTTAGAAAAGATTAATTCTTTTAAAAAAGAGTTTCAAAAGAAAGTAGCGACTGATTTAAATTGGCCGGAAGCTTTAGCGGTTGTCTGGCAGATGGCCAAATCCAACTTGCCGCCAAATGATAAACTGGAATTAATCAGGGATTTTGATGAGGTTTTAGGTTTGGACTTGATAAAAAAAGCTCAGGTAAAATTCGAAATTCCTGAAGAAATTGAAGAGATGAAAGAGGAAAGGGAGAGTTTAAGAAAAACCAATCAGTGGCAAAAAGCCGATGAATTAAGAAAGAAGATTGAGACCAAAGGTTTTATTCTTGAAGATACCCCGCAAGGAGCGATTCTTAAAAAGAAGAAGTGAAAGAAAAAATCCTGCCAATCATTATAATTGTTGTTAGCATTTTGGTTTTAGCCAATTTAGTTGTTTTGGATTTGGGTTGGTTAAGGCAACAATCCGAGGTCATGCCAACACCGACTCCTTCTTTATCACCAGCAACGTCTGATTCTTGCGGAACGGTTTGCCAACAAACTATTGATGAAAAAATTTCCCAGGCGATAGCGACTTTATCAGGCAAAGAAACAACCAAAGAAAGTAAAACCGCAGAGAAAACCACTACTCCAAAACCAAGCCAACCTCAGGTCATTTATATTCCTTTAGGCGGCGGTGGCAGTACTATTAGTCGCGATTGGGCTGATGTTGGCAACGCTGAGGTTTATTTGGATGTTAATGATTATCCCAATCTTGAGAAAGCCTATTTTGAAGGTTTTATCAAGGTCAAACATGGTAATGGCAAGGCTTTTGCCAGGCTTTATGATGTCAATCACAGCATTGGCGTTCAAGGAAGCGATATTGAATCAGCCAGCGAGAATTTTACCTTAGTTGAATCAGGCACCTTGAATTTCTGGCAGGGAAAAAACCTTTATCGTATTCAAATTAAGTCTCTGAATGGCTACGAAGCCTCAATTGATTCGGGAAGAATAAAGATTATTCTGAAATAATAAAATAGAACAATGAGAATCTTTGACTTGAAATTTTTAAAGAACTATACTTAGGCTAATGCCCGAGATATTCAAAACTGCCCGAAAGAAATTTTTAATTCCCCTAATAATTGTTTTTAGTTTTGTTTTACCCCTTCTTTTTCTAATTCTAGGCGTCGTTATCTTTAAAGCTTCCAATAGATTTGCTCAAACTTTAAAAGAGAAAGGGGTTAATATAGAAGAGAGATTGATTCCCAGCCAGATTTTGAAAAACAAAAGCCAATACCACGAACAAAAAATTTGGCTTAGAGGTCAGGTGAATTTGTCGCCAATTGTTTGCGAAAAAAAAGAATGCCCAGCGGAAGATAACTGCTGTGGTTGTCCAAATGAAAGAGATCTTTATCTTTATGACGCTGGCACTATTTTAAAGACAGGTGGGCAGGAAAAATTAAAAATGAAGGATATTTTTACAGGCAAGGCGCTTTGTCAAAGAAAAACAGGCAGTTGTGATTATAATTGTGGCGGTTGGATTAAAGGAGCTCTTTATGATGTTTACGGCCGGTTTTTTGCCGAGCCAGCGCCGCCGGGTTGGCAGATGTCTTTAAACTATTATTTTGAGGTGGAAAACAAAGAATTAGTTAAAAAGATTAATTTCTCCGAGAATTTTGTCAATTTCATTAATGAAATTAAAGGAAAACTTCAAAACTGGAGAAGTTCCGGTCAATACGTTTTGCCATAGCTATTTGAATAATCTTAAAATAAGGTTGACTTTTAAAGATTAAGAGAGTATTTTAAAGTTAAGCTGCTTCAGAGCAGTTTTTTTAAAGGATTATTTATGAAAGAAAAAATTCCTTCAAAAGACAAAGAATTTGAAAATAATCAAGAAAGAGTCAAGAAGCTACATAAGAACTGTAGAGATTTACTTGAAGAATTTGGCGACACTCCTTTAAAACCTGAAGGATCTTATATAATAACTCCAATCAAGAAGATTGATGAGAATTTAAATATTCGCCTGTCTACAGATTCTATTTCAGGAGGAACTCTTGATAGAGAAAAAGCTTTGGATGGCCCCCTTTTTGTTTATGTTTATCGTAAAAATACTAAGGAAAATTCGGAGCATATCAAGTTGATAGAGTTGAATCCCAGTGGTAAATACAAGATTGGTGGTTATCTAGAAGAAAACGGAAGACTTCATCGTGAAGAAATTACGCTTAGTGATTCTCAAGTATTAGAAAATTGTGAAGGTTTTATCGCAAGGCTTCAATGCCCTACTTAAAAATTTTATAGAACTTCGATTTAATTTGCGTTATAATTTCTTCAGATGAGTTTATCAGTTGGTATTGTCGGGCTTCCCAATAGTGGTAAATCCACTCTGTTTAACACGCTTTTAAAGAGGCAGATTGCCAATGTAGCTTCTTATCCTTTTACCACCATTGAGCCGAATGTGGGGGTGGTGGAGGTTCCGGATGAGAGATTAAAAAAATTGGCAGAGTTGATTAAGCCGAATCCTTCGACTTCGCTCAGGACGGCAGAGCCGAAAGTTGTGCCGGCGACAGTCACTTTTATTGATATTGCCGGTTTGGTCAAAAATGCCCATCAAGGTGAAGGTTTAGGCAATCAGTTTTTAGCTAAGATTCGTGAGGTGGATGCCCTTGTCCATATTATTCGCGGGTTTGAAGACGAAAGCATACCTCATTTTTATGGCTCAATAGATGTTAAAAGAGATAAAGAAATTGTTGATTTGGAATTAGAAATGGCGGAGATAAAGAAGCCAACTTTATATGTGGTCAATGGGGGTAAAGAAAATCAAGAGGGATGGTTGAGAATTAATGCTCAGAGCGGTGAAGGAGTCGATAATTTGATTAAAAAAGCCTATGAATTACTAGGGTTAATTACCTTTTACACCATCAAAGGCGGCCAGGAAATTACCGCTTGGGCCCTTCGGGCCGGGGAAACGGCTCTCAGGGCAAGCTTTTTGGTTCATAGCGATTTTGCTCAAGGTTTCATTAAAGCAGAAGTGATTAAATTTGACGAATTTGTTAATATTGGTGATTGGCATCAAGCCAAAAATTTAGGCAAAGTAAGATTGGAAGGTAGAGATTATGTCGTTCAAGATGGAGATGTAATTGAATTTAAATTTAACGTATAGTATACTAAATTTTATGAAAGATTATGAATTGACTTTGGTGTTTGATCCGGATTTATCTTCGGCAGACCAAAAAAAACTAATCGAGAAAATCAAAAAAACCATTGAAGAGAACAAATGGAAGGTTGAGAAAGAAGAAGAATGGGGGAAGAAAGAGTTAGCTTATCCCATTAATAAGAAAAAAAATGGGACTTATCTTTATTTGACCCTCAAAGTTTCTCCAGAGGGTCTTCCAAAAATTGACAAAAAACTTAAAATAGAAGAAGGAGTGATGAGGTTTTTAATCATCAGAAAGGAGTAAAAATGTCAGCACGTTCACTCAATAAGGTTCAATTAATCGGTAATTTAACTCGGGACCCCGAGTTGCGCTACACCCCACAGGGAACAGCTGTCTGTACTCTCGGCTTGGCCACTAACCGAAGTTGGGTCACGGAAAGCGGTGAGAAAAAGGAAGACACCGAATTTCACCGGCTTGTCGCTTGGAATAAACTGGCTGAGCTTTGTTCTCAGCTTTTGTTCAAGGGCCGCAAGATTTTTATTGAAGGCCGTTTGCAAACCAGGCAATGGCAGACTCAAGATGGCGCCCAGAGACAGACAACTGAGATTGTCGTTTCTGATATGATCATTCTTGATTCCCGTCGGGCCCCAGGCCAGGAAGTAGTTGCCGAAGGGGCGGTGGTCGAAGGAGTTCCGATTGAAGAAACTCCGGAAGAAATTCCGGTTGAGGAAGTTGCCGCTCAAAAAGAACCGGCAGTGGAAACAACCAAAAAGACTGCCAAGGGCAGCGGGACTAAAGCCAAGGCGGTCAAAGAGGAAAAGGCCACGCCAACAGCTGAATCTGAGGAAGTCAAGCCTGAGGATATTCCTTTTTAAAAAAATAAATAAATGAATAACAGTTGTCCTTTTTGTCAATCCGGACAAAATCCGGATTATAAGGAACCAGAGATGTTGAAAAAATATCTTTCCGATCAAGGAAAGATCGTTAAGCACCTTCGGACAGGGGTTTGTGCCAAACACCAGAGGAAGCTGGCCACGGCCATTAAACAGGCTCGCTTTTTAGCCCTGCTTCCTTTTACAGCCCGTGTTTCTTAAACAGGCAAACCATGAAACTTAAGCTTAAGCTAAATTTGCGTTCGGCCAGATTAATTATTATTGTTTCTCTTTTGGTAATTGTTTCCGGTTGGAGTGGTTTTTGGCTGGGAACCCATCAGTTCCAAATTGATTTTAGCCAAAAAACCTCCGTTAAGATTGACAGGAAAATCCCTCCAGACAAACAAGACGTTGATTTTGCCTTGTTTTGGGATGTTTGGGATCGGTTGGAGAAAGATTATCTGGAGAAAGAGGATATTAATCCCGCTCAAATGGTTTTCGGAGCGATTCAGGGGATGGTGGCTTCTTTAGGCGATCCTTACACTGTTTTTCTGAAACCGCCGGAAAACAAGGAGGTCAAGGATGATTTAAACGGTTCTTTTGAAGGGGTGGGTATTCAACTTGGCTATAAAGATGACCAATTGGCAGTTATCGCTCCTTTAAAAGGAACACCAGCTGATAAAGCCGGAGTCAAAGCCGGTGATTTGATTCTAAAGATAAATGAAGAATCAGTCAGCGGTCTCTCCGCTGATGAGGCAGCTCAAAAAATCCGCGGCCCCAAAGGAAGCACAGTAAAATTAACTTTAATTCACAGCGGTGAGAAAGAATCTTATGAGGTGGGAATAATCAGGGAAACAATTATTGTTTCCAGTGTGGAAGTTGATTTTCTTTCTTCAAATGGGCAAACCGTCGCTCATCTGAAACTTCTGAAATTTGGTGATCGGACCGCTGAGGAATGGGGAAAAGCTGTCAATCAAATTATTGACCACCAGCCCCAAGTAGCGGGAGTGGTGTTGGATTTGCGTAATAATCCCGGTGGCTATCTGACCGGTTCGGTTTTCATTGCCTCTGAATTTCTTTCTTCAGGGATAATTGTTCAGCAAGAACAAGCCAGTGGTTTCAAAGAAACTTATTCGGTTGACCGCCAGGGAAAATTATTAACTCAACCGTTGGTTGTTTTGATTAATGAAGGCAGTGCTTCGGCTTCAGAGATTGTGGCTGGTAGTTTGCGCGATCATCAGCGAGCGGAAATTGTCGGGGCTAAAAGTTTTGGTAAAGGCACGATTCAAGAGGCAGAGGATTTGGCTGGCGGGGCTGGTTTGCATATCACCACCGCCCGTTGGCTTTTACCTTCAGGGGAATCAATTAATGAGGTTGGCTTAAAGCCTGATGTTGAAGTTAAAGATGACTCGCAAACAGAGATAGACGAGCAGTTAGAGAAGGCCATAGAAGTTTTGTAAAGATGGCAAAATTAAAAAGAATTTTTATTATTCTGGCCATTATCTTAATTATGGCTGTTTCCCTTTTAGGGGGAGCGATTTCCGACCGGCTTTTCGGTTATAAGATTCTGGATAGGTTTTTCCCCCAAATTACCTCCAGCCCCTTAATCACTCAGCCAAAAGTTTTAAATGAAGAATTCGTGGTCATCGATGTGGTTGAAGAAACTGGTCCTTCAGTGGTGACGATTGCCATCGAAAAAAAGCCCTCAACCGGTTCCTTAAGCATTGAATTCGGGCCGTTTGGTTTCTATTTCCCCCAGACTCAGGAAGAACCGCAAAAGATTGAACAAAACATCGGCACCGGTTTTATTATTTCTGAGGATGGTTTGATTGTCACCAACAAACACGTTGTTGAAGAAACCCAGGCCGTTTATAAAGTCATTACCAAAGATGACCAGACTTATGAAGTTCAAAAAATCTTTCGTGATCCGGTTAATGACCTGGCTATTTTAAAGATTGACGCCAATAATCTTCAGCCAGTGGAAATGGGGGATTCCGATAAATTGAAAGTCGGGCAGTTTGTCATTGCCATTGGCACCGCCTTGGGGGAATTTAAAAACACGGTGACCACCGGTGTCGTCTCTGGTTTAGGCCGGGGAATTACCGCTGGTTCACCTTTGGAAGGTTATACCGAGCGTTTGGATGATGTGATTCAGACTGATGCTGCCATTAACCCCGGTAATTCCGGCGGACCGCTTTTAAATTCCCTCGGTCAGGTGATTGGTATTAATATCGCCATCGCCGCTGGGGGAGAGAACATCGGCTTCGCCATCCCGATCAACATTGTCAAAGAAGCCATTGATAATTTTAATAAAACCGGTCAATTTGACCGCCCCTTTTTAGGCATTCGTTATCAAATGATTAGCCGTGGCGGAGGCGCTTATGTTGTTGAAATGGTCGCTGGTGCCTCAGCTGATAAAGCCGGGCTTGAAGTCGGTGATATCATTACCAAATTTGACGGGCAAGAAGTCAAAGATGAATTAAGCAAATTGATTTCTCAAAAGAAAGTCGGCGATAAAATTAAATTGACTGTCTGGCGCGACGATCAAGAATTGGAAATTAACGTTATTCTTCAGTCAACGGCTGACTAAAATTTTCCACCACCTTTTTTAAATCGCCATTAACAATTGCTTCTAAATTGTGCCATGGTTTACCCAGGCGATGGTCTGTCACTCGGTTCTGTGGGAAATTGTAAGTTCTGATTTTCTCCGCCCGCATACCCCGGCCGATGGCCGAACGATAACCGCTTAGAGTTGATTCTTTTTTTAGCTCTTCCTGTTCCCAGAGTTTGGCTCGTAGCAACTCCAAAGCCAGTTGTCGGTTTTGTTCTTGGAACCTTTCTTCTTCACAGGTGACCACCAGACCGGTGGGTTTATGGGTTAAGCGAACAGCGGTGGAGACTTTTTGAACATTCTGCCCTCCGTGGGAGGAAGCCCGATAAAACTGCCAGTCCAAGTCTTGAGGATTGATTTTAACTTCAGCCTCAGCAATTTCTGGCAAAACGACAACCGTGGCGGTTGAAGTATGAACCCGGCCTCTTTTTTCCGTGGTCGGGATTCTTTGCACTCGGTGAACCCCGGTTTCGTTTTTTAAAAGGGGATAAACATTGGTGCCTTGGAGACGGATAACACCCCGGCTGATTATTTGGGTTTTCCACCCCTGTTTTTCACCAAAACGTAAATACATTCGTAGTAAATCATCAGCCCAAATTTTGGCTTCATCACCACCAGCCGCCCCGCGAATTTCTAATAAAGCAAGATTATTGTTCACTTATGAAGCATTTCTTTTAATGTCTTTGGTTTTTCTTCTTTTTCATCAAGACCCTTTTTCTTTTTAATATAGCCTTTGGCGGCTGTCTGTTTGGCTTTGAATTTTTCAATACGGCCTTGAGTGTCAACAAACTTCATCTCACCGGTAAAAAAAGGATGGCATTGTGAACAAATATCAACCTGAATTTCCGGCTTGGTGGAACCAGTGACAAAACTAGCGCCGCAAGCACAAGTTACCTTAGCTTGAGGATACCATTGTGGATGAATATCTTTCTTCATGATACAAAATTTTATCACAAATTAAGCTTAAGGACAAGATTATGTTAAAATAAATTATGACTATCAATCCTTCAATTTTCAAAGCTTATGATATTCGCGGAGTTTATCCGACCGATTTAAACGAAGAATTAGCTTATCGGATTGCCCAGGCCTATGTTCAATATGCCCAGCCCAAAGGAAAAGTTGCTGTTGGTATGGATGTGCGTCTTTCTTCACCTAAATTAAAAGAAGCAGTCATTAAGGGTTTAACTGATGCCGGAATTGACATCGTTGATATCGGCTTAGTTTCGACAGATATGTATTACTTTGCTGTTGGTTATTATAAATTAGCTGGTGGGATTCAAGTAACCGCTTCTCATAACCCGGCCGAATACAATGGTATCAAAATGGTTCGTGAGCAAGCTTTTCCGATTTATGGAGAGGTGGGAATTGAACAAATCCGCGATATGATTTTGGCAAACAAAGAAAAAATCCAAAGCGACAAAAAAGGCCAGGTTGAGCAAAAAAATATTTTAGATGATTTTACTTCTTTTCTTTTGAAATTTATTGACACAAAAGCCATTAAACCTTTAAAGGTGGTGATTAATCCCAATTTTGGTTTTCAGGGAGAAGTGATTAAATATGTGGTTAAAAAAGGAAATTTACCGATTACTTTGGTTGGTTTAAATGATACGCCTGATGGCACTTTTCCTAAGGGTCGGCCTGATCCTTTTGTGCCGGAAAACCGGCCGGAATTTCTAAATTTGGTTAAAAACCAAGGGGCTGATTTTGGCATTGCCTGGGATGCCGATGGCGATCGGGTTTTCTTTGCCACTGAAAAGGGGGATTTTATTGAATCTTATTATATGAATGCTTTGTTTATTGCTGATATCTTAAAGAAAAATCCCGGAGCCAAAATCATTTATGATCCTCGTTATACCTGGGCATTGATCGATGCAGCGAAAGAAAATGGGGGAGAGGCGATTTTGGAAAGAGTCGGTCATTCTTTTATCAAGGCCAGAATGAGAAAAGAAGACGCTGTGTTTTGCGGAGAATCTTCCGGTCACACTTATTTTCGTGATTTTTGGTACGCTGATTGCGGGGTTATCCCCGCCTTGATGGTGATGGAAATGGTCAGTAAAAAAGGAAAAAAATTAAGCGAGTTGGTTGAACCTTTGTTTAATAAATATTTCATTTCCGGAGAAATTAATACCACTGTTTCTAACGCTAAAATGGTCCTAGAGAAGATTAAAGAAAAATATAATGAGGCTCAAATTTCGGAAATTGATGGAGTTTCGATTGAATATGCCGATTGGCGAGCTAACATTCGCCCTTCCAATACGGAGCCCTTGTTTCGGTTAAATGTGGAAGCAAAAAGTCAGGAGCTTCTTGATTTAAAGAAAAGAGAAATTATCGATTTCCTTCAAAAGTACGGTCCTTTAGCTGATGGTCGATAAATCCTTGGCTTAATGTGGGTTTTGTATTCAGTTAAAAAGACGCCAATGATGATAATGCCGGCGCCAATTAAAAAAGGAACAGTGATTGATTCCTTCAGCCAAAAAATAGCCAGAGGAGCAGCAAAAATTGGCTGAAGATAGGCAAAAAGTGTTGCTTCGGAAGCTTCGATTAACCGCAAACCTGATTCAAAAGCAAAAAAGGCTAAAGCAGAGGAGAGAAGAGCCATGTAAAGGACACCCCAGAGGGCGGTTGGATTAGAAATTAAAGATGAAAAATTAAAAATTTGGGGACCTTTTTCCAGAAGAGCAAGGGGGAAGATGGCAACCAATCCGGTAAAAAGGGAAACAGAAGTAATAATCAGGGGTGAATGTTTTTTAAATTCTTTTTTGGAGGCGATGACATAGCCTGCCCAAGCGATATCTGAAAGAATGATGAAAATATTCCCCAAAAGATTCCTGTGGGCAAAACCTCCGCCCTCTAAGAGTGGTTGAGAAATCATGACTACGCTTCCGGCGATGGCTACTACTAATCCCATGGTTTCAAGTTTAGTCACTTTTTCTTTCAGAAAGAAAACCCCGCCTAAAACAATAAAAATTGGAGCTATGGCGGCGATAACTGTTCCGTCCAAAGTCGTTGTTCTTTCAAAACCCAAAAAAACAAAGGATAAACAGAGAGGAATCCCCAGAAAACCAATGGGGACAATCGGCAAAATACTTTTGAGAGTTTCTTTTTCTTTCTTGAAAAAAAAGATAAAAAGGGGGATAAAAATTACTGCTGTTATTAAAAATCGCCAAAAAAGAAAAGTGAAGGGGGGGAGGTAAACTAAAGTAGCTTTAATCACCGGCCCAGCTACGCCCCAGATAGCCGCCGTTAAGGTTAAAAGCAAGTAGGCAGTGAGGCGCTTTTTCGGCATAGACAGTTTAATTGTTAAAGTAGTCTTCAAGCTTTTCTTGGGGTATGGTTTCTTGAGAACCTTTTTCCATATTTTTGACAGTCACCGTTCCAGATTTCTCTTCATCCGGTCCCAAGATAATGACGTATTTAATGCCTTTTTTGTCGGCATACTTAATTTGTTTATCTAATTTGTCTTCCTTAAGATAGACCTCAACCCTCATTTTATTTTGGCGTAAAATTTTACTCAATTCAATTGATTTTTCCAGATATTCTGGAGAAAAGACAGTAACTAAAATTTGGCTAGATGTAGTCTTAATTTTTTTAAAAAGCCCTTGTTGTTCCATTGCCTCGATTAAACGGTCAATGCCAAAGGAAAAACCAGTGGCCGGAATATCTCTTTCGGCAAATTGACCAATCAAATTATCATAACGACCACCGCCACCAACCGAAAGGTTGCCATATTGACTAACTCTTAGTTCAAAAATAATACTGTTGTAATAATCCAAACCTCGGGCTAGGGTGGGATCAAACGAGACGCGTTTCTCATCAAGGAATGAGAATAAATCTTCAAGAGCTTTGGTTTTTTTGGTTTTGATGATTTTTTGATAAATCCCTTGAGTCTCCTTTTCTGTTTTACCTTCTGTCATGAGCTCTTTTAGAAATGGTTCAGTACCCTCTTTTTCTTTTTTATCCAATTCGGTAATCGCCTTTAAAGAAAGACCATAATCTTGGAAAATTTGTCGATCATTAATCTTCATAGAGTAATTACGAAAACCCAAATCCTTCATGACCTCTAAAGCACAGTTAATAATTTCTGCATCAGCGAAGACAATTTTAACGCCGACAGTGTCAATATCGGCCTGCCAAATTTCACGGAAGCGACCGGCTTGTGGTTTCTCGGCTCGCCAAATCGGCCCAATTTGATAACGCTTAAATGGCAGGGAAAGATTTGGATTAGTGGCCATAAACCGAGCTAACGGAACGGTAAAATCATATCTTAAACCAATGTCTCTATCGCCCCTATCTTTAAATTGATAGATAAGTTTTTCTGCTTCTTTGCCATATTTTTTTAAAAGCACAGAAGAGTATTCAAGCGCCGGTGTTTCCAAAGGTTCGAAACCATAAGAAGAAAACACCTCTTTTAAGGTGTTGATGACGAATTCTCTTTTCTTGGCTTGCTCGGGTAAGAAATCCCGAAAGCCTTTTAAAGGCTGTAATCTAGCCTTTTCCATACTCTTTATGATATCACAATTTAAGTTTGATTGTAAGTTTTAGGGAGTTGGTGTTGCTTCGGGGGTGGCTGTTGCCTCAGAAATAATCCGAATAATTTTGGCGGTAATAATTTTATGTTCGTTTTCGCTGGGGGCGCCAATGGCCACTAGTTTATCGCCCTTGACGATGTCTCCAAATTTAACCTTAGTTGCTTTGCCATCAACTTCTTTGGTGATAACCGTTTTACTGTTAATTTCAATGGTATAGATAAGGCTTTTCTTTTCATTTTTGATGGTTAGAATTTCTTCTTCAGAAGAAATATCGGTTACCTGGCCAAAAGCCACTTCTCTAATAGCTAATTCAGTCTTTTTACCTACTACCAGACGTTTGGTATTGAGAAGATTAGTGTCTTCAAGATAGCCCATGGCAATGGCGAAAGAGCCTGTTTCTAAATCTTCAAGAGTGGATTTCTTACCGCTTTTGATGATAGCGGCATCAGTGGCAATTTGTAATTCTTTATCGCCTTGATTAGTTTGTAAGGTCAAAGCGCTGTCAGTAATTTTGCTGATTTCACCGAAAAAGCCGGCCTTTTGCCCTTGCTGAGTATCCTTGATTTTTTCCTGAACAATTTCTTTGACTTTATCACGAATTTCCTGAACAGCAGAGTCAGTTGCCGGAGAAGGCGAGGCAGCTTTGACGCCGATGGCCAATAATAAAAAAGCAACAGTCAGCATTAAAGGAATGACAATTTTTTTCTTCATATTTCTACGGATGAATAGACTAAATTCAAATTCTTGTTGGCTTCATTACCTTCGGCATCAAAAGCCGTAATTTTGATTTCATTGGCGCCGCCGACCAAGGTAATTTCCTGACTGAATTCTCCCTTTTCATCGGCCTGAAAAACTTCTTCGCCTTCTTCGTAAAGAATAATGACTGTGGCTTGAGCTGTAGTTTGGCCGATAATCTCAATTTTTTCCTGATTGACCAAGGCATTATTTTCAGGAGAGGAAATAATTAAAGGAATTTGCCCTTCTTCTGGGGATATTTCGGTGACAACAGGTTGAGTTTCACTAACTTCAGTTTTTTGAGTTTTGCTATTTTCCTGGAGAGATTTATTGGCAGTCCAGATACCAAAAGTAATCACCAAGCCCAAGATGAAACCTATAATGATAGCAATCAGGATTTCTTTTTTCATGAATTATCACCAAAATATAACCTAAAAATAATATCTTGTCAAGGACTGGCTTTAGTGATAGACTGGGAAAAGAAACCTTCCCACTATGGAAATCAAATATTTTGGCCATTCTTTTTTTCGTCTTAAAAGTAAGGAAATGGTTTTGATAACCAATCCTTTTGATAGTTCTTTAGGGTTGAAGGTTCCTCCTCAGGCTGCGGATATCGTTCTTTTTTCTTCACTGGCCAAAATTGAACTAAATAAAATTATTAACAAAACTGTTAGCCGGGAGAAATTGTTTGTTATTGACAATCCTGGCGAATATGAGGTTGGCGGAATTTTTGTTTTAGGGACGGCTGGAGAGAAAACCACTTTCTACGTTATGACTATGGACGGATTGCGTTTAGTTTTCTTAGGTGGTTTGTCCGGAAAATTATCTGACAAACAGATTGAAGAGTTTGACGGCGTTGATATCCTTTTCCTGCCGGTGGGAGATAAGGAAAAGCTGTTGGCAGCGAAGCAAGCCGTGGAAATTATCAACCAAGTGGAGCCTAAAATTATTATTCCGATGAGCTATCAGCTGCCAGGATTAAAGTTGGATTTGGCACCTTTAACTGTTTTTTTGAAGGAAATAGGTCAGGAACAAAAGGCACCGTTGGATAAATTATTGATAACTAAAGATAAATTACCTTTAGAGAAGGAGGTGGTAATCTTAAATGCCAGAAATTAAAGTTCCACCCCATAATGAAGAAGCCGAAATTTGTATTCTAGGGGCTATCCTTATTGATAAAGACGCCATTGTCAACGTGGCAGAATTTTTACGAGCCGAACATTTTTATAATCCCAACCACAGTTCAATTTATCAGGCTTTTCTGGAGCTTTACGAAGAGCGTCAGCCGATTGACATTATTACCCTTAAAGAAAAACTAAAAACCAAAAAGCTGCTTTCGAAGGTTGGTGGAACTGGTTATCTAACCGAGTTGGTTAACGCCGTGCCCACGGCTGCCCATGTTGAACAATATGCCAAAATCGTCAAAGACAACTACACTAAACGCGAACTGATTTCTTCGGCAGGCAAAATTGCCGAGGAGGCCTTTGGTGAAGAAGGACAGGCAGCTGAAATTCTCGACAAAGCTGAGCAGTCGATTTTCAGTCTTTCGCAAAAATATCTCCGTCAGGGTTTTATTCCGGTGAAAGATGCCTTAGCCGAATCCTTTGACCGTTTAGACGAGCTTCATAAACAAGTGGGCGGTTTGCGCGGGGTACCGACCGGTTTTAAAGATTTAGATAATACTTTGGCGGGAATGCAGAATTCCAACCTTTTGATTTTAGCCGCCCGGCCTGGGGTGGGTAAAACAGCTTTAGCTTTAAATATGGCTCAGAATGCCTCGGTCAAAGAAGGTTTACCGGTAGGTATTTTTTCTTTAGAAATGAGTAAAGAAGAATTGGTTGACCGCTTGCTGGTTGCTCAGGCTGATATTGATGCCTGGCGATTGAAAACAGGCCGTTTGGATGAAGAGGATTTTACCAAACTTTCCGAAGCGATGGGAATTTTGGCTGAAGCTCCTTTATACATTGACGATACGCCGGCCCTTTCTATTTTAGAGATGAGAACCAAAGCCAGACGTTTAATATCGGAACATAATCTACGCTTGCTGATTGTTGACTATTTACAGTTGATGAGGAATCCCCGAGAGAGAGAAAGCCGAGTTTGGGAAGTTTCGGAAATTTCCCAAGGTTTGAAAAATTTAGCCAGAGAATTGAAAATTCCTGTTTTGGCTGTTTCCCAGCTTTCCCGGGCGGTAGAGCAGAGAGGAAAGAAAAGACCCCAGCTGGCTGATTTGCGTGAATCCGGTTCAATTGAACAGGATGCCGATGTTGTCATGTTTTTATGGCGGGAAGATGAAGAAAACATGGAAAATGTGGAATTGGAAGTCGCCAAACACCGAAACGGCCCCCTCCGCCGTTTGAAATTGAGATTCCGTGGCGACCGCATTAGATTCTACGGAGTGGATAGAAAAGAGAAGGAATAACTTTTGGTGCCGAAGGCGGGAATCGAACCCACATGGTCTTTTGGACCACAAGTTTTTGAAACTTGCGTGTCTACCTTTCCACCACTTCGGCGCTGTTCAATTTTAACATTTCTCCTCTTGCGATTCAATTTAATTTAGCCTAAAATTTTCCCTATGATTCCTGTCACGGAAATGCGAGCCGGCCGTCTTTTTGAAGAAAACGGTGAGCCCTATCAAGTTTTAGACTACAAACACACCAAAATGGGGCGGGGGACCGCCAGCATTAAACTGAAGGTGAAAAACTTGACCACCGGCGCAGTGACGGAAAAAACTTTTATCTCCGGGGCTAAAGTTGAGCCGGTTGAAACAATGATGAAAACAGTCCAGTACCTTTATAAAGAGGGGAATGATTACTTTTTTATGGATCCTCAGAGTTTTGAACAGTTCAGCCTTTCACAGAAGCTCCTAGCCGGCAAGGAAAAGTTTTTAAAAGAAGAACAGACCGTTAAGATTTTGTTCTGGGAACAGAGGCCTTTAATGGTGGAATTGCCGATAACCATGGTTTTTACCATTGTTCAAACCTCGCCCGGTGTCAAAGGCGATTCAGTTAACGCTTCGTTTAAACCAGCGACTCTTGATAATGGCTTGGAGGTTAAAGTTCCTTTGTTTATTAACGTTGGCGATAGGATTAAAGTTGATACGCGCTCCGGGGAATATTTAGAAAGAGCTACTTAGGCAAGAAGGGAAATGAGGGCGATCAGAATTAATTGTGTCAAAAACCCCCAAGGGAGTTTACCTCTTCGGTGCATAATTTCGGTGTGAAATTTCTCCAGATAGTTTAAAGGAAAAGGTCGAAAGCCAAAAAACAGTGAGGGAAGTTCCAGTAAATCGGGTAAAAGACCTAAAATGACTCCTCCCCATAAAAGAGGAGAGAAAACTTTGCCTCTTTGGAAAAAGAAAAAAACCAAACCGGCGGCAATTACCAAGTCAAATATCGTTTCCGCAACAGCTTTTCTTTTGGTTTTAAGACCGTTGGTCAAACCACTACCGGTATCCCAATGGGGAATAATATCCAAAAGATAATGAAAAACTAAAACCAGAGGGAGACTTAAAGCAGGCGGGCTGACTTTGCTGACAATTAAAGCCGAGGTCAATGAGTGTGTTGTCGCCAGCATAGGCAATTATCAAGTTTAGATGTTATAATGATAACTGTCAAGATGCTACCGATTATCTTTTCTACCGGACCGGTGACCATCTATAGCTTTGGCTTTTTATTGGCTGTCGGAGTTTTTCTGGAATCTTTTGTGATTTGGCGGCGACTTAGGGATTTAGGCTTTAAAGAAGAAAAAATTCTTGATTTTTTAATTTTAAATTTGCTTTTAGGTTTGGTTATCTCGCGCCTGATTTTTATTCTGGAAAATTGGCCAAGCTTTGGTTTTCATCTGACTCGCTGGTTTCTCTTTGTCCGTTTCCCGGGTTTTTCCGCGGCTGGTTGGTTATTGGGCATACTTTTGGCTCTCTGGCGTTTTGTCAGAGAAGAGAAGTGGAATTTTTGGCGGGTGGTTGATGAAGTGACTTTTGGTTTTTTACCGTTTTTAATTTTAGTTCAGACAGGTTCTTTTCTTGACGGCTCAGGTTTTGGGCGTTCGACCAATATGCCTTGGGGGATTTATTTCCCTGGGATTCTTTTGAAAAGACATCCCGTTTCTTTATTCTTCGCCCTGGCCCTTTTGTTTGTTTGGTTTTTTCTCTTAAAAATTGAAAGACATTGGCGGACTTGGGAATGGTACAAAGACAAAGAGAGCGGTTTTATCTTTTTGGCTGCCTTGGGTTCTATCTTTTTGATTAATCTTCCGCTTGCATTTCTCAAAGAAAGTAAGATATACTTTTATTGGGCAGAAATCATCCTGACTTTAATCGGCTTAATGATTATTGGTTCACTTTTTTATCTCCGCTCTGGTCGAAGTTTTAAAAAAATTTATGCTAAAAAAGAAAAAGAAACTAGTTAAAATAAAAAAGGGACTTCGTGCTAAAGCCGAAGGTTTTCCTTTGAAAATCCTGCGTCCGGTGGCTGATTTTCTGACTCAAGAAGTTTTGCGTTTGGAAAGAAAAAAGAAAGATATTGTCGAGGAAGACCCTTTTGTTGACAGTCGTCGGATTTCAGACAATGCCTCGCCGGATACTGATGCGGTTGAACAAATCAGCCACGCCAAAGCCAAAGCCTTGGAAAATCAGATTAACCGTAAGTTGATCCAGATTAAAAAAGCCTTAACCATGATTAAAATTGGCAAATATGGCCTCTGTGAAAAATGTGGTAAGATGATTGATACCGATCGACTGATGATTATGCCGGAAACGACCCTTTGTGTGAAATGTGAGAAGAAAAAAGAACGCTAGTGATAAGATGACTGCCAAAATTCTTTTTGAGGACGAGACACTTCTTGTGATTGATAAGCCAGCCGGGGTGGTTGTCAACCGGGCCGAGACAACCAAAAACCAGGAAACAGTCCAGGATTGGATAGAAGATAATTTCGATTTCCCCCTGGCTCATTGCCAAAACTTAAGAAATGGCCTTGTTCATCGTTTAGATAAGGAAACCTCGGGACTTCTTTTAACAGCTAAAACTCAAAAAGCCTTCGAAGACTTACAGCAACAATTTAAAGAAAGAAAAATTAAAAAGAAATATTTGGCTCTGGCCCATGGCCGAGTTGAGCCAGCCCAGGGAATGATTCAGGCGGCGATTTCCCGAAGTCCTTTTGATCGGAAAAAGTTTGGCGTTTTTTTGGGAGGCAGAGAGGCAAAAACAAATTATAAGGTGGAAAAATATTATCATCTGGACACGGAAAATTACAGTTTCTTGGAGCTTACCCCCTTGACTGGTCGGACCCACCAAATTAGAGTCCATTTAAAATTTATCGGCCATCCCCTTGTCGCCGATGAAAAATACACCGGGAGAAAAACCTTAAGAAAAGATTTGGAATGGTGTCCTCGTTTATTTCTGCACGCCGCTAGTTTGTCTTTTAGTCATCCTGTTAGCCATCAGGAAATCAATTTGAGTTCAGAATTGCCTTCTGATTTGAGACTTGCTATCATAAAATTAAAATCAAATGAGTAATGATTTTTTTCTTGTCGCTTGGTTAGGCTTAATTCTGGCGGTGGCTTTTTTAGGCGGTTTTGGCGCCAAAAAAATTAAACAGCCAGCCGTGGTTGGCTATTTATCAGTAGGAATTTTATTAAGTTTTGTCACCTCTAGGTTTTTACCGATTAAAGATGCCTTGTCTTTTTTCTCCGAAATCGGCATTGCCTTTTTGATGTTTACCTTAGGTTTGGAGTTATCCTGGGATTATCTCCGTCGGGTGAAGGCCATTGCTTTATGGGGAGGAATTATCCAGATTCTTTTAGTCATTATTTTAAGTCTTTTTCTCTTGCCGCGTTTTGGTTTTGATTTTTCCACCTCTGTTTTGATGGGTTGTGCCTTTTCCTTGTCCTCAACCGCCATTGTTGTCAAGATTTTGTCAGAAAAGGGTGAAGTGGAAACTCTGCCCGGAGAAATTATGTTGGGTTGGCTGTTGGTTCAAGACTTGGCGGTTTTGCCGATGGTAGCGATTCTGCCGACTTTATCTTTAGGACATAATTTCGGCGCCTTGGCCTTGAGCATCATTAAAGCTGCGGCTGTCTTATCCGCTGTTTGGTTTCTAGGGAGGAATTTAGCGCCGAAATTTATCGCCTGGGTGGCTGATTTCGGTTCACGGGAGTTATTGTTAATTGCCGTTGTCGCTTTGTGTTTGTTAACCGCCATTTTAACTTCAGCTTTGGGTTTATCTTTGGCCCTAGGGGCTTTTTTAGCCGGCTTAGTTATTTCCAAAAGTTCCGACAACCACGCTATCTTTTCGGAGATAAGGCCCTTGCGTGATTTATTTTCCATCGTCTTTTTTGTTTCTTTGGGGATGTTTCTTAATCCCTACCTTTTAATCTCAAAAATAGGCATAATTTTATTGATTAGCCTGGGGGTGATCCTTTTTAAGTTCTTGGTGGTTGTTTTTCTGGTTCTGTATTTAGGCTATCACACTAAAACGGCTTTAATTGTTGGCTTGGGTCTGACTCAGGTAGGGGAGTTTGCCTTTATTCTTTCCCGGATTGGCCTTTCAGCAGGCTTGATTGACGAAAACAGCTACTCGCTGATTTTATCGGTGGCTTTGGTGACGATTTTAGTGACGCCTTGGTTGATGATTTTAGCCCCCAAGCTTTATTTTCTCTTGCAAAAGGCCACCAAGCCCTTTCCCAAAATTCATCAAAAATTATTTGTGACCGTGGATAAATTTAGTCAGCCAGGCGGTTTGGAATTAAGAGAGCATGTGGTTGTCTGCGGCCACGGCCGGGTTGGCAGCTGGCTGGCGCGAGCTCTGCAGCTTTTAGAGGTGCCTTATGTTGTCATTGATTACAATCACCAGCTTATCACTGAATTAAAAGCCAAGGGGGTCAATGCTTTGTATGGAGACCCAGCAGATATGGACGTTCTAGATTACGCCCAAGTTGATAAAGCCAAGGTCGTGGTTGTGGCCATCCCTGATGAGGCGACTCAGGAAGTTGTCGTGGCTAATTGCCAGACTTTAAATCCGGAGGTTAAGATTATCTCGCGTATCCATCGAAAAGAAGCTTTGGCGCGTTTGAAAACCCTAGGGGTGGCTTCTTTGATTCAACCAGAATTTGAAGCTGCCTTGTCCATTATTCATCGGGTCCTCCAGTTTTTCGGCGTTGATAAGGAAGAGATTGCCGGGAAGATTAAGAGACTAAAGATAGAACATGGGATGAGTTAAAAATAATGGCCAATTTCAAAATTCTATCCGCTGACCAAAAGACAATGGCGAGAAGAGGGGAGATAACGACTTCTCATGGCAAGATTTTGACACCGGCTTTTGTGCCGGTTGGTAGCCAGGCCACCGTTAAAAGTTTAACCCCTCATGATTTAAAAGAAATCGGGACTCAAGTTTTTTTTGTCAATACCTACCATCTTTATTTAAGGCCAGGCGCAGAAATGATAGAAAAATTAGGTGGCTTACATCAATTTATGAAGTGGGATGGGCCAATAATGACGGACAGTGGTGGTTTCCAGGTTTTCTCTTTAGGTAGAAGAGAATTAGTGAAAATTGACTATCATGGCGTCACTTTTTATTCTCACTTAGATGGTTCCAAACATCGCTTTACTCCGGAAAAATCAATTGAAGTTCAACAAAAATTAAAGGCCGATATGATGGTTGCCTTTGATGAATGCGCGCCTTACCCAACGACTCATGTTTATGCCGAAACAGCAATGAAACGAACTCATCGTTGGGCTCTTCGCAGTCTGGCGGCTAAGAAGAGAAAAGATCAATTTCTTTTCGGTGTAATACAGGGAAGTGTTTATAAAGACCTGCGTGAGCAATCTACCAAATTTATTTCTTCTTTGGAGTTTGATGGGATTGCCATTGGGGGCGTGGCAGTCGGGGAGTCAAAAAAAGAAATGATTCAAGTTTTGGATTGGGTGATGCCGATTTTAACAAAAGAAAAAAAACAACGGCCAATTCATTTATTAGGCGTGGGAGAAATTGATGATATCTTTGCTGCCGTAGAGAAGGGAATTGACATGATGGATTGTGTCATGCCGACCAGATTAGCCAGAATGGGTTGGATTTTAACCCAAAACCCCAAACTAAAAAATAAGGATTTCAGGTATGACATCACCAAGTCTAAATTTGCCGATAATAAAGAACCGCCAGACCCGGATTGTGACTGTTATCTTTGCCGAAATTTTTCCAGGGCCTATCTTCATCATCTTTTTCGAACCCATGAACTTTTAGCTTATCGTTTGGCCACTTATCATAATCTCTTCTTTATAGAACAGCTTTTTGTTAAGATAAGAGAAGCAATTAAAAAGGGCGAATTTTTAAAATTAAAAAAACAATGGTTAGGGGATTAAAAAAAAAGAAAAAAAGAAAATGGCTAGCGCTGATTTTCCTTTTGGTTTTATTGGGCTTTTTAATTTTTGGTTTTTTTAAAATCTTTCGTTCGGTAGGAAAAAGCCTTTGGGATGGGAAAAGTCAATTTAATCTCGTTATTAACTCTCAACCGGTGATGGTTGTCTCTTTCGATTATCCAGAAAAAAACGTTAATCTTTTATTGATTCCCGACGGAACGTTTGTCGAAGCCATTCATGGTTACGGACCTTATCGGATTGAATCTCTTTACAAGCTTGGAAAAATTAAAGACCAAGGGGGTGATCTTTTAACCGGTAGTCTCCAAGAGTATTTTGGTCTTAATCTTGAGGGCTATTTAACCGGCGATAAATATCAGCCTGACAAGATGAAAATAAAAAATTTTCTTTTAAATCAATTTTTTAATGCTTTACGCGGGCGAGGAAAAACTAACTTAAGCCGTTGGGATTTATTGAGAATTTGGTGGCAAGCAAAAAAAATTCGTGAAGACAAAATTATCGTTGTTGATTTGGCTCAAACCAGCGCCAGCCAGGAAGTAGAGCTGCCGGATGGAAGTATGGCGATGAAAATTGAACCGGAACGCTTAACGAGAATCATTAGTCAGTTTTTTATTGATGAAGAACTTAAAAAAGAAGACTTGACGGTGGCTGTTTTAAATAAAACCGAGCATCTTGGCTTGGCCAACAACGCCAGCAAGATTATTGATAATATCGGTGGGCGAGTGGTCCAAGTCGGCAGTCTTCATGACCAAACGGAAACAAATGAGAGTTGTGAGATAAAAAGCGAGAAAAAATATAAAAATTCCTATACCGTTAACAAATTAAAGCAGATTTTTGATTGTCATTGGTCAGAAGGGGAAGAAAATAAGCAGCGTGCCAGAATACTTCTCTTAGTGGGAGAGGCTTATTGGGCTAAACTTAATTTACCTTGAGGAAAAGAGGGAATATCGGCGAATTTTTTGCTCCGTGAGACTTCGCGGATAAAAACTTCCAGTTTTTGACGGTCAACGCTTTTAACAAAACCTTGGTATTGATTGCCTCCTTTAATAAGTTTAATCAATCTTTGCGATAAATCTTCTGGGATTGAGCCGAGATAGTTTTTATTGTTGTCAAGAACGCTGACGAGTCTTTTTTTAATCAACAGAAAAACCGGATCACCACTGTCCAGTTCAGACAGAACATCCGGTGAGCTCAGGCGCGTTAAGCGAATCAGTTTGGTTTTCCCCGGTTCCTCTAAAAAGACTTTACCGGAATGAACAAAATCATTTTTGGGATTTTTATGAGGTCTTTTTTTGGCCCTGGCTAATCTTTTGAGATTCTTGTTGGCAATCGGGTTGAAGGGGTCAATTTTAATGACTTTTTTGTAAGTTCTGTTAGCCTCCTCGATTTTACTTAGTTCCCAAAAGGCACGGCCAAGACGATTTAAGGCAGGAATGTCTTTGGGATTATCTTGGTGGATTTTTCTGTTGATTTCAACAGCTTTTAGCCAGTTCTGGTTTAGAGCGGCTTTAATGGCTTGTTCTTCCAAGTCGGCAGTCATTGGGGTAAAGATATAATTTTCCCCAATGGTTGTCAAGAAGAGATTTTCAAGGTAAAATTAGTTTCATGTCAGGTCATTCAAAATGGGCGACGATTAAGCGCCAAAAGGAATCGAAAGATGCCAAGCGGGGTCAGGTTTTTACCAAATTGGCTAAGGCGATTGCGGTTGCCGTTCGAGCTGGTGGGGGTATAACTGACCCTGAGAAAAATTTTAAACTTCGTTTGGCTATCGATAAAGCCAGAGCTTTAAATGCCCCTAAGGAAAATATTGCCCGGGCGATAGCCAGGGGCGGGGGAGACAGTCAAGGAACCGATTGGGTTGAAGTTAATTATGAAGGTTATGGACCAGAGGGAATCGCCGTTATCGTTGAAGCCGCCACTGACAATAAAAACCGGACCACCGCTGAAATAAAAAATCTTTTTGAAAGGGGAGGGGGCAGTCTTTCCAGCCCTGGCGCTGTAGCCTTTCAATTTAAAAAATCAGGCTTAATGACTATTGAGAAAAAAGAAAACCCAAATGTACAAATCTTAAGCCTGATGGATTTAGAGGTTGACGATGTTCAAGAAGCAAGTGATGCCATTGAAGTCTATACCAAGCCAGAACTCCTAAGAGAAACCAGGAAGAAAGTTGAACAGATGGGTTTTAAAGTTTTATCAGAGGAGATGATTATGGAGCCATTAACTCCAGTTGAGATTAAAGAGCCTCAAAAAGTGGAAAAGGTTTTAAAATTTATTGAAACTTTGGAGGAACACGATGATGTTCAAAAGGTTTACGCTAATTTTGAGATTTCCTAAGAGGAAAAAGTTTTTTATCACCGCTTGTCTTTTAGCCGCGGGTTTATTGGCAATTCAGCTGGCCGGTATTGAATGGTACTATTGGGCGATTGCTCTTTTAGGGGTGGTGACCTATTTTTTGTCAGCCTGGTCATTATCAGAGGGTTTAGGTGGGATTGAATGGCTGACGGTTTTGATTTTACCGGTTCTTTTTAGCGTTGGCGTGGGCCTTTTTTGCTTTTTAATGCCGGCTTTATGGTTGGCAAGACTGCCCTTAATTTTTTTATATGGGGCTGGTCTTTATAGTCTTTTGTTAACTGAGAATATTTTTTCGGTAGCCGCCATCAGAACCATTCAACTTTTGCGCTCGGCTCATGCGGTGAGCTTTTTATTAACTTTGGTTGTTTCCTTTTTTCTCTATAATGTTATTTTGTCTTTTCGAGAAGGCCCTTGGTTTAATTTTTTACTAACTTTCTTGGTAAACTTGCCAGTTTTTCTCCAAGGCCTTTGGTGTGTTAATCTAGAAGAAAAATTAACACTAAAAATTTGGCTTTACTCGTTGGGTTCCGCTTTAGTCTTAGGCGAGATCGCCTTGGCTTTTTCTTTCTGGCCAGTAACCGTGGCTGTTGGCTCGCTTTCTTTAACCACCGGTTTATATATTCTTTTGGGATTGATTCAGCACTACTTCAGTGAGAAACTCTTCCGCCGAACCATTAATGAATATATCGGGGTGGGCATTGCTGTTTTGATTGTGATTTTTTTAACCACTCATTGGGGTGGATAAAAAATTAAAGACACCTCGGAAAAGGGGAGGAGTATGGCTCAAAATCCCTTAAATAAAATAAATAACCCATAATAAATAGGTGAGTTTTCACGAAAATTATAGGTTATTTTTCACGAAATAGCAGGGAAAATTTTTAATTGCCAGCTGATATACTTTGATATATTTGACGGAAGTGGTTGTGGATAACTCTTGAATTAATTTGACCTCAAAATAAAAATAAAGAAAGAGATAAATAAAAAAGAGAATTGAATAGGTTTCTGACTTACGCGGCGTCCCCTTTGTCCCCTAAAAAAGAATGAGAGAATTGTTGAGAGGATAAGAACTTTGCTTCCTAATATTTAGTCGCACAATGTAGCTTTTGCGACATCTTCTGAATCTACTCTCAAGAGAAGTAGACAAAATCAGAAAATTAAAATTTAAAAAAATAAAGAAAATTTATCTGAAAAAAATCCAACTGCTACTCTATTTTTTCCTTAATTCTCCCTTAATAAGGCCTCTTGGCCATTTTGCCTAATCCCCCAAGAAAACCCGAAGATTTAGCTTCAAACAGCCTCAAAATAGCTTCACCACTTCTCTAGGGTTTGAGAATGGCACCCTGACCATGATAATAAAGCTCATCTGCATAGAAGTTAAAAGTTGCCGATTTAAATTCTTGAGGGTTATAATGATTGAACCATTCATAATTAAGAGTATCAGCGACAAAAAATTTTAAATATCCACCGGTCTTTTTATCTCTTTCAAAGCCGGTAATTAAAACAAAATGACCATTAGTCAGTTGCCAGTAGTGTTTACCAGAAGGTCCTAGCCAATCAACATAATGATTTCTTGAAACATCACGGGCCCCAACCTCCATAATCGTTGGAAAACCGTTTTCAACATTGTCTAAAATTCGTCCTAGCGGCCAGTGATAAAAAAACTCGCTGCTCTGAAGGCCAATTTTCTTACCAGCTTTGGCTAAGGCTTCAACGGTGCAGCCCAAGCCAGGATAAATATGAGTATCTGGATCGCCCTGACGGAAGTCATTTTCCAAATCAACACCAAAAACGTCCCAAAGAGCTTCTTTAGGTGTGACAATTTTCTCTAATTTTCCTTCTTGATACCAAAATTCAGACATCATTGCTGTTAAAGCAGCTGCACAAGCACACTCATTAATTCTCTTTTGTGTTTCTTCGTCAATTCCCTCAATAGCCGGGATTGTCATTTGGTTCACAATCTGAATTCCCTGAATTTTAAAAATCTCTTTGTCAAATTTTTGTTCTTCCCAAGATTTTGGTCTTTCTAACATAGGACAATTTTACTTAAAAGCTTGATTTTGTCAAGTTAATGTCGTACAATGTTTTTAATGCCTGAAGATAAAAAACTTCCCCGCTCTGAAGTTGATCGACTCATTGAAGAATTTTTAGAGCATTTGGAAATTGAAAAAAATTGTTCTCCCCTGACCATTCGTAATTACAAACACTATTTATCACGTTTTTCTAACTGGTTAAAGGCTAATTCCTCTAAAAATAATCCAGGTTCAATTAATCTCGAAATTATTAAGAAATATAGGGTGTTTTTATCGCGATTTATAGCCAAAAACGGTAATTCCCTATCGCGTATCACTCAAAGCTACCATGTGATAGCTTTGAGGGCTTTTTTACGCTATTTAATCAAAAATGACTATAGGACACTTGCTCCTGAAAAGATTGAATTACCCAAGAGCGAAAGCCGGAGTCTTAAGTTTCTAACTACCGAACAAGTAGAGAGACTATTGGGTCAACCTGAAATCTCCAAGCCTCAAGGCTTGCGGGATAAGGCCATCTTAGAGACTTTGTTTTCTACAGGCCTTCGGGTCAGCGAGTTAGTTTCGTTAAATCGCGATAAAGTTGACCTGATTCGTCGGGAATTTGGCGTGATTGGTAAAGGAGGGCGCGCCAGAGTGGTTTTTCTCTCTAAATCGGCAGCCGAATGGATTAATAGGTATCTTGCTTCTCGTTCTGACCAATGGGAGCCATTGTTTATCAGGATTATTAAGAATCCTGAAGTGGTTGAAGATGGGAAAAAACTGCGTTTAGGTGTCCGTTCTATCCAGAGGATTGTCAAAAAATATGTTAAGAAGGCCAAAATCCCAGTGGACGCCACTGTTCACACCCTACGCCATTGTCTTTATCCACAGACTCGAATTTTTCTAGAGCAAAAAATTATTGAGGCACAAAATCTTTATCGAGGCGTTGAGAAAACAATAATAGGATTAGATTTTGAAAGAATTTGTCTTTCTTCAAATAAAATAATCGGAAAGACTTCTCATCTTGCCGAGAACCTTCTTTCTCTCTGGGCTGGGGGCTATCATATTCAAGTTACCCCGCGCCATCGTTTTTTTACGATTGCCCAAGAAGGCATTAGAGAGATTAAAGCAGAAGAAATAAAAAAGGGTCAATATTTAATGGGGGTTAAAAAATGTCATTTTGAAGGAAGGCATATTTTGACTCCAGAGCTTTGGCGTCTGCTCGGTTATATTTTAGGCGATGGCGCGGTTTCTGCCAGACGAAGGGGCGTTTTTCTTTTTGATAAAGAAAAAAAGACTCTACAATATTACGCTAATTTAAGTAAAAAACTATTTAATTATGAACCAAAAATTAAAAAACTAAAAGATCGTTCTTCTTATTGCTTAAATCTTTATTCCAAAAAATTTGTAGATATTTTAAAAAATATTGGCTATCGTCATCACTCACCCCAGAAGCGTCTTCCACTTCTTTTATTCAATGCCACAGAGAAAGAAAGGACTAGTTTTATTGCTGGCTTTTATGATGCCGAGGGCAACAGTGGAATTCCCAAGATTTTTTCTTCAAGTATAGAACTTTTAAAAGATATCCAGATGCTTTTTTTATCATTAGGCATTGATGTTCATTTATATCGTCGGCAACGAATCGTAAAACTCCCACAAGGTAGACTAATAAGCAACAAAATTTATAATTTACATATTCTTCACCTTCCAGATCAAAAACTTTTTAAAAAATATATTCCCACTTTAAAGCAGATTAAAATGGAGAAAGATTTTGTTGGAGAAAAATTACCCGTAGGTCCTCTTTTACAACATTTGGTTGATGAGACAAATAAATTGGGCATAAAATGGGCTGAAAAAGCTTCAAAAGATTTCGGGGTTCGTAGAGATCGTTATCTTAAAAAAATAATTCCGACGAAAAAAACAGTCAAAAAGATAATCATTACTTTAGAAAGATTAGGTTTTAAAAGCAGAACGTTCAATCTTCTACAACAACTAATTAATACGGAAGATATTAAATGGCTTAAAGTTGATAAGGTTGAAAAAATACCCTATCAAGATCTAGTTTATGATTTTAGTGTTAACAAGATAGAGAATCTAATCACAGACGGTTTTATTTCCCATAATTCTTTTGCCACTGATTTACTAATTGCCGGAGCTGATATCCGCAGTGTTCAGGAGCTTTTAGGTCATAAAAATATCGCCACCACTCAAATTTATACCCACATTACTAATCGACAACTTCGCGACGTGCATGAGGCTTTCCACGGAAAAGGCAAGTGATGCTTGCTTCCTTTATTCAAGGCAAGTGACGGCGGCGACGGTGTCGCCGGGTTTGTTGAAGCGCATGAAGATAACACCTTGAGTGTCACGGCCTAAACGAGGCACATTTTTTACCGGTAGCTTGATGACTTGAGCCCTTTTGCTGGTTAAAATAATCTGAACGACTTTCTCGTTAATAATCCGGCAGGCCACAATCTCTCCTGTTTTGGGCATAACATGAGCGGCGCGGATGCCGATACCACCTCTTTTCTGGAGACGATATTCATTAAGCGATGTTCTTTTACCAAGACCGTGTTCCATGACAATTAAGACATCACGAAAGACTTTTTTCCTTTTATCTTTGGGTTTTTCCAATTTAGGTGGGAAAACTTCCATCCCCATCACATAGTCATCTTTCTTCAAGCGAATACCTCTGACGCCCATGGTATCGCGTCCGGTTGGACGGACGTCTTTTTCCTTAAAACGAATTGATTTGCCTTGGTGAGAAACCAACAAAACATGGTCATCTTGAGAGGCAAGTTTAATCCAACAAAGCTCGTCGCCTTTGTTAAGTTTGATGGCAATCAGCCCCGAGGTACGGATATTGGCAAAAGCCTTGAGTTTAGTTTTTTTGATGATGCCCTTTTTCGTCACCATTAGTAAGGACTGATTTTTATTTTGATTAGCTTGAGTGTTGAAGGTCAAAACTGATTGAATTTTTTCATCTTGAGAAATATTGATTAAATTGACCAGGGCTTGGCCTTTTGATTGTCGCGAACATTCCGGCAATTCCCAGACGCGAATGGAAAAGACACGGCCTTGATTGGTAAAAAATAAAATGGAGTCATGGGTTTGAGCGCCTAAAAGATTAGAAACTTCATCTTCTGGCTTCGTGGCCATGCCTGAAACGCCTTTGCCGCCTCTTTTTTGAGAGCGGTAGGTTCCCACCGGCAGCCTTTTAATATAGCCGCCTTTAGTGAGAGTGACTAAACAATTCTCCTGAGGGACTAAATCTTCTTCATTAAATTCACCCAAAGCTTGAGCGTAGACCTTGGTTCTTCGACTATCTCCATATTTGGCTTTAATTTCCAACAATTCCTTTTTAATAACCTCCAAAATCTTTTTAGGAGTCCTTAATAAATCAATCAGGTAACCAATTTTCTTCATAACTTCTTTGTAGTCATCCTCAATTTTCTTTCTTTCCAAAGCCGCTAGTCTTCGTAATTGCATCTCTAAAATAGCTTCAGACTGAATTTCTGTTAGTTTGAATTTATTCATTAAGTTAACTTTAGCTTGCAGGGCATCTTTAGATTTTTTAATGGTGGCAATCACCGCATCAATATTATCAACGGCAATTTTTAAACCTTCTAAGATGTGGGCTTGATGTTTGGCTTCTTCGAACTCAAAAATGGTTCTTTTAGTGACGACTTTCTGACGATGTTTAATAAATTCCGTTAAGATTTGTTTCAGATTTAACGTCAGCGGGGTGCCGTCAACCAAAGTAACCATGTTAACCGGGTAGCTCGTCTGCATCTGAGTATTTTTATAAAGGTTATTAAGGATAGTTTTCGGCTTAGCGGTTTTTTTAAGTTCCACGACGACTCTTAGACCCTGACGGTCTGATTCGTCGCGAAGGTCCATCACCCCATCAATTTTTCTTTCTTTAACCAGTTGAGCGATTTTAGCCACTAAATTGGCTTTATTAACCTGATATGGGATTTCAGTGATGACAATACGGAATTTTTCTCCTTTAGCTTCTTCAATTTCCGCCTTGGCCCTGACGAGAATTTTGCCATTGCCGGTAGCATAAGCCTGGAGAATATCCTTCTTATTATAGATGGTGGCTCCGGTGGGGAAATCCGGCCCCTTGATAAATTTCATTAAATCTTCATCAATACTGACGTTAGATTCAAAACTGGTTAGAAGAGCCTCTTCGCTTTGGTCTTCGTCAAGAGAGATTTTTTTAATTTCGAAGACATCTTTTTTACTTTTCCCTTCCTTAAGATGATTGTTGTTGGGTGAAACAATTTTGCCTTTTTCGATCATAAAGACTACAGCATCAATAATTTCATTAAGATTATGAGGTGGGATTTTGGTGGCCATACCGACGGCAATTCCTTCAGAACCCATCAATAGCAGATTAGGTAATCTTGCTGGCAGAAAAACAGGTTCTTTCAGACTGCCGTCAAAGTTATCCTGGAAATCAACGGTGCCCTTATCGATATCAGCAATCATTTCCTGTGATATTTTTTCCAGTTTGACCTCAGTATACCTTTGTGCCGCTGCCGGATCGCCGTCGACTGAACCAAAATTGCCTTGACCATCAACCAAAGGATAACGCATGGAAAAATTTTGGGCCAAGCGGACTAAAGCATCATAAATAGCCATATCACCGTGAGGATGGTATTTTCCCATACAATTATGGGAAATCATACCACTAGCAATGAATTCATGATTATTTTCTACCTCGATATCATAAGTTTTCTCCGGAGCGGTTGTTTTTATTGAAGAGACTTTCAAAAAATAGATTTTATCTTGGATGATATGGTCTAAGAATTCGTAGTGGGGTGATCCTATTAGCTTTAACTTATCTTTTATTCTCCAATTAATAATCTGGGGTTTTCTTAAAGGTTTTTCCCGGAGATCTGATGAATATCTTATTTTACACCCTCCGTCATATTTTATTCCCATTCTAAATTTATCCCCATTTATGTCACCATACCAACCACCGCCAAGGTGGGCATCGCTTAATTCCTGAAATAGTATTTTTCCTGCATAAGGAATGATTTCATATTTACCCCAATTCCCTTTTTTTGATTTTTTCTTATCCAATAATCGTTTGCTCTTGTTTATCTCGGCCAAATTAAGTTTTCCAGTGAGTTTTAGTGCATTTTCTCCCCTTATTTCTAGGCTGTAAGACTTTTGTTTCCCCTCAATTTTCTGTTTATTAAAATAATGAAATGGTGGAGGCTTTTGGATATATTTAGAAGCAAATATTCCTAGATGATGGAGAAGAATTAAGAGTTGATCCGTTAGGATTTCAGAAATTGAGGTATATTGGACAAGATTTTTTTTAGAAGAAACATACCCATCGCCATCAATTAGTCCAGAAATAAAAGAAAAAATGACGCCTGGAGGAGAACAAAAAATTTGCCAAGGGATTTTTTTAGTTAATGCCTTTTGCCCTTTTAAAGAAAAATTGGCGATGAAAAACTCATTGATGATCTTTCTGTTGATTCGAAGGATATAACATTTTTTGGAAGAATAATCTCTTGTTTCAATAGTGGGACTGTATTTGAATTCTTTTTCAAAAATATCAACAATTTTTTTGGCAATTGTTTGACTGTTTCCACTAGTAAAGCTAATTCTTGGGTGTTTATTTCGGCCGTATTCTTCTGAGATCCAGCCATCAGAAGCAAAAATTCCTAAAAGATAAGTGAGGTTTTCATTTAGATACGCCGGCTGGTCTTTTTCAATTTTGATAAGTCTTACCTGCTTAGTAATTTCTGGGAAAGTTGCCCTTAGAGTTATATAATCATTTTTCTTAAGATTCTTAGCTTTTTTCCATTCAAATTTCCATTCAGGAGTTAAAATTTTAAATTTCTGTGAAGGAGTAACAACGTTAGAAAGACCATTTTCTAAGGTAATCTTTAAAAGTGGTTTTTTAGGCATCTCATAAACTTGAACGACTTTGTTTAAGCCATTTTGGGTATAAACTTGGTCGCCGATGTTAATTTTTTGGATTGGAATTAATCCC
>Ga0100397_1000222_pt1 | contig 31865 bp, 25 predicted proteins | sample CryGeymeta201521_FD_81550 | JGI IMG/M metagenome (GOLD analysis project Ga0100397, IMG submission 81550) | Groundwater microbial communities from Crystal Geyser aquifers in Utah, USA - Crystal Geyser metaG 2015-21 | ecosystem: Environmental > Aquatic > Deep subsurface > Groundwater | place: USA... | reverse complement strand
TACGTGATTTTGAGACCGCTGAAATAGCGGTTAAGGCTGCCTTAACCGGGCATCTCGTTCTGAGCACCCTGCATACTAACGACGCCCCGAGCAGTGTAAGCAGATTGATGAATATGGGGATTGAACCATTTTTAGTGTCGTCATCTGTTATACTTATAATGGCTCAAAGGCTGGCCAGGAAGATATGCAAGGAATGTGAGAAAGAGGAAGAAAAGTTCCCCTTGCCGACTCTTATAAGCATGGGGTTTTCGGAAGAAGAGGCAAAGGCTGTTAAGTGTTATAAGGGCAAGGGGTGTTCTGTATGCAGCAACTCTGGTTACAAGGGAAGGATAGCGCTTTATGAAATAATGATTATCAATGAGGAGGTCAGAAAACTTATACTTGAAGGAGCATCGGCGGCTGAACTTAAGAAGGCTGCTGTAAGAGGCGGCATGAAGACGTTAAGGATGAGCGGGCTGACAAAGGTAAAAGAAGGCGTTACTACAATTGAAGAGGTGTTGAGAGTTACTTTCGGAGATTAAAGAAAATTTAAAATTCAAGATTCAAGATTAACACCCCCCTACATCCCCCCTTGATAAGGGGGGAATTAAAGGGGGGTATTTTGAATTTTGAATTCTCACAGAGTGAGCGGAGGAATAGATGGCAACACTGTATGACTTGCTTAAGGTAATGATAGAAAAAGGGGCGTCGGATCTTCACATAACAACAGGAAGCCCGCCTCGTATAAGGATCGACGGAAGACTCATCCCGCTGGACCATCCGTCATTGGCCCCTGCTGAGACAAAGGCGCTCTGTTACAGCGTTCTTACAGACGCCCAGAAGCATAAATTTGAAGAAAACAATGAGCTGGACCTGTCATTCGGTGTGAAGGGGTTGAGCAGATTCAGAGGAAATGTCTTTATGCAGAGGGGCGCGGTCGCTGCCGCATTCAGGACTATTCCATTCCAGATAAAGACCTTTCAGGAATTGGGACTGCCTGAAATTGTCAACGATATGGTCAAGAAGCCGCGCGGACTGATACTTGTTACCGGACCGACGGGAAGCGGTAAGTCAACGACCCTTGCCACCATGATTGACAGAATAAATTCGGAGAGGCCGGACCATATAATAACAGTAGAAGACCCTATAGAATATATTCATAACCATAAAAAATCTCTGATAAACCAGAGAGAGGTAAATTCCGATACGGCATCTTTTAAGTCTGCCTTGAAGTATGTTCTCAGACAGGACCCTGACGTCGTGCTTATAGGCGAGATGCGCGACCTGGAAACAATAGAAGCAGCGCTTACCGTGTCGGAGACAGGACGTCTGACTCTTGCAACCCTGCACACGAACTCCGCCGTTCAGACAATAAACCGTATAATAGATGTATTCCCGTCTCATCAGCAGGGGCAGATAAGGACTCAGTTGTCTTTTGTCCTGGAAGGGATACTGGCTCAGCAGCTTATAGCCAGAAAATCCGGACAGGGCAGGGTTCTTGCAGTTGAGCTGCTGGTGCCGACCCCTGCTATAAGAAACCTGATAAGAGAAGACAAGGTGCACCAGATATATTCCATGATGCAGACCGGGCAGGCCAGGTTCGGAATGCAGACGATGAATCAGTCTTTATTTGACCTATACACGAGAGGACTTCTATCCTATGAGGATGCGATAGGGCGTTCGTCTGTTCCTGAGGAGCTGCTTACAATGATTCAAAGGATATCGGGAACTGCAGCAAAAGGAAGGTCCGCCTAAGGCGGAAGGAGGTAAAAATAAATGGCGGCAATAGTATTTCAGTGGTCAGGCAAGACTACAAGAGGCGTTATAGAATCAGGCGAGATTACTGCGGCTACAAAAGAAGAGGTTGCAGCGCAGCTCAGGAAAAAAAATATAACTCCCACTTTAATTACTGAAAAGAAGGCCGGGAAAAAATTATTCGGCGGCTTTGGCGGTGGTAAAGTAGGCGACAAGGACATAGTTATATTTACCAGACAGTTCTCTACGATGATAGACGCCGGGCTTCCGCTGGTGCAGGCGCTTGATATTCTTTCAACGCAGGTTGAGAACAAGACACTCGCCAGAGTGCTGGGAGAGATTAAGGAGAATGTTGAGGCCGGTTCTACTTATGCGGATGCTTTGAAAAAACACCCGAAGGTCTTTTCAGAGCTGTATGCGAATATGGTGGCGGCAGGCGAGGCCGGCGGTATCCTGGATACTATTCTCAACAGGCTTGCGGCGTACATAGAAAAGGCAATGAAATTAAAGAAGAAGGTTAAGGGCGCAATGGTGTATCCGATAGTTGTTACAACTGTTGCTGTTTTGGTAATTGCAATCATAATGATATTTGTGGTCCCGACATTTTCTAAGATGTTTGCGCAGCTCGGCGGGACCCTTCCGCTTCCCACGTTGATGATTATCGGCCTGAGTCATTTTCTGGCGGGAATAGGCGGCCTTCTGACGGGAGCCGCAATAGTTGGTATTGTTGTTGCGCTAAAACAGTTCAGGCGCACGGAGAAGGGCACGCATATAACAGACAAACTCCTATTGAAACTGCCGATATTCGGGGTTCTTCTGAATAAAGTTGCCGTGGCAAAGTTTACGCGGACCCTCGGGACGCTTGTCAGCAGCGGTGTGCCTATACTGGACGGGCTTGAGATAACAGCGAAGACCTCAGGCAATAAGGTGATTGAATACGCAATTATGGAGGTGAGAAAGCAGGTTACCGGAGGCAAGACCCTCGCTGACCCATTGACCAAAGCCAAGGTGTTCCCTCCAATGGTTACCCACATGATATCCGTAGGTGAAACAACAGGCGCTCTGGATTCAATGCTCAACAAGATTGCTGATTTTTATGATGATGAAGTTGATGCGGCAGTCAACGCCCTGACGTCCATGATGGAGCCCATGCTGATGGTGTTCCTCGGAGGCTCGGTAGGTTTTATAGTAATTGCAATGTATCTGCCGATATTTAAACTCATTACGCTGATAAAATAATTAATAGTTAATAGTTATAAGTTAAAAGTTAGGAGTTGAAAATTGAAAATTAACACCCCCCTACATCCCCCCTTGATAAGGGGGGAATTAAAGGGGGGTATTTTAAAACTTTACACTCTTAACTTCTAATTATAACTTCTAACTTTGTGGAATGAATGATATCCTGCTAAAAAAGGTAAAAGCCCTTATTTCCATAAGGGTTGTTTTTATCACACTCCTTCTGGGTTCGTTTTTCCTGCTTCAGGTTGGATACAGGAGTTTCCCTTATCCCCGCGCCACTTCAAACCTTATAGTAGCGCTCTATTTCCTGACAATAATCTATGCCTTTCTTCTGGACAGGATAAAGGCATACTTTACCTTTGCATACTTCCAGATTTTTATGGATGTTGCGGCTATAAATGTCCTTATATATCTTACAGGCGGGATTGAAAGCTGGTTTTCATTTATTATGCTTCTTACAGTGATGTCGGCAAACGCAGTCCTTAACAGGAAGGCTGGTTATGTTATTGCAACATTCAGCAGTATTCTCTATGGAGTCATGATAGACCTTCAGTATTATAAACTCCTCCCGATAAAGTACGACCCTGCGCTTAATGAAAAAGATTTTCTTTACAATATTTTTGTGCATATAGCTGCTTTTTATATGATGGCATTCCTGAGCGGTTATCTCTCTTCAAGGCTTGAGAAGACAACGAGAGACCTGGAACAGACCGATTCTGACCTGAAGGAGCTTTCGCTTTTCAACAGGGAGCTTATTGAGAACATTCCGAGCGGGATATTTACAACTGGCATTGACGGCCGCATTTTAATTTTTAACAAGGCTGCCGAGGACATAACCGGAATTACTCGGGAAAAAGCGTCTAACCTGAAGATAACTGCGATATTTCCTTTTATTAATCCCCCCATCCCCCCTTTACCAAAAGGGGGCGAGGGGGGATTAGAGAGAATAGAGGGTGTAATCGGTCAGCAGACAGGAGATGGCAGGATTATTAACCTGACCATCTCGCCGCGGGTGGATGTTACCGGGGTGAAAATAGGTTTTATCGGGATATTTCAGGATATCACCATGCTTAAGAAGATGGAGATGGATATAAAGCATAAGGAAAAATGGGCTGCTATCGGAGAACTATCTGCGAATATAGCGCATGAGATAAGGAATCCGTTAGCCTCTCTTAAAGGGGCGATAGAAATGCTTAGAGAGGACCGGGCGGCAAAGGAGCAAAAAGAAAGGCTGACAGAAATAGCCTTGAAAGAGATGGATAGGCTGAACGGGATAATCACGGATTTTCTTATGTATTCAACGCCGAGGGCTGCCGAGTTCACCGCTTTGGACCTCAATCTTGTGCTTGATGACACGCTTGAATTGCTAAAAAATACAGCATCCGCAAGGAAGGATATTTCTATCACAAAGGATTTCGCCGGGCCGCTTTTTGTTAATGCCGACCGTCAGAAAATGCAGCAGGTCTTTTTGAATCTGGGGATGAATGCCTTAGAGGCCATGCCTGACGGAGGAGAACTTTCTGTCAGCACAAAGCGGTCGAGCCGTTCTTTTGAGGTTGTTTTTAAAGATACCGGTATCGGTATCTCTCAGAAAAATCTTGAAAAAATATTTTATCCTTTTTTTACTACGAAAGATGAGGGCACCGGGCTCGGACTGGCTATTGCATACAGAATTATTGAAGAGCATAAAGGAAAGATAAATGTTATCAGTAATTTAGGCGAGGGCGCGGCCTTTAAAGTTATAATACCCGACAGCTCTGCGAGTCTATGACAATGGAAAATCTTAGTAAAGGTAAAATTCTAATTGTAGAAGATGAAAAAAGCATGCGGGAGGTGCTCGCAATCCTCCTTGAGGGGGAGGGTTACGCTGTTGCTCTTGCCGCAGGCGGCATTGAGGGCATAAGTCTTCTTAACAAGGACATCTTTGACATGGTAATCACAGACATCAAGATGCCGAAGGTCAACGGCTTTGAGATACTCAAAAAAGTGCGTGAGACCTCTCCCGACACACTGGTAATTATGATAACTGCATTCGGAACAACAGAGTCTGCAATAGAGGCCATGCAGCTTGGCGCTTATGATTATATACACAAGCCGTTTAAGATAGATGAGATACGGCTCGTAGTCAAAAAGGCGCTTGAAAGGCGTAAGCTCAGCGCAGAGGTTTCTATACTCCGCGACAAGATAAAGACGACATACGAATTCGGCAATATTTTCTGGAAGAACCCTCAGATGCAGGAACTGCTTGGCATTATCCCGAGGATTGCCCAGAGCAATTCCAATGTCATAATAACGGGTGAAAGCGGCACCGGCAAGGAATTGGTTGCGACGGCTGTTCATAACCTCAGCCCGAGAAAAGGGAAGAAGTTTGTTGATATAAACTGCGCTGCATTTCCTGAAGGCCTTCTGGAGAGTGAACTCTTCGGACACATGAAAGGCGCCTTTACAGACGCCGCCTATAACAAGCAGGGGCTTTTTGAGATAGCTGACGGCGGGAGTGTTTTTCTTGACGAAATCTGCGAGATGTCAATTAACCTTCAGGCAAAACTGCTGAGGGTGCTTGAGAGCAGTACGTTCAGGAGAGTCGGAGGCACTACTGATATAAAGGTGGATGTGAGAATAATATCCGCCACGAATCAAGACATTAAGGAAGAGGTTTCGGCAGGCAGATTCAGAGAGGATTTATATTACAGATTAAATGTGGTCCCCCTCCATATTCCCCCTTTGCGGGAGAGGAAGGAAGACATTCCGATGCTGGTGGAGCATTTTCTAAAAAAGTTCTCATTCGCAGAGCGGAGGGTGTCTGCCCAGGCCATGAAGCTTTTCATGGAGTATCCGTGGAAAGGGAATGTAAGAGAACTTGAAAATATCATAGAGAGAATAGCGCTTCTAACAGATAAGGACGAGATAACTGTTGAGGATGTGCCTCATGAAATCCTGATGTTTTCAGAAGGCGCTGACTATACGCCGGAGCTCACTAACGAAGGGATTGATATGGACGGCATTATTAAAGGGATGGAAAAGAAATATCTCCTGAATGCGCTGAAGCTTACAGGCGGAAATAAGACAGAAGCGGCAAGGCTGCTAAAACTTTCTTTCCGTTCATTCAGGCACAGGCTGTCAAAATATGGTATAAAATAAGCAGATGAAACTTGGCGAAGTATTAGTTAAAGAAGGCCTTATTACAAAGGAGCATCTGAGGCTTGCGCTTGAAAGGCAGGTTATTTTCGGAGGCAGGCTCGGGACAAATATTGTTGAACTCGGCATTCTTAAAGAAGACGAATTCGCAAAATTCCTCAGCCGCTATCTCAAGATTCCTGTTGCCGAGCCCTCGCAGCTGGCGAATATAGATGAGGAGACCATCTCTGCAATAAGCAAGGAGATGGCGGAGAAATACAAGGCGATTCCGTTTAAAAAAGATAAAAACAGGCTTCACATGGCAATGCTGGACCCGAAGGATATGAAGGCGGTGGATGATTTCAGGTTTATCAGCGGCTATGACGTAATACCTTATGCCGCCTCGGAACTGAGGATTCTCTATGCGCTTGAGAAATACTACGGGATTAAAAGAGACCTCAGATATATAAGCATTTTTGACCGCATTGAGGAAGAAAAACAGGTTGTTGTTACGGATTCGGAGGAGCTCAAAAAAATAAAACAGGCCTTTGCAAATGTGACCGAGAAAGAAGAGATTGCAGGGATTCTAATAAGTGAGGCGCAGAAGGCAGCAAAAAGGGCGGCGCTGTTTATAGTGAAAGGCAATGGTGTTTCAGGGTGGAAGGCGAAAGGGTTAACGGTTGAAGGAATTAGTATTAATGCATTGTCTTCAGGAGGCGCCTCAATATTTAACGATGTTCTTGTGAAGAAGGCTTATTACAGGGGGCCTGTGCTCAAGCTGCCCGGCAATGAAGAGCTTATAAAAATACTGTCTGGAACACCGCAGGACAGCCTCACAATTCCAATAAGCATAAGAGAAAGGGCGGTGGCTCTACTTTATGCGGACAACGGGAACGACGCGGTTCTTGACGCTAATGTGAATTATCTCAATACACTGGGGTCAATGGCTTCCATGGCTTTTGAGATATTGATACTGAGAAAGAAGATAATGGATATGTAGAAATCAAAAGAAAAATGAACTGTATTTTTCAGCTTGACAAAATATATTCTTCTTGATAGTGTTATCTGCATTTAGCTATTAGCTGACAGCTATCAGCTATCAGCTAAATGAGGGGGGGAGTTAATGACAAAGGCGGAGCTTATTGACAAGATAGCTTCGGGCGCGGGGCTGAGCAAGGCAGATGCTTCAAAGGCGCTTGATTCAACTTTAAATGCAATAAAGTTATCATTAAAAAAAGGGCAGAAGGTTACGCTTGTCGGCTTCGGAGCATTCTCAACCGTGAAGCGTAAAGCCAGAAAAGGGCGCAATCCTAAAACAGGGCAGGTTATCAATATTCCGGCTGTAAGAGCGCCGAAATTTATATCAGGCAAAGCGCTTAAAGATGCAGTAAAATAATTTACTATTTGCCCCGTGAGCCTCTTACAAAAGCCAGACTATCAGAGATTGCCTCGTCGCTCCACTCCTCGCAATGACAGTAAACACGCCATTTGTCATTGCGAGCGAAGCGAAGCAATCTTGCTTTTTAAATTAGATATTTTTCTGTGACAAACCTTTCTTCATCTTCTTTGGTTTTCAGCCTGCCGCTTAGTTTTTCGTCAAGCAGTTCTGAAAAAACTTTAGAGTAAAGGGGGCCCGGCTTGACGCCTATCTTTTGCAGGTCTTTACCCTTCAGCAGCGGCGTTATTTTTCTTAACTCAATCAGGTATTGAGATATTGCTTTCTGTTTCTGTTTGCTTTTGCTCTGAGCCATTGAGAACAGAAGAATTTCAAGTCTAACGCCATTCAGAAGATGATATAGGGCGGCGGGGTCATTTGAGGGAAGTTTATTCAGTATATCCTTTGACTGTGTTAGACCTTTTGTTATCAGCTCTCTTACCCTGGGGGGCGGCGCCAGTCTTCAATTGCGGCGTTTCTTTCTTCCTCTTTGAGAGCGGACAGCAGAGCCATAAGGTGCAGCGCTCCCCTGTCAGGACTTTCCTCAAGGAAAAGGAGATTGAACCAGGCGAGGGTTTCAAACATAGACTGTAATGCTGACTCAACCTCATTATTGAATAAGAGGCCCGGATGTATCACCTTTAACAGCCCGAATTCAGAAAGTGTTTTAAGGGTCTTAACCGGTTCTGTTTCACTGAATGCAAGCAGAAGTTCCTCATAAAGCCTTGAACCGGAAAGCCTGCTGAAGAGGTCCAATTTGAGGGTTGACTTTATAAGGGTTTCCGTATGCTTGCTGAGCTTAAAGCCGAATCTCTCTAAAAATCTCACTGCCCTGAAGGCTCTGGTTGGATCCTCAATAAAACTCAGATTGTGTATAACCCTTATGATTTTCTCTTTCAGATCGCTCTGCCCGCCAAAGAAGTCTATAAGAAGTCCGAAGTCCTTTAGGTTGAGTTTCACAGCCAGGGTGTTGATTGTGAAATCCCTGCGGTAAAGGTCTTTCTTTATTGAGGAGGTTTCCACTTTCGGAAGGGACGCCGGGGATTCGTAATACTCTGTCCTGGCAGTTGCCACATCTATCTTTATCAATGAGGGGGACAGTCCCGATTCTACAACCCCCTTTAATTCCCCCTTAACAAAGGGGGATTCAGGGGGTTGTGTCCGTAAATCCGGGACTGTCCCCGGCGTCCCGGACTGCTGACTGCTGACTGCTGACTGCTGAAGGATTATCTTGGCCGTGCCGAACCTCTCATGCGTTCTTATCTTTGCATTCAATTTCCCGGCAAATGCCTTTGCAAAGGAAATTCCGTCTCCCTCAACAACAATGTCCAGGTCCAATCCGCCTGAGGCGGACTCGCCTCTGAGCAAATCTCTTACCGAACCGCCGACAAGATATGCGTTAATCCCGAGCTTATCCGCAATCTCTCCTGCAAGTTTAAGGATGGAGTATATTTCAGCCGGAAATTTTTCTTTGAGAAGCGCAGCTATGTTTCTCCCTATGGATGGTTTTTCTCCGGCGTCTGATTTATCAAGTCTGCTCCGTCTTAAAAACTCCTCATACATGGTTCTTAAAAGGTCTGTCCTTGTTATTGCGCCGACGATATTGCCTTTCTCTATTACTGCCATGAATCTCTGGTTATGTTCTATCATCATCCGCTCTATTTCCCTGATAGACGTCTCAGGGCTGACAGCTGCGGCGTCGGTTGTGCAGAAGTCTATGGCTTTACTTTTGCCAAATCCGTGAAACAGCGCCTTTTCAACAATTTCCCTGGATATTAAACCGGCATATTTTGCGCCCTTTATAACAGGCAGGACGTTCACGCCGTATTTGGTCATTATTGTTTCTGTTTCCTTTACACTGCTGTCCCATTTTATGCTTACGACCGGGCTTGTCATAATATCCGATGCAGCCTTGCCCGGCTTTACATTGCTAAGTATAATTCTCGTCAGCCTTTCTTCAATTAGCTCAAGAGATTCCTCTTTTACAGTGGCCGCGGCTGCCGTAGAATGGCCTCCGCCGTTGAATTCTTTCATCACATCTGCGGCATTGAGTTCAGACGCGCGGCTTCTTGCCACCATAAGTATTTTACCTTCCATCCTGAGGAGTACGAATAAGGCGTCAATGTCTTCCATTTCCATTATCCTGTGCGCGAGATGCGCGGCGTCGCCAAGATAACTCTCATTGGAAGCCTTTGCTATTTTTATCCTTATTCCGCTGCTGACGATTTCTTTTGCCGACCGGAGAAGTTCATTAAGGATGTCAAGTTCTTCACGGCTCATTCCCAATCTGAGAAAACTTGATACTATATTCAAATTCGCGCCGCGTTTGACAAGATAGGCGGCGGCCAGGAGGTCCCGCTCTGTCGTGGATGGGAAGAGCAGCGAGCCTGTCTCTTCATATATGCCGAGGCACAGGATGGTTGCTTCCATCGGCGAGGGCTGCAGCTTTTTGTCTTTCAATATCTCTGAAAATATAGTTGCCGTAGCGCCGACTTCCTCAATAATCTCAAGGCTGCCGCGTATATCTCCTTTTGCAAAGGGATGATGGTCATATATGTGTATGCTTATTCCGGGTTTGGAAATTAGCTCTGCAAACTGCCCTATCCTCGGAGGATTCTTAGTGTCAACAATAATCAGGCGGGTAACCTTTGACATATCAATGTCTTTAATCCGCTTTATCTCCACAGGCTTGAAGGCCTCTATAAAATCTCTGAGTTTTTTTTCCTGAGAGCCTGCAAAGACGAGCTCCGCCTCAGGGTAGAGTTTCTTGGCGGCGACCATTGAAGCGAGGGAATCAAAATCAGCGTTTATGTGAGAAGTTATTATATCCATACCATATTATAGCGTTATCTCAACCTGAAAAATACAATTGACCTCTATGACCGAAAAATAGACATAGGGCTATAACGATTTGAATTATCTGTCATTGCGAGTCCCGATAAAATCGGGGCGTGGCAATCTCATTGCAAAAGGCGGGATTGCTTCGTTTCACTCGCAATGACAATTTTCTATGTCTATTTTCCCCTCTATGAGCGGGGATATAAATGCCTTCAAAGTCTAAGAGGCGCCGGCTTTACATGCGGCTGTTGTAGAGAGCCACCCTGTTTCTGCCGTCGGCCTTTGCTTTATAAAGGGCTTTATCTGCAAAGGTTATAATATCATCTTTGTCCTTTATATTACGGGCATAATAGGACGATATGCCAATGCTGACCGCAAGCCTGTTTTTTGCTTCCATCCCGCTGAACCTGTGTTTTTCTATAAGAACCCGCAGCGTCTCAGCCTTAGCCGCCGCGGTCTTTGCAGGCGTCTGCGGAAGAAGCATTATGAATTCCTCGCCGCCGTATCTTGCAAGCACGTCGCTTTTTCTTGTATGTTTTCTCAACAGTTGAGCAAATTCGCTGAGGACGACATCTCCTGTCCTGTGTCCGTATTTATCATTAACCTTTTTGAAATGGTCAATGTCAATCATAAAGCAGCTTAAATGGAGGTTGTACCTCTGTGCCCGGCTGAACTCTTCGGCAAAACGGTGATAAAAATATCTTATATTATAAAGCCCTGTGAGATAATCGGTTATGGCCAGTTTTTCAAATTGCGCTTTTTCGTTTTCTGTTTTCTCATGGAGAAAGGCGTTAAAGAGGAAGTTTGCAGATGAGCTTGCAATGGCCGTGCAGAGCCTTATCTCCTTCTCCGTAAAGGTATGATTGGACCTTGAAGTTCTCAGGAATAAGGTGCCGATAACCTCATCCCCGAAGATTATAGGCATGACAACAATAGACCGTATTCCCAGAGGCGCAATAATATTCCTGACCTCTTTCAGCAAGGGGTCTTTTAATGCGTCTCTTATTACCACAGTCTTTCTGGTGCGGAGCGCTTTTCTTATCTCTGGATATTTCTTTAGGTCTAACTTTATGTTTGCTGTCTTCGGGTCTTCAAATGTAGAGATAACATAAGCGTGTCCTTTCTCTTCAAAAGGGATGCTTAATATTGAACATCTTGTAACCTTTATGATTTTTGCTATCTTGCTTACAACGAAGAACAATACTTTTCTGGGGTCCAGCGTTGAAGATATGAGGCGTATTAATTCAAGCAGTGTTTCAAGGTCTTTTTTCTCTTCACATATGCTTTCAAAAAGGCCTTTTTTTATGAGTACCTCACTTCTCATGATATACCCGCCTCTTTAATTTAATACCCTTCTGCTCAAATTATAACTTTAGGTTCATTAAAATTCAAGTTTTAGATTATTCAATCCGGGCGCCCTGATTACGGCGCCAGCATATATTTTATTTTCACTGTCGGGAATATGTCAGAGAGTTCTTTGGGAAATTTGCCTCTGAGAATGTCAAATATGGAAAATCTCTCTTTTTTGGTTACTACCTCCGGCTCTCCTTTTATGCCGGCAAGTCTGCCTGCAGCCGCGACCGCGTCTTCAAGGGTGCCGAGTTCATCAACGAGCCGAACTTTCATTGCCTGCCTGCCGGTAAATATCCTGCCGTCGGCAAGTTTTTTAACCTCATCAAATGGAATCTTTCTGCCGTCAGAGACAGCCTTGATAAATTGTTCATGCACATCATCAAGCACACCCTGCAGTATCAGCCTTTCCTCTTTTTCCATTTTTCTGAACGCAGATGCAAGGTCCTTGTGCCTGCCGCTCTTGATTACCTCTGTTTTCACGCCGATTTTATTCATAAGCCCCTCTATGTTGGGGATTTCCATTATCACGCCGATAGAACCAGTTAATGTGCCGGGATTTGCAATAATCCTGTCAGCTGGCGCCGAGATGTAGTAGCCGCCTGACGCCGCAACAGAGCCCATTGATACAATAACCTTCTTTTTCAGCGCTGCCTTTTTAACCTCTTCATATATTTCCTGTGACGGCGCAACAGCCCCGCCCGGACTGTCCACACGCAAGACAAGAGCCTTTATTGATGCGTCTTTAAGATAGCCCTTTATTTCATCAACAGTATTCTTTGCATCCATTATGGGCCCCTCAATGCGCACAACAGCGACCTTTTCTCCGAGAGGGACATTTTTCTGGAATACGGCAAACAGCGCGCTTATTACTATCAAGAGCGTCAAAAATCCCGTGATGATAAGACAGGCCTTTTTCATTCCTTCCCCCTTTTAACATTCTTCATACTGAGCCCTATCTTTCTTTCTTCAAGGTCAATCTTTATTATCCTGGTCCACACAATATCGCCCTCCTTTAGAGGCTCTTCTGTTTTTACTATCTCGGATGAGTAAATCAGTCCCTCAACTTCGTCTTCTATCTCCACGAATATTCCAAAGTCAGTCAGTCTCAGCGCCTTGCTTTTTACCTCATCTCCGAGCTTGAATCTCGCCGGTATATCGGTTAACCAAGGGTCGGGGGTGATTTGTTTTACGCCTAATGCTATCCTTTCCTTCTCCGGCTCTATGCTCAGGACGACAGCGTCTATTTTCTGCCCTTTTCTGATGACCTCTGACGGATGTTTAATATGCTTGGTCCATGAGAGGTCAGATATGTGGATAAGCCCGTCCACGCCTTCAGGGAGCCCGACAAACACCCCGAAGTCAGTAACGCTTTTTACCTTGCCTGTTATCTGCTGGCCTATGCTGTACCGCTGTGAAATAAGCTCCCATGGGCTTGGTTTAAGCTGCTTTATGCTCAATGAAAGGCGGCGCTCATTTTTATCAGCCTTCAGAATAATCGCCTCTACTGTTTCTCCTATGGAAAGGTATTTTGACGGATGTTTGGGTTTTGGCAGCCAGTCAATCTCTGATATGTGGACTAACCCTTCAAGCCCCTTTTCAAGCTCTATGAATACGCCGTATTCCGTTATGTTCACAACATTCCCCTTTATTTTTTGGCCTGCCGGGTATTTTTCGTCTATGGCGCTCCAGGGGTCGGGTTTTTTCTGCTTGTAACCGAGAGTAACTCTTTTTTGCTCTTCATCGTATTTGAGCACAAGGACTTCAATCTCGTCGCCTACTGCAAAGAATTCCGAAGGATGAGTTATCCGTCCCCATGATATGTCTGATATGTGAAGGAGGCCGTCAAGCCCGCCGAGGTCAACGAAAACTCCGTAGTCTGTGATATTTTTTACAGCGCCTGTAAGGAGAATTCCCTCCTTCAGTTTTTCAATTGTCTCCGCCTTTTTCTTCTCTCGCTCTTCTTCCAAAACAGCCCTGTGTGAGACTATGACGTTGGACCGCCTGTTATTCATTTTCAGCACCTTAAAAAGCATTTGCTTGCCGATAAGACTGCCCGTGTCCTTGACCATTTTTACGTCTATCTGGGAGCCCGGGAGAAAAGCTGCGACTCCGAGTATATCTACTGAAAGCCCGCCTTTTGTTTTACCTGAGATTACGCCTTCAATAGGGGCGTCATTTTCCAGAGCGGATTCAATAATATCCCAGGCCTTTATCCTTGTCGCCGCTTTCCTTGACAGATTAACCATCCCATTGGAATACTTCATGGTGTCCACATACACTTCAATAGCAGTTCCCTCATGCAGGCTTGAAAGCTCTTCAGGAGAAAACTCTTCAGCAGGGACAAAGCCGTCGGCTTTATATCCTATGTCAATTATGACTCCAGTCTGTTTTACGGCTATAACCCTTCCTTTTAATATTGAGCCTTCTCTAACGCGATGAAAGGTCTCGGCATAAAGTTTTTCCATCTCATTGTTTTTGATTTCCATCACCCTTTTATCCTCCTATTTCCTTTGCTCTTTTTATTATATCCTCAATTATCCAGTCAGGTGTTGACGCCCCTGCCGTTATGCCTACGCTGTCCGCGCCGTTCATCCACTCGGAAATTAGTTCCGCGGATGTCTCTATGTGATAAGTCGGAACAGAAAGGGACCTGCATAATTTTGCAAGCTGGGTTGTGTTTGCGCTGTTTTTCCCTCCGACAACAAGCATGATATTCACCTTTTTAGCCATAGCCGCTGTTTCTTTTAATCTCAGCGCTGTGGAACTGCATATAGTATTATATACCTTTACATTCTTTACCTGCTCTATGACCTTTCCGAAGAGCTTTTTGAGCGCTTCAACCGGCTGCGTGGTCTGCACCACAATCCCCACATTGCGTTTTATTTTTGGAAGGGCTTTTTCACTGTCAACGACTACTGCGTCGTCTCCTGCGTAGCTCATCAAGCCCTGCACCTCAGGGTGTCCCCTGTCTCCGAGGATTATCACCTGATACCCCTCTTCTCTGAGCAGTTTCGCATAACGCTGCGCTTTTTTTACGAAAGGGCAGGTTGCGTCAATTATATTGAATCCAGACTCGGAAATTCTGTTCATAAGCTGTAAAGGAATGCCGTGCGTCCTGATTATAATATCTTCTATCCCGGGAGCATCTATGTCCTCAATCGGCTGAATTCCTTCTTGCTTGAGTTTTTCTATGACCTGGGGATTATGTATTATAGGGCCGAGAGTGAAAACGCCTTCCTGTTTTTTCTTTGCCGTCTTAAAAGCTATGTCAACGGCTCTCTTTACCCCAAAACAAAATCCTGCTGTCTTAGCAACTATTATCTTCATATATTCACCCTGTGAGAATTCAAAAAATTAACACCCCCCTACATCCCCCCTTGATAAGGGGGGAATTAAAGGGGGGTATTTTCAACTTTCAACTTTAAATTTTTAATCTCTTTCATTATATCACTCCCGATTTTCTCCTGGAAATCCTTGCCTGTTTCTGTCCCTTTTGTTTCAATTGGATTCCCAAAAAATATTTTGATATTAGACAGCTTTATATATCTTGCGCCTGCGGGAAGCGCCTTATCAGCGCCATCAATAAACGCAGGAACAATCACTGCCTTTGACATTGCCGCTATCATGCCGGCCCCCCTTTTTGCATCAAGAAGGCTGCCATCTCTGCTCCTTCCGCCTTCAGGAAACATAACTATCAGTTCGCCGTTTTTTAACCGCCTCACCGCCTCTTTTATCGTAGATGGCTGCGGAGCGCCTCTGTCAACAGGGAATGAGAATGTTTTTACAAAGGCGCCGATGAACGGTATCTTGAAAAGCCCTCTTTTTGCCATGAAAGTTGCCTGCCTCTTTCTTATTGCAGAACCTATTACCAGAGGGTCTAAATGGCTGGCGTGGTTTGACGCCACAATAACGCCGCCTTTTTGGGGAACTTTTTCTATGCCGTCAATCTTAAGCCTGAAAAAGATTTTAAAGAGCAGGAAGAAAAAGGTTGTGGCAAACCTATAAGCTAAGGTCAATGGTCTCCCCTTACGACCTTTAGGATATTTTCCAAAACCTCATTTATTGTCATCCTTGAGGAATCTATGAGGACAGCATCATCAGCTTTCCTGAGCGGGGCAAGGTCCCTGCCCGAATCCCTCGCGTCTCTTTCCACAACGTCCTTCTCCGCCTCTGATTCGGTTATGTTAATTCCTTTTTCTTTTAACTGGAGATAGCGCCTCCTGGCCCGCTCTTCAACAGACGCATCAAGATAGAATTTTTTCCATGCCTCAGGAAACACAACCGTTGTCATATCCCTTCCCTCCGCTACAAGGTCGGCGTTAAGCGAAGCGCTTCTCTGAATATCAAGAAGAAAATCCCTTACAACCTTTCTTGCAGAAAATACAGAAGAATAATGGCCTATCTCTGTTGACCTTATGAGTTCTGATACATCCCCGCCACCCCCTCTTTCTCCCCCCCTTGGCAAGGGGGGGATTGGGGGGGTAACTTCAGAGTTTTCTTTCAGAAATACCCTGCCGTCTTTGAAAGCAATGCTGATACCCTTCAAAGCGCTTGCAATCTTCTCGTCGCTGTCTTCAGGGTTTATTCCCTTTTCTCTTAAGGCAAGGGCTGCTGCCCTGTAAAGCGCCCCTGTGTCAAGGCAGCTGAACCCAAGTTCTGCGGCAAGGAGTTTGGCAATTGTTCCCTTGCCCGCTCCTGAAGGGCCGTCTATGGCAATAACCTTTCCCATGAATTAATAATTGATATTCTAACTTAAGTTGAGCGATTTATGTAAGGCAGGAATGCTTCAGCAAGCATTTTATTAGGGACACATCCCATATTATTCATTCTCAATTTCCCCTCTCAATCTTATTCCCTTTTCTCCTTAATTCAGCGTGTTAACCTCCTCAATATCTCAAAAAATCCAGGGAATGATATATTCACAGACGATATGCCGTTTATTGTAGTTTTGCCCTTTGCAATCAATGCCGCAACTGAGAATGCCATTGCAATCCTGTGGTCTCCATAGCTGTTTATGGATGCTCCTTTAAGGTTTGTATTTCCTTTGATGCTTATTCCATCGCTGAGTTCTTCTGCTTCTACGCCCATTTTTCTCATTTCTGCTGCCATTGCCTTTATCCTGTCGGATTCTTTAAACCTTAATTCTTCTGCCCCTCTTATTTCCGTTACGCCATCTGCCTGAGTCCCAAGAACGCAAAGAATGGGGAACTCGTCTATAAGAGAAGGCATAATCTCTCTGCCGAGCTTTACTGCTCTTAGCCCGTCCGCAGTCTTGCAATAAAGATCTGCCACAGGTTCTCCTGAGACATCTCTAATATTCGTCAATTCTATCTCTGCGCCCATTGTTTTAAGGACGTCAAGCAGCCCTGTTCTTGTAGGATTTATGCCAACGCCTTTTATCGTTATATCAGAGTCAGGTATCAGCATTGCAGCGGCAACGAAAAATGCCGCAGATGAAAAGTCTCCGGGCACATCCATATCTTTTGCTTTCAGTTCCTGTCCGCCTTTAATCTTTATTTTGAGCCTTTCAATATTAATCCTGACGCCGCAAGATGACAGCATCCGCTCTGTGTGGTCGCGGGATTTTATCGGCTCCGATATCTCTGTTTCTCCGTCTGCATAGAGGCCTGCAAGCAGCAGCGCTGATTTGACCTGTGCGCTTGCAACAGGCATGTCATATTTTATTGCTTTGAGTTTTCTGCCTCTTATCACTATTGGAGGATACCTGTCATTATCTCTTGCCATTATATCAGCGCCCATCTGCCTCAAGGGGTTGATGATTCTTGCCATTGGTCTTGACCTTAAAGAACTGTCGCCTGTGAGTACAGAAAGGAAGGGATTGCCTGAAAGGACTCCGGAAAGAAGCCTCATTGTTGTGCCTGAGTTGCCGCAGTAGATTACATCTTCAGGCTCCTTAAGTCCGTGTAACCCTTTACCATGAATTATGATGTCGCCAGAGGAAGTATCTTCACCCCCCCATCCCCCCCTTGCTAAGGGGGGGCGGCGGGGGGGTGACTTTTCCTCTATATCAACGCCAAGTTTTCTGAAAGCATTAAGGGTGCTCATTGTATCTTCAGCCCTGAGAAAATTTCTGACAATGCTTTTGCCTTTTGCTAAAGAGGAGAGGATGACTGCCCTGTGAGATATGGATTTATCAGGGGGAGGAATGATTTTGCCTTTTAATTTTTTTGCCTTTTTTAATTCTATGCTATCTGACATCTTCCCTCAGCGCCTTGGCTTTTTTAAATTCCTTTTCAAGAGCCTCAGAATTTGCAGTCTTTAAATAGCCGCTGAGGCTGTCGAGATTTTTTTTGAAAAGCGCTATGAACTCAAGAATATTATCTCTGTTCATAAGGGATATATCGCGCCATAGTTCAGGGGAGCTTGCCGCAATCCGCGTTGTGTCTTTAAATCCGTTGCCTGCATATCCGAGATAAGAGTTGTTTATCTCATCAACGGTATTGACGATTGCATAGGCAATAAGATGGGGAAGATGGCTTACGGCAGCGTATATCCTGTCATGCTCCTCTGCATCCAGAGTAGAGACTTTTGAGCCGAAGGACTCCCATAAGCCCGCGATTTTTTTCAGTGCAGTCTTATCCGTCTTTTCCGTTGGTGTTAATATGCATCTTGCGCCTATAAATAAATCTGCTGCTGCTGTGTCTATTCCCATCCTGTCGCTTCCTGCTATCGGATGCCCGCCTACGAAACTTACATCCTCAGGCATCAGGGCTTCCATATCCCTGACAAGTTTTCCTTTAACGCTGCCGACGTCTGTTACAATTGCGCCTTTTTTTAAGGAGCCGTTTATTTTTTTTGCCGTCTCTGTGAAACAGCCGACAGGGATGGCGAATAAAATCAGGTCGGAGTCAGCGCAGGCCTTTGATGCGTCAATATCAAAAGAATCAATTATGTTCATCCCCAGCGCTTTCTTGAGGTTATTTTCTTTTCTGCCATAGCCTGCAATGTGCCTGCACAGCCCTCTTTTCTTCAGGGCCAGGGCAAATGATGCGCCGATTAAACCTACGCCGAGAATAGTGACTTTATTAAAAAAAATGCTGCCCGGTGAATCGGTGAATCGGTGAATCGGTGAATCGCTCTTCAGAGTTCCAGCATCTTTATTTGGATATAACTTTTTCACTAAGTTTTAAACCTATATTTTGAATTTTGCTCTTTAAATTTTGGATTTTATTTATATCTCTCTTCCAACAGCCTTTGCTATCGGTTTTAATTCAAGCATCAACTTTTTAAAGGCGTCAGGTTTTAATGACTGTTCCCCGTCTGACATTGCATTTTCAGGATTCGTATGCACTTCTATGAGAAGCCCGTCTGCGCCGACTGCAACAGCAGCCTTTGCCATCGGAGCAACGAGGTCCCATTTGCCGACGCCGTGGCTCGGGTCCACTACAACAGGCAGATGCGTTTTTTGTTTCAGCACAGGCACCGCGCTGAGGTCCAGGGTGTTTCTTGTCGCTGTCTCAAAGGTCCTTATGCCTCTTTCGCAGAGGATAACCTCCTGATTGCCCTTTGACATTACATACTCCGCTGCCATAAGCCATTCCTTGATTGTGGCTGAAAGCCCTCTTTTGAGAAGAACCGGTTTACTGCACATTCCCACCTCAAGCAGCAACCTGAAATTCTGCATATTCCTTGCCCCTATTTGAATTATGTCTGTATATTGAAGTATTGTCTCCAAATCTCTTGGGTCCATTATCTCTGTGACAACAGGCAGCCCTGTTTTTCTGCCCGCCTCGGCAAGGTACTGAAGCCCTTCCTCTCCAAGTCCCTGAAATGAATAAGGCGAGGTCCTGGGTTTATAAGCGCCTCCTCTTATAAACGACGCCCCTGCCGCTTTAACCTTCTCAGCTATGTTTATCATTATGGCTCTGTTTTCAACAGCGCACGGCCCTGCAATAACAGGTATTTTTTTGCCTCCGATAACTTTTCCTTTGACTTTTATTATCGTGTTCTGTGCCTTGAAATCCCTGCTTGCAAGTTTGTAAGGTTTGAGGATTCTCATCACATCCTCAACGCCTTTCATAACCCGAACGGCATTCTCTTCTTCCTCTGTTATCCGTGAGGTATCGCCTATGACGCCTATAACTGTTTTTTCGATGCCTCGCGAGATAGTTGCCTTCAATCCCTTGCTTTCAAGTTTTTTGAGCAGGTGGGCGATGTTTTTTTCAGTAGCCTTACGGTTTAAAACTATTATATCCATTTATTCCTCCATTAAATGCCGTGAAGCGTTAAGCGTGATGCGTGATAAGTAATTCTTTAACTCATTACGCATTACTGATTACGCATAACGGTTTTCATTGCTTTTATAAATCTCTTATTTTCCTCAGGCAGACCTATGGTCACCCGTATTGCGTCAGGCCCCGTTGGTCTGACAATAACTCCATCATACAGAAGTTTTTTATAAATATCCATTGAACCTGCGGCAGGAATATAAATGAAATTTGCCTCTGTAGGGGCATAGCTTATTCCGAGAGAAGAAAGTTCTTTGTAGAGATATTTTTTGCCTTTGTTGTTTATCTCTCTTGATTTTTTGATATGGCCTTTGTCCTTTAAAGCCTCTATTGCGGCTTTCTGCGCAACGGAGTTTGTGTTGAACGGCGCGCGCACCTTATTCATCTCGGTTATTATGTCCTGTCTTGCAATACCATAGCCAATCCTTAATCCTGCAAGCCCGTAAATCTTGGAGAAGGTTCTGAGAATCAGAATATCCCTGCCCGCCCTGAAATGTTTAAAGCTGTCGGCGTATCGGGTATCATTGACATATTCATAGTATGCCTCATCAACAACTACAAGTATGCCGTCCCTGATTTTTCTCATCAACCTGTCAAATTCTCCCTTTGTATTCATTGTGCCTGTCGGATTATTAGGATTTGCTATAAACAGCATCTTTGTCTTTGGCGTTACAGCGCTCAGCATTGCGTCAAGGTCATGTCTGTAATCCCTGAGCGGAGACTGAATTGCCTTTCCTCCTGCTGCCTGTACAGCCATTGCGTAAACAACGAAAGAAGGATGCGCCATAATAGCCTCATCACCCGGAGCTAAGAAGGCCCTGGCTGCTATGTCAAGAAGTTCATTTGAGCCGTTTCCGAGTATAATGTTTTCAGGAGTAATATTATAAGTAATCTCCCTCTGCCCCCCTTTATTAAAGGGGGGGAAGGGGGGATTTTTTGAGAGTTTTTTTGCCAGAGCGTTTTTGAGGTAATAGCCGTTTCCATCAGGGTATCTGTTCAGTGTTTTTTTCAGCCCTGCCGTTATTGCCCTGACAGCCGCAGGAGAAGGGCCTATGGGGTTTTCGTTTGAGGCAAGCTTTATGGGGTTTTTTATCCCGAGTTCCCGCTCAAGTTCTTCTATGGGTTTGCCGGGGGTGTAAGGCCTGAGCGCCTTTATGTGTTCCGGAACATTTATCACTACTGACCACCGTGCGGATAAGAGCCGAGAAATTTGAGATAGAGGCAGCCCTCTTTTATATTCTCTATGGCTTTTCTGACTTTTTTCTCCTCTATGTGTCCTTCCATATCCACAAAGAAGATGTATTCCCAGGCCTTTCTTCTGGAAGGCCTGGATTCAAGTTTCGTAAGATTTATCTTAGCCTTCTTGATGGGTTGAAGGATGTCGTAAAGCGCGCCCGGCTTGTCCTTAATAGAGAACATAATTGACGTCTTATCTTCCCCTGTTTTCGGGGCGATGGTTTTTGAGATTACAAGAAACCGCGTGTAGTTGTGCTTGTTGTCTTCTATGCTCCGCTCCACAAAATTAAGGTTGTATATCTTTGCGGCAAGTTCACTTGCTATTGCGGCTGATGACGGGTCTTTTGATGCGAGTTCTGCGGCTTTGGCAGTGCTTATTGCGTCAACTATCTCTATCTTAGGAAGATTTCTTTCAAGCCAGCCCCTGCACTGCGCTGTCGGCTGCGGGTGCGAATATATTTTTTTTATGTCCTTGCGGCTGCCTGTTAAAGAAAGCAGATTATGCGATATTTCAAGCATAACCTCGGCTGTTATCTTGAGGTCATAATCCATGAACATATCAAGGGTGTAACTCACTACTCCTTCCGTGGAGTTCTCTATGGGAACAACGCCGGATTCTGTTTTTCCTGAGTCAACCGATTCAAATACGCCCTTTATGCTTTCAAAAGGGACAAAGTCCGCTGAAGAGCCGAAATGCCTTAAGGCCGCAAGGTGTGTGAAGGTCGCAGCAGGGCCAAAATAGGCAACCTTTAAGGGTTCTTCAAGCGATAAAGATGCTGAGAGTATCTCTCTGTAAAGCGCCCTCAGCGCATCATTGGGAAACGGCCCCTTATTCATGGACGCCAGCCTTTCAAGTATCTGCTGCTCACGTTCAGGAGAGTAAAACTTTGCCTTGGTATTGCGCTTTATATTTGCGACTTCAAGGACAATCCGCGACCTCTTATTGAGAAGTTTAAGTATCTCTTCGTCAACAGCATCAATCTCATTCCTCAATTTTTCAATCTCTCCCATAAGTCTCCCGCTGAAAATTGGTTTGAATAGAAATAATTTTAATAGTTTTCCCCTTGTTTTTGCAAGGAGAGGGGATGTTAAAAAAGTAAATACGGTTTATTATTTCAATTGCAGGGCAGAGCCTTTGAGGTAATAAGAGATGATAGTGGTATCTAAGAGATATTTTTTCACAGAATCCTTATGGTCTTATAATTTCAGAATGCATTCGGCTATTCAATGAGTTTTAGAATTGCACCTTTTATCTTTGTAAGAATATCTGGCTTTACCCTGCCAAAGGTTTTTATGACAATTGACTTGTTGAGCGTATAAATTTTGTCAACCCTGATCATACTTGTAACCTTTAAAATGCCGTCCACTAAATCATTACCGGTCAACATAACTGAGAATTCTCGCGGCTCAACATTCGACGTAAGAGCAACTACTACGATATCTTCATTTGATTCGTTATATCCGTCAGAAGAAATAATTATGGCAGGTCGCTTTTTCTGAGAGGCTAAGTCTGTAAATGGTATAGGGATAAGGACAATATCCCTCTGCCTAAGCATTGTTCCAGATAGCATCGTCTATTGGATTGTCCCAAAATTTCAAGCTGCTTTCTGCTGCCTGCAGCATCCCGGAAAATTCCTCATCTGGAAATATTATAACCTCAACTTTTGCTCCCTTTGGAAATGGGAGTTTTGGCAATTCAATTGTGCCATTTTCCTTTACAAAAGAATGATATTTAACTGCATTCATCTCTGCCTCCTTTTGATTGATTATAGCATAAGGACTGCAAAGCAGATTCAATATTCAAAATTTAAAATTCAAAGTATATTCAGGATTTATTATTCTTGTAGAATTCACGCACAACTTCCGCTGCCTCGTCACGAAAACTCTTATGCTCTGTCCTGAATTTCTCGCCTTTAAGCCTTGAGCCTTTCAGATATTGAATTAACCCCGAAAGCTGGCCGGAAATATCAATGCAGAGGTCTCTCCCTTCTTGAAATTCCTCTTTTGTTATGTAGCCTTGATCAAGAGAAGCATAAAGCTGTGTCCTGACTTCTCCTGCAGAACCTTTGGCGATATAAAGGAATTGGATAAATTCAGTATTTGAGCCCCTTTCAAAACCTTCCGCGATGTTCGACATGACGGAAACAGCCGCTCTTCTGATTTGGTCTGTAAGGCTGAAATCTTTTGAGAATTCTTTATTTTTTGAAGCGATAGATAAAATTAACCAACTCTCTCGCCTTCTTCCATACGTCGATCTCTTCAAAAGACCTCGCCATGTTTTTCTCCTTTCTTGAATCTTGAATCATTAATCTTTAATTTTGAATTTTCAATTTTAAATCTTGAATTATCCTTTTTCCTTCCTCGGTTACCCCATACAGCCCATAGATGATGTCGTCTATCTTCTCATCCGTAACCGCTATCTCCCGTTCTATTTTTTCGCGCTCGGCCGAAGGCAGGAGAGAGTTTTTCTTTTTGTGCAGTTCAAGCATTCTGTCAACGAGGGCAACGAGCTTGTCGTGGAGGGCTTTTTCTGAAGGGGTGGTGAAGTTAATGGTGCGGATGGGGAGTCTTTTAAGTTCTCTTGCTGGTATATGATTTGTGCTATTAAAAGTTTGAAAAATAAAGTCCAGCAAATAACTATTAAGCAGAGCCGCAAAATAATTTGGATGATAATCATTAGCTTTAAGCAGAATATAATTTGCTGTATGTCCTACGTAAATATTATTTTGGATTACCGCTCCATTCAATCGTCTTTTTTGCTGCATATTGGAAACTTCTTGAGTAACAATCCTTATACCTGTTTGATGTTGACGGAAAGGTCTTGTAGCATCAACCCAACTACCTTTCTTATCTGAAAAACTCAAATCTGCGTAGTAACGTTCTATATTATTCCCTCGTATTAGAGGTTTGTAGTTTTTATTCTTAGGCTTTACTGCAATGGAGTTTTTGTAAATGCTTACATTTACCTCACCCTGATAAACATCAGCAAATACATCGAACGGTTTCCCAAAAGCCATTGTTTTTTCAATGACTGCGATTTGCTCAGCAGTTCGTTTTGTTACAATCATCTGCTCAGGCATTTTAATAAACAAATCCTGTCGATAATTTCTCTCAGGCTCGGTATTAAGTGCAGCAACGTTTTTTACAGGGTCGGTAACCTTGATGACATTATTTTTTATTCTCTTCTTGCCTTTCTCAAAAAGTAAAATTGTTGTTGCCTGAGTAACGTTTTCAAATACCTTCATGTTCTCTGGAAAAAATAATATCTGTTTTATTTTTGAGTTATTCAGTAAAAGTGCTCTTAATTTTTGAGAATCTCTATCGGTCAGATAGGTGTTAGGAATGATAAACCCTAACATGCCGTCCTCTCTTAAAAGTTTCCAGCCCTTATGTGTAAAAAGCCTATACGTATTCAATTTGCCAATTGTACTCTCTGGATATATCGCAGTGTAATAATCTCTTTCGTGCGCCTCCAATTCTGCGGTAACATATGGTGGATTGCCGATAATCACATCAAAGCCCCCTTCACTTCCCCCCTTGGCAAGGGGGGACTGAGAGGGGTTCATTATCTCCCCGAATCCCACGCTCTTTGAATTCCAGTCAAAGGGATTGATGCGGCTCTTTGTGTCATCCGAGATTGCTTCGCCTTCGGCTCGCAATGACGAAAAGAGAGAAGAATCCAATATGTCATACCCAATCAAACTATTTCCGCATTTTATGTTATTTCCGAGAGACGGAAGGAGGTGCTGTTTTCTCGGTAGCAGCCCTCTTTCGCCTTCGAGGGCTTTAAGATAGAGGCTCATCATGGTTATCTCAACAGACTGCGGGTCAATGTCAACTCCGAAAATATTATTACGCAGAATCTTTGCCTTTTCATGTATGGGAAGGGATAGTTCCTCGGGTGATATTTTCCAGTAAGGGAACAGGTGAAGCGTCTGCGCCTCTTTCGGATGCTCGCGATAGTATTTGAGGTGATAGTCAATCAGATATTGATAAGCGCCTAAAAGAAACGAACCTGAACCGCACGCAGGGTCAAGTATCTTTATTTTTTCTATCTGTCTCGGCGTCTTGCCCTCAATGAGTTTTCCGACTGTATTTCTGACAATGTAATCAACAATATATTTCGGAGTGTAATAAACCCCTCCTGCCTTTCTGACCTCCGGCTTTTCCTCAACCTTCACCCTCTGCGGCGTTACCCTTATCGTGCTTCCAAGGTAGCGTTCATATATGCTTCCCAGGAGTTCAACGCCGATGGCGTCAAACCTGTATCTGCTCTTCGGGAAATAGAGGTTCTCTATAACATCTGCAATGAGGTTTGAATCAACATCTGCTCTCTCACATGCGTGAGGTTTAAAAATATCGCCGTTTAAATCATCGTTCACTTCATGGAAGAGGTCAAGGAGATGGCTCATTATGGATTTTCTCTTGCCTTCTTCTTTCCAGAGGGCCACAATCTCCATTAATTCCTTATCAGGCCTTATCCTTCTGTCCTCTGCAATCCTTATGAAGATAATCCTGTCAAGGAGTTTCTGGACAACATCATTCAATAACTTCACATCAAACTCTGGATTCCTCTTATGAAGGTCCTTTGCGAGTTCTGTCCTCCATTCTGTTAAATCTTCAAGGAATGATTTGTCAGGCGGAATTCTGAGCCTCTTGCTCTTTGTATCCTTGGGCAATAGGGCTTCCAAAGAACCCTGCTCAATGCGCTCTTTTGAAAGCTCCCAAAGTTTTTCTATGTTATTGAGGTAATCAGTATATTTGAGGCCGAGGATTAATCCTTCGTCAGGGAATTTAGGATTTGGTTTTAAAGATGCGTCATAAAGCCTGAACTCTTCAAAGTCCGTGAGGACTACGAAATAGACCTCTTTTGTGGACCACGCATAGCTCTTTGCCTGAAGTATGTGGTTTATGTCATCAAGGGCAACAGACGGAGACTTTGCCTCAACAAAAAATTTTGTAGCCCCGTTAATCCTGAAATTATAATCAGGCCTTCCAGTTGTTTCAGGAGAAAGTTCAACTATAACATCCCGTTCATGCGGAGGTTTCTGCGCCTTATTTTCTATGTCCCAGCCGAGGGCTTTGAAAAATGGATTCAGGAAATCCAGCCTTACCTGAGCTTCGGGGTAGCCTTTTGAGACATAGTGGGCCTTGTCCTTTTCGAACTTTGCGAGCAAGGACTGGAGCTTTTCTCTGAAAGAATTAATGTCTGCCATATTTAACAGAACCGGATATTTCAGACATTATAGATGTTAGTTAAAGACAGGTCAAATTATTTTTTTGAATCTTGAATTTTTAATTTTGAATTGTTTTTATATTTTTAAACTCTCTTCCCTTCCACAGCATGTAAATCGCGGGATAGATAACCAGTTCCAGAATTGTTGAAGTAATAACCCCGCCGACCATCGGGGCCGCAATGCGTTTCATGACATCTGCGCCTGTTCCGTGGCTGAACATTATCGGGATAAGCCCTGCAAGTATTACGCTTACAGTCATTATCTTCGGACGGATTCTTTTTACTGCGCCGTACATTACGGATTCCTTTAAATCAACAATGGAATTCAGCTTGCCTTCCTTTTTCCATTTCTCGTATGCAAGCTCAAGATACAGAAGCATCACAACGCCTGTCTCGGCGTCAAGCCCGGCAAGCGCAATAATGCCGACCCATACCGCAATGCTCATGTTGTAATTTAAAAAATAAAGAAGCCAGAATGAACCAACCAATGAGAACGGAACTGCAAGGAGAATAATGAACGTCTTTGTGACTGACTTTGTGCTCAGGTATATAAGCACAAAGATTATCAGCGCTGTGAAGGGGATGACAATCTTGAGCCTTTCATGTGTTTTTACAAGGTGCTCGTATTCACCGCTCCATTCAAGGCGGTAACCTTCCGGGATTTTCAGAGAAGCGACCTTTTGTTTTGCCTCGTTGACATAACCTCCGATATCCCTTCCTGTAAAATCTATATATACGTAAGCGGTCAAAAGCCCTTCTTCACTCTTTATCTGTGTGGGGCCTTTTACAATCTTTATATCAACAAGCTCGCCGAGAGGAACCTGAAGTGTTTTCATGGATACGGGCTGCACTGCTCCCATACCTGGCTGACCGGCGGATGCCGAAGGCTGATTCATAACAGGCACAAGAACCCTCTTGAGTTTCTCAATGTCATTTCTCAATTCCCTTGAATAGCGGACATTTACAGGATAGCGTTCCCTGCCTTCAACAGTAATTGTCAGGTTCATCCCGCCGACTGCAGTCTGCACTACCTCCTGAATATCATCCACATTTATCCCGTATCTTGCGGCTTCCTCGCGCTTAATGTTGAAGTCCAGAAAATATCCTGTTGTTACTCTTTCCGCATAAACGCTTCTTGTGCCCGGAATGTCTTTAATGAGATTTTCTAATTCCAGTCCGAGTTTTTCTATCTCATCAAGCCTTGGGCCCAAGACCTTAATCCCTACCGGAGTTCTTATGCCTGTAGAAAGCATGTCAATGCGGGCCTTTATCGGCATTGTGAAGGAATTTGCAACACCAGGTATGCTCAATGCGTCGTTCATCTCATTCTTTAATCCTTCAACTGTCATCCCCTTTCGCCATTCTTTTTCGGGTTTAAGATTTACCACTGTTTCAAACATCTCAAGAGGAGCAGGGTCTGTTGCCGTCTCTGCTCTGCCTGCCTTTCCGAATACCTGTTCAACTTCCGGGATTTTCTTCAGGAGTTTATCCTGCAATTGAAGGAGTGTTGACACCTCAGTTATTGAAGCTGCCGGCACGGTAACAGGCATATAAAACAAGGTCCCCTCATAAAGCGGAGGCATGAATTCCGAGCCGAGCTTTATAAAGGGATAGGCGGTAAGGGCCAGGATGATTACTGCAAGCACAATAACGCTCTTTTTGAATCTGAGCGCAACGGCCGCGACAGGCTTATAAATCTTGTGGAGGATAATGCTTATCGGATTTTTCTCTTCGGGCCGTATCTTTCCCCGTATGAAAAGCGTCATCAGCACAGGCGTCAATGTAATCGCAAGGAAGGACGAGAAAAGCATTGCAAAGGTCTTTGTGTATGCCAGAGGTTTAAATAATCTTCCAGCCTGAGCCTGCAAGGTGAATACCGGCAGAAATCCTACGGTGATTACAAGCAGCGCGAAGAAGAGGGAAGGGCCTACCTCCTTTGCGGCGTCAATAATTATGTCGATTCTGCTGACTCCTGACCCCTCTGTAACCCCCCTTCGCCCCCCCTTATCTAAGGGGGGGATGGGGGGGGTACGTTCCCAGCCTTCTATTTTTTTATGCGCATTCTCTACCATTATTATTGAGGCGTCAACCATTGCGCCGATTGCGATTGCAATGCCGCTCAGGCTCATGATATTTGAAGTAACGCCGAGGTAATACATGCATATAAACGAGATGATGATTGCGATAGGCAGGGTGAGAATAACTACAAGCGCGCTTGGAAGATGGAATAAAAATACTATGCAGACTGCGCTGACTGCTATGGAGAGCTTTATTATTTCTTCTTTGAGCGTGTCAATGGAGCGGTGTATGAGGCCGCTCCTGTCATAAGTTGTGACAATCTTCATTCCCTTCGGAAGGCTCGGCTCAATATCATTCTTAATCTTCTCTTTAACCCGGTCTATGACACTAAGGACGTTCTCGCCAAATCTTATAACTACAATGCCTCCTGCGACTTCGCCCTTTCCGTCAAGCTCTGCAAGCCCTCTTCGTATCTCCGGCCCGAGCTGTATGTTCGCTATGTCTCTAAGAAATACAGGCGTTCCCGCGCCTCCGCCTGAGGCGGAGGCGCCAACAGGAATGTTTTTGAGGTCGTCAAGCGTTTTGATATAACCTCTTCCCCTTACCATATATTCAATGCCCGAGAATTCAAGAACCCTGCCTTCCACGTCCTTATTGCTTTTCCTGATTGCGTCCATCACTGTCGTTATTGGAAGGTTATATGCAAGGAGCTTGTTAGGGTCTATTGTTATCTGATACTGCTTTACGAACCCGCCGACACTTGCAACTTGCGAGACGCCCGGCACACCCTCAAGCGCAAGTTTTATGTTGTAATCCTGCGCGGAACGGAGTTCTGAGAGGTCATGCCTGCCGGTCTCATCAACTACAGCATAAGAGAATCCCCATCCTACGCTGGTTGCATCAGGCCCCAGCACAGGATTGACTTCAGCAGGGATTTTATTTTTTACTGACTGAAGGTATTCAAGCACCCGGCTGCGCGCCCAGTAAATGTCAGTGCCCTCTTCAAAGATGACATAAATAAATGAGCTTCCGAGGAATGAAAAGCCGCGCACAACCTGAACCTTCGGCGCTGCAAGAAGCGTGGACGTTATCGGATAAGTTATCTGGTCTTCAACCAGGTCCGGGCTTCTTCCCGGCCATTCCGTATAGATGATTACCTGAGTGTCGCTCAAATCAGGTATTGCATCAAGCGGAGTATTCTTAAGCGCCCAGTATCCCCAGGCTGCAAGGAAGAATACCAGCAGAAAGATGATAAATTTGTTTCTTGCGCTTAGTCCTATTATTTTAGCAATCATATTTTGGGGGTTAGGGGCTGGGGGTTAGGGGTTAGTTTCGAGATAAGACTGCGAATTTGTTTAGATAAAACCACTATGGTTTGAATAACAGTTTCCTTGGAGTCTTTATTTACATATCCCAATTCATTTGATATTGTTATTTGTGTTTCCAGTTCTGCTAAAGAACCTAAAGCAATAAATAAAAACTGCTTAAACTCCGCAGTATGTCTTCTTATATGCCCCTCAGCAATATTTGACGGCACTGAAACAGCAGCACGACGGATTTGACTGGTCAGACCATATATTTCAGAATTTGGAAAGGTTTGTGTTATCTCGTAAATAAGCTTTACGAGTTTTATTGCATTTTTCCAGATGTTTAAATCCCTAAAACTTTTTATTACAGTTTTTTCTGTCATGTCAATCCCTTACCCCCAATCCCCAACCCCTGCCTTAATGTTTATGTCCAAGCGGCTTTATCCCTTTTAACTGAGCCTCTGAATCAATCAGGAAGTTGCCTGATGACGCCACTTTTTCCCCGGCCTTTATCCCTTTGAGCACTTCCACCATCCCCTCTGCCTTAAGCCCTATCATAACCTCTCTCGGCTCAAAATACCCTTCTCCTTTGTCCACATAAACTATCTGCCTTATTCCTGTATCAATCACAGCGCTTTCAGGGACAGAGAGCTTATTCCCTAAATTGATTTTTACCTCCACATTGGTAAACATCTGAGGCTTAAGCTGCCCGCCCGGGTTTGCGATTGTGAATCTTATCTTTGCTGTTCTTGATTCTCCTGCAAGTGAAGGATAGATGTAGTCAATCCTGGATGAAAATTCCCTGCTCGGGAAATAGCTCAGGCTGATTTTTGCTGTCTGCCCTATTTTTATCAGAGACACATCATATTCGTATATATCTGATACTATCCAGACTGTGGACAGGTCGGCGACATCAAAGAGCCTTTCTCCGGGCATGACGCGTATTCCCTGCAGAGCCGTCTTCTGCACAACATAACCGCTTGCAGGGCTGTATATGGTTAGGGTCCTTATCGGTTTGCCTGCCTCCTCAATTTTTTTAATCTGGGCGTCATTTATATCCCATAACCTCAGCCTCTGCTTTGCCGCTTCAATTATTGCTTCGGCGTCTTTTGAAAGCATCACTTCAATTGCTGATTGCTGATTGCTGATTGCTGATTGCTTCCACTTCAATAAGTTTAAAAATTCCTGCTGCGTGGCGACAAGCTCAGGGCTGTAAATCTCCGCCAGCGGTTCGCCTTTTTTGACATACTTCCCTGTGTAGTTCACATAAAGTCTTTCAATCCAGCCTTCAATCTTGGTATTGACAGTGGCGAGCCTTCTCTCATCGTATTCAATGCGGCCAACTGTTCTGATAATTTTCTGCAGCGGCTTTACAGACGCCGCAACTGTTTTTACACCTAACAACTGCTGTTTTTCAAGAGGAATCTCAACTGCCGGGGCTTCCTCTGTCTGCTCTTTCTGCTGCGTTTCAACCTGAGCCTGAGGCTCTTTACTCTCTGCCGTGTGTTCCTGATGTGCAGGAGCCGCTGTTTGCGCAGAGGCCTGCGGTTTGCTTTTTGCCGGGCTTTTCAGGAACTCAGGCTTTAAGAGATAGAATATTAATCCTGCTGTCAAAATCAGTCCGATTATAATTATGAGATTTCTTTTTTTCATTTTTCTTTTTCTCCCTGAATGACGCTTGCCTCAATTTTGTTCTGAAGAGCAGGGCGCACTGATTGCTGACTATTGACTGCCGTTATCGCCTCAAGCCGTGTAACTGCCTTTTCCCTTTCTATGAATTGCCCCCAGTATAAAAGCTCATAGTCAATGAGTGATTTCAGCCTGGTTATGACAGTTATGGCCTCTACTTTTCCGGTTACATATCCGGAAATTGCAAGTTCAAAATCCTGATACGCCTTGGGTATGAGGCCATTTCTGTACAGCTCCGTTAATTTTTCTGCAGCCTTAATCATAGAGTAGTTTTCTCTTATATTGGAAGACAGCATTAACTTGACTGCCTCAAGTTCGTGCTTTGCTTCTGAAAGGGCGGATTCCGCTTCAAGCACAGCCATCTTTTGTTTTGTTTTATAAAAGATAGGTATGTTGATTGTGGTTGTGAGACT
>Ga0100397_1000180_pt1 | contig 34506 bp, 39 predicted proteins | sample CryGeymeta201521_FD_81550 | JGI IMG/M metagenome (GOLD analysis project Ga0100397, IMG submission 81550) | Groundwater microbial communities from Crystal Geyser aquifers in Utah, USA - Crystal Geyser metaG 2015-21 | ecosystem: Environmental > Aquatic > Deep subsurface > Groundwater | place: USA... | reverse complement strand
CTGGTCCAGGAAGGCCTCCGCTCCCTCGGACATGCCCCACCATCCATCTTTAGCCCCGTTCGCCCTGGATGCAAGCCTGTCAAAATACCACTCTTCCCTCTGCATCACCTGAAGGAATATCTCATGAGGCGAGATGTGCCCGAAATGCAGATACGGAGAAAGCCCGCTGGTTGCCTGCAATTCGGGTTCATTGCGTCTTTCTTTGTAATGGTCAAGACCCTCTTCGACAAACCTCCTGAGGCGTCTGCCGGCCTCTTTTTCTCCTCCCTTTATACCCGCCGGCGCCACCCTGTGGCCTATCGGAAAGCCTGCCAGAGCGTCCTTAGAGCGAATAATGCCTGAGATATCCGCCCTGGGCCATTTCTTGAACAAGGATTCGGGCACAGATGCACTTCTTAGGAGGCCTTTAACATCAAGAGGATCTTCCCGGGGAAAACTCTTAAGAAAGAGCGGAAGTGTCTTCTGAAGGAAGCGCCTGAAGCTATAGGCAGTGGGAAAGGCCCTGTCGGCCGCCCTCATGGGGAGAATCCCGTTAGAATCGGCCTTTTCGCAGGCAGTAGATATCCTTCCGCAAGCGGAGGCAACCATTTTTGGGAGGAAAAACGCAGGGTAGTCATCTGTAACAACCACAGCGGCCTTTTCCGAAAAGGCCGCAATAAGGCCCTTACCTTGTCCTTTTTCCTTTTCCAGAAACGGGCAGTAACAGACGCCTCTATCCTCAAAAGCGGCTTGATTGTCTGCCATCCCCTCTATTATGAACCTGTGGAAACGCTCGTTTGCCCACTGGTAATCGCATCTTAAGGCCTCCAGAATCACCAGAGGTTTTTTAAGCTCAACGGCCCTCTCTACCGCCATTTGAAGCCCGAAGTTAAACCGGCTCCGGCGGCACGCGGTCATCCAGTAGAGAACAAAGTCCCCTTGATTCCTGACAGGCTCCTTGTTACACGGGGTGATCCTTAGATGAAATCCATCCTCCATAGCGGCTTTTTACTTTCCCTCTATCTCTTCGAAGAAGGCCCTGTGCAAACCCTCAAGCAATAGATAAGAGGATATCTCAACGCAAATCACCTCAGCATCAGCAGATTCAGCAAGACTTCTTATGTTGGGATGCCTTCTTGTCAACTCTTCCAGGGCCTCTGTCCTCTCATCAGCATCCTCCACCCTTCGGCATCTTCCCTCCACCGTGAGGGCCAGCGTCTCACTCCTGGCCTCCCTGCCGTGTCTTTCCCTTGTGTCAATCATGAGACTTACGTATGGATTATCCATGATGTTTGAAAACTTCTTTGTGCCACGGCCTGTAACCATGTATATGTCTTTTCCATTTCTACCGCATCCATAGGCCATAAGCGAACAATAGGGCCGATCCTGCCTTGAAGTGGCAAGAACGTACATATCCATCTCCGATATAAGCTCATTGATTTTCTGAAGCATTCCTTAATCCTTCATCTTAAATTAATATCATATTGCACGGTCAAGTGAAACAACCTTTCATCTTGCCCCGGATTTTCTCTGATGTTAATCTGGAATACATTCAAATGCCCTTTTCCCTGCCCCTCGAAGGGGGAGAAAGGGGTGGCGGGGATTTCATCGTTCGTAGTTCGTAACGCCTTAGCATTTATTGATAAAAGCACTGGAGCGAATGCAATGGAAGATAAGATACGGCTTGGAATAAGCGCGTGCCTTCTTGGAAGGGAGGTGCGTTATGACGGGGGCCACAAACTTGATAGATTCGTCAGGGACACTCTGGGCCAATATGTTGAATACCTGCCTGTATGCCCCGAGGTCGAATGCGGGCTTGGGATACCAAGGGAGGCCATGAGGCTGGTGGGAGATCCCGAGTCCCCGCACCTTTTGACCATAAGATCGAAAGTAGACCTTACCGATAGAATGGTCTCCTGGGCAAAAAAAAGGGTTACTGAACTTGAAGGAGAAGATCTCTGCGGATTCATCTTCAAGAGTGATTCCCCTAGCAGCGGAATGGAGAGGGTCAAAGTTTATTCAGATGAGGGGATGCCTTCCAAGTCGGGAGTGGGGATGTTCGCCAGGGCCTTCATGGAGCATTTTCCCCTTATACCGGTAGAAGAAGACGGCAGACTTCACGATCCAGGGCTGAGAGAAAACTTCATAGAGAGGATATTTACTCTGAGACGCTGGAGGTCCCTTAAGAAAGAAAAGATGACCCTGGGGGCCATAGTCAGCTTTCACACTAGGCATAAACTCCTCGTACTTTCCCACAGCGAAAAGCATTATAGGGCCATGGGGAGGCTTGTGGCGGATGGAAAATCTCTAACGATAAACGAACTCTCCTCCCGATACGAAGGGGTTCTAATGGAGGCCCTCAGGCTTAAGACAACACGGAAGAAGAACCTAAATGTCCTTTTCCATATCATGGGCTATTTCAAGAATAACCTTAGCGCAGATGAAAAAGACGAACTCATTGACATACTGAGCAAGTACGGAGAAGGATTTGTCCCCCTCATAGTGCCGGTCACTCTGATAAATCATTATGTTCGTAAGTACGATAAGCCTTACCTTAGGGAGCAGATATATCTGAACCCGCACCCGATAGCGCTGCAATTGAGAAACCATGTGTAGGCGCACGGGCCTTAGAGGTGAAAAACCCACACGATCACCGGCTACAGGCCGTTAAGAATGCCCGCATGCCATTCCGGACACGATCCGGAATCCAGGTCTTCATTCCGGCAAAGGCCGGAACAAGGTCTGGATAGCGGCTCCCGGATCGAGGTCCGAGACAGGCTGGGCCGCTATGAATGTCTATTCCCAATGAAAGCGTGTGGAATTATTCAACACGCTCTCACCTGGATGCTAGGAGATTATACCTTTCTTGAGGGCATTGGGCGTAGGAACCGGTATCGGAGAGCAGCATCCGTTGACCGGATTGAACATGCAGCGATAACTCAATCCCTGATTCGTGCCCTTGTACATGACATCCCAACCCCTAACATAATATGAACAGTTGTCGTTAAAGCAGATATACATGAAATCATTGTCCCAGGTCTGACAGAACGGATTGTCGGGTACCTGCCACTTGCTCATCTTTTCTCCGCAATATGGGCAGCAAAGGGTATCCTTTACGGATTTTTCCCTGCGCGCGATCTCCTCTGCGGAAGGTAGCTCCCGATAGCGCACACTGACATCAGGCCTTTTTCTCCTTGCCGGGTTCCCCCCTGTCTTTTCTGCATAAAGCGCGTAGATTGGGTCGCTCGGGATGCCCTCGGATGCGTATTTGTCATTGGAGGGTCTGGGCTTTCCACGGGATATAAAGAGCGATGTCTTTTCAAAGACGCCCGCCTCCTTAAAGAATTCATCTACTATTATGACCCTTTCATCTTCGTTTGACTCACGCCAGAGTCTGAATGCCTTTTGAGGAAACATGCGGTTTGAAAAGATAACCAGCAAAAGTCCCCCCGGCTTTAGAATCCTCCCTGCCTCTTTAAATACCTCAAGAGGCCGAATCATATAGTCAACCGAAACACTGTTTATGACTGCATCAAAAGAGGCATCCGAAAAAGGGAGCCGCGGGTCTTTGTTGATATCGTGCAAAACGTATTCATCAAGGCTTTTGTTGCTTTTTAATTCGTTTTCATTAAGTCCCAATCCGACTACCTTTCCGGGCTTGAAGCCCTCGGGTATATGAGAATCCCATCCGGCCATGAGGTCCAGTACAATAGGAGAATCCTCAATTATCAAACTACCTATCACATCCTCCACGGTCTGAAGGGCCAGAGAGTCAAGATGGCTTACGAAACGATCCACCTTGTAAAACTGACCGTCGTCGCTATCATCAAGCCTCTGATAGGAATCAGGATTGTATATGGGACTAAGCTCTGAGACCTGGTTTGCCGATAAATGCATCATTTCTTCTACCTCCATTCATCTGCCGTAAGGCAGAAAAAAATAGCCGGGCGCAGCATCTGCAACCCGGCTCATGGCCCCTTTTCTAGGGCAGGTTAATATTAATTGTTTGTTATGTTAAGTTTAATCATCCGATATGCCTTGTCAAAGGAGGCAACTGCAAAATTCACAGTTTCGTCATTGCCTGACTTGATCGGGGAATCCAGTCTATCCTTGAATCAATGCGTTATGGATTCCGGGTCCCGGATCGGGGAGCAGGACAGGCTTCGACGGAATGACGCGCGGTCATAGTTTTGAAGTTGGCTCAAAGAGTAGAGATAAATTGGAATAGCAACGGGAGCGAAAAAGGCTATGGAGCAACGCCCGGTAGCGGTTACAGGAGCAACAGGATACGTGGGTGGAAGGCTTGTACCGATGCTTCTTGAACGGGGGCACAGGGTAAGGGCGCTTGGCCGCTCAAAGGCAAAGCTTGCCTGCAGGCCTTGGAGCAGGAATCCGGCCCTTGAGATAGCCCAGTGCGATGTAATGGAAAAGGAATCAGTCAAGAAGGCTCTTGAAGGATGCCGGGCGGTTTACTACCTGATCCATTCCATGAATCCAAAGGAGAAGGACTTTGCCGAAGCCGACCGTAAGGCGGCCCGTAACATGTACGAGGCGGCAGGCAGCTCAGGGATTGAAAGGCAGGAAGTGTTCCAGTTACCTATCTGCGCGCGGCAATAATATTGGGTGCGGGCAGTGCCTCTTTTGAGATACTCCGCTATCTTGTTGAAAGGCTTCCTGTAATGACCACACCCAGGTGGGTTCGTACCCCATGCCAGCCGATAGCCATAAGAAATGTCCTTGGCTACCTCTCAGGGTGCCTGGAGAGGGAAGATACCGCGGGCAAGACCTTTGACATAGGCGGCCCGGACATACTCACCTATCAGGATCTCATGAGGATATACGCCGAGGAGGCAGGCCTCCATGAGAGGATCATCATACCGGTACCTGTTCTTTCTCCACGGCTCAGTTCATACTGGCTGCATTTTATGACGCCCGTTCCTCCTTCTCTTGCAAGGCCCCTGGTCGAGGAGCTTAAGAGCCCTGTGGTATGCAGAGAAAACGAGATAAAAAGCCTCATACCGCAGAAGCTCCTTACGTGCAGAGAGGCCATGAGAATAGCCCTTGACAGGATAAAACAGAACAGTGTTGACACATGCTGGTCTGACGCCGGCGAAGTGACAGAGCCTGAATGGGTTAACTGCGAAGACGCCGATTACGCCGGAGGCATCATATTCGAATGCGGATACCGCGCAGTGGTAAGGAGCAGCGTGGAAGAACTCTGGGCCCCTGTTCAGAGGCTGGGAGGCTCAATCGGATGGTATTATGCGGATAGCCTCTGGAGACTTAGAGGGGGCATGGACAGGATAGCAGGAGGGATAGGGCTCAGGAGGGGAAGGCGGCATCCGGTTGACATTCAAACAGGTGACACCCTGGATTTCTGGCGGGTACTGGATGTAAACCCGCCCAATCATCTGTCCCTCCATGCAGAAATGAAACTTCCCGGAGACGCGGTGCTTGAATTCAGGCTTAACCCGCTTGGTGCCGTAGAAAGTGAGATCATAGAGCTATCCAGGTTTCTTCCAAGGGGTCTTTTCGGCCTGATCTACTGGTATTCCCTTTATCCACTTCATCAGCTCATCTTCAAAGGGATGCTCGGAGAAATAGCCAGGCGTTCGGGAGGATCTTTGGTAAGAGGGCCTGAAAGATACCACTCCGTCAAAAACGCCTGCCGGATTTGAATCGCAGCTCCCGGGATAAGGATATAATACCGTTATCGGCTAACCGCGCTTGGTTACTATCTCTCTTAAGGCCTCACCTATTTTGCTATATCCAAAAACAAATCCAGCATCGAGGAGCTTCTTGGGCACAACCTTCTGCCCTTCAAGCAGCACGCCGGCAAACTCTCCCATCGCAGCCTTCAAGATGAAAGATGGTATAGCAGGGAGAAATTGAAGCGCCCCGAGGGCCTGAGCCAGGGCCTTTGTGAACTCTCTGTTAGTGACTCGAAAAGGTGCGACGCAGTTTACCGCTCCGCTTATATCTGATCTGGCAATAAGAAACCTCATTGCTTCTACAAGATCATCGCAGTGTATCCAGCTCATCCACTGTTTTCCTCGGCCCAGAGGGCTTCCCATGCCCCTGCGGAAGGCAGGTATCATCTCTTGAAGCGCCCCTCCCTGCGGTCCCAGGACGACCCCCAGCCTGCAAAGCACCACCCTGACACCGGCCTTGGCCGCCTCAAGCGCTGCCGCCTCCCACTGCCTTGTAAGGGAAGCAAGGAAGCCTTCTCCGGCACGCGCGGATTCGTCCAGTTCCTCATCCCCCCTTCCCCCGTAGAAACCTACAGCGGAAGTGCTTAAAAGAGTGGAGACCTTTCCCCTCTGAGCAGACAAGGCATCTACGATGTTACGAGTGGTAAGTATCCTGCTCTCACTTATCTCCTTTCTTGCCCTCTTTGTCCACCTCCTGAAGATGCTTGCTCCTGCAAGATTTACAATTACGTCATGCTCTGCTACTTTCTCCTGCCAGGGTCCCTTTTCTACAGGATCACCCTGAATAAGCCGAGCACCTCCCTGCTGCGAGGATTTACCGGCCCGTCTGCTGAGGATAGTTACCTGATGGCCCTCTTTCATGAGCCTTACGGCGAGAAAGCGCCCGACAAAACCCGTTCCTCCTGTAATGAAGACCTTCATGACCGTTACCTCTTCTCCTTCTTTCCTTTCCGTTCAAGACGAAGGAAGAAACTCTCGGGGTCAGAATCTCTTCTAATTCCAAGCCTTGTCAATGAAAAGTCGTAACGCACTGGGTCATCAGGAGCGATCTGCCTGAATGACCGAGTGATCTCCCGCGCGGTGGCAAGGCTTGCGTCATTTCTATCGGTAAGGCCTATCCGCCTGCATATCCTGTGCATATGGGTATCAAGCGGCACGAGCAGCTTTGAGGGGGCTATACTATTCCAACCGCCCGGGTCAACCGCGTCCCTCCTCACCATCCACCTCAGAAAGAGGTTCAGCCGCTTGCATGCGCTTCCTCTTGCAGGGGCCGGGATGAGACTGTTGCACCCGCCTTCAAACTCACAGGAAAGCCTTTCGGCCAAAAAGGACATCCCTGGAAGCACATCTTCGTCCCTGTCTGAGATAGCCTCGCAGAAGCACGCTTCAAGACTCCCGAACCGCTCGATGACCCTTTTCATCCCGGCGCAAAGACAGGCCATATCTTCCGCCGTCGTAAACCGGTGTTTGAACCCTCTAAAGAGCCCGTTAATATGTTCCGGGGAAGAGGCCATCAGAAATTCATAGGGGGAAGGCCCTAAGGCCGAAAGGATGGAACCGACGCTCTCAAGGATCTTTGCGACACGGCCGTAGGCAAGTGATGATGCTATGATGCCTGCGATCTCTCTGTCCTTTGTATCTTTGTAATTCCCCAGGAACTCAAGCGGGTCGGGGTGGATAAGGGAAGGAGAGTTATAAAGCAGATAAAGGCCTTCGAGTTCATCCCTCATGGCGGAAAGCTCGGATGGCGACTTCACCTCTCCTCCCAGGAGATGCATTTACCGGGGCACAATACCATGGCCTCCTCAACCTTGCTTACAGGGTAGGCCTCCATATCGGCAACCTCGACCCATCCGGTTTCGGGATTCAAACTGAAGACCGAAAGGCATACCTCTATGCAGGACTCGCATCGGGTGCAATCGCCCATGTCAACCACAGGAATCTTGTGCTCACTTAAGTCCTGCGGCATCTTTTTCCTGTGCACCTTACTCGGACGGAGCCGGCGAGTGGGTCAATCTTACAATGAACACTGTTCCTTTCCCCCCCTCGCTTTCAACAGAGACCGAGCCGTTTCTGTGCTCTTCCACGATCCTTTTTACCACGCAGAGTCCGAGCCCCGTCCCCTTTGTCTTGGTGGTAAAAAATGGGGTAAAGAGTCTCTCTTTATCCTTTTCGGATATCCCGCCTCCCTCATCGGCAATGCGGATCTCAACCATGTCTTCATCCGCACGGGCGCTTATCTTAAGGGTTCCCCCATTGCGCATGGCCTCAAGGGCGTTTTTGACAAGATTCAGAAAGACCTGTTTGAGCCTCTCTCTATCTCCCTGAACCCACCTGGCTTCTTCGGCTATGGAAACCTCCAGTAAAATCCCTGCGCTATTGAATCTATCTTCGAGTGGCTCCGTAATCCGCCTGAACATGTCAGCAAGATCAACCGCCGCATTGGACATCTGTCTGGGGGTATAATATTCCCTAATCTCTGAGATAAGTCCCTCGAGCCTGTTTACCTCCTCGGAGATGATCCCGAGCTTCTCCCGTGTCTTGGATCCTTCCGATACCCTTAGAAGCTGACCGGCAAGACCGCCTATTATCATGAGGGGATTTTTGATCTCATGGGCAATCTCGGCAACTACCTGTCCAAGAGCCGCAAGCCTCTCGGCCGCCGCGATCTTTTCCTGCAGTGTCTTGGTCTCCGTGAGATCCCTGACTATGGCTGTAAAATAAGGCTCTCCATCCACCTCTGTTACTGAAAAAGATATGGATGCGGGGAAGGTATCCCCGCTTTTTCTGGTAGCTGTTATCTCCGTTTCATGCCCGATGCGACGGGGGACCCTTGTTTCGACATATCTCTTGACTGCACCCCTGTGATTGCGGCTGCATTCAGGAGACATGATCACCCCCAGGTCCCGGCCTATGACCTCTTCGCGGCTGTAACCGAATATCTTCTCCGCTGCCCTGTTAAACACATACACCTTATGAAAACGATCTATGGTTACAAAGGCCTCATTGGTATTTTCAACCGCATGGCTGAGAATGCTGAATTCTTTTGATTTACAATCAGCTATCGGAGAAGATGGCATGAATATAGTGCCTCGAGCCAGCCCTATTCCTTTTCAAACTGAGACTTCTCAGCGCCGCAGACAGGGCATGTCCAATCATCGGGAAGATCTTCAAACTTTGTACCCGCCGCTATTCCGTTATCGGGATCTCCATTGGCGGGGTCATATACATAACCACACACGGAGCACACGTATTTCTGCATCTTTCATTGCCTCCTATCTGCAAGACATTATTATGCTATTCTTTTTCAAACTCAGCTTTCCCTGCGCCGCAGACAGGGCATGTCCAATCGTCGGGAAGATCTTCAAACTTGGTACCTGCCGCTATGCCGTTGTCCGGGTCTCCATTGGCGGGGTCATACACATAACCACACACGGAGCACACGTATTTCTGCATGTTTTTTTACCTCCCTTATCAAAATTTATGCATGTTAAAGAAAAATAAGGGGAGCTACCCCCCATGTCAAGTATGTCCTTACGGCTTGATCCCCTACAATCCCCTCACAAGCATCCACACACCCAGTACCAGAAAAAGGACTCCAGCTCCCATCCTGAGATAAGCAGGCGGTATGATCTTTCCCATAAGGGCCCCGAATACGACTGCCAATAGAGACGTCAGAACCAGTGCAGAGGCGGAGCCCAGGAATACAGACAGACGCGAATTGCTGTCGGCCGAAAAGGCGAAGGTGGCAAGCTGGGTCTTGTCCCCAAGCTCTGCCAGGAACACCATGCCGAAGGTCGTAAGCATTATCTTTAAATCCATTGTCCTTACCCGAAAAGGTATTAGTTTAGCTGGTTCTTCAATAGCACACAGGGAGCAATCAAACAAGGGCTCTGAAAATTCAGGGTGAAGAAGATGACGTAACCCTCGCGTGATCTTTCGGGATAGCAGGTTACTACCAGGTTGATTTGGCCTCCTCGGAGGCGTATTGTGTCGTGTAGATTATTTACCGTAAAAATACACCCCCCCACCCCAACCCTCAGCCGCACGGGGGATGGAGAATCATGGAGGCCGGGTTCACCGAGGGGATGACCGGGCCCTCCCCCGCGCAGGGGAAGGGAATCCTCGACCTCATAGAGTGTAAAGCCGGAGGAGGATTTTCATTAGCGGAAGCGACGAACTATTTCTCTCATGAGCGTTTTATATGAAAAAGCCCCTTCCCTTTACTGTCGAAACGTCGGGATGGAGCGGCATTATTCCCTCCCCCTCGACGGGGGAGGGAGGGGTGGGGGTGATTTTCATGCTTCGTTGTGCCCCTTTCAGGGCATGACCGTTAGAAGGGAGAAGACTCATTTGACGACGGATATCGAAAGGGCAAGGACAGAGCTGATCCACAAGGGATTAAACCGCCTTTCAGGAGATGAACTCATTGAACGGGTAATTTCCATGCCCGATCCCAAAGGCTTTGTCACAGGGCTTTCAAGCGAGGATTTCTACTGGCTTGTCAAGAAGGTTGGCGAGGATGACTGTCTTCCTCTCCTGGAACTTGCTTCAACAGGCCAGTGGCAATACCTGCTGGATATGGAACTCTGGATAAAGGACAGGTTGGATTCGAATGCCTCCGTTCTCTGGCTTGACCGTCTCAGGCAGGCAGACTGCCCGCGTCTTGTAAAATGGCTTTTTACAGAAGGAGAATATCTTGCCTATCACCAATTCCATAAGCTGCTGGATGTATTTGTGGCCTCCTCAAAAGACGACGTTTACGATGTGCCTGAAGGATATTTTACAATAGACGGAAGCATCTATATACGCCCCAGGTCGCCTGACTTCATGGAGGCCGCAAAGAATATCGTCATGACGATGGCTGAAGAGGATTTTCTTAAGTACCAGGGGCTCTTCCTTGGTCTTACCGGTTTTGCCCCCGCCGAAGTCGAAGAGGAAATATACCGGCTCAAAAACGTCCGCCTCGCCGAACACGGATTCCTCCCCTTTGATGAAGCGCTGGCGGTATATGCGCCGCTGGATATTGACGGACTCACTCCGGGTCCCCATCCGGCCCTGCCCGAACCTGATGCCGGGGAATCGGCTGAGGGTCTTATCCCCGTCTGGCCCTTCCACACAAGCCCCGAGAAAAATCTCCTCATGCATGTGATTGATGCCGCTCAAGACACAGCGCTGCTCGACCGTCTGAGGCTTGAATTCGCAGGCCTTTGCAATCAGATCCTGTCAGCCGACGCGCTGACTATAAACGACTTGAGAGTCCTTGACAGGACTTCTCAAAAGGCACTTTCGTACATAAACCTCGCTATACAAAAACTCTGCGGGGCAGATATCCTGAAGATCGAAAAACTTTTAAGGAGTAATCCCCTCATGAGCCTGTTCAGGGCCGGGTTCGGTCTTGCCATGAAGGTCAGATGGGAGGCAGTGCGATGGATCAAGGGAAGCTGGGCCTTCTCGAAAGGCCTTAAGGCTGATTTCTGGGGAGAGGATCGGGGAGGATTGATCAGAGGGCTTGTGGGCGGAAGGATTCCTATGTTTTATACAGGTCTTCCCGGTGAAAAGGAATTTAAGGATTTTGAATGGATTTCAGAGCTTGCCCATGCGATGAAGGCGCTCAGGGATGCCATGATCTTAGACTCCCTTATCGCCCATCTTGATGAACGGTTTAGCTGTGATGAAAAAATCGCTAAAAGGCCGGAGGCCACATTTCATCCTCTGATTTTCAATCTCTGGGCGAGAAAGGTAACCGGGCTTCCGCTGTCTCTATCGGGCATAACGCTGAGCCAGGCAAAGACATTTATGGAGACAATCAGGTCCGCAGGAAAGCTTCCACCCTTTAGCATTGAGGAGTTCAAGAAAGTTTTTCTCTCTGATTTCGAACAGTACGGAAGAGCCGATCAGGAGGCGATCCGTTCCCTTCGAGAGGTCCTCTCAACGCTATGGGAAGAATTTTCCCGGGAATACGAGATGGTCGCTTTGGAGGACATAACCCCCATTTATTTTAGATTCCTTACGATCTTGCCCGATCAAGAATCTGCTTTTCGGTAAAGCAGGCCGTACAGTTCTTGCCCCAGAAAGAAAAGGTATTGTTATCCTCGTATATCCTCAAGTTGAGGTATCCTTCCTTGAGAAGCGACTTAAGGGCCGATACGGGAAAAGAACTCTTCCCAAGGGCAACAGGATCGGAATCCTTCTTGCCCGTGATCAATTCCTCGATCTTCATGTCAGCTCAACTCCTTTTCTTTATCCCTTTTAACCTGCCTGCATTCTTTGACGGATCAGCAGCAGAAACGCGACGACATGTTCCTTATTACCACACGAAAAGGTTCGCAGTCAAAGTTTTTCCGGCAATCCGGCTGCCAATGCCGGTCCCAGGAACTGTATAGCGTCCCTCGCCGCTATGACTATCTATTTTCACATAAAAGAGAGCAAATTACAAAAAAATGACCATGCGTCATTCCGGCGCAGCCTGTCCCGGCCCCCTATCCGGGAGCCGGAACCTATAACGCATTGATTCAAGAATAGACTGGATTCCCCGATCAAGCCGGGGAATGACGGAACTGTGAATTCTGAAGGTGCCTCAATAATCAAGTAGGTATCAGCTCAATAATTAGGGGATGGCTTTGCGCAGATCAGGACATGCAGACCAGGAATCAGCTTCGGCAAGTGCGGCTGAAGCCGCACCTACCCCGGATTTTTGAGTTCATACTCAAGTAGCTTCTTACATTCGTTGTGCCCCCCTCTTATTCCCTCCCCTTCGACGGGGGAGGGATGGGTGGGGGTGATTTTCATCCTTCGTTGTGCCCCATTCGGGCATGAGGTTAGTACATGTCCCCTCCGGGCGGCATGGCGGGCATCTCAGGCTTTTTCTTATCGGGCTTTTCAGCAATCATGGCCTCCGTAGTCAAAAGAAGTCCCGCGACAGAAGCGGCGTTTTGAAGCGCAAATCTGGTGACCTTTGTAGGATCGATCACTCCTGCCTCAAAGAGCTTTCCATAAACTCCGGTATCGGCATTGAAACCAAAGTCACCTTCGCCTTCCATTACCTTCTGAACGACAACGGAGCCCTCAAATCCTGCATTGTTGGCTATCTGGCGAACAGGTTCCTCAAGTGCCCTCTTGACGATGGCAACCCCCATTTTCTCCTCACTTACCGTCTGCAGACCGTCTAGCGCCTTGAGTGCCCGGATATATGCAACACCTCCGCCCGCGACAATACCTTCCTCGACAGCGGCCCTTGTTGCGTTTAAGGCATCTTCGACCCTGTCTTTCCTTTCCTTCATCTCTGTTTCCGTCGCAGCGCCTACACTTATGACAGCCACTCCGCCTATAAGTTTTGCAAGACGCTCCTGCAATTTTTCACGGTCGTAGTCGCTTGTGGTTTCTTCGATCTGAGCGCGGATCTGCTTTACGCGGCCCTCGAGTGCCTGCCTGCTTCCCCCGCCATCTACGATAGTGGTGTTGTCCTTGTCTATATTTACCCTCTTTGCGGTTCCAAGGTCCTTAAGAGAAACGTTTTCGAGCTTGATGCCGAGATCCTCACTGATCACCTGGCCTCCTGTAAGAATAGCTATATCCTCGAGCATGGCCTTTCTTCTGTCTCCGAAACCGGGTGCCTTGACCGCTGCAACCTTAAGGGTCCCACGCAGTTTATTTACCACAAGTGTGGCAAGGGCTTCCCCGTCCACGTCTTCTGCAATGATCAGAAGCGGCTTGTTCATCCTGGCTATCTGCTCAAGAATGGGCACGAGGTCCTTCATGATGCTGATCTTTTTCTCATGCAGCATGATGTAAGGCTCTTCAAGATTAGCCTCCATCTTCTCAGGATCGCTTACGAAATAGGGGCTGAGATATCCCCTGTCAAACTGCATACCTTCCACTATCTCAAGGGTGGTCTCCATGCTCTTGGCCTCTTCCACCGTGATAACACCCTCTTTACCGACCTTCTCCATGGCCTCTGAAATTATCTCGCCGATGGTGCTGTCATTATTTGCGGAGATAGTGCCTACCTGAGCGATCTCCTTTTTCTCTTTTGTGGGTTTGGAAAACTTCTTGAGTTCCGCCACAACTGTCTCAACAGCCTTGTCAATACCCCTCTTAATAGCCATGGGATTAGATCCTGCCGCAACCATCTTTGAACCCTCACGGAAGATGGCCTGAGCCAGTATGGTCGCTGTGGTGGTTCCGTCGCCCGCTACATCGCTTGTCTTGGATGCGACCTCCTTCACCATCTGAGCGCCCATGTTCTCAAACTTGTCTTCAAGCTCTATCTCCTTGGCTACCGTCACTCCGTCCTTGGTGATCTTTGGTGAACCGAAGGACTTATCAAGAATTACGTTGCGTCCCTTGGGACCCAGAGTAACCTTAACTGCATCCGCCAATGTATCAACTCCCTTGACGATCTTTTCTCTGGCCTTGCCGCTGTATTTGATTTCTTTGGCTGCCATTTCTGCTATCCCTCCTTAAAAAAATTAGTCTATTATTCCGAGGATATCATCCTCTTTCATTATAAGATGCTCAACGCCGTCAACCTTGATCTCAGTGCCTGAGTATTTTCCGAAAAGGACCCGGTCACCAGGCTTTACTTCAAGCGGTATCCTCTTGCCCTCCTCATTGAACTTGCCGGGGCCTGCCGCCACCACCTTTCCCTCTTGCGGTTTCTCCTTTGCTGTATCCGGAATTATGATCCCGCCAGAGGTCTTTTCCTCTTTTTCAACCCTCAAAACCAGTACCCTGTCATTCAACGGCTGGACGTTCATTACCTGTAACCTCCTTAATATAAGACATTAGTTGTATTAGATTTAGCCCTCAAAAAACCCACCCTTGAACAGGCGGTTGAAGGGCATGGATGAAAAAACATTTTTTAAATAAGCACCATCTTTGAATTGTCAAGGATCGGCGCGGGAGGCAAAAAGACGGGATCCCTTTTCAATCCCTCACCGACAATGGAAGGTATGAGTTCAAGAATCCGGGGTAGGTGCGGCTTCAGCCGCACGGGAGCCGTGCGCCCTGCGCCTGAAGACGCACGTGCAGAAGCTGATTCCTGGTCTGCATGTCCTGATCTGCGCAAAGCCATCCCCCAATTATTGAGCTGATACAATGGAAGTATGTCTCGGGAGGTCCTGGGCATTTACCGTGAAAATACACCCCCCACCCCAACCCTCCCCTGCGCAGGGGGGAGGGAAATCCTTGGCCTCGTAAAGTGTAGAACCGGGGGAGGATTTTCATTTGCGGGGGCGACAAAATTCTTTTGTCATGAGCGTTTACCATGAAAATATAGCCCCTCTCATCCCGGGATGACGGACTATGTTTTTTCATTCCAGGGAATGGCCGAATGCCACCAGGCCATGACGGTTTTGATAATTACGGATACGGCCTACAGGCCCCTCATCCACTCCTGCCTCAGCCCCACTTCGCCCCTGAGGGCCTTATCAATGATAGCCAGAGCTTCTTCCTTGCCTCCAGGGATTCTCGCCTTGATAGGAAGGTAATTGGATGCATGGTTGGAGAAGAAAAGACCGCGGCTCAGATTGGTGTGACTGATCATCTCCTTTAATTCCAGAAGGAGTTCCTTTTCGCTCAGGATTTGAAATTCTCCACCTTTTGCTTGATCGTAAAGGGGAGTTCCCGGAATGAGCATGACTGTGAGCGCCCCCACATAGTTCGGATCCATGGCTGAAAGAAGCTCCCCTGTCGCCTTCGCGTGGATCATTGATCTCTGTCTGCCCGCTATGCCCAAAAGGACCGTCACGGACAGTTTAATCCCCGCAAACCCCACTCTCCTGCCCATTTTAATAAGGTTTTCAGCCGTCGTACCCTTGCAGATTTTCTTGAGGGTCTCATCATCTCCGCTTTCCACCCCAAGATACAGGATGCTTAGACCTGCCGCTCTTAACTCACTAAGCTCTTCGTCGCTCTTCATCTTTATGCACTTGGCATTGGCATAGGCCCCGACCCTTTTTACCCAGGGCAGATGCTCCCTGATGCGCTCCAGTATCCACAGGAGTCTTCTTTGGGGTATGATGAGTGCGTCGCCATCCATCAGAAAAACCCTGTCCTGCCTCTTCATGTATCTTGAGGCAAAGAGGATGTCGCTAAGGATTGTGTCATTGTCTTTGATGGCGAAACGCTTGTCTTTATAAGTTCCGCAAAAGGTGCACTTATTGTGGGAGCATCCGAGGGTAACCTGCAGCAGGATGCTGAAGGCCTCGCTTGGGGGCCTGATGCAGGTCCCCTCATAATGCATGCCTTCGCTTTCGTGGAAACACTCCATGAAATTAGGCCTCCTGCGTCCCTGCGCCCTTATCGGCCTTCTTCTTTGCCTTCTTCTGCTGACGCTTACTCACCTCAGCGGCTTCCTCTTCCTTCTGCTGCTTTTTCTTTGCCTTTTCATCCTTGCCTGCCTCTTGTTTACGTGCCTCCTCTTTCTCGGCCTTCAACCTGGCCATGTCCTCCAGCTTTCGCTCTGCCGCGGTTATTGCGTCAAGCCTCGCCCGGGTTTCCCGGATCTTTGCCCTCAGACGCCTCATCGCCGCATCGGATGAAATCTTTTCCTTGTCATAACCGCTTTCGGCAAGAAAACTTGCCCTGTCCTTCAATTCCTTCTCGCACAAGACTAATTGAGCCTCCCGTGAGACTCTGCTCTTTGACGGCATAAAAAAATCTCCTTTCATCTCTTTAGTGAGTGTCCATCCGGAAATGAGATAGTTTCGTCGAGTTCAAGGCGGGCGATAATTTTAACCACAGGAATACATTAACGTATTTCGAGGATTAAAATTTGAGCCCAACGCCGAAATCGGTGAAAATAGCCATTTCCGGATGGACACTAGTGATTGATAGTGTCATGGTCATCTCAGGCAGTGGAATTATTTATCAGCCATTGCTTCAAGACCCATTCTCGCATAATCTATATCTCAATAGCAGGAAAATAAGAAATGATAAACCCTAAAATTACAGGAAACTACCTTTCTCTGAAACCTCTGGTCAATTTTGCGGCTGCCGGCTCGGGCCCTGTTGACTGGCGGGATTACTTCGGAAGAAAGGCAAAGCTCGAGGTGGAAATAGGCTTCGGTCTTGGCGATTTTCTTGTAAGGAACGCAGGTGGTAGAGCAGATACCGATTTTGTCGGCATTGAAAGCGGTTGGCCTTTGATCAAGCGAGCGCTCAGGAAGATAGGCATTGCCCGTTTAACAAACGTAAGGCTTCTGCTCCGTGATGCCCGCATCGCTTTGAGGCTTTCTTTCAGGGAAAAATCCGTCTCGGTAATCTACGCGCTTTTCCCATGCCCCTGGCCCAAGAAGAGACACGCAACCCACAGACTCTTTGACAAGGATTTTTTTAAGATCCTCAACAGCCGTCTCACAGATGACGGTTTTATCCTTATAGTCACAGACCACGAAGGATATTTCGGCTGGCTTCAAAGCCAGGTTTCAGGAACAGGATTCCTTTGTAATACAGAAAAAATAGGGCCTCAGTTTGATACAAAATATGAGCGCAAATGGAATAGTAACGGAAAAGAGCTTTTCCATAAGCTCCATCTGGTCAAGGAAAGACATATAAGCCTCCGACAAGGACAGGAGATCACATTGATAAGCAGAACAGCGGCTTCTTTTGACCCGGAAAGGTTTCATCCCACGGGACTGAGGGGCCATTTCATGATCGAGACAAAGGACTTCCTTTACGATGAAAAACAAAAAAGGGCCATGCTCAGGCTGGTGATATCCGAAGATGACCTGCTGCAGGATATCTGGATTGAGATACAGAAACAGGAAAGGGGTTGGCAGATCAAGCCCGCCAGGGGCTGCGGATTCATCCCTACAAAGGGAATGCAGGCGGCCATGGATCATGTCAAGGTTATAGCCGAGGCATCCGCTATATAAAGGAAAGGGTGCTTTCGATAGCGCTTGACCTGCCACGTTTGATCTCGTAATATCCTGGCCTGCTGCAAAGCGCAAGGCAGGATTGTGTAAGCGTAAGTCTTCATGCGCGCAGGCCATACATCTTGCCGTCATGCCAGGTTGGGGTTAGCGATGAAATCGTTTCGATTGAGATACATGCTTTTAGGTCTGCTTTTCACTTTTTTTTCTATGCTTTTTGTTTTTGACAATACAATTGATGCAAGGAGGCTTGGCGGGGGACGTTCTTTCGGGAGCAAGCCCTCCTACCGGCAAAGCGCGCCCAAACCCTCTCCAAGCAACCCGGACAGGGGCCAGGCTCAGAGAAATGCCGGCGATCTTCAGCAGGGCCGCAGCACCCAGCCTCAGGCAACCGGGGCCGGCCGGTTTGGCGGGCTTCTCATGGGAGGTATTATAGGCTCGCTTCTTTTCGGAGGAGCTGGAGCGATGGGCGGGCCCGGCATCCTTGACCTCTTGGTAATCGGGGCAATCCTCTTTTTCGTTGTAAAGTTGTTGCGGTCAAGAAGAAATCCTTCGCCACAGCAGGCCGGACAAATGCCCTTCCTGGCATCAGAAAGTAACGCCTTCGGGGGTTACGGGAAGGATTACGGCACTAGCGAAAAGGCCGGCTTGAAGACCCCTCTGCCGTCTGGATTCGACGCAGATGATTTCATCAAGGGAGCAAAGGCAGCCTACAGCAGACTTCAATCGTCCTGGAGCCGCAGGGACCTTGACGACATTGCCCAGTTCGCTTCCCCTGCGGTCATGAACGAACTTCATAAGCAGGCCCGGCTTGAGCCGGAGCCTGCTCCTGTAGAGATTTTGCTTGTGGAGGCAAGCATTGTTGATGTCAGGGATGCAGGCGATGAACGGGTAGTATCCGTTCTGTTCGATGTTTTAATGAGAGAGGATCCAAGTAAGGAAGAGCCGTCACAGGTCAAGGAGATATGGCATTTCAATCGAAGCATCTCCGACACCGCTTCTTTCTGGGTACTGGACGGAATTCAGCAGGTCGAATAGTTTATCTTGATGGACTTGACCGGGGATATGAGTAATACTATTCTTGTAAAAGAGTTAATGACAAGGCTTTTGTAACACCTGTCATGCTCTAGGCAAGGTGAAACAAGACTTAATATTGGAGGTAACCAATGGACCTTTGGAGAAAGATAGGCACAGGAATAGTAATGATTGTACCTGGCTTTGTATTTGGCGGACTGCTCTGGTCATTTACCCATTCGTGGCTTGCGGTGCTTGGGGTTGAAATAGTCATGGTTATTATTTTGTGGTCAATCCTGACAGGCAAACTGGGCGGGCAGACCGCGGAAGCCCACAATCATTGATGATAGAATCACCCCCAACCCCTTCCCCCCATCGAGGGGGGAGGGATAAAGGGAAGGGGCATCTACAGAAGCTGATTCCTGATCTGCACGCCTTGGTCTGCGCAAAGCCATCCCCCCAATTATTGAGCTGATACATTGTCCCTACAACCTGCGAACAAGCAGTTTTTTAAGCTTTTAAGCAATCCCCAGTGTGAACTTAAGTGATTTAAGTGCGTTTTTCATCAGCATGGTAATTGTCATCGGCCCTACTCCGCCCGGCACCGGTGTAATATATCCTGCAACTTTTACGGCCTCATCGAAATCAACATCCCCGCGAAGTATTGCTACCTTCTTGCCTGTCTTTTCGCTTATCTTCTCACCCACCCTGTTTACACCCACATCAATTACGCAGGCACCGGGCTTTATCCATTCGGGTTTGACAAGGCCAGGCACCCCGGCCGCGACAATCAAGATATCCGCTCTCTTACAATGGTATGCCAGGTCCTTTGTGGCGGTATGGACGATAGTGACGGTGGAGTTTGCTCCGACACCTTTTTGCACCATCATCATCGCGATGGGCTTGCCCACAATGTTTGAACGGCCTACCACCACTACTTCCGCTCCCTTAGTCTCCACGCCTGCCCTGACTATCAATTCCTGGATGCCTGCAGGGGTGCAGGGCGGGAACTTCACCTCTGAGCCGCCTATCATGAGTCTCCCGACGTTAACCGGGTGAAAACCGTCAACATCCTTGTCGGGGTCTATGGCATTCAAGACCTTTTTCTCGTTTATGTGTTTGGGCAAAGGAAGTTGCACCAGTATTCCGTGAATCGAGTCGTCCCTGTTATACTTGTCTATCAAGGCAAGAAGATCGGCCTCGGATATGGTCTCAGGCTGGTTGTCCTGCACCTCCTTGAATCCGCATTCCTCAGCGGTCTTAACCTTTAGGGTGACGTAAGAAATAGATGCCGGATTTTGACCGACCAGGATGGTGACAAGCCCGGGGACCTTCCCGTGGGACTTCTTTATCTTCTGGACCTCTTCTTTGATTTCTGCGAGGATCTGCTCCCTGATCTCGCTTCCCTTTATAAGTTTTGCAGTCATAGCCGTTCTCCTTTCAAGAGTGTGTTATTTTTTTTCAGGGGCCGATTCGTCATGTGTCCCCTGGTGCCTCAATACCACAGTCATAATTGTCTTTCAACAGGTTTTGCCTGGTCTCTGACTTGACTAACCTGAACCCGGAACGTAAAGCTGGAAAATGATTGAAAAGAAAAAACGCAGGCCCATTATCACCCTTACCACCGATTTTGGAACAAAAGACTCATACGTGGCGTCAATGAAAGGGGTGATTGTCTCCATAAACCCTGAAGCTGATATAATTGACGTTACCCACGAGATAACAGCCGGCGCCATCAAGGAGGCGGCATACCTTATTGACGAATGCCGTCATTTTTTCCCGGAGGCGACCATTCATCTTGCCGTGGTGGACCCGGGAGTGGGGGGAGAAAGACGCCCTCTAGTGGTTGAAGCCGGCGGCCAGGTTTTTGTCGGTCCGGATAACGGCATTTTCTGGCCGGCCATTGATAGCGATCCCGCAGCCCTTATATACCATCTGGATAACCCCTCTTATTTCCTCGCCTCAGTAAGCAGCACCTTCCACGGAAGAGACATCTTCGCGCCTGCGGCAGCGCACATATCAATGGGAGTGAAGCCCGCATCCATGGGGACGGCCGTATCAGAACCGGTAAGGCTGGCAATAAAAGCCCCCGCAGTCGAAGAAGGCATCCTTAAAGGTGAGGTGACAAGGGTTGATCACTTCGGAAACATAATAACCAATTTAAGGCGAGAGCAGATTGAAGATGCCTTTAAAGACGGGGAACTCCCCGTTGTAAAGATCGGGGGCATTGTTCTAAAAGGATTCAGCCGGACCTATATGGACGTTCCGGAAGGCGCAGCAACCTGTCTCATTGGAAGCTCCGGATTTCTGGAGATTGTCGTAAACAGAGGACGAGCAAGCGATCTCCTTGGAAAGGAAGGCACAGGGCCTATCGGCTCTATCTGTGAGATTTCCAAAGCATCAAGATAGGCTTGCGCACAGACGGCAACTGAACCTTCCCCTCCGGCATCAGCCGGCATCTTGGGGCTTTTTTTGAGAAAAGGAATTGATATACTGATCCCACTCGATGGGAAGAAGGTATTTTTTCCTGCTGTTACACTCCTTGCAGGCAGGCACGAGGTTTCCTTTTGCGCTGCGGCCTCCCCTGCTCATGGGTACCAGATGATCCATTGTCAGATTCTCCCGGCCCACCACCCTCCGGCAATAGTGACATACCCCGGCATCTATTCTCTTACTCCACCAGTGGGTCTTTCTCAGTTGCCTGGCTTTGTCCTTTTCCCTGCGGCTCCATATTTCTTTCTCTGTTTCATCGTTAAACATTCTCTCCACCATATCCGCATGGCCTTGTCATAAGAAAGGGATGCCAGGCGCCCGATCTTTAGAAAACTTATTATCTTCTCTGAGCCGACTGACTTATGGGCGTGTCCTCGAGCTTTCTATAAGCTCCCTTGATTCGAGTCCCATTACAAAATTCCCCTTCTCTCGTCCGCCCTTAATCTGGGTTACGTGGGCGACCCTGGCCTCAACCTTTATAAAAGAATCTCTGGCAAAAAGGGTGAGCGATGGTATGATATCTCCGGCCTTGATCAGGCTCAGAAATGCCCTGCTGTCTTCCGGTATTAGAACCCCCAACCCGTGTTCCGACGTATTGATCACCCTGAAGGTATAGACGGTTGAATCATCGCCCCGAAAAGGCCCCATCTCAACAGATATGAACTCAGGTATCTTCGGCTCCTCCCTGGGACTCCTTCTGGCCTCCTTTATAGCCAGGCTCCTTGGAAATTCCGCCTCCATCTCGACATGAAGACCGGATATGGATGCCATACGGCACACGGTATCAAAAAAAAGCGTTGTCCCCCCCGAAGCAAACTCCACGCGAATCTCGCTTGACGCGGACAAGCGATCCGAGGCACCCTCGGAAAGCACCCCCTCCATGAATATGGTGCAATTCCCGTCAAGCGGAACCTCCTCTGAAACCTTGCCTCCAGGCAAAGCGGCCCTGGTGAGCCTGTAACGGCCTAGAATCTCCCCCGTCTGGCCCCTGACCGCAATCTCCAGATGTTTTGACATCAGATATGATACTATTCTTGAGATACGGGCCGGGTCCGCCTCCGTACGCATATCAGGACTGCTATCAATATCCGGACCGTTCATTGGGTCTGCTCCAAGCCGCTCAGTATTAACTCACAAGCCGGTGTTCATCCAGAGGGGGGCTCTTTCGTCATGGCAGGCATGAAACCTCATCCCCTCCAAAGCATCAACAAATTGCACAACTTAGTGTCCATCCGTAAATGAGATAGTCTTGCCGAGTTCAAGGCGGGCAATAATTTTAACCGCAGGAATACATGGAAGTATTTCGAGGATTAAAATTTGAGCCCAACACCGAAATAGGTGAAAATAGCCATTTACGCTTGGACACTAACTTGGTTTTTTCTCATATATGAAAGGCAGTTGTCAAAGCAAAACCTTGCAGATACACTCAGCCCGTAAGAGAGAGGGGTTTATTTCAGGAGAAATCTTATGGATCAAAAAATATTTGAAATGGTCGCTCAATCAGGAGGGGCTGCGGGAGGTTGATGCCGGGACAAAATTAGTCTAAAGAGGGGGGGGCACTGCCCCCCCTCTATCGTCTAAAACTATTAATAAGGATGGAATTCCCTGATACGCCACATGGGCTTACCTTCCTTATCCATCTCCTTAAACTCTTTGTGATACTGTGTTACCTTGAAAAGGCCTGTAAACTGGTTGGCCACCTCGTAGCCGGCCTTGATCCAGCCTACTATGCCTTCACCATAGGCCCACACATTGGTGTAGCCATATTCAACAAGCTTTTCCGCCACATAGCACTGCCTCTTATGGGTCCTGCACCAGACCACTATCTTGGCATCCTTGTCCTTTATCTTGCCGGGGATAGTGTACATGTGTCCCGCATGGACATGGTCAGTATTTGGTATATGAAATGCGTAAAACTCCGGATGGGTCCTGGTATCGATGAGATAGGCCTTCTCTTTCCCGGCCATGACATCGTCATAGAGTTTCTTGAATTGTTCGGTATTGAGATTTCTCTCAGCAGGAATTGATGAACACGCCTTTTTCCATACCTCAACTTCCTTCTTCTCCAACGGGTTGAGTACCTTCTCAGCCGCCATGGCAAATCCAACAACACCTGTAAAAAACGCCAAACAAACTGCGATAACGAAAATTCTCTTCATTTTAGTCCTCTCCTTCTTTTGGAATTGCTTGAGGCCCTGCCAGCATTAATATATACTTCACCTCCTTCTTGGCTAATATTTGATTCAGGGCCGACATACTAATCAAATAATCCCTTTTATCCGCCTCGTCAAGATGCTTTACTGCTCTGAACCAGGTCAGTACAGACACAATATCAGGTTGACGGGCGGCCCGGGATTGTGTAAGTGTATATCTAATGGAGTTCGATCTTTCCATCTTCATGGGAGATGCCCTCCTGGAAGCCCGAAGGGCCTTCAGTGAAGGAGAGGTACCCGTCGGAGCCGTCATGTTTGATGCCGGAGGAAGGATCATCTCCAGGGCACACAACCAGGCCATAAGGAGGAATGATCCTACCGCCCATGCCGAGGTCCTGGCTCTGAGGGCAGCAGGCGAGGCAATCGGAAATTACCGCCTGACCGAAGCCTCCCTGGTGGTCACCATTGAGCCCTGCATAATGTGCACGGGATCGGCTCTGAACGCCAGGATACGGCGCATCGTGTTCGGAGCCCCGGACCCTAAGGCCGGAGCAGTTGCGTCACTTTTTCGCCTGGCCTCAGACGTTCGCCTGAATCATCAGATAGAGATAGTTTCAGGCATCAGGGAAGATGAATGCGCAAAGCTCTTGAAGGATTTTTTCCTGGCCCGGAGGTTTGGGAGCCGGAGCGGGGCTGCGCGCTCAAATCCGGAGGAATCAGGCGTGCACTAAAACACTCAGCAGTGACCTGTCTACGGTGCAACACAGAGGCAGGCATGTATGCCGTCCCTGCACGGGCAGGCGGGGGATTAGCAAAACGCAGCAGACGGGTATTTTTCAACAACCTTTCCGGAGAGGTACCGAAGTGGTCGTAACGGGGTCGACTCGAAATCGACTTGTCCCGTTGATAGCGGGGCACGTGGGTTCGAATCCCACCCTCTCCGCCAGGGGCCGTAAATGAGGATGGATGAAAAGGGTCTGTAACGATATAAACAGCGAAGTTTGCGAGGAGAGATGTCCGAGTTGGCCGAAGGAGCGCGACTGGAAATCGCGTGTGCTACTCAAAAGTGGCACCGAGGGTTCGAATCCCTCTCTCTCCGCCACATGTCCAAGAGCATGACCGCCTACGCCTTTATCGGGCACCAGAGCCAGCCCCTCTTCTTTTCCACCCGATCCTCATGTTTTAGCGGATAGATAAATGGTTAAAGGCTTCGTAAGAGACAATTTTGCCACCCTGCATTTCCTTGCGGCGCTTGGCGACAAGGACTGCGCCGCTCGTCATTGCAGCCTGGGCGCAAGGACGAGAGGACCCGCAAAACGCAGCAGGTGGGCTCCTCATAAAAACGACACAATTGATTTCCGGGTGCGCCATGGCCTATGAAGTTATTGCCAGGAAATGGCGTCCTCAGGTGTTCCAGGACGTGGTGGGGCAGGAGCACGTCACTCAAACCCTTATCAATGCCATAAAAAATGAAAGAATCGCCCATGCCTATCTATTCGGAGGGCCAAGGGGCGTAGGCAAGACCTCGGTTGCGCGCATCTTTGCCAAGGCCATTAACTGCCCGGAGGGGGAGCCGGGGACGCCTTGCAACCATTGCAGGAGCTGCCTTGAGATAACAGATGGCTCTTCAACGGATGTGCAGGAAATTGACGGGGCAAGCAACAGGGGCATTGACGAGATAAGGGAACTAAGAGAAAATATTAAGTATCTTCCATCATCGGGGAAATACCGCGTCTATATAATTGACGAGGTTCACATGCTGACTCTGCCTGCCTTCAACGCGCTACTTAAAACCCTGGAAGAGCCTCCTCCCCATGTAAAATTCCTGTTTGCCACAACCGAGTCAAACAAGGTTCCCATAACCATCCTCTCAAGATGTCAACGGTTTGATTTCAAAAGAATACCTTTGGACCAGCTTGCCGGCCAATTGAAGCATATCGCCAAGCAGGAAGGCGTGACCATAGGTGACTCGGCGGTAAGCCTTATAGCAAGGGCCTCTGAAGGAAGCATGAGAGATGCCCAGAGCCTCCTGGACCAGGTCATCTCATTTACAGGTAAGACCGTTAGTGGGGAGCTGGTTCACAAGATACTGGGCATTATAGACAGAGAAACACTTCTTTCAGCCACAAAAGCGGTTATTGAAGGAAATGTGGCAAAATGTATTGAGATTATTGAAGAGCTTTACAACCACGGCTATGACCTCAAGGACTTCTACAGGTTATTGATGCATCAGTTTCGTATGCTGCTTTTCTGCACTCTTCTCCCCGACTTCAAACCTATCGAGATGACAGAAGCTGATGCCGCCGAATTGAGAAAGCAGGCCGGATCTGCGGGTGAGACAAAACTTCAGATGTATCTCGATTTTCTTATCCACAGGGAAGAAAACATGAGGCAAAGCTCATACCCAAGGCTCATCCTGGAGGCAACTCTTATAAAGCTTTGCAGAGTAGAGGACTTCCTTTCTCTAAGCGATATTCTAAAACATCTTATCAGGTTAGAGAAAAACATCCCGGGGCCTTCTTTTGCGCCTCAGCCAAAGAAAATCATGGAAGATCAGCCGATTTCAGCGTCCTCTTCGACGGGCTATTCATCTCCTCAAAAAGGGGAAGCCGCCGGAAAAGATGTGGAGAAGAATTGGGATGATTTTATTAAGTTTCTGTCACGCAAGGACAGGTTCCTCTCCACTATGATAAACGGGGCTGTATTCAAAGGCATAAAGGGCGAAGCTATTTGTCTGGAAGTAGGATCCAATTCATTTGCAGCGGGGTATCTTGGATCATCCGACAAGGCTGAACAGATCTCAAGGCTCGCGCAGGAGTTCTTCGGGAGGAGGTTACGGGTGGAGCTTACAAGGAACGCATCTGAACCACTAGGCGAGCCTGTCAAGCCCTCTCCGGCCTCCCGCAAGGGCGACCTGGAATCATCTCCTTTGGTTCAGGGGGTCCTTTCCATGTTTGACGGGGAGATACTAAGAGAGCATAAAGACACCAAGGAGGTAAAGAAAATATGAAGGGAATACCCAATATGGGGCAACTTCTTAAGCAGGCTCAGGCCTTTCAGGGCAAGATGGCAAAGGTCCAGGAGGAAATGGGACAAAAGACGATTGAGGCAACCGCCGGGGGAAGTATGGTGACTGCTGTCGTAAACGGTAATCAGGAGCTTTTGTCCATAAGGATTGATCCTGTAGTGATAGACCCCTCAGATCCGGAGATGCTGCAGGATCTGGTAGTAGCGGCCGTCAACGATGCCATGTCGAGGGCCAAGGCCATGGTCAATGAGGAAATGGGCAAGCTGACCAAAGGCATCAGTATTCCCGGGCTTCCCAATCTGTTTTAGCCGGCGTGACATGCAGGGATACTACGCGCCGGCACTGGAAAACCTCATAGGCCTTCTGACCAGACTACCCGGCATAGGCCAGAAATCAGCTACAAGGATAACCCTTTTCCTCATGAGGGATAAGACCTCGCTCGCCTTGGACACGGCACGGGCACTTTCGGAAATAAAGGAAAAGATACGCTTCTGCTCCGTCTGCTTTAATTTCACTGAGACGGATCCCTGCCCTATATGCAGCAGTCCGGCAAGGGCGGATGGAACCGTTTGCGTAGTAGAGGGTCCGGGGGATCAACTGGCCATCGAGGAAGCAGGTTTCTTCAAGGGAAGATATCACGTTCTCCACGGGGTTCTGAGTCCCCTCGACGACGTCGGGCCGGAAGACCTCAAGATAGGAGAGCTGATAGCCAGGATAGAGACGGAACAAGTCAGTGAAGTGATACTTGCGACAAATCCTACCGCCGAAGGAGAAGCAACCGCTTCATTTATAGCCAAGACGATTACATCGCGGCATCCGGCGCTCAAGGTAAGCAGGATAGCCTTGGGGATTCCAATGGGCGGAGACATCAAGCACACGGACCGAATGACCATCGGTCACTCCTTCCGCAGCCGAGTGCGAATCGGAGAAGCATAAAAAGCTTTCTTTTGGTTCTATGCCCGGAGGGCTTCTGCAATCTTTCTCATGTTAAGAGCGGAAAGATGCGAAACTTTCGTGGCTCCGGGCAAGAAACGTCTTGCAATTTCCCTCACCCCATTATTCCATTATCTGATCGAGACTCCTGTAATCCTTCGTGCTGTAAAATTTTTCCACATCCACCAGACGCAGTTTCTCCAGTGCCTTTTTCAAGGGTACGGACATTATCTGGCCGTGCTTGAAGCTCACCATACGGCCGAAGTCTTCATTGACGATCATGTCAACGGCCCCGATTCCGAATTTGCGTCCCATGCGTCTGTCGTGTGCGGTGGGAGAACCGCCCCTCTGGAGGTGTCTAAGTGCCACGTATCTGACCTCAAGCTCGGTAAGCCTTTGTATCTCCTCGGCAAGAAAGCCCCCCACGCCTCCCAGATAGTAGTTCCCGAATCCGTCTTTTCCCCTTTTTTCATGGATCTCCTCCATGGCCCTGGGCTTGGTCCCCTCGGCAACCAGTACTATGCTGTAGCGCTTTCCGGCCTTCTTGCGGTTCTGCAGGAGTTCAGAGACCCGTTCTATGAGAAAGTCATGCTCGGGAATGAGTATTATATCGGCGCCCGAGGCCTCCCCACCCTCCATGGCCAGCCACCCGGCCCTTCTTCCCATGCACTCCACCACGAATATCCTGCTGTGGGAGCCGGCCGTAACCCTTATCCTGTCAACATCCTCAGTAATGGCATTCAAGGCTGAGTCAAACCCTAATGTGTAATCGGTTTCGGACAGATCCCTGTCTATGGTCTTGGGGATTCCGATAACCTTGAGGCCCTTTCTGTAGAGTCGGTATGCCACTCCAAGGCTGTCAAATCCTCCGAGGACAACAAGGGCTTCGAGCCCAAGCTTCTTACAGTTTTCAATAAGGAGTTCGGAAACATCGTTTTGCGGATCAAATGGATTGAGACGCGTAGTTCCAAGACGCGTCCCGCCAAAACGATCCCATGTCCTTACCGAGTCGGCGTCCAGGGGCATGATCCAAGTCTTTACGCTATCCTTTTTATCGGGCTTGACCTCTATCAGACCCTTATACCCATCCACTATACCCACAACTTCAAACATGACCCCGCGCAGGGGAACCAGGTCCTTGTCCAGGGCAGAGTTCACAAACCAGTGAACAGCGCTGTTGATTCCCGCGCAATCCCCGCCCGCGCTCAAAATGCCAACCTTGATTTTCATGGAGCCCTCCCGGATTTGAAACCGAAGCCATTTAGTGTTCAGCCGTAAATGAGATAGTTTCATCGAGTTCAAGGCAGGCGGTAATTTTAACCACATGAATACATTGAGGTATTTCTAGGATTAAAATTCTCGCCCAACGCCGAAATCGGTGAAAATTGCCATTTACCGATGGACACCGGTTAAGGCGGCAGGGTACAAGCCTTCACAACCCTTCCGCGCGATATGTTGTCTTTGAATTGCAACTATAGAGAAGCCTTGATTAACTGTCAAGAAAACAGCCTCCCGCAAAATTTCTCCTTGCATGAATTAGCTGATATCTGTTAACCAGACGTTCATGGCCGGATGGTATTTGGCCACCCCCGGGAATGAACAAACATGGTCCGTCATCCGGGCCTGACCAGGAATCCATGTCTATCGAGCAGAGATGTATCCCGGATATATCTTCGGCATTCCGGGATAAGAGGGGGTATGTCTTCACGGTAAACGTTCATGACATGAGGAAGTTGTCGCCCCCGGGGATGAAAATTTCTCAGGACCGCCCTATCGGTATCGTCTCTTAACAATAAGCCCGGGCTGCTCTCCTCTTTTGCGATTGCGACCCCGATACCGAATAAATGCCTGGGTTAATGCGGCATGCGGTAAGCTATAAATCTGCGCAGGAGCGATAACCAAATGAACACTATCACATCCGCTTTACTTGGAGCCATCCAGGGTCTGACCGAGTTTCTTCCGGTCAGCAGCTCAGGGCACCTGGTCCTCTTCCAGAATCTCCTCGGATACAAGGAGCCGGAACTGCTTCTGGATACCACTCTTCATCTCGGCACACTCACGGCAGTTTTCATATATTTTTATAGCGACTTAAAGAAGATAGCCTCTGATACCATAAAGCTGGACGGAAAAAGCCCCAACGTGAACCTGCTCATCTGGATACTCGTAGCCTCGATCCCCACAGGGCTTATCGGACTAATCTTCAGACATCCCCTTGAGGCCCTGTTTCACGACTCATACAAGGTAGGAATCATGCTCATCACCACAGGATTCATACTGCTCACCACCAGGCTTATCCGCTTCGCAAAGAAGGCCAGTCTAACAGTCGGGCTTCTGCCGGCACTTGCAATAGGTATCGCCCAGGGGATTGCCATCATACCGGGCATATCCAGATCAGGCATCACCATAGCCTGCGCCCTCATAATTGGACTCGAAAGGGAACTGGCCGGCAGGTTTTCCTTTCTTCTGTCTATTCCGGCCATAATCGGAGCAGCGCTTCTTCAGTTGAAGGGAGAAGAGATTGCAAGGGTAGGAATTGCATCCCTTGGAGCCGGCTTTCTCGCGGCGGCGCTAGTTGGTCTTCTGGCTTTGAAGCTGCTTATGGGTATGGTCAGACAGGGCCGTCTGCACTACTTTGCCCCTTATTGCTGGCTTGCCGGGATAGTAACCATAGCCACATCGTAACTAACCAGTGCCCATGCCCCCGGCCGGCTATTCGCCCTGGATGCTTCCCCTTCCTTTTATCTCTCCAAGCCCTACCAGCTCGAAGACCAGCATAACCCGAGTGCGTATATCATCATTTTCCAAAGCAAGTCTAACCCCCCAGCACTGATCAAGATACCTTATCCAGAAGCCGTTTGAGATGTTATGATCTTCGTAGAAATCCTGCTGAAGATATCCTCCTACTGAAAAACCGTAGTAGAGATTCACCTCCGATTCCAACTGCAGGCTTTCCTCAATCCCGGCCCTGTAAAGATAGTCGAGCTTGAGCATATCCCGCAGGCCCCCGGCCCTGGGCAGATAAAGATCAAGGGATGCGTAAGCCCTGTTTATGCTTTCATCATAGTGATCCCAGCTCGCATTAGCGCTGAGGTTAATATTGGATGAAGGGGTAAAGGTCAGCTCCAGGCTCAATGGAGTGAAAGATTTTCTCTTCTGCCCGGTGTTTAAAGGTTTTTTTGCTTCAATAAGGTCGTAACCCTGGGTCACATCAAAGGTTGCCCATTGCTGATATGACTTCCGGCCCTTGCTATTTACATGTCTTCCGTTAAAAAAGTTTTCTATGGAGAAGTTAATCTTATTGATATCCCCTTCAGATTCAATCGGCTCAAACCAGGGTTTCTTTTCTTTCGGATTCCAGTTTTCCACAAGCTCTCTGTGCCTGTATGAAAGAACCGGCGATATCTCATGCATCATGCCGGTTGCATCACCCCAGGATATATCGTATATCCTCTCAAGATCGGTTGACACCCTTGCCCCTGTTTCGTAAGCTGTCCTGTATTGTTCTTCCTTCCTGCCGTATCCCTCCTCCATCCACCTTTCGTTATAGGTGTAGCGGATGTAAGGTTCCCATTCCAGATGGGGGCCTGTCCAGAAAGGCACGCTTAAGAATGGAGAAACTTCAACCCTGTGGCCGTCCTGCCCCTCCTCCCTCCAGACGCGGTCGTATCCTGAGTCAAGGGTAATAAAGGCCGGAGCAGGATTGAGCCTGAGAGGAAGAGACAGAAGAGTTAGGTTCATAAGCGGCTGCGCCGTATTATCAACTGAAGGGTTCTCAGGCACCTGCGCGTAGGCAGCAGTTCCATGCACTACAAAATCATCTGCGTTCCTGGCCAGCCTGACGGCGGAGCGCCTTGTCGGCGATCTCTTGTCCTCCAGAGGCCGCCCTGACTCCTCTTCAAGATCAGGCCTCCAGTTGAATCCGGCAAGAGAGTCTTCGAACTCTCTCAGGTAGTCCTGGTCACTTACATAGTCGAGATCGAGACGGGCGTTTAACCCTGCCGGCAACTCCGTGTCGGTTCTTCCTCTGAGCCAGTAACGTGTGATATTGGTCCTGGCGTAGGGGCTGATGTTCAACTCATCAGGATCACCAAGGTTTTTTTCAGTCCTTTCATCGGATAAGATATCAAAGAGGAGCATGCCGCGGTTCCCTTTATCCGTTGCAAACCGGTACTCAAGCCCCTGCATATAGCCCCGCTCTGCCATGTATCGCTGGTAAAAGGTAGCATCCGCTGTCTCAGAAATAGCCCAGAAAAAGGGGAGTTCAAAATCGAAACCATTGTTGCTGGAAAATCCTATCCGCGGCAGGAGAAATCCTGTCTGTCTCTTTATCTTGGCAGGAAAGAGCATAAAGGGTATATAGGCAATAGATTGGTCTTTGATCCTGAATGAGGCATGCTTTATCGTCCCATACCCCTCTATTACCACAAAGAGTTCGGAGCCGTTAATTGACCAGGGAGGATTTTCTCCATCGCATGTGGTCACGGTTATGTTGTCAGCCCTGTAGGTGTCATCATCGAGCTTCTCGAGAAAGTCTCCCCTGACGTAAAAATGGTTCTCCTTAAGAAAAAGAGAACCCTTTTCTATACGTGCAGTCCTGTCTTTGAGGTTGAAAAACCCCTTCTCTCCAGTAAGGAGGTCCCCGCCCGATTCAAGCCTGACGCTCCCGAAGACCTCCGCGATCCCCTTTTCAGGGTCATAGACCGCCTTTTGGCAGGAAAGGGAATGGGCTCCCTTCCAGATACGGACGTCCCCTTCGGCTATATAGGCCTCACCTTCCCGCTCCAGACTGTCAGCGGTTATCTGCCAGGGGGTGCCGTCTTCCTGTAGTACCCTCTCAGTCGAAAAACCTTTTCCCCAGGCTATTTCGCTGAAAAGAAGCGCACAGATAATCACCGGCACTGCTCCAAAAATCAACAAACGGCTCCTGTTAAGAATTATTTTTTTCTCCTCCGGTGTCTGGCTGAGTGGAGATGGCTCCCTTCCCCGCATCCCTCACCATTGTGAATGCTCATGCAATTAATAGCCCTGGTTGTCAAAGTTAGCAGTCAGTTGGCTTTCGTTTTTCATATATCTTATAGCCCCATAACCTTGAACCGTTAACTCCTTACCTTTGAATCCGGACAGTTGCCATTGTTTCTCTTAAGCGCCGTTTTTTCACAACCAACCGCATTTCACACATCCGGTCTCAACCATTCAATAGACTCTGACCGGGTCCGGGCAGTAGGCTACAGGGTCAAGATAGGTAAGGGCCTCGCCCACCGTAAACAGAGAGCCGCACACAAGTATGAGATCCCTGGAATCCGCAAGGGCCTTTGCCCTCTCAAGCGCAAGGGGTATGTCGGCAGCGACCTCACCCACAGCGCCCAGGCCCCTTGCCTTTTCATAGAGCACCTTCGGATCTGCCGCCCTTTCATAGACAGGGCGCGTGTAGATAACATGGTCTGCTATAGGGACGATCTCCTTGAGCATTGACCCGATGTCCTTGTCCGCCATTATTCCCATGACCAGAATGAGACGTTTGTAGGAAAAGGTCTTGTCAAGCGTGGACACTACGGTTCTTATTGCTCCCGGGTTATGTGAGCCGTCCAGCACCAGGGCCGGCTCATGGGAGAAGACATGCAGCCTGCCCGGCCAGAATGTGCTCTTAAGCCCTGCACGCACATGGTCTTCATCAAGCTTGAATCCCTTTCGTCCCATCACCTCTATTATCCCGAGGGAGATTGCCGCGTTTCGGCTTTGAAATGAGCCCTTTAATGACAGCTCAAGACCCTCCATCCTGCGATCCGTTCCATAATAATGGAGTCCTGATGAGGTTGTGCGATAGCGAATATCTTTTCCGACCCTGAGAAGCCTTGCCCCCTTTTCGCTTGACAGACGGCCGTAGAGATCAACTACCGGCGGCTGGGTAACTCCGGCAATTACTTCAAGACCTTCCTTGATCACACCTGCCTTTTCATATGCTATGTCGAGAAGCCTTGAACCGAGATATTGCTGATGCTCCATTGAGACATTGGTTATTCCGGCGGCAATGGGATTGATCACATTTGTTGAGTCAAGCCTTCCTCCCATGCCTACTTCCATTATCGCAAAATCCGTGTGCTCTCTAGCGAAAAAGGACAAAGCCATAACCGTCGTAGCCTCGAAAAATGTCGGCGGATCGTCCGGATCGCTAACCGCCCTCACCTCATCTGTGAGGGAGGCGACGGCATCCCTGCCTATTTCTCTACCATTTATCCTGAAACGCTCGGTAAAGCGCACCAGATGCGGAGAAGAATAAAAGCCCACCTTGAATCCGGCCTCCTTGAGGATGGACTCCAAAAAAGCGCAGACAGAGCCCTTTCCGTTGGTGCCGGCCACGTGTATGAACTTCATGCCCTTATGTGGATTTCCAAGGGCGTTTAAAAGCCCCCTGGTCCTATCAAGCCCGAGTTTTATACCGAATTTCTGGAGTCCGTAAAGGTAAGAGACAGCTTGAGAATAATCCGAATGGCCACAATTGCTATCCGCCGCCATGATCGTCACCCTACTCTTCGTCTATCTGCTCTATGCGCCTGAGGTGCCGGCCCCCGTCAAAAGGGGTCTCCAGCCAGATACCTACTATCCTCAGTGCCTGTTCTTCAGAGATCATCCTCTGCCCTAGTGAAAGCACATTGGCGTCGTTGTGCCTGCGAGCGAACTCAGCCGATTCATCGCTCCAGCAAAGTGCACACCTCACGCCTCTTACCCTGTTTGCGACCATTGCCTCTCCATTGCCGCTTCCGCCGAGCACAATACCCCTGTCGAATCGCCCCTCTGCCACGGCCTTTGCAACCGGTCTTATGAATACAGGATAATCAACGGAATCCTCGGAATCGGTGCCGAAATCCTCGCATATATGACCTTTTTTCTTAAGATATTGCCTGATGATCTCCTTATAACGGAATCCCGCGTGATCCGATCCGATGGCAATCCGCATCCCTTCCTGCCTCCCTCTGATGCCTAGCGTGCATCTATTAAAACCAACTGTGCTTCATCCATTCGTATGAACTCAAAAATTCGGGGTAGGTGCGGCTTCAGCCGCACGGGAACCATGCGCCCTGCGCCTGAAGGCGCGCCTACAGAACCTGATTCCCGGTCTGCATGCCCTGATCTGCGCAAAGCCATCCCCCCCAATGATTGAGCTGATACATCCATTCTCAAAAGAAAGCCAAACTTCATAACTAGTGTCCATCCGGAAATGAGATAGTTTCGTCGAGTTCAAGGCGGGCGATAATTTTAACCACAGGAATACATTGACGTATTTCGAGGATTAAAATTTGAGCCCAACGCCGAAATCGGTG
>Ga0100397_1000138_pt1 | contig 37962 bp, 33 predicted proteins | sample CryGeymeta201521_FD_81550 | JGI IMG/M metagenome (GOLD analysis project Ga0100397, IMG submission 81550) | Groundwater microbial communities from Crystal Geyser aquifers in Utah, USA - Crystal Geyser metaG 2015-21 | ecosystem: Environmental > Aquatic > Deep subsurface > Groundwater | place: USA... | reverse complement strand
TGGCGTTGTGATACACCTCTCCTTAATTATGCGACGTCTTCATGGTTCGTACGAGTGACGGAATTCAAACCAAAGATGCTTGAGTTAGCGAAAAATATCAATTGGTCACCGGCTCATATCAAAGAGGGACGATGGGGGAAATGGCTCGAAGGAGCACGTGATTGGTCTATTAGCCGTCAGCGGTATTGGGCATCCGTAATGCCGATTTGGAAGTGTGAATGTGGCGAGCTAAAAGTATTCGGTTCAGTAGCTGAGCTTGAAAAATTATCTGGTCAGAAAATAACTGATCTCCATAAGCATAGTGTCGATGAAATAACTATTCCTTGTGAGAAGTGTGGAAAAATAATGCATCGTGTTCCTGATGTGCTCGATACGTGGTTTGATAGTGGTTCAATGCCGTATGCCGAGGTTCATTATCCTTTCGAAAATAAAGAGAAATTTGAGCACACTTTCCCTGCTAACTTTATTGCTGAAGGTATCGATCAGACCCGTGCTTGGTTCTATTACCAGCACGTTATCGGAACAGCTATTAAAGAAAGCAATACGTTTCAGAACGTGATCGTGAATGGTATTGTCCTTGCCGAAGATGGAAAAAAGATGTCGAAGCGTCTCAAAAATTACCCTGATCCAATGGAAATTTTGAATAAATATGGAGCAGATGCTTTACGATATTATCTTTTGTCTTCGCCAGTTGTGTCTGCAGAAAACTTAAATTTTTCTGAACGAGATTTGACAGATATTGTCCGTAATGTTTTCCGAATGCTGTGGAATTCGTATTCATTTTTCACGACGTATGCGTCTATCGATGATTGGGAACCAAAAGAAAATACTCAACCTTCAAGAAATCTCCTGGATAGATGGATTCTTTCGGAGCTTCAGCTTCTTATTCAAGAAGTAGATAACGCGATGGGGGTATACGAACTCAACCGGGCAACGCGGGCTTTCGCGCCATTTATTGATAACCTGTCCAATTGGTATATTCGTCGCAACCGCAAGCGTTTTTGGAAGAATGAGAACGATAATGATAAAGAACAGGCCTATCAGACTCTCTACGATGTTTTGGTGACGCTTTCGAAAGTAATGGCACCGTTTACACCGTTTCTCTCGGAAGAAATTTATCGAAACCTGACGGGCGAAGAGTCAGTGCATCTCGCTGATTTTCCAACTGTAGACGAAAAATTGATTGATAAGAAATTGATGGAGGATATGATGGTTACGCGATCGCTGATAACACAAGGATTAGAATTAAGAGCAAAGGCAGGTATCAAAGTCCGCCAACCGCTTGCGAATGTAACAATTATAGTAGCTTCTTTGCCAGATATTTTCTTTGAAATAATTTGTGAAGAATTGAATGTAAAAGAAGTAATCGCTACTGTTGAAGACAGCTTGAAGATGGATGGGAATATTATCCTAGATACTAATATCACTCCTGAACTGAAGCTTGAAGGGGAGGCACGAGAAATTATCCGGGCTCTTCAGGAGGGTCGCAAGAAAGCTCTCTTTAATGTTGAAGATCGTATTGATCTTGGATATACGGGTAAGGAAAATGTGTTTGAGAAATTCAGCGATATGATTGCCAAGGAAGTTCTCGCACAGAAAACAGAGAATGGAACAATTTCTGATGCAGAGTATACTGAAACTGTATCCATCGAGGGTGAAATATTCACCTTTTCACTGAAACGGATATGAAATACGGTGTACAAAATTGGGAAGAAATCTCTCGTGAAAAAATATTTGAGCAATTTGGTCGTGGTATTGAAAAGAGAATCTACCTGTTGCCACATGGAAAAGAATCGGAGTTTTACCTCAAGACAGGACACTCAAGTATTTGTGCTTTAGCACTGACGAAAGAGAATCAGGTGATTCTGGTGAAACAATTCCGCCCTGGACCGAAGAAAATACTCATCGAAATGCCTGGCGGAGGCATGAATAAAGATGAAACGAAAGAGGATGCGATGACACGTGAACTTCTCGAAGAAACTGGGTATCGAGGTGAGATAGAATTTGTCGTAGAAATCCTCCCTGATGCGTATTCGACGTATACAAAGAACTTTTTTGTTATAACGAATTGCGAGAAAATATCTGAGCCACAAATCGAAGACAATGGAGAAGAAGTCGAAGTCGTTTTGATGAACCTCGAAGCATTTCGTACACATCTTCGCACGGGACAAATGACCGATATTGAGGGAGCATATCTCTGTTTAGATTACCTTAATTTACTGTGATTTTCTCGTGTGAGATAATGGTTTTATCTCGTACCAATAAACCACGACCGTGGATAATTGGTATAATCGGAGGAGTATGAATTTTTGATTTTTTGTTTGATTATGAAATATGGAAATTCGTTACAACGCTATCGTGCTTCGAAAAAAGGAAGTGGGGGAAACTGACCGGATCTATACGCTTTATACAGAAACAGCAGGGAAGGTTTCGGTAGTAGCCAAAGGCGTGCGGAAATCTGAGGCCAAATTGGCAGGGCAACTCGAAACGCTGATGCAGGGACTGGTGATCGTTGTGAAAGGTCGTGGCGCAGGGAGAATCGCTGGCGCTGTGGCAGAGAATAATTTCCTGGCTTTGCGAAGCGATGGAGATATATTACGAAGTGTACTCGAATCTGTGAATATGTTTGATCGACTGATAGAATGGGATGAACCTGACGCAGATCTTTTCCGTCTTCTTTTTTCGTACCTTGTCACAGTCAATGAATATGCGGGGCAGAATAAGAAGGACAAGATGATGCTTCTTACTGCAGCTTTTCTCTTTCAGACTTTCTCTCTTCTGGGCTATGCTATCGAAACAACGAGGTGTGCTCTTTCTGGCGCGAAACTGACTACAGGAAAGAAATATTTCTTCAGTCCCAGTGCCGGAGGGGTGATCAGTGCTGAATTAGCTGTATCAGCGGAGAATATTTTTCCTGTGAGTGAAAATATGATCAAGCTTCTCCGTTTTTTTCTTACACAAAAACTTGAGAGCATCGCAAAAATACAAGTAACTCGAGAGGAATTACATGAAAGTGTCTTTGTTGCGAAACGTTTTTTCGAGTGGATAGAAAGGTAAGAAGATCAAGAATGAGTGTTGTGAAGCGTGCTCTTTTTTGATATAATGAAGACAGAAAAATCAATATAAAAACATACGTCTATGGCACTCCAAGACCTGAACGAAAAATTGTATAGTCGTGATGCCAAACTCAATCGAGAACTACAAGATACTTTTGATCCCGAGACAAAAGTCTCAGAGAATATTGCTCAAAATAAATTCCAAGAAAAAGAGTTGTGGCAACAGCCAGTACGAGGAATGGATCCAATCGAAATCGTGAGTGATGTGACCCACAGAAGGAAAGTGAGACTGACAGCGTTTATTGCCAGTGGGTTTATTGTTGTTGCGTTGCTTATTGGTGGCGTGCTCAATATTAGATCAATGCTCTTCGATGAGGCAAGTGTTCTTGTCTTGATCTCTGGGCCGAAAGACGTGGTCAGTGCTGAAGAAACAACATTCACAGTGAGCTACGCGAATGATAACTGGGGAAAATTACAAAATACAGAATTAGAGCTTACGTATCCTGATACTTTTCACATCATAGAGGATGCTACTTTGAAAGTGAATGGATCAGGGCGAGCCACTATTACCTTAGGTGAAATGCCTGCTAATACGCAGAAGAAATTTTCTTTCAAAGGGAAATTCTATGGTTCCAAAGGTGACAAAGTGACGCTTCAGGCTACACTGAAATATGCTCCGAAGAATCTTTCGTCGGTACTTGAGAAAACAAGTCAGATGGTCGTCACACTGGCTTCATCGCCACTTTTCCTTGAAGTGACAGCGCCACTTGAAATCGTTACCGGACAAAATATTGAATACGTTGTCGATTATGGCAATAATAGCGATAAAGCTTTTTCTAATATTCGAGTAAAAATGGATTATCCTGCAGGTTTTCAGTTCGTGAGTGCTGAGCCGAAACCATCCGAAGGGGATACTGTCTGGTATATGGGTAATGTTGGTACGTATGAGAAAGGGAAAATTACGATTCGTGGTATTATCACGGGCATACAGAAAGGATATAAGAGCGTACGAGGAACGATTGGTTTCTATCGAGGAGACAATACATTTGCAGTATATTCTGAGAATGAACGACAGACACGTGTTGTCGCTTCACCACTTTCGATTTCTCAGACAGTGAATGGACTGGCTGAAACTACTGTTGGTGCTGGAGAATTACTACAGTATACCATTCACTACAAGAATGACGGGGATATTGGACTGCGTGATGCTATTATCACTGCACAACTTGACCCAACCTTTCTCAATCTCAGTCGATTATCGTCACCGAAGGGATCGTATGACGGAGTCCATCATATGCTTGTATGGAAAGCCTCGGATGTTCCTGCTTTGAAAAAATTGGAAGTAGGTGCTGAAGGATCAGTGTCGTTTACTGTTCCTGTTATGGACACACTCAAGAGTGATGCAGGAAAAAACTTGGTCATACAGACTACCGCAAAAATCGATAGTTTGGATATCCCTACGCCACTTGGATCGAATAAAATCATAGCCAGTAATACCCTTGCAGTGAAATTGAAGTCGGATGTCGCAATTGATGCGTATACCCTCTATACTGATACAGTATTGCCAAATAGTGGTCCAGTACCACCAAAAGTTGGACAAGAAACGAGCTATACGATACATTTAAGCGTCGCTCATAGTTTGAGCGATATCAAAGATGCTAAGATGACAATATTGCTTCCTGCAGGTGTTCAGTATAAAGAAAAGTATAGTCCTCTCGATGCCTCATTTGTTTACAACGAACGAAGTAATGAGATTATATGGAATATAGGGACTATTTCAGCGGAGGATAGAGTGAAAGACATTACTTTTCAAGTGTCTATTCTTCCGGGTATCGATCGACAAGGGAAAGGCGTAGTTTTGGTCAGTGCTATGAATCTGACAGGAAAAGATGTTTTTACCGATCAAGAAATTAATAAGGCTGGTCCTGGGTCAGATAACACTTTGAAGAGAGATACTGTATATGGACAGATGCTCAGAATAGGAGATGTACAACCTGCGGATTAAGAAAAATGATTGCGTGTATGATAGGGTGGAATATGGAAGAGGTAGAAAATAAAAAACGACGAGGCATTCTCGTCACGAGAAAAGGGAGTTTATGTACTCCTTTTTTTATGCCGGATGCCACACGGGCGACAGTGCGCGGTCTGTCGTCAGAACACTTAGAAAAGATTGGTATCGAGGCACTCGTAGTCAATACCTATCATCTGATGCTTCAGCCTGGTGAATCACTCATCAAAGAAGCGGGTGATATACATTCGTTTATGCATTGGGACAAACCAGTGCTCTCTGATTCTGGTGGATACCAAGTCTTCTCGCTCATTCATAAAAATCCTGATCTCGGACGCATTACCGAAGAGGGGGCTCTGTTTCGTTCAGTACTTGATGGATCGAAATATCTCCTCACTCCTGAAAGGGCCATTCAGATAGAGTTTGACCTTGGTACTGATATGATAGTGTGTCTTGATGATCCTCGTCCCAATGAAGCCAGTAAGCAGGACATTATCGAAGCGGTTGATAGAACGATACGGTGGGCACGGCGTTGTCGTGATGAATATGATAGACAGGTAATGCTTCGTCATCTCACAGATGAAACACGTCCGATGCTTTTTGGGGTGGTACAAGGCGGAATGCTCCTTTCGGAACGCAAACGCTGTGCAGACGAACTTATCAAAATCGGATTTGATGGGTATGGTCTCGGTGGTCGGCACGTCGATACCGAAGGAAAATTTTTAGGGGATTTGATGGCTTCGCTCGCATCATTTATTCCCGAAGACAAAGTGCGGTTTGCTCTTGGCGTAGGAAAACCTGAAGATATTGTTCGTCTATACTCTGTTGGTTGGGATATGTTTGATTGTGTCATTCCGACTCGTGAAGGTCGCCACGGACGATTGTTCGTATGGAAAGAAGGAGAACAGATAGATGAAGAACACCTAGATTTTTATGAGGCGATCAACATCAACAATGAACAATTTACCAAAGATTTTACCTCTGTAGATCCATCGTGTGATTGTACACTCTGTACACAGTACACCAGAGCGTATGTGAAACATCTGTTTCGGGTAGGAGAATCACTTGGCTTTCAACTCGCTTCTGAACACAATCTCCGTTTCTATATGAAACTGATAGAGAAATTGCGTTCATAAAACTCTTTTTCTGTATTTACGACCGTGGATATATGTGGTGATATTTATGGAGAAAAAATGAAAAAGCGCGGACGTAGCATCTACGGACGCGCTTTTTTTGGTCTTTCTCTTTTAATTATTAGTCCATGTATGTCCGCAGGTGCAGGTATAGCGGATCGTGCCGTTGTAATACCGATTCTTCGAGATCGGTTTTTCTTGAGAGAGTCGTCCATAACCCTTGCACATCGGGCAAGGAGCTATTTGTTCTGGTTGGAGTATTTTCCAGAAAAGGAAGAGAAAACCACCGCCACAGATTACAATTACCATAAGAAGAATACTCAATTCAATCTCCAGAAGAAGGTATAGGTTGAAAAAAAGTACAAGACCTTGTACACTCAATGATATGAGAATACCTTGGATAAAATACAAGAAACGAGTTTTTTTGTCAAGGACATTTTAGTGATAATAATACTTTTATGAGCGAAGAAAAAAATGATGTGTTGGAGAAGATAGTATCGCTTTGTAAACGGCGGGGTTTTGTGTACCCGTCTTCTGAGATTTATGGAGGGTTTGGAGCAGTGTATGACTTCGGTCCGTACGGAGTGGAGCTGGCAAGAAATATTCGTGAAGCCTGGTGGACTGCGATGGTCCGCGATCACGAGAATATTGTCGGTCTCGATAGTGCGATATTTATGCATCCGAAAGTGTGGGAAGCCTCAGGACACGTGAGTGGATTTTCTGATCCGCTTGCCGAGTGTCGCAAATGTCATACCCGCGTACGTGTTGACCATCTTCTTGAGGAGGCAGGGGTGTTCGCAGATGAGAAAATGACGGAAACAGAAATCAATGCGCTTTTCTCTGAAAACAAAGAAAAAATAGTCTGTCCAAAATGCGGACAGAAGGACTTTACTGAAGCCAAAGCATTCAATCTGCTCGTACAATCAAACCTCGGAAACTTCACTGGGGACTGGACCAAGGAACCGACCTATTTGCGAGGTGAAACGTGTCAGGGGATTTATGTTAATTTCAAAAACGTTTTAGATTCATCGCGTGTGAAAGTGCCATTTGGTATCGCGCAGATCGGCAAGGCGTTCCGGAACGAAATCACCGCTCGTCAATTTATCTTCCGTAAGCGTGAATTTGAACAAATGGAAATGCAATATTTCGTTCATCCGAAACAAGCGGAAGCGGTGTATGAAGAGTGGCGAGTCAAACGTTTTCAGTATTATCTCGATCTGGGTATCAAAAAAGAACATTTGCATTGGCACCAGCATGAAAATCTCGTTTTCTATGTTAAGGTTGCCTGGGATATTGAGTACAAATTCCCTTTCGGATTCAAAGAACTCGAAGGTATCCATAACCGCAGTGACTATGATTTGTCGCAACATTCGAAATTTTCTGGCGTCGATCTCTCATATCGTGATCCGCAAACCAATGAGAAATATATACCGTGGATTGTCGAAACCTCTGTCGGTCTTGATCGTACGTTCCTCGCTGTGATGACTGAAGCCTATACAGAAGAAGTGGTGGGTGAGGACACTCGCATTGTGCTCAAGTTCCCAAAGAAACTCGCGCCAGTGCAGGTGGCAATATTTCCACTGATGAAGAATAAACCAGAGCTCGTGGAGAAGGCTCGTAAGATATTCACAATGCTGAAGAAAAATTTCCGTGTGGAGTTTGATGACAATGGTAATGTCGGCAAACGCTATCGTCGTCAGGATGAGATCGGTACGCCGTATTGCGTCACCGTGGACTTTGATACAATAGGACAAGGCGAAGACAAAACGATCGAAGGCACCGTCACTGTCCGTGATCGTGACACGATGGAACAGACTCGTGTGAAGATTGAAGAACTTGAAAAATATTTCTTATAAGAATTTGCATGAATCAGAATGCTCAAGGAATAATTACAGAATATCTGAACTTTTTCCCTCAAGAAAAAAGAAGACTTACAGAAATTATTGAGAGATTTCCTCTTGGCAAGAGTATTGTTTCTCGGACTGATTTTATTGGACATATTACGGTAAGCGCATTTGTTTTTTCTCCCGATAAAAAAAATGTCTTGCTTATCTATCACAAACAATTACAAAAATTTTTGCAACCAGGGGGACATATTGAGAATTCTGATGTGAGTTTGCTGGATGCTTGTCGGCGTGAGCTGAAAGAAGAAACTGGATTACAAGACCCCCTCTTGTTTAATCTTACAGGACATGAAATACCGATAGATATTGATATTCATTTGATTCCGGCGAATAAAAGAAAGAACGAACCAGAACACCTCCACTATGATTTCTGTTTTGTTTTTGTTGCTCAATCGACAGAAATAGAGATACAAAGAGAAGAAGTAACGAATTATAAGTGGACTACCGCGAGTAAAATTAAAGGCAACGAGAGATTAAAGAATATTCTCCAGAAAGTGAATTTTCTCCTTGACCAGAAGAAACCAATGATCTTTTTTCGGTCAATCATAGGATGCTCACGTCAAGATGTTTCATTTTTCGTTGTAACACATATTTTAAAGGACCGACCATTTTTTTTGGAAGCACTTTCTTCGCTGGGTAATATTGAAGGAATTATCCCAAAATCGAATTCTATAAATAAGGAAGTCCTAAAGGTGATCAGTGATAGATTTCCTATTTTACCACTCACGAAAGCGTCTTTATACGACGTCAATACTCTATCTCCATATATTGAGAAATCAAAGAATCGCATTATTTTATTAGATATTGGAGGCTATTTTGCACCGATTATTAATGAATTGAAAGAACAATTTCCAGAAAAAATTATTGGAGTAGTAGAAGATACAGAAAATGGATATCAGAAGTACGTAGCGTTACCATCTCTGAACGTCCCTCTATTTTCTGTTGCGAGAAGTGTGCTCAAGGAAAATGAGGATTTTCTTGTTGGAGAATCTGTCGTGTTTTCCACGGATGCTGTGTTACGTGAATATAATATGCTCTTTGACTATCTACAGTGTGGGGTTATCGGATATGGGAAAATAGGAAAATCCATCGCATTCAACTTGCAAAGAAGAAACATAAAACCATATGTATATGATATGAGAGCAACAAGAGAGGTGGAAGCTGTGAATAATGGCTGTTATGTGACAAGTAAGAAATATCTCTTAGAGGAATCAGGAATCATTTTTTGTGCTACGGGAAATGAATCTTTATCAACGAATGATTTTACTTCTTTAAAAAATGGAGTCTTTATTATCTCTGTTACTTCTTCTGATGATGAAATGGATCTCTCTTCACTTGAAAAAATCTATGCGAAACAGGAGATAACGACTCATATTACAAAATATTATAATGAAAATAATTATTTTTATCTTGTGAATAAGGGGAATGCTGTTAATTTCATTCACGGTGCGGTTGTTGGATCTTCTATCTTTCTTGTGCAAGCAGAAATTCTCCTTTGTGTATTGGAACTCTCTCAGAAAAAATGTCATAATGGAATACAAGAGCTTCAATGTGAAAAGCGGGATGATATTGCTGAAAAGTGGTTACAGGTGTTTAATAGAACATTAGAGGAATAGACGAATAGAGAGCATAACGTCACTGTAAGAGATACATTTTTTATAAGTAATCAATATAACATTTTTTTATGAAATTCAAGAAACACACATTGAAGAATGGACTGCGTATCGTGCTAGCACCGATGCATGAAACAGAAACGGTAACGGTGATGGTGATGACTGGTGTTGGATCACGGTATGAAACACGAGCTGAAAATGGTCTGGCTCATTTCCTCGAGCATATGTTTTTCAAGGGGACAGAGAAGCGTCCGACAGCGATGGATATCAGCCGTGAGCTCGATGCCATCGGCGCTGAATACAATGCATATACAGGTAAAGACCGTACGGCATATTATGCCAAAGTAGAGGCTCGTCATTGGGAAACCGCTCTCGATGTCGTTTCGGATATTTTCCTGCACGCGAAACTCGAGCAAGAAGAAATTGACCGTGAACGTGGCCCGATTACTCAGGAGCTGAATATGTATGAAGATACGCCGATGCGTCACATCAGTGACCTTTGGGAAATGCATCTGTACGGTGATCATCCACTCGGTTGGGAAATTATCGGCACCAAAGAAAACATCAAAGGGTTTCAGCGAAAGGATTTCATCAAATATCTGAATCGTGGATATACTGCGAGTAACGTCGTGATTGGTGTAGCCGGAAAAATGGATGAAGTAAAAATGAAGAAAGAAATCCTGAAACGATTTAAGAATATTCGTACAGGAAAAAAACCTGTCTTCAAAAAAATCTTTGAAAAGCAAACAGTGCCAGGTGTGTTCCTCCAGCACAAGAAAACAGATCAGACACATATGCTCCTTGGTGTCCGCACCTACCCGATGAATCACAAGGATAAATATGTGCTCTCAGTCATTGCCACGCTCCTCGGAGGCGGTATGTCGAGCAGGCTTTTTATGGCAGTACGTGAACGAAGAGGCCTCGCCTATAGTGTTCATACCTCAGGGGAGAATTATTATGACGCCGGCTACCTCGCGACGCAGTGCGGTGTCGAACATGAGAATCTTGAGAAAACGATTGCCGTCATTTTGGATGAATACAAAAGGATGACCGTAGAAAAAGTGGATGCTGAAGAACTTCTCAAGGCCAAAGAATACATCAAAGGAAAAATGGCGATGGGATTTGAAGGGTCGGATGATGTAGTAGAATACGTTATCACACAAGAAACATTGTATGGAAAAATTACGACGCTCGAAGAAAAACGGAAAGCCATTGATAAAGTAACGGCAAATGATGTGATACGAGTAGCAAAGGATATTTTCCAGAATAAAAAACTCAATTTGGCGATCATCGGACCACACATACACAAAGAGGAATTGGAAAAAATCGTGAAATTATAAGAAGACCGAGTATGAATGATGAACGTGTTTCTATCGGGGTGAAAATTGCTATCAGGCTGGCGCTCATTGGAGCTGGCGTGTATTTCTTGTATCTCATCCGCAGTGTGGTACTACTTGTCTTTCTCGCCGTGCTCACTTCGGTAGCTCTTGCTCCTCTTATCTTGCGTTTACAGAAGATGAAGTTGTCCCGTACGTTAGCAGTTATTTGCGCTTATACTCTTCTCCTTTTTGGAAGCCTCATTCTTCTTACCTTTCTCATTCCGCTTTTCTTTTCAGAAGTAAAAGTTTTCCTTCTTCATTCTCCAGAATATGAAGCGTATTTCGGAACACTGCTTTCAAATGTAGAAGTATACCTGATGTCATTTGGTATCGACTTCCAAAAAGAACAGGTTTTGCAAAGTATTACAGGTGGTATCACCGGAGGTTTATCTCATATTGTCGCGACTACCGTAGGCATCTTCCAAAGTTTTATCCATCTGGTAGGTTTTTTCTTCTTATCTCTCTATCTTTCTTTGGAAGAGAAGGGTATTGAGAAATTTTTCCTTCTTTTGACACCCAAAGAATATCACGCGCAGGCATTGTCGATTGTTTCTCGTATGCAAAGGAAAGTGAGTCAGTGGCTCTTTGGGCAGATGCTCCTTATGCTTATCACTTTTGCAATGTACTATATTGGTCTTTCTCTTCTGCATGTACCATATGCTCTCGCGATAGCATTTTTTGGAGGCGTGATGGAAATATTGCCCTATATCGGACCAGTGATAGCTGCCGTGCCGGCCATACTGGTAGCATCTTTTGTATCACCTCTTCTTGGTATCTCGACCTTTATCTTTTACGTCATTGCTCATCAGATCGAAGCACACATCATCGCTCCTCAGGTGATGAAACACTCTGCTGGACTGAATCCGGTTGCGCTTATTATTGCTATCCTTATCGGAGCGGAACTAGCAGGACCACTCGGTATCATTCTTTCGGTACCGATGACGATGATGATCTCCGTCTTCGTGGATGATTTGATGGTGAAAATACAAGATATAGTACAACAAGAGAACAATTAAATAGATAAAATACATTTTTATGACAGGAACACTCTTTATCGTCGCTACTCCTATCGGCAACCTTTCAGACATCACGCTTCGAGCCATCGAGACACTGAGGTCAGTTGATGCTGTTCTTTGTGAAGATACGCGTGTGACGAGTAAACTGCTCAAACATTATGAACTACAGAAGTCGACCCTTTCGTGTCACGAACATACCGAAGAGAAGAAGCTTCTTCAGATTGTCGAACGTCTGAAACAAGGAGAAAATTTCGCTTTCGTTTCTGATGCGGGTACGCCGGGATTGTCTGATCCTGGAAATAGACTCGTAGCATTTGCAGTACTCGCTGACATTCCAGTTATTCCTCTCCCAGGAGCATCCGCTTTGGGAGCGATTGTTTCTGTGGCCGGTATTGATATGCGTGAATTTGTTTTCCTCGGATTTCCACCACACAAGAAAGGACGTGAAACATTTTTCAAAAAAGTGGTTTCGTCTGAATATCCAGTAGTGTATTATGAATCCCCACACCGAGTCCTAAAGAATCTCGAACTTCTCGAAAGTTTTGCCCCCGAAACAAAAGTAGTGCTTGGACGTGAGCTTACCAAGATATTCGAAGAAGTTGTGCGGGGTACGGTAGGAGAAGTGAAAACATACTTCATCGAGCACGGAGAAAAAGTGAAAGGGGAGTTTGTGATTATTGCATATTAACAAAAGAAAAAAGCCTGCTGTACGATGTACAAACAGGCTTGAGGTGAGGGGAGACTTATCCTGTAATGCTTATTCTCCTAGTAAGAATTGAATTTTTGGGAAGAGCCAGTTGGCCCAGTCGCCGTTGGCGAAGGTGCAGTTGCTGGCATCGATTATACACATCGTGGATTGCATTGTGTAGACCAACAATAGCAATAAAAAGAAAGCAATAAGAGACAATTTCCTGTCCAGAAGATCTTCTTTACTAGTCATGATGTGCTCCTTGGGGTTGTAAAAAAACGAAATTGTGTTAGTGTCTATTATACACTAAAAAAGAGTATTTGTCAATATATATGCAAGAAAAAACTATGAATAAGCCATTTTTTATCACAACAGCCATCGATTATGTGAATGCTGACCCTCATGCTGGACACGCCACAGAGAAAGTGATGACAGATGTTATTGCGAGATATCACCGCGTCATGGGTGATGATACGTATTTTCTCACGGGTTCGGATGAGAATAGTTTGAAAAATGTACAAGCAGCCGAGAAAGCCGGAACATCGACGGAGGCACTGGTAGCTCTGTATGCTGATGCTTTCAAAAACTTGTCTCATTCTCTCAATCTTTCGTTTGATCAATTTATTCGCACGACTGAGAAAAAACATTTTGCAGGGGCAGAGAAACTCTGGAGTGCGTTCAAACCGGAAGATGTATATAAGAAAAAGTACAGCGGTCTTTATTGCGTTGGTTGTGAAGAGTTCAAAATGGAGAAAGATTTGGTAGACGGGAAATGTCCTGATCATTTGAAAGAACCAGAAATTGTTGAGGAAGAGAATTGGTTTTTCAAACTTTCAAATTATCAAGCAAAACTTTTGGAGTTGATAAAAAATGATGTGCTGAAAATTTACCCCGAGTATCGAAAGAATGAAGTCGTTTCTTTTATTGAAATGGGTCTTGCAGATTTTTCTATTTCGCGTTCGGTGGCGCGTGCCAAGAATTGGGGAGTACCTGTGCCAGGAGATGAAACACAGATTATGTATGTGTGGGTTGATGCGCTCTCGAATTATATTACGGCGCTTGATTATGCAGAGAATGGAGCACTCTATCAGAAGTACTGGGCTTCTCAAGGTGAGAGAGTCCACATCATTGGTAAAGGCATCCTGCGTTTCCACGCTATTTATTGGCCAGCTATGCTTCTTTCTGCTGATCTCCCTTTGCCGACAGCGATTTATGCTCACGAATATCTGACTATCAACGGACAAAAACTTTCGAAGTCACTCGGGAATGTCATTCATCCTGATGAGCTCGTAACAAAGTTTGGGGTTGATGGTACGCGGTATCTTCTTCTCTCGGCACTTCCATACAACAAGGACGGAGATCTTTCGTGGGAAAAAATGACGGAGAAATACAATGCCGATTTGGCGAACGGTCTGGGTAATCTGGTTTCGCGTGTGCTCAAACTTTCGGAACACATTTCTCCTAGCAATACCATAGATCTTCCTACAAAGCAGACATTTTCTCCAACATTACAAAATCTTTTAGGTGAATACAAACTCGCAGAATCTTTGCAGTGTATTTGGCAGAAAGTTTCCGAAGCCAACAAATATATCGATGAAACAAAGCCATGGATACTGGTAAAAACTGATCAAGGGAAGTTTGATGCTGTGATGATGAAACTGCTCGCAGATATTGGTGATATTGCTTTTTCACTCACGCCATTTCTGCCAGAGACAGCGGAAAAAATTCATATTGCCTTGAAAGAACGAAAGACCGTACCGTTGTTTGAAAGAATAAAATAATTCTCGATGATGGGAGAGGGAGTTTACAGAAAAAATTCCTTTTGAGACACATTCGTGACCCTGCGAGTCCCTCACTCTGTGGAATCCTCCCTCTTTCGCTTTCAGCGAAAACCATGCCCGTTCAGATTCCAGCGGTCTCAAAAGAAATATTTTTCTGTCAACTCTTTTCGATACTTTTTCACTCGTTATTCTATTTTTTTATGATTGATATTCACACACATTTGTATTGGAAAAGTTACGATGCGGATCGGGACGCTGTTCTGGTGCGCGCTCATCAATCTGGTATAGAAAAAATGTTTGTGATTGGATGTACTTTGGAAGAAAGCAGAGAAAGTATAAAACTGACGGAAAAATACGATGAACTTTTTGCAAGTGTCGGACTCCATCCACACTTTTTCAATGCATTAGTACAAGAGAAAAAAGGAATAACAGGAGAAATCGAAGCGTTGAGAACCATTGCCCAATCATCGAAGAAAGTCATTGCTATCGGAGAATGTGGTCTTGATTATTACGCTCACGAAGAAGGAACAGTAATAACCGACCAAGAAAAGATGCTCCAGAAAGAGGGTTTTCTTGCGCAGATTACGCTCGCCAAAGAGCTTCGTCTCCCGCTCATTATTCATAGTCGTGCATCTAAGGGGCAAAGTGACGCCTATGAAGATATTCTTGAGATCTTGAAAAATGATATGTCACTTACTTCCCATAAACTTCCTTGTATTCTGCATTGCTATATGGGCGATACCGAAGTGACGAAAAAGTTTCTCGATTTACCGTTTGTCTTCTTCTCTTTTACGGCGAATATTACCTATCCAGTGAAGAAGACTCTCGTGGGGACAAGGTCCGATCTTACAGAAACGGTAAAAATGATTCCTTTGGGAAGATTGTTTGTTGAAACAGATTGTCCATTTCTCGCCCCACAGTCGAAGCGAGGAGAGAGAAACGAACCGAGTGCTGTTTTAGAAGTAGCACAGAAGATAGCTCGCATACAAGGGAAGACGCTCTGTGATATAGAAGAAGCAACCATGGAGAATGTGAAAACGGTATTTGTTATGGTATAATAGGAGTACTCACTATTCATTACATATTGTTTATGGAAGATTTTGAATTATTAGCAGTAGAGGATCTATCAGACAAAGCATATATACCAAGAGAACAGCGACCTGGTTTTGAGAGTAGCGCTGCCGGGGGGCGTATGGTAGAACGTGAATTTATTGAAGGATTGAAGAGAGATGAAGCAGTCGGAAAAGCAGAAGATTTACGCAGTGCTATTACTGAAATGAACAATCAAATCAATCATATACAAGCTTCGATAGAAGTGTTAGTAGGGCGTATGGAAGCAGGACGAAAAATCAAAGGTGCAGAAGATTTGCAAGCGAAACTTGCAGAAGAAACAAATGCTGAGAAAAATATCTTGCTGGGAGAAAAAATGAAACTCGAGGAAGAGAAAAGAGTACTCGAATCACAGTTGGAAAAACTCTAAAATATTTTTGTTTGACTGATAGTTCACTTGCTGGTAGAATAGAAGCGCTTTTTATTCGAATTTTATGGACCCCGTTAGAGATTCTGATGGAATATATCTAGCGAAACGAGTCTAAGAGAAGAGAAGAAAGAAAAGTTGTCAGGAATATAACTATTATCTCTAACGGGGTGGAAATATCAATCGCTGCGGAAAAATTATTTATGCTGGGGACTTTCCCTGTAACAAACTCTTTTTTAATCGCTTTTTTGGTGAGTTTTGGATTGATAGTCGTAACACGGTTTGTCGTGCAGAGAAAGGAGCTCATTCCTCGTGGGTTGCAAAATATTTTCGAGCTCATTGTCGAGGGACTTCTGTTATTCATTGAGAGTGTGACAGAAGACAAGGCACAGGCAAGAAAATATTTTCCCCTTATTGCCACCATTTTTTTGTTCGTTCTATTTTCCAATTGGGTGGGACTCTTGCCTGGTATGGGAACGATTGGGCTTGCACACAGCGTAGATGGACATACGACGATTGTTCCCTTCTTACGTAGTACCTCAGCCGATCTTAATTTTACGCTGGCACTTTCCCTTATGGTAGTGCTGACGATACAATTTACAGGCATTGCAACACTGGGACTTTTCGGGTATGGGAAAAAATTCTTTGTGAGTCCGCTTCACAAGCCATACGTGCTCGGGACAGTGGTAGGGCTTCTGGAACTTGTCAGTGAATTCGCGAAGTTTCTCTCTTTTTCTTTTCGTTTGTTCGGAAATATATTTGCTGGGGAAATCCTGCTCATTGTGATGCTTCATCTCGTTCCCTATTTTATTCCATTACCGTTTCTGTTTCTCGAAGTGTTTGTTGGATTCATTCAGGCTGCCGTATTTGCTATGCTGACACTTGTTTTCCTCAAAATGGCAACACTGCCGGCAGAACATTAGAATATGTGAGTTGGACAAATAGTGAAAGATGCTTTAAAATAGATAATTAGTTATCATTAGTAATATATTAATTCATAAGTATAAATAAAGAGTATGGATGTAGAATCAGCAAAAATGGTGGGTGCAGCTCTCGCTATCGGATTAGGCGCCATCGGGCCTGGTGCAGGTATGGGTATTTTGTTTAGCAAGGCTTTGGAGGCTATCGGACGAAATCCAGAAGCTCAATCAAAGATCCAACTGACAATGTTCCTTGGTATCGCTTTTACCGAAGCCATTGCAATTTACGCATTGGTTATTTCTCTGATGATCCTTTTCAGTTAAAAAGTGTAATTAAAGATTTCTATGGAGGCTTTGTCGAATTTGGGTATTGATTGGAAATTGTTTCTGGCACAAGCGGTCAATTTTTTGATACTGCTCTTTGTGCTTCGTCGTTATGCTTACCAACCAATGCTTGATTTTCTCGAGAAACGCACCGCTCGCATCGAACAGGGATTGAAGGATGCACAGTCCGCTCAAGTAAAACTGAGTGAAATGGAAGCCAAAGAGAAGGCTATTCTGGCAGAGGCTCATACTGAAGCTCGGAATATTATCGCTACTGCCGAAGAATCAGCCAAGAAACGCGATAGCGAACGCGAGAAAGAAACGGAAGCCAAAGTGGAGCGTCTACTCGAAGAAGCTACTGTGAAGATTCGTGAAGAGAAAAATACCGTGATGGCAGAAGCGAAAAAAGAAATCGGTGAATTGATCATTCTTTCTGTTGAGAAAATTCTTCGTGAAAAAATAGACGCGACGAAAGATGAAAATTTGATCAAAGAGATGGTGAAGTAAAAAATCTATGCGTCCAACCGCTTCACAATATGTACGGGCACTCGAAGAGCTCTCGCAAGAGAACATTCTTCCAGTAACCACTATCGCTCAGAATTTTGCTGATTTTTTGAGGCGACGAGGCGAATCGAAGAAGCTTGGTGCTATTTTGAAACAATTAGAGAAAGGAGAAGCACTGCGAAAAGGAAGTCTTGCTGTTACTGTCATTACAGCACATCCACTTTCTCCCGAGATGAAGCAATCTCTTGTGAAGAAAGCAGAAAATATTTTTCCTGAGAAAGAAATTATCTTTTCTTATAAGATGCAGAAGGATAATATTGGTGGTGTTTGTTTCCAGACAGATGAAGTCTTATATGATGCGACTGTGAAAACTCGGCTCTTGGCCCTTGAAAGAGTGATTCAAAGATAGATATTTTTATGATACATATTTTTTAAAGACGTAATTGCTAAAAGTTATTTCTATGAGCAACCCACTGATTCAAGAATTAAAGAGACACATTTCTGAATTTCATCATGAGGCGAAAGTTGAGGCCATTGGCACGGTGCTTGAAATCGGTGATGGTGTGGCCCGTGTGGCCGGACTTTCAGAAGTGATGGCAGGAGAAATGGTGGAGTTTGAAAATGGCGCTGTTGGTGTAGCTCTCAATCTTGAGGAAGGTGAGGCGGGAGTGATGCTCCTTGATGAAACAGGGATCCTTGGTGAGGGTGCTATTGCCAAAAGCACAGGAAAAATCTTGTCAGTGCCAGTAGGCGAGGGAGTGATTGGCAGAGTTCTTTCTCCTCTTGGTCTACCTATTGATGGCAAGGGAGATATCAAAGTAAGTGGCTGTTATCCCGTGGAAAAGATTGCTCCTGGTGTGATCACCCGTCAATCGGTCAATCAACCACTCCAGACTGGTATCAAGGCGATTGATGCTCTTATTCCGATTGGACGAGGGCAACGTGAACTCATCATTGGTGATCGGCAGACAGGGAAAACAGCTATTGCTATCGATACGATTATCAATCAAAAAGGACAAGGAGTGATTTGTATTTATGTGGCTATTGGTCAGAAGGAATCGAAAATTGCTCGTATCGTAGCAGAATTCGAAAAGAGCGGTGCGATGGCATACACAACGGTAGTCGTAGCGGGAGCTTCTGATCCTGCAGCACTTTCTTTCATCGCTCCGTATGCAGGCTGCGCCCTGGGTGAATATTTTATGGATCAAGGCAAAGATGTTCTTATTATTTATGATGATCTTTCGAAACACGCAACAGCGTACAGACAGATTTCTCTCATTCTTCGCCGTCCACCAGGACGCGAGGCCTATCCTGGAGATGTTTTTTATGTCCATTCTCGATTGCTCGAGCGAAGTGCCAAGCTCAATAAAGAAAATGGTGGAGGCTCGCTCACGGCCCTTCCGATTATTGAAACGCAGGCGGGTGATGTGTCGGCTTATATTCCAACGAACGTGATTTCCATTACCGATGGTCAAATCTATTTGGAGAGTGATTTGTTTTACAAGGGTATCCGTCCAGCACTCAATGTAGGCTTGTCTGTCTCACGCGTGGGCTCATCGGCTCAAATCAAAGCGATGAAACAGGTGTCGGGAACACTCCGTTTGGATCTGGCTCAATTCCGAGAGCTGGAAGCTTTTGCCCAATTCGGATCTGATCTGGATGAAAAAACAAGAACCCTCATCGAACGTGGTCGTCGGGCAGTGGAAATATTGAAACAACCACAGTATGCACCACTCTCAGTTGAGAAAGAAGTGGCTGTCCTCTACGCTTTGACGCGTGGCTATGTCGATGATATTGCCACCGAAGAAATGAATCGTTTTGAAAAAGAATTTGTCGCGTATCTGAATAATGAAGGGAAAGCAGTATCCGAGATGATAGTGAAGGAGCGGGCGCTGACACCTGAAGTGGAGGAATTGTTGAAAAAGAACATCGAAGAATTCAAGAAAAGTTTCATGGTATAGTTTTCAAAGAAGGCTTAATGAAAAAATAGTATGGCAAGTGCACGAGACATCAGACGGAGAATAAAAGGAGTGAAGGGTACGGGGAAAATCACCCGTGCCATGGAGATGATTTCCGCTGTCAAAATGCGTAAGGCTGTCGCCACTGTGCTCTCTATCCGTCCGTATGCCGAGAGTGCAATTGCGCTCCTTTTCCAACTGAAACGGGCAGTGGGCAATGAAGGACATATTCTTTTGACAGAGCGTCCGGTGAAAAGAGAATTGTATGTCGTTATTTCGAGCAATCGTGGTCTTTGTGGGGCATTCAATGCACAAATTGTGAAACATTTGAGGCAAACATTGAAAGATGATGCCGATCGAGAGCGAGTATTTTTGACTATCGGAAAGAAAGGAGAGAATGCAGTACGGCGGATGCTGGCGACTCCGGGTAAATGGGGAGGAATTATTGCTTCTTTCCCCGATGTCCTTTCAACACCGACTATTCTTGATATGCGGGCGATTGCCAAAATTATTATTGAGGAGTTTGAGATGAAGAGGGTTGATCGAGTGGTGATGGTATATACTGATTATATTTCAATGCTTTCTCAAGAAGTGAAGGTGCGAGCCCTTTTGCCAGTAGCCATCAAGGATACAAAGAAAGCAATGCACGAGATGGGAGGAAAACAAGAAGAGGGGGTATCCATCAATGCTGAGTATATCATTGAACCAACTCCGAAAAAAGTTTTGTGGCAAATGATTCCACGACTTCTCGAGATGGAACTCTACCACGCTGTTTTGGAGAGCAATGCTTCACAGGAATCATCTCGCATGATGGCGATGCGCAATGCTACCGATGCTGCCAAAGATATGGTTTCCGATTTGACACTTGCTTACAATCAGCTTCGTCAAGGAAAAATCACCCAAGAGATAGCGGAGCTTTCTGCTGGGATGGCGGCGGTACAGAAATGATGAATCAAGCGATAACGGATTGTGAATGACGAATTAAAAAAAGAGTATATGAAGAAAAAAGAATCAATCAGTATTGTCACGAACGCATTGAGAATCGGGTTTTTTGGTTGCGTGGGGAAGAAGAAGGACTCTTCCATATTTCTGTAATTTATCTAAATATTCTCTTAATTAAGCAAAAAGTATGGAAAAGAACACAGGAAAAATAATCCAGGTCATTGGGCCGGTAGTGGACGTAGAATTTTCCACTGAAGGCGGATCCGCCTCGGGCGGAGGGGTATCGAATTTGCCGAATATTTATGATGCTCTCGAACTTCATGTAAATGGAGTAAAACTCGTTGCAGAAGTACATCAACATCTCGGTGGTCATCGGGTGCGTGCAGTAGCTATGGGAACCACTGATGGTGTTCGTCGTGGTACGAAAGTCATCGCAACGGGAGCTCCGATTTCAGTGCCAGTCGGTAAAGCGGTGCTTGGACGAATGTTCAACGTGCTTGGTGATACGATTGATGGCCACGTCGACAACCTAGAAGGGAGTCAGGCGGGTAAGCTTGCGGATGCGCCGAGAAAATCTATTCATCGGAGTGCTCCAGCTTTTGATGAACAGTCGACCAAGGCTGAAGTTTTCGAAACGGGAATTAAATCTATTGATCTTTTCTGTCCTTTTATGAAGGGTGGTAAGGTGGGATTGTTCGGTGGTGCTGGTGTTGGGAAAACGGTTGTGATCCAAGAGCTTATTCGTAATATCGCACAAGAACACGGTGGATATTCTGTTTTTGCTGGTGTTGGTGAACGTACTCGTGAAGGGAATGATCTCTATTTTGAAATGAAAGAATCGGGTGTTCTCGATAAAACAGCTCTCGTATTTGGCCAGATGAATGAACCGCCTGGATCACGTCAACGGGTCGCTCTCACAGCGCTCACTATGGCAGAATCATTTCGTGATGATGAAGGGAAAGATGTACTTCTCTTCATTGATAATATTTTCCGTTTTACGCAAGCAGGTTCGGAAGTATCAGCTCTCCTCGGACGTATTCCGAGTGCTGTTGGATATCAACCGACACTCGCTGAAGAAATGGGTGGGCTCCAAGAAAGAATCACTTCAACAAAGAATGGTTCTATTACTTCGGTGCAGGCGGTTTACGTGCCAGCTGATGACTTGACTGATCCAGCTCCAGCCACCACTTTTGCTCACCTTGATTCAACGGTAGTGCTCAATCGCGCCCTGACTGAAATTGGTATTTATCCAGCCGTTGACCCGCTCGATTCGAGCTCGACCATCCTCGACCCTCAAGTTGTGGGAGAGAGACATTATACCGTAGCACGAAATGTGCAGAAAATTCTGCAAAGATACAAAGATTTACAGGACATTATTGCTATTCTTGGTATGGAAGAACTCTCTGATGAAGATAAACAGACTGTTGCTCGTGCTCGTAAAATTCAGAAATATCTTTCGCAGCCATTTTTCGTTGCAGAACAGTTTACAGGAGCGACAGGAAAATATGTGAAGCTCGATGAGACCATTACAGGTTTCGAAAGAATTCTTTCTGGAGAACTTGATGATATTGCCGAGCAGGCATTTTATATGAAAGGTTCGATTGAAGAAGTGATTGCTGAAGGAAGAAAAAAATAATTGAAGATTGTAGATGTTAGATTGAAAAGTAAGACCTAAAATCATAAATCTCACATACGTAGCGATATGGCGTTGATAAAATTCAAAATCGTCACCCCAGAGAAAATAGTCATTGAAGAAGAAGTCTATCAGATTACGCTTCCTGTTTTGGGCGGAGCAGTGACTATTTTACCGCATCACATACCTTATATCGGAGCACTTTCAGCTGGAGAAATTATCTTTCGCAAGGAACCAAATGGCAGAGAGATGAGTCTTGCAACCTCGGGCGGGTTTGTAGAGTTTCATAATAATACACTTTTACTCTTAGCAGATACTGCCGAACGAGCGGAAGACATTGATGTAACGAGAGCCGAAGAGGCACGTAAGCGAGCTGAAGCGTTGAAACAGGAACGCCTCACGATGGATGATGAAGAATATGCTCGTACCGCTGCGATGATTGAGAAAGAGATGATACGTGTACGCGTCGCACGTAAACATCACAGCAAGAGAAATATTTCCCTTGATAACTAACAAGGTAGTGACAGAAAAAATGGTGAGCAAGAAAAGATGTCTGGAAGGGCATCTTTTTTGCTTGCTCTGAGTGGTGTATACTAGAAGGTACTAAAGATATATAATATGATTCCACATTTTTCATCAGAAAAGAGACCAAGATTGACGAAGAAACATATTCTGTTTTCATCTGGGGTAGTTTTGTTTGCCCTTGGTGGTTCGTATTTTGTTTCCTTTACTCCCAAACAAGGAGAGCAAGAAGAATTGCCTTCTTCTGTGCAAACGAAGCAGTCTGTCCCTAATCTTTCAGAATGGGTTGATGAACATCCAGTCATAGAAGAAGCGCCTGCTTTGGCAGATGAAAAAATCGTACTGCGTGAAGTGTTTCCTGTGCCACCACCTCCATCAATGGAAAAAATGAAGAAGCAAGGATGCGTCGCTGACGGGTTCCTTTCTGGCTATGGCGGAGATGTGAATAGTTCGATAGCACTTATCAATCGTTCGCAGTGTTATTATCTCCACCGAGCACTCGAGACATGGCTTCGTCCACCAGATTTCGAGTTGGCACGTAAAATACAATCAAAAGTCACAAAGCCAAATACCGTCTACGGAATGTTCATTGCGGAAGCTATCAGCACGAATGAAGACTATTTTTATCCTAAAGAAAACCGCAGTTTCAACTTTAGTGAAATGTGTCGTAAGGGGAGTAAAAACTATTGGGGAGAACACACTTGTAAACCATCTCTTGAGAAGGAAGAATATCGGAAATATGTGCAGTATATAGCAGAGCAGGCGATGGATATGGGTATTCAGAGTTTTCTTTTTGGGCAGGTCTTCTATCAAGATGCGGGCAATCTTGAGGAAACAGTGATGCCACAGGTCATTCACGATATGCGTGAATATGCTGGCTTCATCGGTCTAAAAATAGTAGTGGGAGCACAGACCAATGATATTACGGATGAGAAATACCTACGTACATTTGACTTTATTGAAGGGGGCGTCGGGCTACGAAGTGATGGGAGTATCGAAGATGGCGCATGTTTTTCGAGATGGTGGAAGGGTCCTGGGGATTGGTGTTGGGCACTTCTTTGGCATCCACAATTTTCGAAAAAAGCGAATAATGTCTTTGTACATCTGGATTGGAGCGGGAAACTCGGTGATGATATGAGTGTCTTTACTCAGATGGATAAGAATGAAAGAGCGAAGACACTGCAATCCTTGCATAAACACTTCACATCACAGAATACCGGCTTTCTTTTGCCATTTCTTGCAACACTCTATAAAGAAAACGGAGGGTGTCACGGACCGAAGAAGCGTTTCTATTCGGCAAGCAACAAATATTCTTGTCAGGATGAAGATATAATGAATACCATTCTTCTGAATAGGAAATAAATCTTCGCAGAGAAATCATTTTTTTGCTATACTGGAGTTGTTTATTCTTTCAGGAATATTTCTTATGGTTGAAGCAAAGAGTAAAAAATTTCAGAGATGCAAAGAGGATTTTCAGTGTGAACACTGTGGCATATCTGTCGTTGGAAATGGATATACGAATCATTGTCCGAAATGTTTGTGGAGTAAACATGTAGATGTCTTGCCAGGTGATCGTCTTGCTGTGTGCCAGGGTATGATGGAGCCTCTTTCACTAAAACAAGAAGGAAATGGAGGATATCTTCTCGTGCACCACTGTATCAAATGCGGATATGAGAAAAGAAACAAAAGCGCAGAAGAAGATGATTTTGAATCACTCTTACTCCTCTCGCGAAACATAGCAAACAAATAGAAAACAAAAAAATATGGAATGGAAAAAAATAGCGATACGGGATGTCACCCAAGTTTTTTTGGAACTCCAAACATCCAAGGCAGGGCTTTCGTCTACACTCGCAGAACAAAGACTTGCCACTTCTGGACAAAATACATTGAGTACAGATTCTTTTTCGCTGTTTGAAATGGTGAAACGGCGTTTCCGTTCCTCTTTTTTGTATCTTCTTTTAGGCGCAGGAGCACTGTCGTATTTCTTAGGGGATCATATTGAAGCGGGACTCATTCTTCTTTTCATTTTTATCAATATTGGACTTGAGGTGTATCAAGAATATCGCGGTGAGAAAGCTGCGAAACTTTTGAAAAAGTATCTCGTACTTCACTCACTTGTACGGCGAGGAGGGAAGGTAATAAGGATTCCAAGTGAAGACATTATCTTTGGTGATATTGTGCTGGTAGAGGTTGGGGATAGATTGCCTGCCGATATGCGTTTCTTTGAAAGTTCTGGACTCGCTATCAATGAAAGCATTATGACAGGGGAATCGGTTGCTGTATCAAAGAAAGTAGAACGCTTGAAGATTATTCCGACTGAAATGTTTGAAGCACATAATATCGGTTTTGCAGGAACTATTGTAACCGCAGGACGTGGTGAAGGTATTGTATTCGCGACCGGATCGTTGACCGCACTGGGGGATATAGAATCGATGGTTACAGAAACAAAACATGAAACAGGTTTTGAAAAGAATATTGCTTCTTTTAGTCGGTTCATCGTGAAATTTGTTGTTATCACACTTGTACTTGTCTTTGTTGCGAATATTTTCATCAAAGGAGACTCAGTGAATATACCAGAGCTCCTTATTTTTTCTCTCGTTTTAGCAGTATCGGTTATTCCTGAAGCGCTCCCAGCTATTGTGACCATTGCTCTTTCTCGAGGAGCACTCCGTCTTGCAGAGAAGAAAGTCATTATCAAACGCTTATCAGCCATCGAGGATTTGGGAAGTATTGAGATTTTGTGTACCGATAAAACAGGGACGCTCACTGAAAATGTCCTCACCGTAAGCGAAGTGATGTCTACGGATGTATCGAAATGTCTCTTCCTTGCATCAGTGTCGTCTCTCGAAACGCCTGTGTCAGGAGGGGTACTTCATGATGCTTTCGATAAGGCTCTTTTCAAAAAACTTTCGTCAGAAGAGCAGTTGCGTGTTGTATCGTTTCATCGTATTGATACGATACCTTTCGACCCAGAACGAAGAAGGAATAGTGTCCTTATCGAAAAGGGAGATAAGACAAGGGAAATTATTGTGCGTGGTGCTCCTGAAGAGATTTTGCGACTTTCAAAAAATGTCGACTCATTCACAATACAAAAAGCTCTCAAGTGGATGGAAGAAAGAGGAAAGGCAGGGGAACGTGTACTCGCCGTTGCGAAGAGAACTTTTTCGGTGAAAGGAAAATATACATTGTATGAAGAACAGCAACTCGAGTTTATTGGACTTGTTTCTTTCACAGATCCGCTCAAGACAACAGCGAGGGAAACATTGAAAGAAGCAAAAGCTTTGCAGGTGCAGGTCAAGATTCTGACAGGAGATAGCAAGGAGGTCGCAGGGGCGGTCGGATATGCAGTAGGTCTCATTCATTCCAAGGAAGATGTTGTTACAGGCAAAGAGTTTATGGCGATGAACTACGAGGAAAAGCGTCGCGCTGTACTGACTTCTGCTGTGTTTGCACGCATTTCTCCGAGAGAGAAATATGAAATTATTAAAATTTTGGAAGAAAAATATGAAGTAGGCTTTCTCGGTGAAGGTATCAACGATGCTCCGGCACTCAAGATAGCTGATGTCGGACTGGTCGTATCAGGAGCTTCGGATGTGGCGCGAGGGACAGCGGATGTTATTTTGCTTGAGAAGAGTCTCGAAACAGTGGTTGATGGTATCAAAGAAGGACGAATTATTTTTGCTAATATTTTGAAATATCTCAAAATAACACTCACCTCAAACTTTGGGAATTTCTATTCTGTTGCTTTGGCATCATTGTTCCTTCCTTTTGTGCCACTCCTTCCAGTACAGATTTTACTTCTTGATCTTTTATCTGATTTCCCGATGGTAGCCATTGCCACTGATACCGTTGATGCAAGAGACTTGAAACAACCGAAGAATTATCGAGTACATTCGGTCATTCTTATGGCTACTTTATTCGGTGTTGTAAGCTCGGTTTTTGATTTTATCCTTTTTGGGAAGTTCTTCCATAGTGATCCAGCAGTGCTCCAAACAGCCTGGTTTCTTTTGAGCATTACTACTGAAGTGATTCTCATATTTTCTTTTCGGACGTATCTTCCATTCTTCCGTTCACGGAAGATGCCACTCTCTCTTGCTATACTCTCTTTCGGAGTGGTATGTTTTGCATTCATAGTACCATTTTCTGCTTTTGGCCAAGAAGCCTTTTCGTTTATTCATCCGACCAAAGATATGATACAAACGGTTGTCCTACTCCTTATCGGATATTTTATGATGACAGAGATAGTAAAATATTTTTATGAACAGCATTTTCATGAGTCTGAGAGAAAAACGATACGTTTCAATCACAAGAGGCACTTTGCACAATAAAGTATGATGACAAAAAAACAGAGCATTCTCGCTTTGGGTATATTTTTTATAGGCACCGTTCTGCTTGTACTACTTTTCTCATACATTGTTTCGAAAAGTGATGTGCGCATATCATTCCCCAAATGGAATATATTTTTTCCTGCATCAAAGAAAATCTCTTTGGAAGAAACAGGCACAGTGAAAAGGGTGGTAGATGGGGATACGATAGAAATGGAGAATGGAGAGAAAGTGCGATATATCGGTATCAATACACCTGAGAGTGTCGACCCAAGAAGGGCAATAGAATGTTTTGGTAAAGAGGCATCAGCCTATAATAAAAATCTTGTAGAAGGAAAAGAAGTAAGACTCGTGAAAGATGTTTCTGATCGGGATAAATACGGACGCTTGCTCAGGTTCGTCTATTTGGAAAACGGGACATTTGTGAATGAACTCCTTGTAAGAGAAGGATACGCTTTTGTTGCATCATATCCGCCTGATATTTCTAAACAGGATATTTTTCGTACAGCAGAAATAGTGGCAAAAAAAGAAGGGCGAGGATTGTGGAGTGAAACTACTTGTAATGGAAAGAAGGAGTAGAGAGAGAAAATAAAAATGCCCAGAGCCTCCTTGAGGAACTGGGCGTTTTTTGTGCGATGATACGCACCTATCCGAAGAAAACAGGCCCGTAATGTTGAGAGAGAATTATTTCGACCACATCTTCACTCTCTGCCACTGCTAAGGCTTCTTCTTTTTTGATGAGCCATTCGTCGATGCCAGGCATTGAGGGCGTGTCGAGAGGGATATACTGATCCCCTGTCGTCGTCAGGAACGCCGCTGCGTGTACTTTTCGTGTCATCTCATTTACTCCTAGTTTCTGTCATTGTTTTGCTCCTTAGTAAAAAGAAGCCCTCTTTAACGAAAAAAATCCACCCCATAGTGTATCTTGAGATCACAGTGGTGACGGATTATTTCCCGTTATTCTTTTTATAACATACCTTGTATATTCTTGCAATACTAAGCTTTATCCTGAATGATCGTTTCGAAAAGAGTTATGCATTCTTCCAAAGTTTTTGTCCCCAGTGAACCTTCGCTTCGATGTTCGAGAGTAATGTTTTCTCCCGCTACTTCTTTGTCACCAATAATGATGAGATAGGGGATCTTGGCCACTTTGGCATTCCTCACACGCTTGCCGAGTGATTCATTGTCGGTGTTGTATTCGACGCGGATATTTTTTGCTGTGAGAGCGTCAGCTACCTTCTTCGCATACGCTTGCTGATTTTCTCCGATAGGAAGAATAATGACCTGCACTGGCGCGAGCCAAAGAGGAAAGACTCCAGCGTAGTGCTCGATGAGTACGCTCATAAATCTCTCGATTGAACCCATAATAGCAGCGTGGATCATTACAATTCGTTCTTTCTCTCCTTTTTCATTGATACAGACGAGATCAAAACGTTCTGGCATATTCATATCAAGTTGTATGGTGGCTACTTGCCAAGAACGACCAATGGCATCTTTCACCATAAAATCGAGTTTTGGTCCATAGAAAGCAGCCTCACCAATACCTTCAAAAGCATCAGCCTTTTTTTCCACGGCTATTTCTTCGAGTATTTTCTCTGCTATTTCCCAGCGATCTTTTCCTCCAAGATATTTATCTGGCTCTGCTGGATTATATTTGGAAATGCGTACTTTCATCTCAAATCCAAATGCGCCGTAGAAGGTATGGATAATATCCCATACTTTCAGAAACTCTTCTTTCACCTGATCAAAACGGCAGAAGACGTGCGCATCGTCTTGGGTGAATGCACGTACTCTGGAGAGTCCTGCGAGTTCGCCCGTTTGTTCATCTCGGTAACACATCGTAGAATTCGCGTATCTTTGAGGGAGCTCACGATAACTCATCAGTTTTCGAGCATAAATCTGTGTATGATGAGGGCAATTCATTGGTTTCATAGCAAACTCGTGCCCTTCACGAGTGGTGATGCGAAAAAGTTCATCTTTGAATTTGTCCCAATGACCACTTTTCTCATAGAGATCTTTCTTCGTGATATGCGGAATTTCTACTTTTTCATACCCATAACGTTTGCGAAGTTCCCATACATAATCGTCGAGAAGAGTACGCATAAGAGTGCCACGAGGAGTGAAGAGAGGCAATCCTTGTCCTACAAGATCAGAGAAAGTGAAAAGATCCATCTCGACTCCCAGTTTTTTGTGATCACGCTTCTTCGCTTCTTCTTGTTGGGCGAAATATGCCCTCAGTTCTGCTTCGGTAGCGAAGGCTGTCCCGTAGACACGAGTGAGCATCGGATTCTTCTCATCACCACGGAAATAAGCACCAGCAAGGTGGGTGAGAGTGAAAGATTTGGCATCGATTTCACTGGTATTCTCTACGTGCCTTCCTTCGCAGAGGTCGATGAAGTCACCGGTAGAGTAGAAACTTACTGCTTCACCGCTTTTCTCGATATCATCTATGATGGCGAGTTTGTAAGGATTGCCTGCGAAGTATTTCCTGGCTTCTTCGGGGGAGACCTCGGTACGTGTGAAAGGCAGTTTTTTGTTGATTTGTTTTCGCATCGTTTTCTCGAAAGCTTTCAAATCTTCAGGCTTAGGAGCTTTTCCTTCACTGAAATCGACATCATAATAAAAACCATTGTCAGTAACAGGACCGACGGAGAGTTTGGCATCTTTATCGTGTTCCAAAACAGCGATAGCAAGGAGATGCGCGAGTGAATGACGGATATTGTAGAGTGTGTCTTCCATATAATGAGAGTATAGTATTTTTTAGCAAGAGTGCAAATCTATTATTTCTCTTCTACGGTTTGAATAGAGAAGTTTAGATCTTTCTTCAGTTCAGTAGTTTGGTCGTAGGTTTTACCATCTTTGGTTTTGAGGTGGACAGTAACAGGGATAGTACCGATGCCAGATTGTTTCTGAATGAGGAGATGATAATTATTAGGATCGATAGTGGCAGGGAGTTCGTACGTGAGGGTGGTGTGGACATCGCTTTGTCCGATTTCTACATCGACAAAACCATCAAAGTAAGTTTTGTTGAAAGCTTCTTTGGTGGTAACAGCATTGATCATAAAGCGAGTGAGGAAGACGGATTCTTTGGGGACATAGGCACGAAGATACGTGTGATAGTCACTGGTACGCCAGTTACCGTATGGAGCAGTGTTGCTATAGGTGTAGACGAGGGTACCCGTTGGTTTTTCTAAAGTGAAGTCCGCTGTATATTCGAGGGAACGCTTGATATAGAAATCTGTTTTGAGAGCTCCCATATTGGCATCGACGAGCATCAAATAATCATCATTCCAGTCTTTGGAAACGCTCCCATCCCAGTGAACGCTTGCGACGAGTGATTGGAGCGTAGGGTCTTTGAAGAAAAACATAATATCTTTATTTTGAAGTTCTGTTTGAGCAAATTCTGCCAGTTTGGGGATATTGCCGACTGTTACCGCTTTGCTTATAATTTCGGTAGCGATTTTCTTCATAATATTCTTGCGAGCCTGCTTCAGTTCTGCTGGCACATCTTCTCCGAGGTAGACTCTTTCTACGCGTTCTTCGAGTTTCTGCGCACCATCGGTACTGGTATAGATATTGGAATCACCAGCGATTTTTATTGGTCCGGTGAGAGCAAGGATATTGTTGAAGGTGAGAGAGTCGACCGCGATTACTCCTTCGAAGGTTTCTCTTCCTCCTGCGAGGCGATAGAAATATTGTGCCTTTTCTGCATTGGTTGGGAAATCAGGAGAGAAATTGGAATCACGAAACTTCCATTTTTTAAGCTGGATTTTGCGAGCAAAAGGATACGGCGTCGGGACATCTGCAGAAATGCGTTGGTCAAGGAGGTTGGCATCTTCGACGAATGTAGAAATGATCTCGCCGTTCTTTGTCTTGATGATGGCATATTGCCCGAGAAATCCTCCTCCAGGACGAAGCTCATCAGCATTCTGAAGAAGCATGAGGAATGTATGTACCGTATCATCCTTTGTGGTGATGAATTCGACAAGCTTGTTTACGACCTCGATTTCTTTCTTGGTATCAGGGGTAAGTGGCAAGAGTTTGGAAACTTTTTGAAAGAGATTGAATGATGAGGCTGCAAATTCGGTTTTGTTATTCTTGGCATAGAGAAAGAGCCACAAACTCCCAGCGATAATACTTATGAAAATGACGAGGAGAATGATACGTTTTTTCGTAAAAAATGTTGACATAAAGGCAAAAAAAGAAAATTAAACACTTCTTACAGTGTATCAGGACAAGCGTGATTTGAAAAGAGTGGGTGGTCTTGATAGTGGGGACTAATGGTGATACGATTGAATTGTTCTATATCTTTTATACAAACTCTATGAAAAGGGCGATGGCAGATTTTACAAGGCAATATGAGCTTTCTAAGACACTGAGGTTCGAGCTTCGTTCAGAAGGTAACACGGGGAAGATGCTCATCGATGATGAAATATTTTCAGTAGATGGTGTTCGTAAAGAAAAATACGAAAAAGTGAAACTATATTTTGATCGTTTACATCGTGAGTTTGTGGATGAGTCACTGCGAGACATTGCATTCGGCAATACAGGACATTATTTCAATATTTTTCGGGAATGGCAGGATGGCAAGAAGAATAAGGAGAATCTCCGCAGGCTTCAGAAGGACAAGAAGAATAAGGAGAATCTCCGCAGGCTTCAGAAGGAGGAAAAAATATTGAGGAAGGTGATAACAAAGAGATTCGATGATTATGCAAAGTTTCTCGTAGAAAGTCAGTACTCGCACCTCAAACTCAAAAACAAAGATAAGGAGATGCTTTTCGAAGAAGGTGTATTTGCCCTTTTAAGTGATAGATATGGATCTGAAGAGGAGGCTCATTTACTCAATAAAGAAACAGGTGAAGTGGTTACATTGTTCGATGATTGGAAAGGTTTTACTGGTTATTTTAAGAAGTTCTTCGAGACACGAAAAAATTTCTATACTGATGATGGAAAAGCAACAGCTATTGCCACAAGAGCGATTGATCAGAATCTGAGACGCTTTTGTGATAATATACTGACCTTTGAGAGACTACAAGGAAAGATTGGCTGTACAGAAATTGAGAAATGTTTTGGTCGTTCGATGAGAGATATTTTCTCAATGGATGCTTACGAAAAATGCGTCCTACAAAAAGGGATTGATGATTACAATAGAATTATCGGTGGAGAAACACTCAAAAACGGAGAGAAGAAACGAGGTGTAAACGAGTTAGTAAACGAATACCGTCAAAATCATAAAGGCGAGAAACTTCCATTTTTGAAAACGCTTGATAAACAGATTCTGAGTGAGAAAGAAAAAATGATTTTTGGTATGGAGAACATAGAGCAATGTATGAGTGCACTTTCCAAGTTCCACGAGAATGCTGTTGAAAAAATGAGTATTCTAAGAAATTTGCTTCAGAGTTTCGTTGAGCAGAATGAAATGTTTGATATGGAGAAGGTGTATCTTTCTCGTGAAGCACTTAATACTATTACTCACAGATGGATGAGTGATGGCCATTCTTTCGAATCACTGCTATTCGATGTATTCAGTGCAATGAAAAATAAATCAGCGAAGTATAACAAAAATGATGATTCATATTCATTTCCTGACTTTATATCCTTCCATCATATTAGAATAGCTTTCGAGAAGAATGTTGATTCGGTGTCATTTTGGAAGTCGAGATACTATGAAAACGCGGATGAAGAGGGGAATAGAGGCATACTGTCTGGAGATGAAGGTCTTTGGAGACAATTTTTGCTTATTTTTGGGCAAGAATTCGGTCATTTATTTAGGAACGAGGGAAGAGATATACAGACCGGAAAAAAGTATGAAATAGGTTATGATGTCTCTTTGCCGAAATTCGAGCAGTTTTTGAACAGTGCATCAGGAAAAATAGAAATAGATGCGGAAGAAAAAATCATCATCAAAAATTTTGCAGATGATGTTTTGTTTATTTATCAGATGGGGAAGTATTTCTCACTCGAGAAGAAACGACTGTGGAATATGGAATATGAACTTGATCCACTTTTCTATTTGCACCCAGAAACTGGCTATATGCAGTTTCATACCAATGCCTATGAATCTATCGTGCAGAAATATAACGACCTTCGGAATTATTTAACGAAGAAAACATACAGCGAGGAGAAATGGAAACTCAATTTCCAAAATCCGACATTGGCTGCCGGTTGGGATAAGAATCAAGAATCGGATAATTCTGCAGTGATCTTGAGAAAAGATGGGAGATATTATCTAGGACTGATGAGAAAAGGACACACACATTTGTTTGTAGAAAAATATCAATCTCAGGTATCGGAAGATAGTTCTCAAGGACAATATGAGAAGATGGTATATAAATATATCAAGGATATAGTTACAGGAATTCCAAAGTCATCAACACAAATGAAGGAAGTTGTAGAACACTTCAAGGAATCAAGTGATGATTATATTCTTGAGAAAGGACCATCTATTGGAAAATTTGTGACGCCACTCATTATTACGGAAGAAGTTTTTAACTTGAATAATAAAATTTTTCTTAAGACAAACCTGAATAGAGCTGTCCTGAGAGGTGAAATTCTCAAGAAAGAAGAAAAAAATCACATCAAGCTATTTCAGAAAGACTTTGTAAAATTAGGCGGGGATCCCACCCTTTACAAGAAATCTTTGTTAATATGGATTGATTTTTGTAAGAAATTTTTGGAATCATATCCAAGCTGTACATTTTTTGATTATTCAAGATTGAAAGAATCGATACAGTATGAGTCACTCGATGAATTCTATGAGGAAATAAATAGTTTAAGTTATGTGATTTCTTTTGATAAAATATCCCAAGAATATATAGAGAAACAAAATGCAGAAGGAAATCTTTACCTTTTTGAGATTTACAATCAGGATTTTGCCATTGGGAAAACCGGGAAGAAAAACCTTCATACAATGTACTGGGAAGGGCTTTTCTCGGTTGAGAATACAAATGGATTTCCTCTGAAACTCAATGGTGAGGCAGAAATATTTTATCGGCCAAAATCTATCGAAGCAGAAAGAGAAAAACGGTGCAAATCAAAGAGAGACATTATCAAGAACAAACGCTATACCGAGGATAAAATATTTTTTCATTGTCCTATTACCCTCAATCGGGGGAAAGGTGAAGCAAAATATTTCAATCAAGAAATAAATGATGTTCTTGCAAACAATGAGAATATCAATATCATCGGTGTCGATCGTGGAGAAAAACATCTAGCGTATTATTCTGTCATCAATCAGAAGCAAGAAATATTAGAGAGTGGATCACTGAATAGCGTGGGCGGGAAAAACCTGAATGGAGAGATAGTAAGCGTAGACTACGCAGAGAAACTTGAGAGAAAAGCAAATGAACGTGAACAAGCACGACGAGACTGGCAGTCAGTCGAAGGGATCAAAGATCTGAAAAAAGGCTATGTTTCTCAGGTTGTGCGGAAGCTCGCAGATCTGGCTATACAGTATAATGCGATCATCGTTCTCGAAGATTTGAATATGAGGTTTAAGCAAATCCGTGGGGGCATAGAAAAAAGTATTTATCAGAAACTAGAGAAAGCACTCATCGATAAATTGAGTTTCCTGGTAGAGAAAGGGGAGATAGACCCAAAGAAAGCAGGACATCTCCTTAATGCGTATCAGCTCACAGCACCGTTTGAATCATTTCAGAAGATGGGGAAACAGACAGGCATTTTGTTCTATACTCAGGCGAGTTATACCTCGAAAATTGATCCTCTTTCTGGTTGGCGTCCCAATCTCTATTTGAAACACAGTAATGCGAAGAAAGATCAAGCGATCATAAGTCAATTTTCAAGTATTCTTTATAATACTGAGAAGAATCGCTTTGAATTTACTTATGATGTGAAGAAGTTCCAGACACTAAAAGAATGGCCGAAAAATACGGTGTGGACGATCTGTAGCTCCGTAGAGCGTTTCAGATGGAATAGAACTCTCAATCAGCATAAGGGTGGATATGATCATTATACTGATATGACAGAGCAATTCGACATACTCTTTAAAAGTTATAAAATTGATATAAGGAGTGATATCAGAGTGCAGATAATGAATCTTGAAGCGAAAGGAAATGAGAAATTTTTTGCTGATTTCATATTTTTCTTTAATCTTGTCTGTCAGATCCGCAATACCGATCCATTAAAAGAAAAAGATGATCCTTTGGGAGATTTTATTCTTTCTCCTGTAGCACCATTCTTCGATAGTCGAAAAGCGGAGGATTTAGGAAAAAATCTTCCGAAGAATGGTGACGATAACGGGGCGTATAATATCGCACGCAAAGGTATCATTATTTTGGACAAAATATCGGCATTCAAGGAGAAAGAGGGTAGCTGTAAGGATCTCAAATGGGGCGATCTCTATGTGTCTCAGAGTGAGTGGGACACTTTCGCACAAATGAGGAGAGAAACAAAAAAATAGCAAGGAAAAAGAGAGACTATTGACGGAAACAGCGAAGAGGTATACTCTTGGCTGTTTTCTCTTCTCTTTCTTTATGGAAACCCTTATTCAAATTTCGAAGATCAATGATTTTCTCTTTTGTCCGAGATCACTTTATTTTCATTCTTTGTATGAGAATTTTTCTGATACGACGTACCATACTTCTGCACAAACGCGAGGCAGGCTCAATCATACGACTATTGATACTGGCACGTATTCGTCCGATGTGAAATTTTTGCAAGCACTTGAGGTGTATTCTGAGAAGTATGGACTCATAGGGAAGATAGATATTTATGACAAGGAAAAGAAGATGCTTATTGAACGAAAGTCAAAAATATCTTTCCTCCATCAGGGCTATTTCTTCCAGCTCTATGCTCAATATTTCGCACTGCAAGAAATGGGCTTTCCTGTGGAAGAACTTGTTCTCCGTTCTCTGGAAGATAACAAGAGATACACTGTGCCATTACCAACAGGAGAGAGTTTGCGAGAGTTTGAGGAAACGATTGATGCTATGCAAAGTTTTCAGATGAATCACTCTTCTTTGGAAACGAATCTGAAGAAATGTGAACACTGTATTTACCAGACGTTATGTCGACCAGATCTCTAATTTCCTATCAACATCATTATGTTTACGCTACCCGATTTCCGAGAGAAGCAAATACTCTTCATCCAACCAGAGAAAGAGAAGGAATATTGTCTCAGAATCAAGAATCAAAATATTGCTTATGAGGAGAATGGCAAGGTAGTCAATCAAATTCCTTGCGGGAAAGTGATCTCACTTTTTGTCTTGGGTGAAATATCTTTTACAAGTGTTCTCCTTCGCAAATGTCTCGAAAATGGTGTTTCTATACATTTTCTGAAACGCAACCTCGAAACGTATGCAACTGTTGGATCAGAGGCAAGCGGGAATTATCTTTTACGTGAGAACCAATATGCTTTATCCGATGAAGAGAGAATGGAAAAAGCACGTTTGATAGTGAAAAATAAAATTAACAATCAACTTTCCTTACTGACTTCATGTGGTATGAAAACTATCTCATCTGAAAATCTACCTCTTCTTGAATATCGGAACGTACTCTTTCAGAAGATAGATAATGCAGATGAGAATCGTTCTTTGCTCGGTATAGAAGGGGATATGAGTAAGAAATTTTTTCAGGAATATTTTTCAGATATTGATTGGCGAGGGCGCGTACCACGTGGCAAGATTGATTCTAATAATATTTTGCTTGATATCGGTTACACAATACTCTTTAACTACATCGATTCTTTGCTTCGTCTTTTTGGTTTTGATACGTATCGTGGTTTTTATCACCGGTTGTTTTTCCAGCGAAAATCACTTTCGTGCGACATCGAAGAACCGTTCCGCTGTATCGTCGAGAAAAAATTGCTCAAGATGCGTCATCTTGGTCAGATAAATGAGAAAGATTTCAGTTATTCTTCTAAGACCAAACAATATTTCTTGAAATATGAGCAGAGTACCAAATATGCCAAACTTTTCACAGAGGCTATTCTTGAAGAGAAGGAAGAGATATTCCAATACGTGAAGGCATTCTATTATCACACACTTAATAATGAGGGCGATTTTCCATTTTTTGATAGAGATCACTAATATGCTCATTCTCTCCTATGATTTCGAATCGAATAAGACGAGAGCTCGCTTTGCGAAGTTCATTTTGAAGTATGGACGCCGTATCCAATATTCAGTTTTTGAAATTCGCAATAGTGACAGGGTCTTGCGTAATATCTTAGATGAGGTAGAATTGAAGTATAGTAAGAAATTCACAGGAGCGGATAGCATCGTTATCTTCCAAGTATGCGAAGGGTGCAAGAAGAAAGTGATACGCTATGGTTATGCAAAGAATGAAGAGACAGAAATTGTTGTTTTTTAACAAATTATCAAGGGTATAAATCTTTATGGAAATGTTAACGTGCCAAAACCTCAGTGTCCGAGAAAACAGAAATGCTTATTTAAGCCAAAAGTTCGTAGCCTCTCGCAGAAGCTATTTGCATATTTTTGGCTTAAATAAAGCATCTGAGGAGTCTAATACGTCTATAAGATTTCTACTGTTGTAGATACCTTCTACATCATTCATATCACCATCGAAAGGCCTCTCATTTTCTATTGTCTTTCGGATATCTGTCTCTTTATGGAGCGGACAATAAAAGATCCACCGCCCCGCTTTTACATTATCATTTTCTATTTTGCACACATCGCATCTATTGTAATCACTCATACTCTTTTTTTAATAAATAAATAAAATTGCCATCATAACGTACCACGTAGCCCCGATAGAGAACATTCCTATACATTCTACTAGAGTTATCAGAGCTTTGTTTTCTTT
>Ga0100397_1000132_pt1 | contig 38521 bp, 32 predicted proteins | sample CryGeymeta201521_FD_81550 | JGI IMG/M metagenome (GOLD analysis project Ga0100397, IMG submission 81550) | Groundwater microbial communities from Crystal Geyser aquifers in Utah, USA - Crystal Geyser metaG 2015-21 | ecosystem: Environmental > Aquatic > Deep subsurface > Groundwater | place: USA... | reverse complement strand
CGTGGAACATTAAAAGGGGAAAAATGGCAAAAAATCTTAATTTTCAACAGTTATCCACAACATATATACAAACTCCTATTAAATATAGTGAAAATAAACAAAATGTTCCACGTGGAACATTTTGTTTGAAAATATTATCAAAAATTAACACTTCTCTTCACCAATTAAATAAAACTAAAAACAATAAAAATAAAGAAAAGATTTTAGATAATAACTCTTCTATATTATACAATAAATTTAATATATTGTCAATAGATACACTCCATTTTTTTCAAGGAATCTTTTCGGGATTTATTTTTATCGGTCTTTTTGATCATTATTTATGGGATATCCAACAAGGTTCTTTTCTTTTTTGGATAACCGCAGGATTTATTACTGCAATTAAGAGAAAAAAAAATAATTTTCAAAGTTTGCACCGAAATAATAAAAAAAATAAAAATCAAATTTAATCTAAGTAAAAGTTGACTCTGTAATTAAGTCTCTAAGAAATTTTATCTCCAAAATTTATCCCGTTCAAGTGAATCGCAAACTCCAAAAATTTGGCTTATCCGCAATTGATCGAAAGAGGCAAAAGCTTTGGATTTATTTTCGAAGCACAAGTTATAAATCAAAAAAATAACATTCTTCGGTGGTCTCACTTTCATAATCTATAAAATAGTGGAAGCACTAACTTTATCTCCAATTTGTGGTCGCATTACACGAACTCCTTGTGTCGCTCGTCCTAAAACCGAAACACTATGAAGAGGAATACGAATAATCTGTCCCTTTTCAGAAGTAAGAATCAGATCCTCTTCTAAAATATCCATATTAATAACAGTAGCACCAACGATATTCCCTGTTTTGACGGTAACGGTGGAAGTTTTAATTCCTCTTCCTCCCCGTTTTTGAACTTTATATAAAGCTAAATTAGATCTCTTTCCATATCCATTTTGAGAAATCACTAATAATTGATTTCCTTTTTGATTCTTAAAAACTACATCCATTCCCACTACCTTATCGTCTTTTTTGAGTTTAATTCCTCGCACTCCAACCGCTCCTCTCCCCATTGGTCGCACATCTGATTCCTTAAAACGAATGGCTTGACCGCATCCAGTAGTGATTACTACTTCATCTGCTCCAGTTGTCGTGTCCACCCAACGGAGAGAATCATCTTTGGAAAGCTTAACCGCAACTAAACCAGATTTGCGCACATTTTCAAATTCGGAAAGTTTTGTTTTTTTCACTGTTCCTTTTTCTGTCGCCATAAATAAATATTTAAAAACATCATCTTTTCCAAAAGCAATAAGTGCGGTAACAGTCTCTTCTTGAGACAATGAAAGAAAATTTACTATAGATTGCCCCTTGGCAATACGCGAAGATTCGGGAATTTCATAAGTTTTAGTTTGAAAAACTTTCCCTGTGTTGGTAAAAAACAAAATATTGTCATGAGACATAGTTCCTAAAACCTTTTGAATTTGATCTCCCTCTTTAGTGCTGGCGCCAATAACTCCTTTTCCTCCCCGTTTTTGAACTTTATATGCGTCAGGATTCATTCTTTTTATATAGCCTTCTTTAGTGATCGTTATAATAGCTTCTTCATTGGGAACCAAATCTTCTTGTTTAAATTCTCCTACTGCGGATGAAACCACTTTTGTTCTTCTTTTATCTGAATATTTTTCTTTAATCTTTAACAATTCTTCTTTCACGATTGAAAAAATCTTTTTTTCACTCTTAAGAATGGCCTCCAATTTAGCAATAAGTTTTAATTTTTCTTCTAGTTCATTTTCTATTTTTTTTCTCTCCAGTCCGGCTAATGTTTGCAATCTCATTTCCAAGATAGCGACGGATTGTTTATCAGATAATTTGAATTTTTTCATCAAATTTATATGTGCCTCTTCTTTGGTGGGAGATTTTTTGATTGTTTCAATGACTGCGTCAATGTTATCTAAAGCTTTTTTAAGCCCTTCTAAAATATGCGCCCTGTCTTTGGCTTTATCTAAATCATATTTAGTTCTTCTAATAACAACAATTTTCCTGTGAGTCACATATTCTTCTAAAATAGCTTTCAGATTTAAAACTTGAGGTTCAATTCCTCCTACTAATGCTAGCATATTCACTCCAAAATTTTTCTGAAGATCGGTAAGAGAATATAATTTATTGAGCACTTTCTGAGGATAGGCATCTTTTTTTAGATCTACTACTAAGCGCACACCATCTTTATCAGATTCATCCCGAAGATTTTTTATCCCAATTATCTTTCCTTCTTTCACTAAATTAGCGATTTTTTCAACCAAAGTCGCTTTATTAGTAGCATAAGTCATTTCATTTACCACAATTTGAAAAATTCCCGCTTTATTCTCAATTATTTCTGCTTTGGCTCGAGTAATAATTCTCCCTCGTCCGATTTTATAAGCTTCTAAAATATCCTTTTTATTATAAATAATCCCTCCCGTAGGAAAATCAGGTCCTTTAATAAATTGAGCTAAATCTTCTACTGAAGCGGAAGGATTATCAATGAGATAAATTATCCCATCAATTAATTCTCCTAGATTATGCGGGGGAATATTAGTCGCCATTCCCACAGCAATACCCATAGAACCATTTAATAATAATTGAGGAAGTCCAGCCGGTAAAACAACTGGCTCTTTATGCTGTCCATCAAAATTAGGCACAAAATCAACCGTGTTTTTTTCAATATCTAAAAGCATTTCTTCAGCAATAGTTGATAATTTCGCTTCTGTATAACGATAAGCGGCCGCACTATCTCCATCCATAGAGCCGAAATTCCCTTGTCCATTGACAAGAGGATAACGCAAAGAAAAATCTTGTGCCATCCTAACCATTGATTCATAAACCGCAGAATCACCATGCGGATGAAATTTACCTAAGACTTCTCCCACTACCGTGGCTGATTTTCTAAATTTAGCATTAGCACGAAGTCCGGTATTCCACATAGAATAAAGAATTCTTCTGTGCACCGGTTTCAGACCGTCTCTGACATCCGGAAGTGCCCTGGATACAATCACACTCATAGCGTAATCCAGGTAAGACTGTTGAATTTCTTCAGTTATACTTTTGATTTTGAAATTTTCCAATTCAAAACTTTTCTCATTTTGAGAATCTTTTTTAGACATATTTTTTCTAAATACAAAATTATTTTTTCAATTCACTTCTTATTTCCGATTCATTCTCAGGATTGTTTCCTTTCTCTAGCAAAAAATTAGATTTTTCTGTTACTCCGCTTATATTGTCTTTTATTTTTTTGAGATCTTCCTTTTTATTTTGAATATCTTTTATCGCTTTACTCCCATCAAAATCAAATTTGGAATCTGGATTGTTTTGAATTGATTCCATATTCATTCTAAAAGAAACCTCCCAAATTAAAAAAACGAAAAACATGCAAATTGCCGTCAAAAACCAAGCGTAACGAACTCTAATGTGTTCCGGCTTTTTTTTGATTTCTTCAATTTTTTCTTGAATATTCATTTGAGATTTATTCCACTCCCATAATTATTATCTCTTGGTTTTTATCTTCTAAATCTTTCGCTTTGATGTTGATTTTAGATAGTCTTTCTCGAGGACAATTGCCCATTATGGAACAAAAACTGCTTTCGTCTTCAATATCAATTAAACTTCCTTTTATTTTAAAATGCATAGGGATAACTATTTTAGGCTCTAATTTTTTAACAATTTCAGATGCTTGCTCTCCACTAAGCGTATATTTGCCTCCAATCGGAATCATAAGCACGTCTAGTCTATTTATTTCTTCCATTTGTTTTGGGGTCAAATCATGCCCCAAGTCACCCAAATGGCAAACCCTAATGTCTTCAGATTCTAAAATATAAATTGTGTTTTGCCCACGTTCTTGACCATTCTTATCATCATGAAAAGAAGCAATCCCGACAATATTAACTCCTTTTAAGGAATATTCTCCCGGCAAATCAATTTGGTAAGGATTTCCTTTAAGCGTGCTCACATTGTCATGATCGTAATGATGATGAGAAATCAGAACCAAATCAGCATTGCCTTGGGGCGGTCGCAGGCCTACTTTTTTATCAAAAGGATCAATAAAAATAGTTACTTCTTCACGACCTCTGCCTGCCGGTTTTGTAATTATTTTAAAACAGGAATGACCATAGTATTGAATATTCATAGAATAATTGTATCAGCTATTATAATATTATCTAAACCTTTTTTAATTCTACCATTGAAAAAGAGGCTTGTCGAGAGCCACTAGTCTTTTCTAAACAAGCGAACTGTTCGCGTTAAAATCCGCATTAGCTTGGCAGTTCAGTTCTTTTTAAAAAAAACCGACATTGAGCCAAGTCGTTAAACTGGCTCTTTTTTTTTGTACAAAAAGATTGACAAAAATTGTTTGAAAATGTATAATAGAAAAGTTGTTAAAAAAACCGGTTAATTTTTATAAATATTTTATTGATCAATAAAATATTTTTTATTTTTAAAAACAAAAAAATGCTATCAAAACAAAAATTGAAATTGGTAAAAAAGTTGGAAACCCTCGTCTTATTTCAAAAAGATTGTCTAGATAAAGGAAATTGGGAAGACTATGATATAGTTGAGAATGAAATAGAAAAAATAGAAGAAAATCTAGCTTCTTTAAATAATGTTTCCTTAATCTCAAAAACACCTTAAAAACTTTTTTTTCAGAAAATAAAATTAAGCCAAAAAATAACCGCCAGATCATTTTTAAAATAAGTTGTATCAAAAAAACCTTGAATAATAATAGTTGTCATAATTCCCAAAACAACCCAAACAATTTCTCCATTTTCTTCATTCTTTTTGCGCCAAAATTCCTTCAACCAAAAAAACAACAAAAAAACAAAACCTAATAACGCCCCTATTCCTCCAAAAAGCCAAAAAGCCAAAAAGATATTATGTGGATGAGGAACCGCCCAGTTTAAATAAGGAGGAAAAAACTTTTGATATTCCAAGTATTTTGATTGAAAATTAGCTATTCCAATCCCTAAAAATGGACTTTCTTGAATTATTTTCCAGGAAGCTTTCCAAATTGTTATTCTAGAATTAAAAGAAGATCTCGCTTCCATTCCAAAGCTACTTCTAAACTTTTCCGTTTTAAGCTGGAAAAAAAATAAAAAAAACATCATACTTGCAAGAAAAATTAAAAATATAAAAATTTTATTTTTTTGTTTTTCCCTAAAAAAATCTTTAGTTTGAACAATTACCAACGCGATTGTTGTAGCTATCCAAGCGGAGTAAGAAAACGAGAAATAAAGTGCTATTAAAATAATTCCTAAAAATAAATAAAAAAATGTTTTTTTGGTTTTTGCCAATTTCCAACCGATAATCACGCTTGGAGCCAAAAACATCGCCAAATAATTAGGCGAATTAAAAAAAGCTGTCAATCTTCCATCATAAGTCATCTCGCCTAAAATCAAATATACCAAACCAATAATTGAAATTGCCGTCGCAGAAAAAAAATAACTCTTCAAAATATTCTCTTTTTTTCGCGGTAAAACAACTTTTTGCGCCCAAAAAGAAAAAAATAGCGGAATTAAAAACCAACTCTTAATCATTCCTAGCGATTTCATCCAATTATCATTGAAAACGGCGGATAAAAACAAAAAAAGAAAAATAATTAAAATAGACCAAAAAATACCTTTATTCCCTAAAAAAGATTTTTCAAAAAAATCACGTTTAATTTTTTTTTCTTGATATTTTTTCAAAAACCAAATTGAGAGAAAAAATATTGCCATTAATTCCCAAAGATTGATTGGGATAAATCCAAATTTAAATCGCACCAAATATAAAGGCAAAAAAAACACTAAAAAATAAACCCCCCATGATGATTGAAACATTTTTTTAAGTTTGAACTTTGGACACATTATTTTTTTCTTCGCTTATAGCAAAAAGAACCATTAAAACAATCATAACTTGAGGAGAATAAAGTCCGGTTTCCACAAAAGAATGAGTTATAAAAATAATTATACTCAATGCCCCAAAAAAATACAGCTTGTTTTGGGAAGTTTTTTTCAAAAAATTCAACAAGGAAAAACCCAAGAGAGCCAACCAGGAAAAAAGACCAAAAACCCCGGTTTCAACCAAGATATCCAAGTAGGTATTATGCGAATAAATCGGTTCTCTGTATTGTGCTGTCGGATCAACAGCCAAAGAATAATTACCCAATCCCACTCCTGTCCAAATATGTTCGGAACTGATTTCAATTGATTTTTTCCACATTTCTATTCTTCCCAGATTAGAGCCTTCTCTAAAATTCCAAGTAGAAGAAAAACGTTTTGAAATTGGTCCGGGCAAAAAAAGAAAAGAAATTAGAATTAAAGATCCAATAATCAAAAAATTTCTGTATTTTTGAGATAAAAAAGAAAAAGAAAAAAAAATTAGAAAAAATATCCCTCCCGCAAGAGCCAAATATCCCCCTCTAGAAAAAGTAAGCAAATCCGCCCAAAAAATAATCAGGAAAGAGAATATCCATACTTTTTTTCTCGTTTGAGTGATTATCATTCCCGCTGATAAAGGCAAAATAAGCCCCAAAAAAAGAGCCATCATATGCGGATCGGGAAAAGTCGCGATGATCCGAAAATAATTTTCTCCGGAAACATTCACCAACCAACTGGGATAATCCAAAACTATTTCCGAAAAAACGTTGCCTAGAAAAAGAGGCGCCATATTTTTCGCCCAAAAAGAATAAACTGCGTTTATTCCAAAAATAAATTGAGAAAAAAATTGAATTAATCCCAAAAAAGAAATTGCTAGTGCCGAAATAACCAGCATTTTTACCAATTTTATTTTTTTTTCAAAAGAATCAACGACATCGGCAACAACAAAATAAAAAGGAAAAATGGAAAAGAAAAAAAATAATTTTCTCATTGACCAATATTCATTTTCTGCCGAAAAATAAGAGAAGGAAAGAAAAAATAAAAAAGCAATCAAGGAAAATGTTACCTTATTAGCGCCAATAAAAATTGTTTTTTTCCGCAAACCTTCCGCCACCCAAAATAAAAAAAACAAAACCGCCAATAATCGTGCTGAAGCTAAATCAACTCCAACTGAAGGATTAAGCGCTATTTGAAAAGGAAGATATAGCAAAAAAATTTGAATCAATTTAAAAAGCATAATTTTGAAAATCGTAAATTATTGTCCATTTAGAGGTATTTGACTAAAATGCAGAAATTGCAGTAGCGATTTATTAAGCAACATGTCTATTATATTCCTAAACGCATTACAAAAAACTCCCCCCACCTTAAGATCAATGTTTGTATTTTTCCTTTATGTTTTAAAAAATAATATCTTTGCGATTTATAATAATCTCTTTTTTGATCCTTTTTGCAAAAATAACTTTGACCACCCCTATGCTTTACTAAAAATTTGGGATAATAAAGGACTTTTTTTCCGGCTAGACGAATTCTCCGACATAAATCCATATCTTCAAAATACATAAAAAAATTTTCATCAAACCCCCCTATTTCAAAAAAAGTTTTTTTCCGAATAAAAAAAGCCACTCCAGAAACCCAATCCGTTTTTTGAATTTTATTATAATCTTGCTTATTTTTTGAAGAAAAAAATTTTAAATTATTTTTGAGTAAATTCCAAAATCCTATCTCTTCCCCAAAAATCCACTTTTGGAATTCCCCAAAAAAAGAAATTATACCAACTCCTAAAACACCCAAAAAACAATCCTTTTGAAACAAAAGAAAAATTTTTTCAAAATCAACTTTTTTCACTTCGGTATCAGGGTTTAGAAAAAAAAGAAATTCTCCGCAAGCTTTTTTTGCTCCTAAATTATTTCCGGCTCCAAATCCGTTATTTTGAGGGCTATTTAAAACAAATGTATGAGGAAATTTTTTTGAAATCCAATTTAAATCAGTGTCTTTGTCATTGTTAACAATAATAATTTCAAAATTGATTTTTGAAAGTTTTTCACCAAGAAAAGAAAGCAAACATTTTTCCAAATAAAGCTCGCTTTTATAATTAACAATTATTATGGATAGTTCCTTTTTTTCTTTTTCCAAAATCATCATAAGCCTTTTTGACTATCTTAGCTAAAGTATTTTTTTCTTTTTTTAGATCAAAATAATTTTTTGTTTTTCTGGCTAAAATATAAGGCTTAAGCCAAATTTTTTGCCAAAAATAAGCATTCTTTTGAAAAAAAATAAGACCAGAAAGAATTAACCAATAAATTTTATTTTCTTTATTTTCTTTATTTTCACTTTTTTCAAAATGAAAAATACGACTTTTTGAAGAAACTACAAGATCATATCCCGCTTTTTTTGCTCTTACACTAAAATCAGCGTCCTCCCAATATAAAAAGTAATCTTCATCTAAAAGTCCGATTTTTTTGAAAACTTCCGTTTTTATAAGCAGAGAGCATCCCGTAAGATAATCCGATTTTGCGTAATCGTGAGTTCTTTTTTCTCTTTCATGAATAGTTTTCATTCTCATCCAATCAATTTTCCCGCCGGAAAACCAGATTTTTGAAGAATTTTTAGAAAAAATTATTGGACTAACCAAACCGATTTTTTCGCTTTTTTGAGCCGAAAATATCAAATTTGTTAGGAATGATTTTTCCACTTCCGTATCATAGTTCAAAAGCAAAATAAAATCCGCTTTTCTTTCTAGCACATACTTTATTCCCTCATTATTGCCACCCGAAAATCCCTTATTAACATTATTTTTTATAATTAAAAGATTTGGAAAAAATCCTCTTAACATTTCTAATGAACCGTCCGTAGAAGCGTTATCCACTAAAATTGTTTCAAAATTAGGATAATTTAAATTAAACACCGACATTAAAGTCTTTTTGATAAAATCTTTTCCATTATAGTTCAAAACTATAATGGAAACTTTAGGAAAATTTTGCATTTTTTTTTCTTTTAATTGAAATTATTCCGCCAATTTCATCACTCTTAACGACTCCTAGAAGCCAAAGAGAGAGAATATATAAAATAGAACCAATTATCCCGACTACTAAAAAATTATACTGTCTGAATAAAAAGAAAAATAGAACCATAATTATTCCAGAAAAAATAATTTTAGAAAAATTTTTAATTTGAGGAAAATAATTCAATTCTTTTGAAACAACATACACTCCGCCTAAAACAACTAAAAATTCTGTAAATACTGAGGAAAAGGCGGCGCCTAAATAGGAAAATTTAGGAATAAGAATTAAGTTAAGTAAAATATTGAAAATCGCAACTAAACTTAGAATTTTAAGCAATTTATTTTGTTTATTCCCAGCAATTAAAATACTATTGAAAAAATTTCCAAAAAAAATCAACGCTAACGCAAAAATCAAAATTCTCAAAACTAAAACTGACTGAGAAAAATTTGGTCCGCCAATAAAATAAATTATCTGCTTGGAGAAAAAAATAGTTCCTACCAAAAGAGGAATAACAATAATCCAAAAAACTTTATAAATATTGTTTGAAACTTCAAAAAAGCGTTCCTTTTGAGAAAAAATTGTTTGAGAAAAAATGGGGAAAACTAAACCAATAATCATCGCCGGAAAAAAAGTAATATTTTCAATAACTTTGTAAGCTACATTATAAATACCCACGTCGGAATTGGTCTTTAAAAGAGAAAGAAGAATAGTGTCCAGTTTAAAATAAATAAAAACAACTAAAGCTGAAATACCGATTGGATAAGATTCTTTAAGAAATTTTTTCCAATATTCCCAATCTATTTTAAAATTGAAAATTAGATATTTTCGCGACCACCAAAAAACCCCAATAAAATTGAATATCATATAAAAAAGAAGCGATGAAACTACCCAAAGAAATCCCATTTGAAATTTCACTGCCACAAAAATAACTAAAAATTGCAAAATTTTTCCCAAAAACTCAACTAGAGCTACCTTGTCCATAACCAATTTTTTCTGAAAAATTCCATTTAACACTTGGTAAGAGGAAGAAAAGAAAAAAGAAATCGCCACTAAAACAATGGCCTTTTTAACTTCCAAAGAATAAGGGAAAAGAAAAACAAAGAAAGGAGCAAGCAATAAAATCAATAAAGAAACAACTATTCGCAAAGAAAAAATTTTGCTAACAATGTCTTTTTCGGAGGCATTTGGTCGGGAAATTTCTCGGGTCAAAGAAGAATTTAAACCTAGATCGGCTAACGCCGAAAAAAAAGACAAAAAAGCTAATGCAGTGGCATAATCTCCAAAGCCTTCTTTGCCAAGATAGCGAGTGATAAGGCTAAGAGAAGCTAAAGCTAAAACTATTGTTAATATCTTTGAAAGACTGTTCGCCAACACATTATAAGCTATTTTTTTGGCAACAAACATAGAAAAAAAAGTTTTAAGCTAAATTAATCCTATAGGTTTTATTACAATTCTTCTGTCTTCTCCTTCTCCAATGCTTTCAGTGGACACTTCTTTATTTTTAGAAAGTTCTAAGTGAACCAGTCTTCTTTCATAAGGCGACATTGGACGAAGAATGAAAGATTTCTTTTCCATTATCGCCTGATTGGCTATATTTTTAGCTATTTCTATTATAGATTTGTTTTTTTCTTGACGGTAAAAATTAACATCCAAAATAAAATCTGTTTTAGAGTCTAATTGTTTTCTGATTATTATTCTAGAAATATGTTGCAAAGCTTGGAGATTAACTCCATGCTGACCAATAAGATAATTAGATTCTTGTGTTTTAATGTTACAAATTAAGTTTTTTTGTTGAGTTTTTTCGTCTTCTTCCGATTCTTTCATTTCCAAATTAAATAAAAACCCCATTTTATCCAATATTTCAGTTATTTTTTTTTCAATATTATTTTTTTCTTGTTCTCTCTCTATTTCGCTTTGGTTTTGATTATCCATATTTTTAAAACTTATAAATTAGCTTTGGCAGGTTTTTTTTCTTCTTTTTTCTTCAAAAAATACTGTTGCAGGACAGAAAAAACCGTGGAAGTAAACCAATAAAGCACTAATCCAGCCTGAAATTTCAATCCGATGAATAAAGTCAATAGTGGTCCCAAAAAAAGCATTTGCTTTGATATTGCTTGAGAGATATCCGGCTTAGAAGAAACATTTTTCGCCATATTTGGCATAAGCATTTTAGTTTGGATAAATTGAATAACGGCTGTTGCTAAAACTAAAACGATTTGAGGAAGTTCTTTTAATGTTAGCTGATTAAAATTTATCACGCCTGAAAGATTAATTATTCCTAGAAAAGATTGATTAATTTGTCCAGGATTGGAAATAAATGGATATAATTCTTGATCTGAAACCAGTAAACCGGCATTAGAAATATTCAGCAACACCCTATATATAGCAATAAAAAAAATGAGCTGAAAAATCATTGGCAAACATCCGGAAAGAGGGTTAGCTTTGTTTTTTTTATAGAACTCCATCAATGCCCGGCTTTGTTTTTCTTTGTCATTTTTATATTTTTCCTGAATTTCCTTAATTTTAGGTTGCAGCTCCTGAATTTTTTTCTGTGATTCTATTTGTTTTCGACTTAAAGGAATAATAATAAAACGAATAATTAATGTTAAAATAATAATAGCCAACCCAAAATCGCCAAAAGGAATCACATTATAGATAAAAACCAATAAATTATATATCGGTCTATAAATAAATTCATTAAATAAAAAACTCATATCAATAAAAAAATTTAGTTAATTACCCTCCCTAATTTTAAACTTTTTTCTATGTCTCGCATTAATTCTTGATTATCTGGCAAACCATCTCTTTTTTTGATTCCTATCACAATATCAAATCCTTTTTTCACACTGGGAAATTTTTGGTCTAAAATAAGCCGCAATTTTCTTTTTATTTTATTTCTTTCAGTCGCTTTTTTGGAAAATTTTAGTCCAATTGAAATTCCAAAGCGAGTGTAACCTAAATTATTTTTTTTAATTTTGAGAAAAACTATTCCAAAAGAAAAAAAATCACCCTTTTTGTGAACCTCTTCAAAATCTTTGTTTTTCGTGATTCTATTGCTTAAAGAAAGCATTTAAACTGTCGTTAGTTTTTTTCTTCCCTTTTGTCTTCTATTTTTTAAGACATTTCTTCCGGACTTACTTTCTGAACGCTCCATAAATCCGTGTCTTTTCTTTCTCTTTTGACTTTTAGACTTGTATGTTTGGCTCATTTTTTTAAAATATAATAATAAATTTCAATTCAAAGTTTATCAGCTTATACTATTAAAGTCAATTTATAAGAAAAAGCAAAATTTGCTTTTTAAAATATTTTTTATATAATAAAGCTAGTTATTTTAGAAATTATTTTTATTGAAAAATCTTTTCAACAAGTTATAAACAGCTTTTCCCACTTTTTTTAAATCTTTTCTTTTCTTCTTGTGTTATACTTTTTTTAGAAATCTTTCTTTATATATTTTATATTTAATTTTCCATTCAAATAATCAAATGAACAACGAGGAACTTTGGAAAACAGCTTTAGGAGAAATAGAGCTTTCCATTTCAAAAGCCAATTTTAAGACTTGGTTTAAAAATACCTCTATTCTTTCTTATGAAGATAATCATATAATTATTGGAGTACCAAATGGTTTCGCAAAAGAATGGTTAGAAAATAAATATAATATTTATATTCTAAAATCCTTAAGAAATATACAAGAAAACATTCAATCAGTTTCTTGCAATATCATCACTAATTCAAAAAACGTTCCCATTCAAAACGCGCAACCTTCTATGGATGCTATTGTCCCGCCACAAAACATCACTTTAAACAAAAAATCATATTTCCCTTCTTTTTTAGAAAATAATCTAAATCAAAAATATACTTTTGAAAATTTTGTGGTTGGAGGAAGCAACGAGTTAGCTAGAGCCGCTTGTTTCGCTGTTTCCCAAAACTTGGGAAATTCTTATAATCCTCTTTTTATTTACGGAGGAGTAGGATTGGGAAAAACCCATCTTATTCAATCTATTGGCAACGAAATTATTAAAGGAAATCCTGCTTTAAATGTTAAATATGTTTCCTCAGAAAGATTCACTAGCAATCTTATAGATGCCATAAAAAATCAAAAAGCTAATGAATTTAAGGAAAGTTACCAAAAAATTGATTTGCTTATTATTGACGATATTCAATTTATTTCCGGAAAAGAAAAAACTCAAGAAGAATTTTTTCACATTTTTAATTATCTATATCAACTTAATAAGCAAATTGTTCTTTCTAGTGATCGCCCCCCTAAGGCTATTCAAATTCTAGAAGAAAGATTGCGTTCTCGTTTTGAAGGAGGAATGATTGCTGATGTTTCTATGCCAGATCATGAAACTAGAGTGGCAATATTAAGAAAAAAAGCGCTTAAGGATAAAATTGAAATTTCTAATGAAGCAATAGAGTTTATCGCTTCTAATATAAAACATAATGTGCGAGAATTAGAAGGAGCGCTTAATAGAGTTTCTGTTTCTTCTCAATTAACCAATCAATCTATAGATTTAACTTACGCAAAAAACTCATTGTCTGATATAATTTCCAGTGGTAAAAAAAAAGGAATCACTTATAAACATATTCTAAAAACAGTTTCTTCTTTTTATGAAGTCAGTATTGATGATTTAATCGCTAAAAATAGAAAAAAGGAAGTTGTGCTCCCGAGACAAATTGCTATGTTTTTAATGCGACAAGAACTACAATTTTCTTTTCCCGGCATTGGAGATAAGCTAGGAGGAAGGGATCATACTACCGTCATTCATGCTTGCGAAAAAATTTCTTCCACTATAGAAATAGATGAGAAATTAAAAGAGAGTTTGGAAGATATAAAAAATAGAATCTATTCTGTTATTTGATTTTTAAAAAAATTGTTGAAAAACTGTTTATAAGATGTGGGATAACTCTAGAATAAATTCTTATTTTTGTTGTTCATAATATCCGCATTAATTTATTTTTTATAAAAAAATAAAGTTATTCACCACTAAAACAAACTATTTATTATTGTTTATCAACCAATTATCCTCTGTTTTTTTGCTTTATATGAAACATTTTTTGACTTTTTCCTCTAATTTTCTTTTACTAATATATAATAATAACATTAAATAATTAAATAAAAAGAATACTATACTAATATGAAACTAACATGCATTCAAGATAATTTAAAAAAATCTATTCAAGCTTGTGAAAAAGTTGTTACTAAAAGAAATACATTACCTATTTTAAATAATTTACTTTTAGAAGCGGACAAAAACAGTTTAAAAATAGAAGCAACTAACCTAGAAATCGGTATTATTGCCAAAATAGGAGCAAAAGTGGAAAAAACAGGAAGAATCGCGGTTCCAGCAAAATTAATTAGCAGTTTTTTTTCTAATTTGCCTTCAGGTGAAAAAATATCCTTAGAAACAGACAAAGAAGAAAATTTAAAAATTAAAAGCGGATCTAATAAAACTATTATAAAATCAAATATAGCGGATGATTTTCCATTAATTCCACTAAAAGTAAAAGAATTTATTTTAAAAATACCTGCAATTTTTTTTAGAATGATTTTTTCCAAAGTTTCTCCGGCGATAGCGATAAATGAAGCGAGACAAGAATTAACTGGTTTTAATTTGATTTTAAAAGAGGAGGAGCTTTTTTGGGCGGCTACGGACAGTTTTCGTCTTAGTGAGTATAAATTAGAAAGAAAAAATATTGAAGTTGATGAAGCGGAATATATGAGAGTTGCTCAAAATGGTAGTGAAATAATAATTCCATTTAATGTTTTAGCTGAAATTAATCGCATTATTTCAACTGATTTAAATATGGAAGATAATAATAAAATAAATATTTCTATTGAAGAAGGGCAAATTTTTTTTGAATTTAATAGGATAAAGATAGTTTCTCGTTTGATAAATGGAAAATATCCTGAATATAAACATATTATTCCCAATAAATATGAAACTAAGTTAATTTGCGATAAAATCACTTTACAAAATGGGATAAAATTAGCCGGATTATTCGCCAGTGGAAATTCTAACGAGATTAGGCTTAAAATTGATTCTCAGAAGAAAAATGTTTTTCTTTTAGCGTCTGGTTCAGAAACGGGAGAAAATTCAACAGAGCTTAAATATGACGTGCACGGACCATCTCAGGAAGTTGTTTTTAACGCTAAATATTTATTAGATGGAGTTTTGGCTGTTTCCACAAAAGAAGTGATGATTTTAATAAATAATGATACTAGTCCAATTGCCATAAAAGAAGTTAGTGGAAAAACAAAGGAAGAATTAAATGATTTTATCTATATTGTTATGCCGATAAAAAAATGAAAAATAATGGAAAAAATGGAAAAAAATAAGAAAAAATTTAATTTGGGGATTATTGGAGCGGGTCCGGCTGGATTATCCGCTTCCATTTATGCTTCTCGTTATAATATTTCTCATATAATAATCGGTCAACTTTTAGGCGGACAAATCTCCGAAACGCATTCTCTGGATAATTATCCGGGAATTGAAGATATTAGCGGTTTTGAATTTTCTCAAAAACTGGGTCGTCATGCTAAAAAATACGGAGTCCAAATTATTAGTCAAAAAGTGAGAAAAATCAAAAAAGAAGAAGCTTTTTTTAGGATTATTTTAGAAAACAAAGAAGAAATAATAACGAAATTTATTCTTTTGGCGACAGGAACAAAAAGAAGAAAATTGAATGTAAAAGGGGAGGAAAAATTTTTAGGCAAAGGTGTTTCTTATTGCGCCACTTGTGATGGGTTTTTTTATAAAGAAAAAAATGTCGGCGTAATCGGCGGAGGAAATAGCGCAGTAGTTTCCGCTTTATATTTAGCGGATATTTGCAATAAAGTATGTATAATTTATCGTGGGGAGAAACTTCGTTCGGAGCCTTTTTGGATAGAAAAAATCCAAAAAAATCCAAAAATAGAAATTATTTTTGAAAATAACGTAAAAGAATTTTTAGGAAAAGAAAAATTAGAGAAAATTATCCTTGAAAAACCATATCAAGGAGAAAGAGAAATAAATTTAGAAGGTGTTTTTGTTGAAATTGGATCATATCCTGAAATTAGTTATGCTTCTGATTTGGGAATTATTTCAGATGAAGAGGGATATATAAAAATTCAAAAAAATGGCGAAACAAACGTCTCGAGAGTTTTTTCCGCTGGCGATATTACTAACGGTTCAAATAAGTTTCGTCAGGTGGTTACGGCTGTTGCAGAAGGCGCTATTGCCACAGAAGGGATTTTTGAGCAAATGGAAAAACAGAAATAGTTTTAAGTTTATTAGCAAGAATAATAAATGCAATTTTTAACCAGAATTTATTTTCAGATTGCTTTTTTGTCCGAATACAAATTATGAAACCAGTGGTAATTTAAAGATATTAAGTTACCTAAAAATAATGTTTTCTGTGGTTTCAGATATCAGATAAATATAAAGTAAAAGCGTAAATTTATATCCAATAAGCCAAAAGGTATGCTATTTTATGTAAATATCAAATAAGTTTATAGCGGTTTAATTTTAAAAAAGGCGTGTTTTGTTATTTAGAAAACTATTTTTATGGAATTTCAAGAAGAACAATTTAGCAATAAACAAACGACACCGAGGTTTAATAAATCAATCTTATGGTTTTTTCTGTTGATTATTTTTTCTGTAATAGCGGGATTTTTAATTTGGAAAGATTTGCAAAAAACTTTTATTTTTTTGGACGAAAATAATTCAAAAGAAGTTTCTTTTCAAAAGAGTTCCAAAGAAAAAAGTGAAAAAGAAAAACAAAAACAAGAAAGTTTTACTAATATCTCTTATGCTTATCCCCCGGTTAAAATTTCTATGTCAAGTATGAAAAAAAAAGGCTGTGTTGCGGATGGGTTACTTTCCGGCTATGGAGATAATACGGAAATTGAGGTGGCGATGATCAATCATTCTAGTTGTCAATATTTGCATAGAGCATTGGAAACATGGAACGCTCCGCCGGATTTTCTCAAGGCGTCTAAAATTATGAAAACTATTAAATTAAAAAATGTTATTTACGGAATGTTTTTAGCGGAAGCGATTAAAGAAAATGCTATTTCTTATTATCCGGAAGAAAAAAGGTTCTTTGATTTTAAAAAAATGTGCAGAAATGGATCAGAAAATTCTTGGGGAGAAAAAACTTGCAAACCCAGTATGGAAAGCGAAGAATACAGAAAATATATAAAATTTATCACCAGACGAGCAATGGATTTGGGAATTCAAAGTTTTCTTTTTGGCCAGGTTTATTATCAAGATACGGCTGATTTGAAAAATTCAAAAATTCCGGAAATTGTTTCTGATATGAAAATTTACTCCAAGGAAAAAAAAATGGAAATTGTGATTGGGGCTCAAACAGGGGATATAAATGATGAAAAATATCTTAATAATTTTGATTATATTGAAGGGGGGGTTGGAATAGGAGAAGATGGAGAAATTGAAAATGGACCATGCTGGAAAGAAAAAAGCGATTGCTGGGCGCTTCTTTGGAATGAAAAATATTCAAAAAAAGCTAAAAATGTTTTTTTGCATTTAGATTGGAGCGGATTGAAATTTGATGATATGGATGTTTTTTCTCGCATGAGTTTGGAAAAAAGAGCGGAAACATTGAAAAAATTGCATAAATATTTTGTTTCTCGTGATATGGGTTTTTTGCTACCGATGATGGCGACATTAGACAAAGAAAATGGCGGGTGTTTTGGACCTAGTCCTGGATTTTATTCTGCTAGTAGAGATTATAGCTGTGATGACGAAGAAGCTATCAAGGATATTTTAAAGGAAAAATAAAAATAATCAGAAATTTTTATTAAAGTTCCCCTTTTTCTGTTTTGGCAGTGTAGTAAGATTTTTATTTCTTTTATTTTACTATGAATTCTAAACGATATAAAAAACATAAAAATTTATGAAATCTATTGCTAGCCTTCTCAAAAAAAAGAAAATTTCTCAAAGATTTTCTTTTTCCGACAAGGATGTTTTTTATATTTTTGAAAAAATCATTCAAGAAGAGTTTGGCAATGTGGGCGTGTCAAAGTTCAGTGCGGATTTTTTGAAAAACAAAACTCTTTTTGTGAGATCTAAGAGTGCTACTTGGGCGAGCGAACTTTGGACCAACCGAGTGGGAATTATAAAGAAAATTAATCGGAAATTAGGAAAAGAAGTTATTTCAGAAATTAAAACTAAATAATTTTAGAAGCAATATTTATCAAGGAATAACTGTATTGATTTCAATTTCTTCTGAATCGCTATTGTCATTTTTGTCTTTAATTTCCGCTTTGATTTTTAGAGTGGAATTTTTTTTGTTTTCCGGAACTGAATAAGTGTAATTTATGGAAGAATTTTCTGTTGAAGTTGCTTCATTTCCGTTAATATAAAGGATTAAATTGTTCACGCCGAACTCTGCTGAGGAACTTACTTTTATTGAAAATTCAGGAGAGGTTATGGATTCTCCGTTAGAAGGTGATTCAATTTTTACCGATGGCTTATATTTTTCAAAATCGCTTTCTTTGCATTCATCTTCCGGAGGTGCGTCTTTGTAATCTTTATTATTTTTAACCCATTTTTTAATGGCTTTTTCCCAATTTTTAAACTGAGAATCATATTCATCGGAATTTTTAGGCGGATCGCTGCGAGGATCGTCTTTTTTGACATAATATAAAATAGAATGGACTTCGGAAAATTTTTCTTTTTCTATCTTGCTTCCAGGGCAGTTGTCATTAGCTAAACAATAATCATTTTTTGTGCCTGGAATTTTGCAAACTTTAAGTTCAACTTTTTTTTCTATTTTTCCGTCTAAAACATCTTTGCCGGTTTTTTCTGGTTCATACTTGGGAAATTTTTCAATAGAATAGTTTTTAAGAGCTTCATCCATAAATTGTCGCCAAATAGGAGCGGCGACATAAGATCCGTCAGAACCTTCCGCCATGGCAGTATTGTCGTTATTTCCTGCCCAAACTCCAACTGTCAATGAAGGAGTGTAACCGATTGTCCAGCCATCGCGCCATTCATTAGTGGTACCAGTTTTTGCGGCGACGGGACGATCTGAAAATTTCAGTGGATTGTTTTCTCCAAAAACAGGTGCACGTAAAGAATTGTCAGATAAAATAGAATCTAACATAGTGATATATTTTTCATCTATCACTCTTATTCCAGGATCGGACATATATTCTTCCAAGAGATTTCCTTCTTTGTTTTCTATACGAAGAATAGCGGTTTTTTTATGATAAATTCCGCCGGTGGCTAAGGTAGAATAAGCGCTGACATGATCTAAAAGTTTTACTTCTCCTCCTCCCAACACCAAAGAAAGTCCGTAACGATCAGGATAATTTAAAGAAGTGATGCCCATTTTTTTAGCAGTTTCCACTGAATCTTTAACTCCTGCCAAATAAAGAACTTTAACTGCTGGAACATTCAAAGACATTGCCAAAGCATTTTTAATCTGCAAGAGACCGCTATTTTTCCCATCATAATTTTTCGGATTATATTCTTTTCCTTCTTCGGTGGAAAAATTTGTGTCCACATCCCAAATTTGAGTTTCTGGAGTGTAACCCTTGGAAAAAGCGGTTAGATAAACATAAGGTTTAAAAGAAGAACCCGGTTGACGATCGCGAATGGCTACATTTACTTGTCCGTCTATTGATTTGTCAAAATAGTCTTTGGAACCTACCATTGCCAAAATTTGTCCGGTTTTTGCATCTATCGCCACAAGAGAAGCATTTTCCGCTTTATATTTAGTAATATTTTTTTCTGCTCCTTCGCGAACAGCTTTTTCTGCTATTTGTTGTTTTTCCCAATCTAATGTGGTATAAACTTTTAAACCTTTTTCTTCAATAACTTGTCCGCCGTATTTTTCTTCCAAATATTCTTTAATATACATAACAAAATGAGGTGCTTGAATATTTTCACGACGCGGGTTTATCTTTTCTATAACATTGACTGATTTGGCTTCAAGCGCTTGTTGTTTGGTAATATATCCCAAATCGCTCATTCTAGTTAGAGCATATTCCTGACGAGATTTTAAATCTTCCAAATGAGAACCAAGAGGGGAATAATAAGTAGGTGCTTTAGGAAGAGATGCCAAAAGAGCGGATTCATCCAATGAAAGATCTTTGGCAGATTTAGAAAAAAAAGTTTGAGCGGCGGCTTCAATGCCATAGGCATTAGAACCATAGGGAATTTCATTGAGATACATTTCCAAAATTTCATCTTTTTCAAATTTTTGTTCTAATTCAATTGCCAAAATAACTTCCTTAACTTTACGAGTAAAAGTTTTTTGAGAAGTGAGAAGAGAACGTTTAATAAGTTGCTGAGTGATGGTGGAACCTCCTTGAGCGGTGCCCAAATTGATAACATCTTTGAGAGCGGCGCGAACGATTCCTTTTATCTCAATGCCGTAATGATTGTAAAAATTTTGATCTTCTAATGATATAGTAGCGTATTTGACACTTTCGGGAATTTGAGAAAGAGAGATTTGAGTGCGTTTTTCTTCTCCGTGAATTTCGTAAAGAATATGATTTCCGGTGCGATCATAAATTTTGGTAGATTCAGCCACAAAGCGATTATTGAGATTTCCGGGACTGGGAAGATCTTTGGCGAAATAGGCAAAAATTCCAATGATAAAAAATAAAATTGCGCCGGTAAAAATCAAAAAAGATTTCCTCAAAAACTTCCAATTGATTTTTTTTAGAAAATTTTTCTTAGGCGTTTTGAAAATTAGAGATTTATTTGAATTTGCATCAAGAAAATTATCTTGAGAAGATTTTTTTTGAGGTGAAAATATACGCATAAAATAACTTTTTGAATATTTAAGGTTCTTTGTATTTTAGTATAAAAAGTAATATCTTTCGAATGGAATTATTTTGAGAAATTAGAAACAAATTCTATTTAGATATCATTGTTTCAATTATTTTTCCTGCCACATTTATTCCAGTTGCTTGCTCAAATCCTTGAAATTGAGCGGAGGTATTTATCTCAATAGCTAAATACTCAGTGTCTTTTTTGATAAAATCAATTCCGGCATAAAAAAAATTTCTTTTTCTTAGTATTTTTTGGCAAATTTTTTTCAATTTTTCATCAATAGGAAGATTTTCTGCTTTTCCTCCCAAAGAAATATTGGCTCTAAAGTCTCCATTTTGAGAACTTCTTTTTATTCCGCCGATTATTTTGCCATCCAAACATAAAACACGGTAGTCATTTCCGTTGGTATTTTTTATATATTCTTGAAGCGCAAAAGATGCTCTGAGAAAAGGAGAAAAATTTTTGTTAAACTTTTTTTGATAAAAATTTTTAACAAAAAATTTTAAATCATCTAGAGAATTTACTATTCCCACTTCAACTCCACCTGTTCCAAAAACCTTTTTTATAATACAAGGGAAACCTCCAACATAGTTCACTTTTAAAAGAAGAGTTTCTTCATTTTGAGATAGGAGAATTGTTTTGGGAGTTTTGACATTAATGGTTTTAAAGAAATGATTGGTGTACATTTTATCGGAAAAATCTGCTACCGCACGAGAAGGCCAAACAAAATTGGCATTTTTAGCGTAAAGTTTTTCAAAATAATGGCTAAGCATGGAATTTGAAAAAATCCAACAAAAATAATCTTTATCCAAATTGATTGTTTGATTATTTTTTATTTTAATAAGACCTCTTTCTGTCATCATTAAATCCTTATTAAAGTTATAACTCTTAAATTCTATATTTTTTTTCTTAGTTTCCTGGCGAAAACGATCAACGCGACTATCTGAATAATTTGAATAAAAAGCGAATATTTTTTTAGCCATAGAAGTTATTTTTTGTTATACATTTCAATAGCTCTTTTTATGATGTATTTTGCCGGATTGATGTTGGTTGCGTTTTTGAACGCTTTCCATTGAGGAGAAATATTGACTTCAAAAACATACCATTTTTTCTTGTTTTCAGGCCAAGCCAAATCAACTCCCGCCACCTCATAGCGCATTATTTTGGTGGCTTTTTCAGCTATTTTTTTAATTTCCGGCGTTAAATCAAAGTTTTCAAATTTTGAGCCTAGAGATGCGTTTGAGCGACAATCTCCTTTCAAAATATGTCTTTTTATCCCGCCCAAAGCTTTGCCGTTAACAACAAAAACTCGCAAATCCCATTTAATTTTCAGATATTCTTGAATAAGAAAATCTTCGGATGTTTTTGCAAGGATTTTTTTCAGTTCAATTTTGTTTTTTATAATTTTAATATCTCGACCTTTTGAACCGTCGGAAGGCTTAATGATAACGGGGAAAATATTCTTTGGAAGATTTTTTGTATTTTTCAAATCCGGTATCTGATAAGTTTGCGGATAGTTGATGCCATTTCTTGTTAATCTTACTCCCTCGGCAAATTTACTGTTAATGTAATTATCGGAAACGCAACCTTCTATGACAATTTTTTTTCTAAGTCTAAGTTCTTCAATAAAAATTCTTGAGTTTGTCATATTTTTGGAAAATGAGCGAAAAAGATAAATATCAAAATCAAACAAATCGGGAATTTTGGAGGTGCTTGCTTTGAATTTATTGTTATCAAGTTCCAGGATAAAATCTTTTGTCCTTGAAAAATTGTAGGTGTGATTGTTTAGTTTAATCTCATTTATCAAATCTTTTGTAAGTTCGCTTATTTTTGAACTGACTATTAGAAATTTCATTTTTTTAAAATTATTATAAATTATTTACGATACAATTTGAAATAAAATCTGCGTTTTTTACAACTTTTTTAGTTTTAAAATAAATTCAACGATGTTTTTTACGACATTTCTTGTTTCTCCAAAAGTGGGATTGTAGTGAATATATATATCCGGCCTCCTATTTGCTTCTATGACATTAAAATTTTGTTCTGAGGTTTTTTTTCTTATGTCGTCGCATACAATATCTAACCCTACCAATTTTTTGTCAACAATTTTTGCTACTTTTACGCATAAGGATACAATTTCTTTATTGATAATAGCCGTTGCGTCTTTTGTTTCTCCGCCCTCAGAAAGACAAGAATTTTTTTTAAAAAAAATTTCCTTTCCTTCTTTTGGAACACTGGTCAATTTTTCTTTTTGTTCATTTAATATTTTTACCAGAGCATTGTTGAAAGGAGTTTTTTTTGTTTTTTTTTGTTTTTTTTCTATCAGTTCTTTGACTGTATTTTTTCCGTTTCCAAAAATTCTCGGAGGAATCATTTCTAAAACTCCAATCGCCTTATTTTCTAAAATCAAAACTCTGTATTCTTTCCCAAAAATCATTTCTTGAGCAAGGAGACAAGAATATTTTTTTATTTCTTGAAGAATAATTTTTTTGGCTTCTTCAAGTGTTTCAATATTAACAAAAACACCCAGGCTGTTGGAACCATTGGCATCTTTTATAACAATTGGAAAAGAAAGCTGTTTAAGATTTTCTTCCAAATTAATTTTATTAAGAGTTTCCCTGTAAAAGCAAGTTGTTTTGGGGGTGGGTATGTTATTTTCTTTTAAGAGTATGTAGGTTAGGTCTTTAAAATTTGTTAATTGTTTTCTAGAAAAAAAGCTATTGTTTATTACAAATTTTCTATTAATGAAAATCCTTTCATTGTTTATTTTGATGTAAAAATAATTTCTCTCAGGAATAATTTTTTCAAAAGTTCCTCCCATATTCTTGACTACAGTTTTGATAATGGCTTGGTTTTTCAACATAAGTTTTATTTATTTACATCAATTAAAAATTTTTTTAAATCTCTTTTTCCTATAATTAAAGGATACTTTAATGATTTTCTGTTTATAATATTTATTTTTGAGATTATCAGCTCTTTATTCATTTCAAAATTAATTTTTATTACAGGACGAATGGAAGAACCACTAGCGGAAAAAATAACCGCAATATTTTTTATATCGGACAAATTTGATTTATATTGTTTTTCAAAAAAATTTTTTATTTTTTGTTCATTTTCCGGTTTTATTTCATAACAAGAAAAATCAAATTTTTGAAATTTTTCAATCTCGGTTTTATAACCTAATTTATTTGCTAATTCAATATCCAATGAACTTGAATATGCACCTGTGTCAATTTTAGCCTCTACCTCAATTTCCTTTCCATCTTTGCCAATCAACTTTACTTTTTCTACGGTACTGATGACTTTTTTTCCGGAAATTTCTTCCAACTCTTCTTCAATTTCTCCGCCAAAAAGATCGGCGCCGACTCTTATACCACGACTAACAGTTTTTATTTTTAATCCAGAAACTTTTTTGAGACGTTCTTTAAGCCCGGATAAATTGGCAATTTGGATGGAAAGTCCCGGTCTGGCATTGAGTTCAATAATCATCGGACCGTTATTTTCGTCTATTGCAATATCAGCTCCCAAAAATCCCATATTGGAAATTTCTTGAGCACGAATGGCTAAACTTAAGATATCATTCCAACAAGGAATTTTGATTCCGGAAAGAAGTAGGTGCGTTTCGGGAATATATTCAATAATTTTTTTCTTGCCCCACAGTGCCGTAGTTGTGATACCACTTGCCATATCAATACCCACTCCGATAGCTCCTTGTTGCAAATTGGCTTTCCCATTACTAAGTTTGGTGGGAAGGCGGAGCATTGCCATAGTGGGGACTTTATTGAAAACAATAATACGGATATCGGGAATGCCTTTATAACAATAAGGCTTGAAAAGTTTCAAAAGTTTCAATCTTTCTTCGAAAAAAGCGATATCCGGCGTGCCGGAAAGAGAAAAGGAACCATCTAAAATATTATTGATATGATTTTTGAGACTATTAACTGTTATCAATGATCCATCCGCCTTTATCCAGACATTGTCCAAATCTTTTTTTTTGCCATAAACCACCAAAATTCCTTCCCCGCCAAATCCGCGATTGGGTTTTAGTGCAAATCCTTCCGGAAGGGACTGCCAATTGAAATTTTCCAATTCTTCTCGGCTTCTTATTCTGCCGATAAGATTGGGAACCGCCAAGCCATTTTCTCTTAGAATTTTTTTGCTAAGCAATTTATTATCCGCTATTTCTTTGGCCTTTTTTAAATTAAAAGGGCGAATGAAGTCAAGATTTCTGGAATTCATACCTAAAATTTGATGACGAGCTTTTTTATAAAGGAAAATTTTTTTAATAAAACGAAGTATCATAAATGAAGAATAAAGATTTTAAAAATATCAAAAGTTAGGCGTTTTAAGGAAAAAATTGCTAAAATATAGTTAGTGAAATTGGGATATCTATTTTAAATTCAATAAAGATTAGCACGTTTCATAAAATTATTTTTTTCAAAAAATGTGTGAGTCATAAGTTTAATTAAAAATTTTAAAGATGTTTGAAAATTTCTTTAAAACGAAAATATTCAGATAGTCTAAGACCAGTCCATTTCCCTAAAAATATATTAATAGGCAAAGTAAAAAGAATAATCCAAGGAAAAAGAGTGATAGTTTTTATCATCCAAAGAGAGCTGGCGATAAAATAACCGCAAATAGAAATGAATAAAGTTTCAATAGCCAATATAATGGCAATTCGATCTCCTTTTTCAATTTGAACGGCGACAAATTTTTCTACAATAGTTATCATAATAAGAATGGGAAAGATGGAAACGGAAGCCAACCCTGTTCTTCTGAAATTTCCGCCAAGTGCCAAAATACCTAAAAGAAAAATAGCCACAATTGTAAGCATAATGGCTACTCGAGGCAGATAAAGCAAGCGAAATGGTTTCAAGATAAAACGCATTATCATTCCCGCTAAAATGACTGTGAGAAAAATGGCAATTCCATATTTAATTCCGTTAGTGGCTAAAAAAGCAAAAGTTATTATAAGCGGGGTATAAATTCCAAAAGCTTTAATCCCGACCACTTGGCGCAGAAAAGCGATAAAGGTGGCTATTATTGGAAGCATTAAAATTAAGATAAAAGTGTCAAAAGGAACTCCTTTTTGAAGAAAGAAATTGATTATTGGGTTTAAAATATCTGTTTGTTGATAGGGATGCATATTTTTAAAAATTATTTTTTTATTCTAATTATTTTAAAAAGGTCATTTTTCGGCTATGAGAATGACAAAGAGCGATAGCGATAGCATCTGCTGTGTCATCGGGTTGCGGAATGGTTTTTAATTTTAAAATGTTTTTGACCATTTCTTGCATTTGTTTTTTTTCCGCTCTTCCATATCCAGTTAGTGCTTGTTTGATTTGAAGCGGAGTGTAACCGAACACTTTAACATTGTTTTGTCTCAATGTCAACAGAATTGCTCCCCTAGCTTGTGCGACAGAAATAACCGTTTTTTTGTTTTTAAAAAAAAACAAACTTTCTATGGCAGCTTCCTGAGGCTTATATTGGTTGATAATTTTTTTTAGATCTTGCGATAATTCCAAAATTCTGGTGTCGTCTGAATAAAATTTTTCTGTGCTAATATGACCATATCCGAGAGGGTTTAAATTTCCCTCTGTTTGGGAAAGGATAGCCCAGCCAGTAGTGGCGGTTCCCGGATCAATACCCAAAATTATCAATTCTTCTCTTTTCATTTTTCAAGAGCGGAGTTTATGTTTTTCAAAATTATTAAATTATATTTAATTTGTTTTTAATGGATTTTTAGTTTAGCGGAAATTTATAACATTTGAAAAAATATTCCTTAACTAATTTTTAAAAAATACTTGAAACTTACTTTAAGGGTAAAAAATTATATCAAATTAAAGATTATCAAATATCTCTTCCACATCTTCCTGATCTTCCAAATCTTCCAATAATTTATCATAGTCAAGTTGATTTTTAGAATTAAGTTGAATGATATTTTTCGGCAAATAGAAAATTTGAAAATCAATCAAAGGAAGTTTTTTTTGAGAAAAAATCGTTTGAATTTTTTTTAAATCTTGGATTTTAGTGTAAACGAAGGTTTTTTCTTTGTCAGTTTTTACATCAATAGCACCTGAATCAATGGCTATAAGCTCATTTTCTTCCCATTGAGAATTTTTTTCCAAAGAAATTAATCCAACCTGATCAAAATTCCAAAGCGTGTTTCCTTGTTCTCCCAATTTAGCTTTATTTTTGGAAAGAATATGTTTTATCTCGCTAACAGTGCGATTGCGATTATCAGTAGTGGTTTTTATAATAATCATAACGCCTCCCGGTCCTACTGCTTCATAAAGAGCTTCTTCTATTTCCGCTCCGGCAATCTCTCCTGTTCCTCGCTTGACGGCTTTTTCAATATTATCTTTAGGCATATTGAATTGGCGTGCTTTTTCTATGGCTAATCTTAACTTAAAATTGGTTTCCGGATTTTCTCCTCCTTCTCTCGCTGCCAAAACGATAGGTTTAGCAAGGCGAGTAAATATCTTGGCTCTTTTGGAGTCATTGATTTCTTTTCTGTGTTTTATTCCCGCCCAATGTGAATGTCCCGACATAAATTCATAAGGCACGAAACACAAAGCATATAACAAGAACTGTCATTAGTTTTATGTTGCATGTTGTAGATTTCAATATTACACAAATCAAGCTTAGCATTTTAAATTGCAATTTTCAAGCGAAAATAATTTAGAGAAAAATTTATTTTATCCCAACTATTTTCCAATAATTCAATCGCCCAATGTTTTTGTTTTGATGAATTAATGAAAAAATAATAATTTTCCACTAAGCTTATTTTTTGAGTGCCGAGAACTTTAGGTTGGTTGGCGAGAATTGTTTGGGGTTTTTGAAGCTTGGAGTTTAAAAGAACCAATTTTTGTTGGGTGTCTTTTTTCTTTTGCCAAGATGGAGAGAGGGTGTATTTTCCAATACTGGTTTGAATTTCGGAGTCAGGGATATTAAGAATAAATTCCTCTGTTATGGTAGCGTTTTCTTTGTTTGTTTTTTGATTGGTTTCTTTTAAAGAGGGGAGAGGATGTTCAATTTCATTTTTAGTATCATTTTGTGTTTCTACCCATTCCCAGTCCTTATCAATTTTTGAATAAATTTCATCTTCGCTCACAGATTCTTCACCATGATTGTATTTTATTTTTTGCGCAATTTTTCCGGAAGGATCGCGCAATTCTATTTTGTTTTTTGTGTTAACCAAAGTGAAAGCGCAAATATTGCGCAGGAGTTTTTTGGTTTTGCCGGCTTTGATTTCAAATTTTTCACGGATAGGATGGTTAATCATTTTTTCCCAACCAGTGGCAATTGACCAGTTTTTAAGATTAATTTTTTTCTGGGATTCATTTTTAATTTCAATCCATTCATTTTTTGTGTCACTGCCTTTAGGGTTGGGTGAAAAACTGACAATTCTAATTTTAGGCGCTTTATATTTTTCCACCTTAACGATGAAATCATAAGTTTTATCTTCTCCATCGCCGGTGATTTTGAGACTGGCGGAATATTTTCCATCTTTTTTATATTTATGTTTGGTTTTTTTCAAATAACTTTTATGTCCATCGCCAAAATCCCAAACAAATTTTTTGGTGTCTTTACCAACCGCGACATAAAAATAAGCGTAAGTATTTTTGTATATTTTTTTACTCAGAGTTATTTTTCCAGACAAAATTTTGTCAAAAGAATTTTCCGCTCCCGGAGTAAGTAGGGATGTCCAGCGCCATTTCTCGCCATCAAAAGCGTAGGATCGATCAGTTTTAGAAGATGAATATTCCACACGAAAAACTTCTTTTTTATTTGGATTAAAAAGTAAAACTTTTTCTGAACCAGAATTATTCAAAGCAAATTTAAAATCTTTTTTATAAATAATCAAAAAGGCAGTTGATTTTAAGAGGGTATTTTTGGGAAAAATATACTTTCCTGTTTTTGATCCATCACGCAAAATCCAGTCCGTAAGATCCTCATTTTTATCGCTAGGATTATAAAGTTCGATAAATTCTTCATTTCCCGATTCATCGGAAGGTGCCGGCAAAAATTCACTAATAAATATTTTGTCAGAATAATTTTTTATATTTTCTTCAGGAATTTCTTCATTTTCTTTTTCGCAACTTGGATTTTTATTATTAGGTGTTGCAGGATAAACCCAACCCCATAAATTACAAATTAAACTATAAGAAAAATTTTCGTTGTCGGGTGTGGTATAGATTATCTCGCTAATTAATTTTGATTCGGGGCTAAATAAAGATAGTTTGCTTTTTTTGTTATATAAAGTAACGGTATTGTAAAAAGATTTATATTCTCCCGATTTAATATTTCCGGACAAAATAAAAAAATCAGAACTTTTTAAATCAATAGTTTCTATAGATAATTGCCAATTATCCAAGCTAATATCCTTGTCGGTAGAATTATGTAATTCTACAAATTCATTTTCTTTTTCAGAGCCGGATGGATTAGGCAAGACCTCGCTGATAACCAAATCATTTTCGTCAGAAGCATAACAGCGAAAATTTATTTGAAACGCAACAAAAAAATAAATCCCCCCCAGTAAAAAAAGGAAAAATATTTTCTTTTTCATTTCTCAATTATGATATGCTTGAAAAATTTAGCTTATTTCTTTTTTGATTTTTTTCCTAAGCATTTCTCCAAACTGATTTTCTTCCGCGCGTTCAACTTTATTTTGCAAATTCATAATCAAATCTTTAACGGAATAAGGATCAGGAATATTTCTGAAAATAAATCTTTCTTTTTCGGCGGCGGTTTGTACAAAAAGATTTCCATAATTGAGAAAAGTAGGAATGACTCCGTGAACATCAGTGGTTATATCTTGAATATTTTCCAATTCCAATTCGCTGGTTATTCGGGAAAAAAGAGCTTTTTGTTCAATGTTTACAATGCGTTTATTTGTTACAATCCAAACGTCTAAATAATAATCAATCCAAATAACAAAAAAAATCATCCAAATAAAAATAAAAAACAAATTTCTTAAAAAAGCGAAAAAAGGAATAAATTCTTCTCCTTGAAAATTGGGAAAAAGAAAGGAAGAAATAAAATAACTTCTCGCCAAAAGGAGAAGCATAAAAAATATAACGCCAAATTGAATCAAAATGTCAAACCAATGTCGGTGAAGAACTAAAAGAATGATTTCATCTTTTTTTTGACCGTCAAAGTGGTATTGAGCAAGATTTTTCATATATAAAAATTTTGTTTAAAAAAATTGATAAAACAGGGCTTTCCAATCAACAGACAAAAAAAGAATAATATTGGAAAAAAGGAGCAAAGCGGAAATAATGGTGAAAAAAGGCAGAATTATTTTTTTAAGTTCTGTGTTAACGGAATATCTTGATAGATGATAAATGATAAAAAAATAAAGTAAAATAAAACTTATAATAACAATGGAATAAAGGGCAAAAATTAAATATAACATTTTAGAGAAGTTTATTGTTTATATATTTTAGACCCAAATGTTCGTAAGCGCTTTTAGTAGCAATTCTTCCTCGGGGAGTGCGCGCCAAAAAACCGATTTGGAGCAGATAAGGTTCGTAGACATCTTCAATGGTTCTTATTTCTTCCGATGTGGCGGCGGCGATGGTCCCTAATCCCACCGGACCGCCTTCAAATTTTTCAATAATAGTTTTTAGGATATTTTTATCGGTTTGTTCCAATCCGATTGGATCAATATCTATCATTTGCAAAGCTTCTGTGGCGACAAGATTGTCTATAATCGGATAATTTTTTATTTGGGAAAAATCTCGCACTCTTTTTAATAAACGATTGGCTATACGGGGGGTGCAACGAGCGCAACTGGCGATTTTATCCAAACCTGATTCATTTGCTTGAACGCCCAATATCTTGGAAGATCTTTCTAAAATTTTCTTGATTTCTTGGTTGGAATAAAAATCCAAGCGATGAATAGCTCCGAAACGATTTCTCAAAGGATTGGAAAGAGCGCCTAATTTGGTGGTGGCGCCAATTAAAGTGAAGCGGGGCAAATCTAGTTGAATAGTTCTGGCGGAAGGACCTTTGCCGATAATAATATCCAATTTATAATCTTCCATCGCTGGATAAAGAATTTCTTCAATGGATTTGTTAAGACGATGAATTTCATCAATAAACAAAATATCCCCGTCGTTTAAATTGGTTAAAATGGATCCGAAATCTCCCACTTTTTCAATTGCCGGTCCAGAAGTGGTTTTAATGCTAACGTCCATTTCGCGAGCAATAATGTTGGCAAGAGTTGTTTTCCCTAATCCCGCCGGACCATAAAGAAGAACATGTTCAATGGACTCTTCTCTTTTTTTAGCGGCTTGAATTAAAATATTCAAATTATTTTTTACTTTTTCTTGTCCGACATATTCGGAAAATTTTTGCGGTCGCAAAGTTACATCAAAAACAAGATCTTCTGGTTGTTCTTGGGATTGAGTGATCATAATTTATATTAGAGTTTTCACGTTTTAGTATTTTAAACGACAAATACAGTAAAAATCGCTAATTTGAGGAATTATTTTTTTTAAATTTAAAATCTAGTTTGAATAATTTTTTTAAAAAATACACAAGTTCTTCTCTTGTATTCTAGCACCATTTGACAAAGTTAACAAATTATGCTAGGTTGGACAGTCATCTGAAATTATGCAATAGTTTACGGATGGCTAGCAGTAAACTGTGGGCAATTGGTGATTTCTATCTTTTATCATCAATTGGGGAACTTTTTTCAAGATATGGGCGGATTGGTTTTCCTCGTGCCATTTTTCGCAATAAATATAAACATAGCTAAAGTTAAATCAACCTTTTATTATTTTAATTTTTAGAACTATTATATATTGCTGAAAATGGCGCGAGGCTAAAACTGGACCGTGCCTCGATATCGTTCCTTTTTCTGGGCTCTTAGTTCAGATTTTTGCCTGCAGATTAGCGCTATTTTTTTTATTCAAACTAAGAAGTGTTTCAAAAAAGACGTTCGGCGTCTTTTTTTATTTTTTACAAAATTGTTACTCTTTTTATCTCCTCCAATGTGGTTTCTCCGGAAAGAACTCGCAAGATGCCGTCTTGTGTCATCGTAAGCATACCTTCTTTGATTGCTTCTTCTTCTAAATCCTCGCTTAAAGCTCCATTGCCTATCATTTCTTTTATTTTTTTGGAAAGTTGAAAAACTTCACTAATGGTCATTCTTCCTTTATATCCCAATTGATTGCATTTGGGACATCCTACAGGGTGATAAACATTTTCAATGGCGGGAATTTTTACTTTACTTTTTGGCGAAATAGTTTTTAGAACATTTTTTATGATTTCTTTTTCTTCCTCGCCTGGTTTTTCTTTTCTCTTGCAATCGCAAAGTTTTCGCACTAATCTTTGAGCGATAAAAGCATTAACAGAAGTGGCGATATCAGAAGGAGAAACCCCCATATTAGTCATTCTAGAAACGGTTCCTGCGGCGTTATTAGTATGAATAGTGGAAATAACCATATGACCGGTAAGAGCGGCTTGCACAGCTGTCTGAGCTGTTTCAGTGTCGCGCATTTCTCCGATCATCATTATATCCGGATTTTGACGCAAAAGTTGGCGAAGAGCGGTGGAAAAAGTGTAACCATCTTTTTCATTAACGGAAGTTTGCAAAATTCCGGAAAGTTGATATTCAATCGGATCTTCCACAGTGATTATTTTTAATTCGGGCTTGTTAAGATATTGCAGAATAGAGTAAAGCGTGGTTGTTTTCCCCGAACCGGTAGGGCCGGTATTGAGAATAATTCCGGTAGGTTTGGAAATTTCTTCCATAATTTTATCCAAGTTTTCTTTTCTAATACCTAACTGAGTGAGATCATAAGCTAAATTGGATTTGAAAAGAAGACGCAACACAACTGTTTCTCCGTATCCTCCCAATATGATGGAAACTCTCACATCTATGGAAGATTCCGGAGCATGTTCTATTTCTTGATTGAATTTTATACTAAATCGAGAATCTACAACGCCTTGTCTGATTTCGGTTTTAATCCCAGAAAGCAATTTTATTTCTCCTAGAAAATTAGGATATTCAGTTTTTTCAATTGTGGCGGCGGTTTGCAAAATACCGTCAACTCTGAAACGAATTTTTATATTATTTTCATCAGGTTCAATGTGAACATCTCCAGTTCCCAGTTCAACCGCTCCAGAAAAAATTGCTTGGACTAATTCGGTAGTTTTTATTTGGTTAATTATTTTTTGAAAATCAGTGAAGTTATGAACGCTTTTTTGAGCTAAATCATATATTTTCTTGTTAATTGTAATAGAACGGGACAAATTGGCTGTCATCAATTTTTCATAAATTTCTTCCAAAAATTTTCCCTGTCCGGTAACTCTTTGAACTTCGTCAATAGAAGTTATGCCTTCAATCGCTTTTAAAATTCCATCTTGGAGCATTGTTGTCATTCCAGACTCCAAAGCTGCGATAGCTAAATCGGTTTCTCCCGCCAAATCCATAATCAATTTTTCAATTTCTTCATTTATGAAAAGAACTTCAAAAATTCCAACCCGCCCCTTATATCCCAATTGATTGCATTTTGAACATCCTACGGGACGATAAAGAGTTTCAATATTTTTGGGAATTTCAACTTTGGCTTTAGGAGAAATAATGGAAATTATTTTTTTTATGGAATCAATAGATTCTTTAGCCGGTGCGTAGGCTTCTTTGCAGTTTTCGCAAAGTTTTCGCACTAATCTTTGTCCAATAATAAGGTTGATGGCGGGAGACATAAGGGAAGGTTTAATACCTAATTCCAAAAAACGAGGAATAGCGCCTACGGCATTATTAGTATGGAGAGAAGATAAAACCAAATGACCGGTAAGCGCTGAATTGACAGCGATATCAGCAGTTTCATCATCTCTAATTTCTCCTACCAAAATTATATCCGGGTCTTGACGAACAATTGCTCGCAATCCATTGGCAAAAGAATAACCCCGTGTTTTTTCCACTTGGGTTTGAGAAATTCCGGAAAGTTCATATTCAATTGGGTCTTCTACTGTAATTATTTTTTTTTCAGGAGTGTTCAGTTTATTGATGATGGCATAGAGCGTGGTGGTTTTTCCCGAACCGGTAGGACCAGTATTAAGAATCATTCCGTTTGGCGCCTCAATTTCTTTTTGGACATTTTCTGCGGCCAAACCGCGAAAACCTAAACTTTCCAAACTTACTTTTATAGAATCGGGATCAAGAAGGCGGATAACAACAGACTCTCCAAAATTTCCGGGAATAATGGAAACGCGAGTTTCAATATTTTTATTTTTTATAGCGGATCCGATTTTTATTTTAAAAGTTCCATCTTGGGCGATATCATTCAAATTTATCTTCATTCCGGCCATTAATTTTATTCGAGAGATGATATTTCTAAAAATTTTCAAAGGAAAGGAAGCGACATCTTGCAAAACTCCATCAATGCGATAACGCAAACGAAAAGTGTTTTCTTCCGGTTCAATATGGACATCACTAGCTTTCAAAACATACGCTCCGGACATTATCACATTAAGAATTTCAGTAGTAGGCATTTCATTTATACGACTTTTCAAAGTAACCAAATCTCCTAATTCTTTTTTAAACTCGGACAAATTTTCATCGCTCAGACTTAGATTGGCTTGGTCTAAAATGTCTAAAAAAACAATTTTTTTGTATTTATCCCAAATTCGTTCCATATTAGAACGAGAAATTACAAAAATTTTTGTTTTCCAGCCATTTTCTTTTTGAACCTTTTCTATGAATTTTTTTGGTTTTTCTTGAGTTGGATCGGTGGAAACAAGAGAAACAGTTCTTCCGACTTTATAAATAATAGCTACATTGTTTTCCTTGGATTCTTTCTCGGTTAAAATTTTTATGTCTTCTTCGGCAATAGGGATAAGATTGGTGTCTACATAAGCGAAATTGATGCTAGCGGCAAAGCTAGACGTAGATTCTTCTTCCTCTTGTTTTCTAAAAGTGGAAATTATTTTTTTGGTTCGTTCCTTCTTTATTTCTTCTTCTCGGGAAACTATCTTTTTTTTAATGATTTTTACCATTTTTTTTGAAAATTAAATATATCGTAAGATAATTTTATCACAAAACAAAATAAAAAAACAATTTGGTGCGCAAATTGTTTTTTTAGAAAAAATAATAAGGACAAATTTATTGGGATAAAATTTTTTGAATTTTTTTTGCTAACGCAATTCCTGTTTTTTCCAGATTTTTTTCTTCTTCAATTTTGATTTCAAGTATTCCATTTTGAAAGTTTCCATTTAGGAAGGGGTATATTTTTTGAGCGAGTTTGGAAGATTTGGTTTTTATAAGTGCAACAGATGATTGAGGAGTATCATTATAGATTGTCATAAAAAATTTTCCTTCGGAATAGCTCTCTTGAATTTTTTCCAAAACAATTGGCAAATCGCTGATGGTTCCTCTGCTTTGGACCAAGTCTTCTACCGAAATAGCCGACCAAACCAGTTGGATTTCTTCTTCCCAGTTTATTTTTGCCATAGCGCGTCCCCAAAGTTTTAAAATTCGCAAAGGTTGAGTTTTATATAACCAACGAACAATTTCTGATTGATTGGCTTTTTTTTCCATAAGTTGAGCCGCAAAGGAAAGTGCTTTGGGGGTGGTATTTTTTTTCTGAAAACTTTCAGTAGCACCAATAAGACCGGTAAAAAGACAAGTGGAGATATTTTGATCAATCATTTCCAGATTGATATTTTGAAAAAGTTCAAAAAGAATTTCTGCGGATGAAGAAGCGGTAATATCCACCAAATTTATTTGTCCAAAGTTGTCATTTTCACTGTGATAATCAATATTGGCGACAGGAACTTCAAAAAACAAATCAGTGTTTTTAATATAAATAGAACCTAATTTTTCCAAATCGGAGCAATCAATAGTGACGACTAAATCATAATTGAATTTAGCTAAAATAAAAGAGAAATCGCGTGGATCAATAGAGCCTTTTTTCGGAGTGACAAAAATATTATAACGGCCATCTTCTTCTTTTTGCCTAACGCGAATGATTTTATTGCGGGTTGTATCAAAAGAAAGCACAAAATCGCGCGCGCCGGAAATCTCAGAAAAAAATTTTTCAGGAACAGGAAGAAAACCGAATTTTTCCGGAATTTTTCCTGAAAAAGCGATGGCGGGTTGAAGATTAATTTTTTTCAAAAAATAATAAAGCGCCCAAGAAGAACCGATAGCGTCAGTTTCCGGATTTTCCGGGATGAGAATAAGAATCTTTTGAGATTTTTCCAAGAATTTTCGCAATTGTGCTTGAGGTTCCAATGCCATGGGGATAAAGATTAAAATTAAATTAAGAAAAAATGATAATGACAGCGAGCTGAATAGTTTTTCAATGTAGCAACGAAAAGAATGTCTGTCAATAGAGGTAATTGCGATATTTTTAATTTTTCATAAATTATAAATTTTTTCAATAAAAGGAATATTTGACACATTTTTAAATATCTGCTACATTGGCAATGTTATGAAAAATTCCACGCAAAATTATTTTAGCATTATTTTTTTGACAGTCGTCTTTAGACGGAAAATTTTTGCTGGGAATTAAATAAAAAATAAACATAGAAAAAAACAAAATTCCCGGCAAAATCGGGTTTTTTATTGTAAATTTTTTTAAAAGAGATTTAAAAATGAAATCGTTGAAAAATAGTTCTTTGATATCCTAATCGTTTTTCCAAAAAAAATTAATCTGCGCGCCGAAGAAAAAACAAAAATTATTTTTTCTTCGGTGCGCAGATCTGGCGACGGTTAACCGGCAAGTGGGATTAAATATCTCACACAGAAGCCGGATCCTCTTACAAAGAGGAACCAAAACCTAGCCAGTGAAGCAAGCCAAAGCCCCCGTGAATATCTCATGGGGACAATCACAAAGAGGTCCAGCGGGAACCGACTGGGCCGAAGGGGGAAAAAATGGACGTTGGAGTTTTTGCACCGGAAACTCCTGAGGAGGCACAGGAATTCCTGTGCTTCCTTAGGGAGTTGGTTTCCATCCCTGGACTATCTTCGGATAGTCCAGGAGAGGCATTTTTGGCGGTGAAAGCCGCCAAGAAGGCCGCGGCCGAGGCGGAAAAGGCCGCGGCTTCGGCCGCGGAAGAGGCAAGAATGGTCGCGGCCGAAGCCGCAGCCGAAGCTACTTTTTTGAGGAAGGTATTCGGCTATAGAACCTAGCCGATACCTTTTGGGGGTGTTGCAAAAAATCGCGATGCCCCCACACTTTAAAAACAAGTTTATTTTTATATATATTCAAGAACAGACACGTTTTGAAGAAATTTTTTTATCTGTTTAAAGTTTCCAATAGACAGGCAAAAAATAACCAAATTGAAAGATACATTTTTGAAATTTCAGATTAACCGGATTAGTCCTAAAAGTTAAAAAAATATTTAAAAAAGACTTTGAAAAAACTATTTAATTTTATCATTGGCATTATTATCCGACAAGCGTCGAGTTGATTTTGTTTTTTTTAAAAAAAGCAAAATGAACCCGACAACCCTGTCGGTTTTTTTATTTTTAAATTTTAAAGGTGCGAAAAATTTCGCGCCAGAGGAGGAGAAAGTGGAAGAGAAGAAAAAAAAAGAAAAAGCTCTCTGTGATTGTTGTCACAGAGAGACAGTCCTTGGGGAGAATCCCCAAGGGCTGGCAGAGAATCTTTGCAAGAATTGCTCTTCCGTCTACAAAGAGGCGGAGGAACAAGAAAGGAGGATGAAGTAAAAAAGAGGAGACGCGAAAATTTTTCGCGTCCCCCTAAAAAAAATAAAATATATATAAAAAAACTAGCGGACAGTCCGCTTATTTTTTCTTGCTTACACTACTATTGACGAATTTTTTTGATCTGTTAGAATATTTTTATGAGAAATTTAAAAAACAACTTGTTGTTGTCAATCCGAAGCAATGGCGGTTGTTTTTGAATTTCTTTAAAAAAAAGAGTTTTAGAAAACCGCCAATGGGGCGGTTTTTTTGTTCTTTAAGACGGGCGCGGAATTTTCCACGCCAGAGGAGGAAAAAATGAAGAAAGAAGACAATGGGGGAAAAATTTTTTCTCTTCGCCAGAGAGTGGCGAAAAGAAAAATTTTCGGGAGTTTTCTTCCTCATAGCAGAAGCATTGAGTTGCTTTTTGTTATGAGAAGAAAAAGCAAAAAAAGCGTGATGCTGGAGGAGAAAGAAAATCAGCATCACTGCTGTGAAGGAGTCAAAGAAATATTCCCTTTCGTAGAGGGTTGTTTTTTTGCCCTCAGTGCGGAATAATCTTTGACGAGAAAGGAGAAAAAAAGGAGGGTTGGTTTTTTTAATTTTTTTCCTTTTTTCTCTTTTCAAAGCAGTATTTTTAGCGAGTGATTCATCGGAATCACTCGCTTTTTCTTTATTATAAATATTTTAAGAAAAATAAGGTTTTTAAAATTTAAGATAACTTTTTTGATTTTGGAAAAATTGGGCAAGTTTTATAAATTTTACCGTTTATTATTTTTTTTCAAAAAACTGTTAATTTTTAATTAAAAAAAATAAAAAAATCATTTTTCAAGCTTGTTTTGAAAATATAGTTTCAAACATAAAAAATTTATGTGAAAGGTTGCCTTTTTAAAAAAGTTTGCTATAATCAATTTGTTTTTTAAAATCATCGGAAATCAGATTTTTTGGAATTTTTTATTTTGATGAAAATTTAAAGCAAGATTTTTAAAAAATATTATTTTAGATTTTTGAATTTTTAGATTTCAAAGTGTTATTTTGGTTTTATTATTTCTAATAATCAAATATTCCGCGGTAGCTCAATGGTAGAGCAGTTGACTGTTAATCAATTGGTTAGAGGTTCGAGTCCTCTCCGCGGAGCCAAATTGTATGTTCGGCGTTTGTTGCCTCGGCGCAAAGCGCCTCGGCACGCGCCCTGTGGGCGATAAGACCTGATTT
>Ga0100397_1000126_pt1 | contig 39288 bp, 39 predicted proteins | sample CryGeymeta201521_FD_81550 | JGI IMG/M metagenome (GOLD analysis project Ga0100397, IMG submission 81550) | Groundwater microbial communities from Crystal Geyser aquifers in Utah, USA - Crystal Geyser metaG 2015-21 | ecosystem: Environmental > Aquatic > Deep subsurface > Groundwater | place: USA... | reverse complement strand
CCCGAAAAATTAACAGGAATCATCATTGATGTCTCCGAATTAAAAATAGTAGAAGCTGAAGTTTTAGAATACCGTGAACGGCTAGAGCGTGCCGAAATTTTTGCCAAACTCGGCAACTGGATACTCGATTTAAACACCAATAAACTCATCCTTTCAAATGGCGCAAAATACATTACGGGCTATGATGCAGATATTATTCCCCTCGAAGCTTTTAAAGAGTCAATTATTCAAATAGATGTTGAAAAACTAGAAAAAGCCATCAATGATTTAGTACACCACGATAAAGACTTTCAACTAGATATCCGTTTCAACCACATGGAAACCGATGAGGTAATTAACCTCACCAATTACGGCTTTTATGACAATGAGGCTAAAAAGATTTATGTAGTCATGCAAGATACCAGTGAAAAGAAAGCCCTAGAACGCCAATTTATTCAAGCATTTGTAGAAGCGCAAGAAGTAGAAAAACAAGCTTTTGGCGAAGACCTTCACGATGGCATTAGTCAAATATTATCAGCCGAATCTATGTATATTGATTTATTGCTAAACCTCAACAAAGGTAGAACTGACGACAATAATAAACATTTGGCAAAAATAAAAGAACTAAACCTTAGCGCCATTAATGATGCGCGAAATATTGCCCATGGCTTGATGTCAAAACAATTAAAAGAAGATGGTTTGATAAAAGCCTTAGAACATATTTGTATTGATTACAGCGAAACCCGACACATTGATTTTAGCTTTTTATGTTTGGGCGGACTTAAAGAAGAAGAGATTTCTACGGAAATTAAAATCCATATTTTTAGAATCACCCAAGAAGTTGCCACTAACACCATCCGTCATTCACTAGCCAAAAAAGCGATGATAACCCTAAGCAAAACACCTTATAATTATCTAAAAATTGAAATCAAAGACAATGGCGTGGGCATTGATTTTGACAAAATGCATCGCGATCATAAAGGAGCCGGCATCAAAAATATTGAGCGCCGCGTTACCTTGTTAAATGGAATCCTAAAAATTGATACCGCCCCAAACCAAGGCACAAGCTTTACCATTGAAGCCCCACTGAAAGCCGTTTAAATGCGTTTTGAATGGTGAATGGTGAATGGTGAATGACTTAGCAACTTTTCAGGGCTTATAATTTTTACCACAGAGTTCACAAAGAGCTATTTATTTTTGTTTTATAATTTATTGCTTTGTGCTCTTTGTGGTTATTTAAGATGAGTTTTGAATGCTATGAACTTCAACTTCCTAATCCCTTAGTCGCTTAACTTTCTCCATAAATTTAACAATGCGATGGTATTCTAAAGCATTTGCCCAATGGCCATTTTCTTTAAAATAAGAACCCACAATAAGCGCATCGGCACGCATTAAATACTGTTCTAAATTGTCATACGTTATGCCAGAGCCTACCAAAACTGGTATGTCACAGGCGGCCTTAACCAAGTTAATCTCATCAATATTAGCTGCTTCTCCCGTGCTAGAGCCGGTAATAATCAAGCCATCACTTCTAAAATATTCGGCTGTTTTGGCTGTTTCAAGCAAGCTCACATCTGCGGTAAGCGCATGTGAGCTGTGTTTTTTCTTTATATCGGTAAAAACCAAAATGGTTTCGGCGTTAATTTGTTTGCGATAGCGCAACAAATCGCCTGCGCAAGCATCAATATAACCCTCATCTGCCAGATGACCATAAACAAAACCCTCGGCACGAATAAAATCGAGCTTAGCCGATTTTGCCACCGCCAAAGCCGCTTTGTTTGCCGAAGATAACACCTGAATTCCACAAGGAATTTCGGTTAAAACCTTAATTTCGTGACCAATAACCGTCATCATACTGCTAATCTCGTGACCGATATTGCTTTTTAGATAAGGCACGTCGTGCATATTTTCAATGGCCAATGCATCAATGCCGGCATCTTTATAAAGTTGCGCTTCTTTTAATGCATTTTCAATAATTTCGTCGTCATTATATTGATAGCCAGGCGTTCCGGGTAAGGCTTTTAGGTGAATCATTCCGATAATCACTTGAGGACGTTTAAAAATTTTTAGAAATTTTTCCATAAAATAAAAGCTATTAATTTTAAAACTGTAAATTTACACAAATGTTTAGTTCTAAACATTAATATAGATAAAAATGACCAAACGCGAGCAAGAAATTTTAAATATTCTCAAAGAAAATCCGCTCATAGCGCAACAGGAATTGGCGCAATTTTTAGGAATTGAACGCTCGTCGGTGGCCGTTCATTTGAGCAATTTAATAAAAAAAGGCTTTATAAAAGGCAAGGGATACATTTTAAATGAAGCTCCTTTTTTAATTGTTTTAGGTGGTGCAAATATTGATATTGTGGGCTTTACAGATGTGCCTTTGGTTTTAAAAGATTCCAATCAGGGCTACCTAAAGATTTCAATGGGCGGTGTGGGACGCAACATTGCCGAAAATTTAGTCCGACTTGGATTAAACACCAAACTCATAACTGTTATTGGCGATGATAGCCACGGGCAGCATTTAAAAGCACATTCGCAGCAAATTGGCTTAGATGTTTTAGATAGTTTGTTTTTAAAAAATCAGCCAACATCGGTTCATTTAGCCATTATGGATGAACATAATGATATGGCTTTAGGACTTTCGGCCATGTCGGTTTACGACCAATTTAACGTGCCATTTATCAAGAAAAAACATCAAATTCTGCAAAAGGCCATTTGCCTAGTTTTAGATACGAATATGCCAAAATCGGTTTTAGATTATGTGGCGACTCATTACCAGCATCAAAAGCTTTTTTTAGATGCCGTTGCGGGTTCAAAAGCCTTGCGTGCCAAAGACTTACTAGCACATTTACACCTTTTAAAAGTCAACCGCCTAGAAGCCGAAATATTGTGTGGGCTAAAAATAAACCAATTGGCCGACCTTAAAAACTGCAGCCATTTTTTTCACAAAAAAGGTGTAAAAAACCTTTGCATTACACTGGGAAGTGAAGGGGCATTTTATAGCAATGAATTGATGCAGGGCATTATAAAACCAAAAAAAATCAAAGTTGTCAACACCAACGGCGCTGGTGATGCTTTTATGGCGGGACTCATCAGCGCTAACTTGCAAGAAAAATCACTAAAAGAAAGCGCTGCGTTTGGAATGCTATGCGCCGCGGTAACTTTAATGCACCAAGACAACGTAAACCCAAATTTGCAACAAGAACTCCTCAATAAAATAAACACCCACGTATGAATCCTTATCTAGAACTTAGTCCGGAAGTTAAACAAGCACTTTCTGATAATCGGCCAATCGTGGCGCTTGAATCGACCATAATTTCACACGGCATGCCTTATCCAAAAAACATGGAAACCGCCTTGCAGGTGGAGCAAATTGTGCGCGAAAATCACGCCATTCCGGCTACCATAGCCATCATTAACGGAATCTTAAAGGCGGGATTAAGCAAAGATGAAATTCATTTTTTGGCAAAACAAGGCAAGGCGGTTATCAAAACGAGTCGCCGTGATATTCCTTTTTTGGTATCTAAAAAATTAAATGGCGCTACCACGGTGGCATCAACCATGATAATTGCACAAATGGCTGGTATTAAAATATTTGCCACAGGTGGCATTGGGGGTGTTCACAGAGGTGCAGCAGAAAGTTTTGATATTTCGGCCGATTTGCAAGAGTTAGCACATACGCCGGTTGCGGTGGTTTGTGCCGGCGCAAAAGCCATTTTAGACCTTAACCTAACCTTAGAATACCTCGAAACCAATGGCGTTCCGGTAATTGGCTATCAAACGGCGGAATTGCCTGCCTTTTATACCCGTCAAAGCGGATTAAAAGTTGATTATCAATTAAATTCGCCTTTAGAAATTGCCCAATTTTTACAGTGTAAATGGGATTTAAACCTTAATGGAGGGGTGGTCATTGCCAATCCAATTCCGGAGGCTTATCAGATGGATTACCAACAAATGATGCACACCATTGACGAAGCGCTTTTGGAGGCAAAAAAAATGGGAATTAAAGGCAAAGAAAGCACTCCATTTTTACTGGAAAAAATTGCGCTATTAACAAGCGGAGAAAGCTTAGAGTCAAATATTAAATTGGCATTTAACAACGCTGCCTTGGCGGCAAAAGTAGCCTGTGAATTGGTTAAAATAAAATAGCTTTTACCAAAATACATCTTTATTTTTCGGTAAAATACAAAACATCCAAATTGTTATTTAAATAATTACCGATAAGTTTTTTGTGGCTAATTATTTTTGGTATGCCTAAGTTTTTAGGTATTGAGTTAATTTTTAAGGCGATCGTGATTTTAAAAAATTGATTATATAAAAATCGCTGAAACAAATTAAATTACAGCGATTTTTAAAACACACTATTTTAATGGATTGCTATTTGCAAAGTGTTTTTAAAACAGCCTCAATATCGCCTGGTGTACTCATTATTTTCATAAAGGTTCCCATGGTTAATTCGGGCCAGTTCAAAGCTAACCTATATTTTCCGTGAAGCATAGTAGCCTTTTTATCTTGCAAAATAATTTCATAAGGCATCGCAGCAATATTATTTTCTCCAATAATCGGCAAAAAATGAGCTTCACCTTTTACATTATTTTGCAATCCAATACCAAATATGGCAATATTTTCTTTTTCAAAAATCAGCTTATAAACTAATACCGTTTCACCTTTTTTGGCTTTTAAATTATCTTCAATAATTTTTTTGCCGTTTTCAAATGAAGAAAACTCATTAAGCATTATGGGGTCCGTAAAATAGGGCATCATAATTTTATAATGATATTTTTTCAAGTTTTCAGCTTTTACCGTGCCTCCAAATGGTTTAAATTCTCGGCCAATTGTTGAAAATGCTGTTTTTAAATCGGCATCAATTTTTTGAAATACGCCTTTATAAATGTTGTAATTATCTCTTAAATAAGCCCTTAAAATATATTCTGGATTTGTATAGGAGATGGTGACTTTTCCATTTAATGAAACAAATCCTACTTTAAATACGGCTGCAAGCGCCCCTCTATCTGCAACCTTTACAACCGCCTCTTTTAAATCTGTTCTTGTAAAAGCTATCACTTTTAAGGTGCTTTTATTTGACGGGTTATAGGAACCTAAAATTGTAAATGAATTGGATTCTAATGCTTTAGTTATTTTTTCAAATGCCTGTTGCATCGTTTCATTTGTTTCGCCAATTTTTATATAAGGTGATAAATCTTGTGCAATTGATTCAAAGCTAATAATTACAATTGCCATTAAGCTAATAATTGAATTTTTCATAATAAATTAATTTAGAATTCAAAATTAGTTTATGATCGCTCTATTAATAATGATATAAATCATTTATTAGTATGCCCTAGAGACCTATTTATAATTGTTGGAAAGTTCTTTTTAAAACCTATTTTTTTATATTGTTAGGGTAGTGGCACAAAGTAGTACTTCTTTGATTTCGGTCAACACGCTAAGAATATAGATTATTTGATGACTACAAAATTTCAAAATCTTTACCCAGATTTGATTTTACAATAATAATCCTGAAGCTTTCCGAAAAAAACTTTTTAAACAAATGAAAATCTTTTTATTATTTTATCAAAAATAAGTTCCTAAAAGACCCTTTTTTATTGTTGTTCAGTAATTTTATATTAAGTGTAATTTGCTATTTTTTATCAATTTCTAAAACCTTTTGAATCATATTGTCATTTTGATTATAAAATTTATAAAACTTATTGTCATCAAACAATTCTCTTGTAAATAAGGCTTTTAAATAAAATTTTATTTGAGTTTTAAGTTTAGCATCCAAACGCTTTGTGTATTTAATTTCTTTTAAATAGGCTTTAAAAATGGACTCATCGGCATCAAAATTTGCATTAAAATTTTCAAATACCTGATTCTTAAATTCTTTACGATGTTCATCAATATAGTTAAAAACAAAATTGTTGATGAAAGTAAAATGGAAACTGTTGATATAATTTGCGGTATCTATTGGCACAAAAATATCGGGAACAATGCCACCCCCACCATAAACAGTTTTTCCCTTTGGGGTTTTGTATTTTAAGGAATCAACTACCTTAATACTATCCGCATTGGTCAATTCACCACCATTAAAACGCTTTTCTAACTCATTAAAATAATTTAAATTTCCGTTGTGGTTGTAGGGTTTTTGAATTGACCGGCCGGTAGGTGTGTAATATCTTGCGGTTGTTAAACGCACCGAAGAGCCATCGCCTAAGCTCATTTCTTGTTGCACCAAACCTTTTCCAAAAGAACGACGTCCAATAATGGTTCCTCGGTCATTGTCTTGTAAAGCGCCGGCAATAATTTCGCTTGCCGAGGCTGAACCCTCATCTATAAGCACATAAACCGGCGCTTTTTCAAAATTTCCTTTTGATGTTGCTAATGATTTATCAATTTCTCCCCCCTTATTTTTGGTGGTTACAATGGTTTTGTTTTTTTCTAAAAATTCATCCGCAATTTTAATGGCAATTTGCAAATAACCCCCTGGGTTATCGCGTAAATCAAATATCAAAGCCCTCATACCTTCTTTTGTTAAAGCCTGTAATGCTGCTTCAAACTCATCGAAAGAAGTTGCCGAAAATTTATTCAGTTTAATATAACCTAAAGTATTGTTAACCATATAAAAAGCATCAATACTTTTAATAGGAACCTCATTTCGGGTAACCGTTGTGGTAAAAAAGGTTTTTGATGATTTTCTATAAATTCTCAAAGCAACTTTACTGTTGGCAATGCCTTTAAGTTTTTTAATCACCGCATCATTGGTAATTTTTTTTCCGTAAAGAGTATCTTTATCAGCTTTTAAAATGCGATCTCCGGGGAGGATTCCTGCTTTTTCACTAGGTCCATTTGGGATGACTTTTGACACGGTTAAAGAGTCTTTAAACATCAAAAATTGGATGCCAACCCCTACAAATTTACCGTCCATTTGTTCGTTAATTTGGGTTTGATCTGAAGCGGGAATATAAACTGAATGTGGGTCGAGTTTGCTCAACATCTCTTTAATGGCATCATCTAAAAGACTATCGGTGTCAACTTTATCAACATAATCATATTGGATAAAATTTATCAGCCGTTTTACTTTAGCTTCCTGCGGATTAACCATTCCTAAAAAAGAGGCCGTTTTATTGTTAAAGTTTAGGTAGCTGCCTAAAAATACCCCAATGGCAATACAACTCGCCATAATAATTGGTAAAAACGTTTTTAATTTAATCACTTTAAAAAAAATAAATTTAATAAATTATCAATACTTGATACCTGATGCCTACCGCTCATCCAAATCTATCTGCAATAACTCAACGCCTGCTTTTTTTAAAAAATCCAACCCGGTTGTATCTCGATAACCTTTGGCATAAACCATGCGTTTAATTCCGGCCTGATAAATGAGTTTGCTGCATTCGCGGCAGGGAGACAAAGTTATGTATAAAGTGGCGTTCTTGCACGATTGCGAAGAGGAAGCCACTTTTAAAATTGCATTTGCTTCGGCATGAAGCACTTCCCATTTGGTTAAACCCTCATCATCTTCACAGCAATTGTCAAAGCCCGACGGTGTGCCATTGTAGCCGTCGGATATAATCATTTTATCTTTAACGATAAGTGCGCCAACTTGTTTTCGATTGCAACGCGAAAGCTTTGCCCATTCGAGCGCCATTTTTAAGTAGGCGATATCGTATCGCATTTGTTTTTGATCTGTTTGCATAGTTTCTCAGTAAATTAAAGCCTTTTCGATGGTTTATGTTGTTAAAAGATTACCAAAATTTTCGCGCATACAAAATGGGAATTGCAATGCCAAGCACAATTGCCGAAATCACTAAAACCCAATCGCGTTTTGAAAATTTAAAAACGGTCAAACCAAAAAAAGTTAAAATTAAGAGGGCGATTACCACGGTGATTTGCGCCAATTCAACCCCCACGGCAAATGAAAAAAGCGGCAAAAGTTTACCGGCTTCATTTCCTACCAAAATTTTAAAATAACTCGAAAATCCCAATCCATGAACGAGTCCAAAAAATAGTGCGAAAAATAGGTTTAGGCTTGATCCATCTGATTTTCCCTTCTTTTGAAACACCATATTTGAGAGCGCCGTAATAAAGATTGTTGCCGCAATTAAAAATTCAACAATGCTCGATTTTATATAAATCAAATTATAGGCCGCAAGTGCCAAAGTTATGGTGTGGCCAATGGTAAAAAGGGTAATGAGCCACAAGGCTTTTTTCCAATCGGCAAAGGTAAACACCACCACCAAAACCACTAAAAACAAGATGTGATCATAAGCCGTCCAATCTAAAACGTGAAATAATCCTTGTTTTAAATAAAAAATAATTTGTTCCATAATAAATTATTAAAAATCAGTTTGCTAAAGTCGTATTTTTTTAAACAAATCCCAAAGCACCACCCCACAACTTACCGAAATATTTAATGAATGTTTTGTGCCTACCTGCGGAATTTCAACGCAATAATCGGCTGCATTCACAAGGCTTTGCTGAATGCCTTTTACCTCATTTCCAAAAATTACGGCATATTTTTGATTTTTAGCCAACTCTAAATCTTGTAAAGCTACACTGTTTTCGGCCTGCTCTATTGCGATAATTTTAACGCCATCGGCCTTAAGCTTGTTTATTATGGTGAAAACATCCGTAGCATATTCCCATGCCACCGATTCGGTAGCGCCCAAAGCGGTTTTATTGATGTCGTTATGCGGCGGTTGTGCCGTGATGCCACACAAATAAACTTTTTCAATGGCAAAAGCATCACAAGTTCTAAAAACTGAACCTATGTTGTTTAAACTGCGGATGTTATCTAAAACTACAAGCAGCGGTGTTTTATCTGAATTTTTAAAATCGGTTACGCTTAGGCGATTGAGTTCGCTGTTTTTTAATTTTCGGTACTTCATTCTTTAGCTTAAAATTCTATCTTTGTGTGCCTGCTCAAAAAACGTATTTTTGAAAAGCAAAAAAGCTTTACAAAGAAACTTAAAAGATTTGTCAAAAGTAGAAAAAATAACGCCTTTAATGAAACAATACAATGCCATAAAGGCAAAGTATCCCGATGCACTTTTGCTGTTTAGGGTGGGCGATTTTTACGAAACCTTTGGCGAAGATGCCAAAAAAGCATCCACTATTTTAGACATCGTTTTAACCAAACGCGGCGCAGGAAGCGAAACCGAAACTGCCTTGGCGGGATTTCCACACCACGCCCTAAACACCTACTTGCCAAAATTGGTAAAAGCCGGATTTAGAGTGGCCATTTGCGACCAATTGGAAGATCCCAAAATGACCAAAACCATTGTAAAACGCGGTGTTACCGAATTGGTAACTCCCGGAGTGGCTCTAAACGATGAGGTGTTGCAAGCTAAAACTAACAACTTTTTAGCGGCAGTTCATTTTGGTGCTAAAAATTTAGGCGTTTCTTTTTTAGATATTTCTACCGGAGAATTCTTAACCGCTCAAGGCAATGAAGCCTACATTGATAAGTTGCTTCAAAATTTTAAACCTAGCGAAGTGCTCGTTCAAAAACAACACAAAGCAAAATTCAGCGTTTTTGGCGCTGATAACTTTTATTGTTTTTATTTAGAAGATTGGGTATTTCAAACCGATTTTGCCAATGAGACCCTATTAAAACACTTTAAAATCACATCCCTAAAAAGTTTTGGTATAGATGACTTACCCGAAGGAATTATTGCCGCAGGAAGCATTTTACACTACCTTTTAGAAACCCAACACAACCAATTAGCGCACATTACCACTTTAAAGCGCATTGAAGAAACCCGCTACGTGTGGATGGATAAATTCACCACTCGAAATTTGGAACTTTATGCCGGCACCTCAACCGATTCGGTAACCTTGTTAAGTGTTATTGATAAAACAAACTCATCAATGGGTGCAAGACTGCTAAAACGTTGGTTAGCATTACCTTTAAAAGATGAGCAACTCATAAATTCAAGGCATGACATTGTAAAATATCTCATAGATCATCCTGCGTTTTACGATTTAATTAGTGCTCAAATTAAAGCCATGAGCGATATTGAGCGCCTGATTGCAAAAGCGGCAACCTTAAAAATTTCACCGCGCGAAGTGCGCTACCTCAAAAATTCCTTAGAAGCGATTATCCCTATAAAAAAAGCTCTTTTAAAAAGCAACTCAAAAGCCTTAACGGAATTGGCAGATCACTTTAAAAACTGCGACGTTTTAATCGCTAAAATCAACACCGATATTCATCCCGAAGCGCCTGTTGCCTTGCAAAAAGGATTCGCTATTGCGGATGGGGTTTCGACCGAACTAGACGAACTTCGCAATTTGTCTAAAACCGGAAAAGGCTATCTCGACACCATGTTAGCGCGCGAAATTGAGCGCACCCAAATCACTAGCCTAAAAATTGATTTTAACAATGTGTTTGGGTATTATATTGAAGTCCGAAATACCCATAAAAACAAGGTTCCCAATGATTGGATACGCAAGCAAACGCTGGTAAATGCCGAACGCTATATTACCGAAGAACTCAAAGCATACGAGACAAAAATTTTGGGTGCTCAAGACAAAATTGCAGCACTTGAACAGCAATTATACGCCGAATTGCTGGCTTTTATCAACCAGCATTTAGAAGCCGTTCAGCACAATGCTAGGGGAATTGCGCAATTAGACTGTTTACACAGCTTTGCCAATTGCGCCATCGCTTATAATTATGTGCGCCCGGTAGTTGATAATTCAACCGACTTAGAGATTAAAAATGGGCGTCATCCGGTTATTGAACAACAATTGCCTATTGGCGACCCATACATTCCTAATAATCTGATTTTAAATCGCACACAGCAACAAATCATCATGATTACGGGGCCAAATATGAGCGGAAAATCGGCTATTTTGCGGCAAACGGCACTTATTGTTTTATTAGCGCAAATGGGAAGTTATGTGCCTGCAAAATTTGCCAAAATAGGCCTAGTTGATAAGATTTTTACACGCGTTGGCGCAAGTGATAACATTTCATTGGGTGAATCAACTTTTATGGTTGAGATGAATGAAACGGCGAGTATTTTGCACAACATTACAGATAAAAGTTTAGTGCTGTTAGATGAAATAGGCCGCGGCACAAGTACTTATGACGGCATTTCAATTGCGTGGGCTATAGCCGAATATCTGCACGAACATCCCTCAAAACCAAAAACACTTTTTGCTACACATTACCACGAATTAAATGACATGGCGGCGACTTTTGAGCGCATCAAAAATTTTAATGTTTCGGTAAAAGAACTTCCCGACAAGGTCATCTTTTTGAGAAAATTAGTGCCCGGTGGCAGTGAACACAGCTTCGGAATTCATGTAGCCAGAATGGCGGGGATGCCCGGCTCAGTGATTCATAAAGCCAATAAAATTTTAAAACAGCTCGAAAAAAGCCATACTTCAGAAGCGATAAAAGACAAACTCAATCAAGCCAATCAAGCCGATATGCAATTGAGTTTTATAAAACTTGACGACCCATTGCTAGAAGCTATAAAAGATGAGATTTTGTCGATTGATATCAACACGCTCACGCCTATTGAAGCACTGATGAAACTCAATGAAATTAAGCGGATGTTGACTTCACCTAATCACTGATAGCGTTTCAAAACATGCTACACCTAACAGGTTTTAAAAATCTGCTAGACTTAATTGTGACTTCTATTTTTTATATCTTTGTAACTTAAATTTAAATCAATGATTTTATTTATAAGTGGTTCCGAAATTTTTATAGTTATCGTCATTGCCGTCATGCTTTTTGGTGCCGATAAAATACCCGAAATGGCAAAAGGCCTCAGTAAAGGCATGCGTCAATTAAAAGATGCTACAAACGATATTAAACGTGAAATTACCGAAAGTGCCGAAAAACAAGGTATTGACGCTAGTTTGGCAAATGACCTCAAAAAAGAAATCAATAAAGTTAAAGATAATATTGATGATATAACCGGACCCATAAAACGTTCGTTTTAAATGTCGGTTTTAGATAAAATTATTGACTTAGACCAATCGCTTCTTATTTATTTAAATAATTTAGGCTCTCCTTTTTGGGATGGTTTTTGGATAGCAATTACCCGCCAATACCATTGGATACCGTTATTTATTTTGATGCTCTTTTTAATCTTTAGGGCTTATGGTTTAAAAAAAGGATTGATTATTTTAGGATTTGCAGCGCTATTGGTAGCTTTTACTGATCAATTTATAAACCTCGTTAAACATGTTTTTGAGCGCCTACGCCCAAATAATGACCCTTCCATTAATGGTTTAATTCGCGTTTTACAGCAACCTCACAGTTTTAGTTTCGTTTCAGGACACGCCACCAATTCAATGGCGAGTAGCGTATTTGTTTATTTATTGCTCAAAAAGCAATTTAATTACACTTGGTTATTTTTTATTTGGCCCATGGTTTTTGCTTACAGTCGCATTTATTTAGGAGTTCATTATCCGCTAGATGTTTTAGTGGGAGCCTTTTTAGGAATGGGTTTAGGCTTTGGTTTTTATAAAGTTACGCTTTTTGTTTTGACAAAAATTGCGATTCCAAAAAAATAAAGCACACTTTTGCACCCCTATTATTTTACCCTTGTCAAGGTTAATCCGTCGCGAATGGGGAGCAAAATGCTTTCTACTCTGTCATCTTGGTTAACTAATTTATTGTAAGCTTGCAATATTTTAGTGTCAAAATCTTTAGCCTCAGCCGGTTGCAAAACTTTTCCACTCCACAAAACATTGTCTGATAAAATCAAGCCTCCTTGGTTCATTTTTGGAACAATGGCATTGTAATAATTGAGGTAGTTTGCCTTATCGGCATCAATAAAAGCCAAATCAAATTTTAAATTTAAGCTTTCAATAATTTCGAGCGCATCTCCCAAGTGGGTTATTATTTGATTTTTATATGGAGATTTGTCAAAATATTTGCGTTGAATCAAGGTCAATTCTTCATTGTGATCAATGGTGTGTAAAATGCCGTCCACATCTAAACCTTCGGCTAAACACAAAGCAGAGTAGCCTGTATAAGTGCCAATTTCTAAAATAGTTTTTGGTTTGATGAGCTTTGATAATTGGGCTAAAAAGCGCCCTTGAAAATGGCCACTTAGCATTCTGGGAGCCATCACTTTTTGCCAAGTTTCTTTGTTGAGTTCGTGCAATAACGGTGGTTCTGGTTGTGAATGCGCTTCAATGTAATTTTGAAGTGGCTCAGAGATAAATTCCATGATGGTAAATTTTGACAAAAATAAAAAACGGCGCTATAAAAGCACCGTTTAATTTGATATTTATGATTTTTTAATTCATTTGCTCTTTTAATTTTGCCTTAAAATCATCTTTGACCTTTCCAGGTAAGTGAATGTGATCAGGATGATTTAATAAATGTGTACAAAATATTTTTGTCATTATAACATTTTGTTCGGAATACAAACTGCATTTTTTACATAAAAACAGGTGTATATTCAATTTTATTTTTTCCCATTTTGTTGCTTCTTTGTATTCTGTTTTATCACAAATCGTAGAAGCTTCTTTACAATTAATCAATACTTTATTACTCATTTTATGCTATTTTTTAAACCAACTTTCTTCCATGCATTTTCTCAGTTGCAATCGTGCACGGTGTATGATAACCCAAAGGTTTGACGCAGTAATATTGAGTTCATTACAAATTTCTTCAGTTTCAACATTATCAATTGTTTTCATTTTAAAAACCGCTTTATATTTATCAGGCAAAGCTTCTAAACAATTATTAAGAGCATTGCCAAGTTCTTTTGATTCAAATGCTATTTCGGCTTCGTTGCTCCAAGTTTGTGGCACGCATTCTTCTAGCCAATTTCCTTTTTTACCACCCGTTTCATAAAAGCTAACTCTAATTTCGGCTTTGCCCTTTTTTGAGTTCATCTTGCGGTATTGATCTATAATTTTTCGTTTTAAAATAGATACCAACCAAGTGCGCTCTGAGGCTTCACCGCGGTAATTTTTCATCGCCTTTAGGGCCGATAAAAACGTTTCTTGAACAATGTCTTTTGCTTGCTCAGCATCATCAATTCTTGAAATGGTGTAGTTAAAAAGATAATCTGCATACAAGTCAATCCACTTATTGGGATCTAAAACGTTAGGTTCTTGGTCAAATTCGTCGGTCATAATTTCTAGTTTAACCTTGTAAAAGTAATTAAATTTAAATAAACAAGGGTTTTGGTTTAATGTTTTTGGTAAATATCTATTTAGCTTAGGCTCATAATAAAAAATATTTTCATTAAATCATTGAAAAACAGATGTAATTATTCATATTTAAACTCATTCTTGATTACAAATTTTAGTGAGTTTTAAAGGTCATTTTTAAAGAATTACTTTATCTTTGTTACTTTAAAAATATTTTTTTATAAATTATACATAAACTAGTTAAAATGAACAAATTTTTATCGACCTCTATTGGAAGAAAGGTAATTATGGCAATTACAGGTTTCTTTTTAATAACATTTTTACTTGTTCACCTTGGTATAAATCTTTCATTATTTTGGGGTAAAGAAGCCTTTAATGGCGCTTCAGAATTTATGGCAACCAATGGCGTTATACAAGTTATGCAATATGTTCTTGCAGCTGGTTTTATCATGCACATTTTATTAGGAATTCGGTTAGAGCTTAAAAATCGCGCTTCTCGGTCTGTTAAATATGTGATGAATAAACCATCCGAAAACGCTTCACTGGCTTCAAGAAACATGATTATAACCGGAATTCTTGTGTTGTTGTTTTTAATCTTACACTTAAAAGATTTTTTTGTGCAACTTAAATTTAATGCCAAGGGCGGATTTGACACTGATTATGATTTAGTTACTGCGCTTTTTAAGTCACCTTTATACACAGCCCTATACGTGCTAGCCTTTGTGTTATTAGGCATTCACTTGAGCCACGGTTTTCAATCTGCTTTTCAAAGTACTGGCGCAAACTATAACAAATTTAAAGCATGTATTAAAAATACGGGCATTGCCTTTAGTATTTTAATCGCCGTAGGATTTTCGTCTATAGCGCTTTATTTCTTTTTTATATAAATCAAAGTAAAGATTTAAAAAATTATGACAACATTAAATTCAAAAATACCCGAAGGCCCAATTGATAAAAAGTGGGAAAATTATAAAGCCCATACCACCTTGGTAAACCCTTCTAACCGTCGAAAACTAGATGTAATTATTATTGGTACCGGTTTAGCCGGTGGCGCTGCCGCCGCAACTTTAGGTGAAGCAGGCTACAATGTAAAGGTTTTTTACTATCAAGACAGCCCACGACGCGCACATTCAATTGCTGCACAAGGCGGCATCAATGCTTCAAAAAATTATCAAAATGACAATGATAGCGACTACCGTTTATTTTACGATACCGTAAAAGGTGGCGATTACCGTGGACGTGAAGAAAACGTTTATCGCTTAGCTCAACTAAGTGGCAATATTATTGACCAATGTGTGGCACAAGGGGTTCCTTTTGCCAGAGAATACGGCGGAACTTTAGCCAACCGCTCTTTTGGTGGCGCGCAAGTTTCAAGAACTTTTTACGCATCGGGCGCTACCGGACAACAATTGTTGTTAGGCGCTTATAGCTCAATGAACCGTCAAATAAAAGCCGGAAAGGTTAAATCTTATAACCGCCACGAAATGCTCGACGTAGTTATTGTAGGCGGAAAAGCACGTGGCATTATTGCGCGAAATTTAGTAACAGGAGCGATCGAACGATTTGGCGCACACGCCGTAGTCATTGCCTCTGGAGGTTATGGCAATGTGTTTTACCTTTCAACAAACGCCATGAATTGCAATGCTACTGCCGCTTGGAAAATTTATAAAAAAGGCGCTTTTTTTGCCAATCCTTGTTACACACAAATTCACCCTACGTGTATTCCCGTTTCAGGAGAAAATCAAAGTAAGTTAACCTTAATGTCAGAATCGTTGCGTAACGACGGACGTATTTGGGTTCCAAAAAATTTGGAAGATGTTAAAGCCATCCGCGAAGGAAAACTAAAACCTACCGAAATTGCCCCCGAAAATCGCGATTATTACCTAGAACGCCGCTATCCCGCCTTTGGCAATTTAGTGCCACGCGACGTGGCTTCGAGAGCCGCAAAAGAACGTTGTGATGCTGGTTTTGGCGTTAACAAAACGGGGTATGCTGTTTATTTAGATTTTGCCGATGCCATTAAACGATTAGGTGAAAATACCGTGAAAGAACGATACGGAAACTTATTTGATATGTACCAAAACATCATGGGCGATAATCCTTATGTTACCCCGATGATGATTTATCCCGCCTCACATTACGCCATGGGCGGAACTTGGGTAGATTACGAAACTATGACTACCGTTCCTGGTTTATACGCTATTGGCGAAGCTAATTTTTCCGATCACGGTGCAAACCGCTTGGGCGCTTCTTCATTAATGCAATGCTTGTGCGATGGCTATTTTGTTTTGCCCGCCACCATTTCAAATTATTTGAACCAAGATATTCACACTGGGCCAATAAAAACAGATTCTGCCGAATTTGAAAAAGCTGAAGCGGAGGTAAAAGGCTTAATTGATAAATTATTTGCCATAAAAGGCACTAAATCGGTTGACCATTTCCATAAAAAACTCGGAAAAATTATGTGGGATAAAGTTGGCTTAGCGCGTAACGAAAAAGGTTTAAATGAAGCTATTGCCGAAATAAAAGCCATTCGTGCCGAATTTTGGAAAGATGTTCGCGTAACCGGCAAACCCGACCAGTTCAACAACGAACTCGAAAAAGCCATTCGCGTAGCCGATTTCTTAGAATTGGGCGAATTACTAGCAATAGACGCCTTAAACAGAAAAGAATCTTGCGGTGCTCATTACAGAGAAGAATCTGTTGAACCAGAGGGCCCTCAAAAAGGCGAAGCTAAACGCAACGATAAAGACTTTATGTATGTTGCCGCTTGGGAATATATGGGCGAAGGCAAAGAACCTAAACTTCATAAAGAAGATTTGAAGTTTGAAGCAATTGAATTAAAACAACGTAATTATAAATAATTACAAGTAAAAAATATTAAAAATGGATTTTACTTTAAAAATATGGCGACAAGAAAATGCCAATGCTCAAGGAAGCATGAAAGAATATAAAGTTACCGATATTGACGCTGACACTTCTTTTTTAGAAATGTTAGATGTTTTAAACCAGCAACTTGTAGATAAAAATGAAGACGTTATTTCATTTGATAACGACTGTAGAGAAGGCGTTTGCGGAACCTGCTCATTATATATTAATGGCGAAGCTCACGGCCCTAAAAAGTTGGTAACAACTTGCCAGTTGTATATGCGCTCTTTTACCGACGGACAAACCATTTATGTTGAACCTTTTAGGGCAAATGCTTTTCCAATTGTAAAAGATTTAGTAGTTGACCGCAGTGCCTTTGATCGCATTCAACAAGCTGGTGGTTACACCTCTTTTAATACCGGAAGTGCTCCAGAAGCAAACAATATCCTAATCCCTAAAGAAGCGGCTGCCGAGGCTTTTGATGCTGCCGAATGTATTGGCTGTGGCGCTTGTGTGGCGACTTGTAAAAACTCAAGTGCGATGTTATTTGTATCTGCCAAGGTTTCTCAATTTGCCTATTTGCCACAAGGCCAAGTAGAAGCAGCCGAGCGCGTCATGAATATGGTCGCTCAAATGGATGCCGAAGGTTTTGGAAACTGCACCAACACAGGCGCTTGTGAAGTCGAATGTCCTAAAGGTATTTCGTTAGAAAATATCACGCGTATGAACAGGGAGTTTTTAAAAGCAACTTTAGTCCCAAAATAGTTCAATAAACTTTTATTCAATTTTAAAAGTCCAAGAGCAATTTGCTTTTGGACTTTTTTTTAGCTGATAATTAAAAGTACAATGCCCATAATGATAAACAATCCAATGATAATGAGGTATTGCCAAATATCTGTAAAGTAAGGATAATAGGCTTTCCAAAGTTCTTTTAAACGATTCATAGGTCAGTTTTTAAAAGGGCAAGTTAGCTAAATCTACATTTCCTCCTGATAAAATGATGCCAATTTTTTTATTTTTAAAGCGTATTTTATCATGTAAAACAGCTGCAAAAGCTACGGCCGATGAAGGTTCTACCACAATTTTTAAGCGCTCCCAAATCAGTTTCATCGCCTCAATAATTTCAGGTTCTGACACGCAAATAATATCCGAAACATATTTTTGGATAATTGGGAAATTATTCGTGCCCAACTGCGTTCGCAAACCGTCGGCAATGGTGTTAGTGCTTTCATTACTTTCAATGACACCACTTTTAAAGGAGCGGTAAGCATCATTAACTTTTAATGGCTCGCCCGCAATGGTTTGACAATTTTTTCCAAAATAATGCGCTGCCAAAGCTGTGCCTGCAATCAAGCCGCCACCACCAACAGGCGCTAAAACAAAATTCAAATTGGGGTGAAGGTTTAACAGTTCCATAGTTGCCGTTCCTTGCCCAATAATCACGGGGATATCGTTAGACGGATGAATAAAAGTTGCGCCCGTTTCATTCACAACTTCTTCGGCTTTTTGCTCGCGCGCCACAGGCGTTGATTCGCTTTCAATTACAATGCCCCCATAGCCAATGACGGCTTCTTTCTTGACTTTTGGCGCATTTTTTGGCATGACAATGTAGGCTTTAATGCCACAGCTTTTAGCAGCTAATGACACCGCTTGGGCAAAGTTTCCTGATGAATGCGTAACCACTCCTTTCAATTTTTGAGCCCCACTCAATTGCAAAATGGCATTGGCAGCACCACGCATTTTAAAAGCGCCCATTTTTTGAAAGTTTTCACATTTAAAAAAAAGTTCAGCTCCCGCCAAATCATTCAACAAATGTGATGTTAAGACCGGCGTTTGGTGGATGTAGGGTAAAATTCGCTTGTGTGCGTTTAAAAGTTCTTCTTTAAAATTCATTTTGCAATTAGATTAGTCCTTAAAATTAAACTATTGGGTAATTATTTAAGCCTTTTATTTGCTCTTATCAAAGATAATTTTATTAATGAATTTTAGAAAATAATTGAAAGCTAGATTAAACTAATAATACAACTTTTATAAAAAAAGCTAAAGGCAAGAAATACTATTTATAGGTTTGAAATATAATCCCCTACGCCGCGTTGCCATGATGCTCTTATTAAATCAATAGGGTCATTATTGTTTTGGTAGAATAACTATTTATACAAATAGTGGGAATGATAAAGGGGTGTAAGGGAGTTATGCTGCCCCTTCGAGGCGCAGGAAGCCATTCGGCATGTCATCTCAAGTCGATGCCGATAAGTTAATGGTAAATATGGCTTTCAGCCAAAAGAGCCCACAGCCCACCCTGATAGGGTGGTATAACATCAACCCATAGGTAGCGCCATGGGTTGAGAAACAAATAACTCAATACCCCAAAGGGGCAATATAAAATAGATACTATGTCGCAATCTTTATCGAAGCTATATGTTCCCATCGCGTTTCTCATCAAGTATAATCAGGATTTGATAAAAGCTAATATCGAAAATGAATTATATGCTTATTTTGGAGGCCTCTTAAAAGAAAACAAATGCGTTCCGATTACGATAAACGGAATTGAAAATCATATACATATTCTATGTATTCAATCTCAAAACATAGCATTAGCTAATTTGTTTGAAGAGTTGAAACGAAACAGCAGTCGCTGGATAAAAACCAAAGGTGCTGAATATGCCGAATTTGCCTGAAAAGGTGGATACGGAGGTTTTTAGGTTAGTCAAAGCAAAGTGGATGTAGCTAAGCGGTAAATCAAAAACCAAAAAGAACATCACAAAACCGAAACCTTCAAAAAAGAATATATCAGATTTTTAAAGGAATATGGTATAGATTATAACCAAGATTATCTCTGGTCATAACGGTAACCGATATTGCCCGCCAACTATATGCCAAATTCGGGTTGAGTGAGGAAGAAGTAGCGTTTATTGAGGGAATGATAAAGGTGCTGTAAACTCAACCTAACCAGTTTTTGAAACCTGTTAGGTCTGTTGTTTTAAAAACCGGTTAGGTCTTGAATAAATTTAATCATTTTCATTAATTATCGTTACTTTTGATTAGCAAAAATTATAAATAATGATTCCTTTTAAAACTGCTATTCAATCAAAACTTCCCAATGCAAAAACGAGCATATTTGCCGTAATGAGTGGCTTGGCAGCCAAAGAGCAAGCGCTTAATTTATCTCAAGGTTTTCCTAATTTTAAAACCTCAGAGACCTTAATTCGTTTAGTAAGTGAAGCCATGAAAAAAGGCTTAAATCAATATGCGCCCATGCCTGGCATCATGAGCTTGCGCGAAGCCATCGCACAAAAAATTGACAATACCTATCGAATTTGCTACAGTCCCGATACCGAAATAACCGTTACTGCAGGTGCAACGCAGGCTATTTTTACCATTATCGCTGCCTTTATAAACAAAGGAGATGAGGTAATTATTTTTACGCCTGCTTATGATTGTTATGAGCCGAGTGTTGAATTATTTGGAGGCATTGTTCATTCTGTTGCCCTAAAAGCCCCTGATTATAAGACCGATTGGCAGCAAGTTAAGTCTTTGGTTTCTTCAAAAACAAAAATGATTTTAATCAATACCCCACATAATCCCACTGGAAGTATTTTGCAAGCCGAAGATTTAATTGAATTACAAACTATTGTAAGAGGTACTAATATTATCATTTTGAGTGATGAGGTTTACGAGCATATTATTTTTGATGGTGCGGTGCATCAAAGTGTGATGCTTTATCCCGAATTGGTTCAGCGGTCGTTTGTTGTGGCGAGTTTTGGCAAGACCTTTCACCATACGGGTTGGAAAACGGGTTATGTGCTTGCGCCAAATTTTTTGATGAATGAGTTTAGAAAAGCACATCAATTTAATGTATTTTGTGTCAATCATCCCGTGCAAGTAGGCTTGGCCGAATTTTTAAAAAATCCCGATAATTATCTCGGTTTGCCCGATTTTTATCAGCAAAAGCGCGACTATTTTTTAAATTTAATTAAGGGTTCTCGCTTTGAATTTGCGCCAGCCAAGGGCACTTATTTTCAGTTATTGAGTTATCAAAATATAAGCGAAGAATACGATTATGATTATGCTATTCGCTTGACAAAAGAACATAAAATAGCTTCCATACCCATTTCGGTATTTTATAAAGATCAATACGATGCTAAAATGTTGCGTTTTTGTTTTGCAAAAACCGAAGAAACTTTAGAGCAAGCTGCCGAAATTTTGAATAGAATTTAGCAATTTTTTAAATTGGCTATGGTTTGTGTGGGGTTTAAGCTTTTAAAAACAAAACTTCCTGCAACTAAAACATCTGCGCCAGCCGCCAAAAGTTTAGGGGCATTTTGATTGTTGACACCCCCATCAATTTCAATGAGTGCTTTAGAGCCTGATTTTAAGATTAAATCTTTGAGTTGGATAATTTTTTTATAGGTGTTTTCAATGAAGGATTGACCTCCAAAACCCGGGTTTACACTCATAATTAGCACCAAATCGAGGTCTAGAATGCTGTCTTCTAAAACAGCTACGGGTGTGTGAGGGTTTAATGAAACGCCTGCTTTCATACCGTTTGCTTTAATTGCTTGAACCGTGCGGTGCAAATGTGGGCAAGCTTCATAATGAACCGTTAAAATATCGGCTCCAGCCTTTTTAAAATCTTCAATAAACTTATCGGGATTTACAATCATTAAATGGACATCAAGCGGTTTGGTAGCGAGCTTTTTTATTGATTTAATGACTGGCATTCCAAACGAAATATTAGGCACAAAAACGCCATCCATCACATCTAAATGAAACCAATCGGCCGCACTGCTATTAAGCATTTCGATATCGGATTTTAGATTGGCAAAATCGGCAGAAAGCATTGAAGGCGCAATGAGGTGATTCATAGTTTAAGGTTTAGAATGATGCAAAAATAAGCTAAAAAAGAAAACGTTCGGTATTGAGCCGAACGTTTGTGTAAAAGGTTTTTTTATATTAGCCTAAATAGGTTTTTAATATTTTGCTTCGCGAGGTGTGTTTTAGTCTTCGGATGGCTTTTTCTTTAATTTGACGCACACGTTCGCGCGTTAAATCGAAGGTTTCACCAATTTCTTCTAGGGTCATCGGACTTTCATCGCCTAAGCCAAAATAAAGACGCACCACGTCGCCTTCTCTTGGGGTTAACGTTTCTAGAGCGCGTTCAATTTCAACGCGTAAAGATTCGTGCATTAAGGCTTTATCGGGATTTGGAGATTCTCCAGAATTTAAAACGTCGTAAAGGTTTGAATCTTCACCTTCAATTAATGGGGCATCCATAGACACATGACGGCCGGCATTTTTTAAAGATTCTTTTACTTCGTTAACGGTCATATCTAGTTCTTTAGCAATTTCTTCGGCAGAAGGAGGACGCTCGGTTTCTTGTTCTAATCGGGCAAAGGTTTTATTTATTTTATTGATAGAACCAATTTTATTCAATGGCAAGCGCACAATTCTAGATTGTTCGGCAAGTGCTTGTAAAATGGATTGACGAATCCACCAAACGGCATAAGAAATAAATTTAAACCCACGTGTTTCGTCAAACCGACGGGCTGCTTTAATTAAGCCTAAATTTCCTTCATTAATTAAATCGGGCAGGGTTAATCCTTGATTTTGATATTGTTTAGCTACTGAAACTACAAATCGCAAATTGGCTTTTGTCAGTTTTTCTAAGGCGCGTTGATCGCCAGCTCTGATGCGTTGGGCTAGTTCAACCTCCATTTCGGCGGTAATTAACTCCACTTTTCCAATTTCTTGTAAATATTTGTCAAGCGATGCGGTTTCGCGATTGGTAACTTGTTTTGTAATTTTGAGTTGTCTCATGGGTTATCCTAATTTTTATAACCTTATATACGTTTGCGACTTGACGAATGTTACAGCGTTGTTGAAATTAATTTTATAGCATTGATTGATTGATGTTTTTTAAATATTAATATTCCCATTAAATTGAGATTATTTTGTTGAAAAAATATATAGATAGTTTTATATTAACGACTTAAAATAAACATTTTTTTATTACATTTGCACTGTCAAAAAGTTTAGGGGGGTTATCTAAATTTATTGAACTAAAAAAACCTTAGGATTGCTCCTAAGGTTTTTACTTTTTTAGCTTAAATACTAGATTTAATCCCTATTTCTAGGGTTTCTATCTCTATCGTTAAAACGGCTATCTCTTGAGCGATTATCTCTTGGACGGCTATCTCTATTGTCATCGCGAGGTGGTCTTTCTTTATAGCCTTCTGGTTTTGGCAAAATCGCTTTTCTAGACACTTTTTCTTTATGTGTTTTAGGGTCTTTGCCAAAATATTTCACATCAAAAACATCACCCATATTTACAATGTCGGTTACATTTTCGGTGCGTTCCCAAGCGAGTTCAGAAATGTGTAATAACACTTCATTGCCAGGGGCATCAACATATTCAACAACGGGACCAAAGTCAAGTATCTTAATAACTTTAACTTGATAAACATTGCCTACTACTGGTTTAAAAATTAGGGAGTCTATTTTTGCTAAAACGGCATCGATTCCCTGTTGGTTTGTTCCTAAAATTTCTACCACACCTTGCTCGTCAACTTCGTTAATAACAATGGTGCAGCCGGTAGCTTTTTGCAATTCTTGAATCACTTTTCCGCCTGGTCCAATTAAAGCGCCAATAAAATCTCCAGGAATGGTTCTGGTAACCATTTTTGGGGCGTGTGCTTTAACAGTTGGATTTGGTTTTGGAAGTGTTTCGTTAATGATGTTTAAAATATGAATACGTCCTTCATGTGCTTGTGCTAGGGCTTTTTCTAGCACATCATAAGATAGTCCTTTTACTTTAATATCCATTTGGCAAGCGGTAATGCCATCGGCGGTACCGGTAACTTTAAAGTCCATATCTCCCAAATGATCTTCATCACCTAAAATATCGGATAAGACGGCAAATTTGCCAGATTTATCATCCGAAATCAGACCCATTGCAATACCTGAAACTGGTTTTTTAAGTTGAACACCCGCATCCATTAAGGCTAAAGTTCCCGCACAAACCGTTGCCATTGACGAAGAACCATTTGATTCTAATACTTCAGAAACAACTCTTACGGTATAAGGACATTCGATTGGTATCATTGATTTTAAAGCGCGTTGTGCTAAGTTGCCATGGCCAATTTCTCTACGAGAAGTGCCGCGTAAGGGGCTGGCTTCACCCGTACAAAAAGGAGGGAAATTATAATGTAAATAAAAACGTTCTTCACCTTCAAAGGTTGGTGAGTCTAATTTATTGGCATCTCTTGATGTTCCTAAGGTAACGGTTGCTAAAGCTTGTGTTTCACCTCTTGTAAAAACTGCTGAGCCATGAGGTGAAGGTAAATAACCTACTTCACACCAGATTGGTCTAATTTGATTGGTTTTTCTACCATCTAAGCGTAAACCTTCGTTTAAAGTAAGGTCTCTTACGGCTGTTTTTTCGGATTTATAATAATACTCACCTATCAATTTGCCTTTTTCGGCAAATTCTTCTTCGGTAAATTCGCCTTTTAAAGCTTCTTTAACGGCTGCAAAACTTTCAGAGCGTTCTTGTTTTGATGAGCCTGCTTTGGCAATGGCGTAAATTTTATCATAAGCAAAATCATTTACCTTTTTAGCAATCGCTTCATCCGATTCGGCTTTAGGGTAATTTCTGACTGCTTTTTTACCGATTTGTTTTACTAAATTTTCTTGAGCAATACATTGAATTTTAATGGCTTCGTGCGCAAATTTAATGGCATCGGCCATATCTTTTTCTGAAACTTCTTTAAGTTCGCCTTCAACCATCATCACAGAATCAAACGAAGCGCCTACCATCATATCGATATCGGCATTTTCTAATTGCACATAATTTGGGTTGATGATAAACTGGCCATCAACTCTAGCCACACGCACTTCTGAAATTGGATATTCAAAAGGGATGTCAGTAATGGCAATAGCTGCTGATGCGGCTAAGCCAGCTAAGGCATCGGGAATTACATTTTCGTCGTGCGACATTAACTGAATCATCACCTGTGTTTCGGCGTGATAATCTTTTGGAAATAATGGGCGCAAAACACGGTCAACCAAACGCATCACTAAAATTTCTTCGTTGCTTGGGCGCGCTTCTCTTTTAAAGAAACCACCTGGATATTTTCCGGCCGCCGCAAATTTTTCACGATAATCAAGTGTTAATGGCAAAAAGTCTAAGCCTTCTTTAGCTTCTTTTGAAGAAACAACTGTTGCAAGCAACATGGCGTTTCCCATTCTAACAACCACAGACCCATCAGCTTGTTTAGCTAATTTACCTGTTTCAATACTGATGGTTCTACCATCTCCTAAATCAATAATTTCTTGAAATACTTTAGGGATCATAATTCTAATTTTTTTTAACCTAAGTGTTTAGGTTTGATTAAACAATAAATGAGTTGTGTGTTGTTTATTGCCAATGAAATGCTAAAATAAAGCCTTTTTAAATAAAAAAAGAGGCAAAAAGCCTCTCTTTTTTTATTTTCTAATACCTAATTCCTTAATGATTTCGCGGTAGCGCGTAATTTCATTAGCTTTTAGATAATCGAGCAAACTTCTGCGTTTGCCAACTAACATTACTAATGCGCGTTCGGTATTAAAATCTTTTCTGTTTCTTTTTAAATGTTCGGTTAAGTGGTTAATTCTAAAGGTAAATAAGGCTACTTGACCTTCAGTAGAACCTGTATCTGTAACAGATTTACCGTGTTTTTTAAAAATTTCTGCTTTTACTTCTTTTGATAAATACATGCCAATATTATTTAAATGATTATTATGTAATAAATTATTAGGGCGCAAAGATACAATTATTATTTTTACACACAATACAAAAATAGGTTTAGAGATTTTAAACCATTTCAAAAATTTTAAGTCTTAAAGCCGTTCATCCATAAATTATAATATTATGAAAATTGAAAACCTTTTTAAAATTACGGTTACTACAATTGGGCTTAGCATTTTGTTTACAGCCTGTCAAGATTCTAGTGATGCGGTCAATTCACAGGCAATAGCTACTGCTGATGTTCAAATTGAAGCCGAAGCTAACAACATAACCGACGACGTTTTGGTTATGGTAGATGAAACTTATGCGCAACAAGAATTTGCAAACAAGTCTGAAATGGACCACTTAAATCGTTGGATGCCAGATTGCGCAACGGTTACACAAGTTGTTACCAATACCACTAAAGATATTACCATTGATTTTGGTAGTGCTTGTGTGCTTAAAAACGGCAATACCGTTAGCGGTAAAATATTGATGCATTATGTTAGTGACCCAGTTGCTTTAACGCGCTCTATTAATGTTAGTTTTGATAATTTTTATAATAATCAAAGAAAGATAGAGGGTCAACATACTATTTTAAGAGAACTCTCAAATTCAAATGGAAATCCTCAAGCTACAAATACCGAAAGCATTACAATTACTTGGCCAGATGGAACCGTTGCGAGTAAGAATGGTACGAAAATACACGAACTTATTGCAGGCTCAGACACTATGGTGTGGGGTGATGATGTTTTATCAATCACTGGAAATTGGACTTTTACAAGAAAAAACGGAAGTGTTCACACGACAACCATTACCACCGCATTGCGAAAAGAACTCGCTTGTAGGTATATCGTAAGTGGTGTTGTTTCACTTGAAAATAACGGCCAATCGGCGGTGCTAAACTATGGCGATGGCAGTTGTGATGATTTAGCAACACTCACTAAAGATGGGGTTGACGAGATTATTCATCTTAGAAAATAAACAAATAAGAAAGAGCGCTTTAGGCGCTCTTTTTTTTTAGGATCTAATCGGTAAATTCTGAATTAAATCAATGTATAAATTGACTTGTTTTTTTAATTGCTTGCGTTCAAAAATAGCATCTAAAAAGCCGTGTTCTAAAACAAATTCAGAATGTTGAAAGCCTTTTGGCAACTCTTTTCCGGTGGTATCTTTTACAACTCTAGGGCCAGCAAAGGCTATCAAAGCATCAGGTTCGGCAATGTTGATATCGCCGAGCATTGAAAAAGAAGCCGTAGCCCCTCCGGTTGTTGGGTCGGTACATAGTGAGATATAAGGAATTTTAGCCTCGTCTAATTGAGCTAGTTTTGCCGAAGTTTTTACCAATTGCATTAATGAAGACCCCGATTCCATCATACGTGCCCCGCCTGATTTTGAAATCATCAAAAACGGAATTTTATTTTGGATGCTGTAATTTATAGCTCGGGCTATTTTTTCGCCTACAACACCTCCCATAGAACCTCCAATAAAGCTAAAATCCATTGCGGCGATTACCAAATCTTTACCCAAAGACTTACCCACAGCAGTTCTCACGGCATCTTTTAAATTAGTTTTGGCTTGCGCTTCTTTTAAGCGCTCTGAATATTTAATGGTATCGACAAATTTTAAAGAATCTTTTGATGTTAAATTTGGATCTAATTCGGTGAAAACATTATCGTCAAAAAATATTTGGAAATACTCTTTACTGCCAATTCTAACGTGATAGCCATCTTCTTCGCAAACCCAAAAATTTGCTTTTAAATCGTCTGAATCAATTATTTTGCCACTTGGTGTTTTATACCACAATCCTTTTGGGATATCTTTTTTTTCTTCAGTTGGCGTTTGAATGCCTTTATCTTTTCTTTTAAACCAAGACATAATGATTGGATTTTAAATTAGTTGAGCTTAATTAATTTAAAGGGTATTGACATTGTTTAAATCTTCAAAAGCTTGTTTTAAACGTGCTTTAAAAGTTTCTTCTCCTTTTCTCAACCAAACTCTAGGGTCGTAATATTTTTTATTGGGGGCATCAACGCCCGTTGGATTGCCTATTTGTGCTTTTAGATATTCGGCATTTTGACCCATATAATCTCTAATTCCGGTCATAAAACCATATTGTAAATCGGTGTCAATATTCATTTTAATAACCCCGTAGGAAATGGCTTCTCTTATTTCGTCTTGTGTAGAGCCTGAGCCACCGTGAAAAACAAAGTTCACCGGATTTTTTTTGGTATTAAATTTATTTTGGATATAGTCTTGTGAGTTTTTTAAAATTTTGGGTGTTAATTTTACGTTTCCTGGTTTGTAAACACCGTGAACATTGCCAAAAGAGGCGGCGATTGTAAAGTGGTCGCTTACTTTTTTTAATTCCTCGTAGGCAAAAGCCACTTCGGCAGGTTGGGTATAAAGTTTTGATGAATCTACATCGGCATTATCAACGCCATCTTCTTCACCTCCGGTAATTCCCAATTCAATTTCAAGGGTCATCCCCATTTTGCTCATACGCTCTAAATAGCGTTTTGAAATTTCAATATTTTCGGCAATAGGCTCTTCTGATAAATCTAACATGTGCGAGCTAAACAAAGGCACGCCGTGGGTTTTAAAATAGGCTTCACTGGCGTCTAAAAGACCATCTACCCAAGGAAGTAATTTTTTTGCGCAATGGTCAGTGTGTAAAATAACAGGAATATTATAGGCTTTAGCCATAAGATGCACGTGTTTTGCACCTGCAATTCCTCCTATAATGGCAGCTTTTTGGTTGTCATTATTTAGGCTTTTACCCGCATTAAATTGAGCACCACCATTCGAAAATTGAATAATCACGGGGGCATTGAGTTCTTTAGCGGTTTCTAAAGCTGCATTAATGGTATTTGAACCTGTAACGTTAGCTGCAGGAACTGCAAATTGTTTTGATTTGGCGAGGTCAAAAATGTCTTGTACGGTTTTACCGAAAGCAACACCAGCTGGAATGGTCATGTTTTTTAATTTTAGATGAACGACAAAATTAGTAAAAATTATGCCTTAGAAAGGATAATTTATGCCAATATTATAAACGGCATGGCTAAAATTATAATTTGTAAACCATTTTTTGCCTTGCAACAAATAGGGTTCATAGGTTTTAAAGCCCATATCAAATCTAAAAACTAAAAAATTAAAATCATACCGCAAGCCAAAACCACTGCCAACAGCGATATCTTTTAACGATGAAAAGCCTTTAAATTTTGTGTTGTCATCAATAAATGAATTCGTTGAAACATTCCAAATATTTCCGGCATCTAAAAATAAAGCCCCATTAAAACTGTTGAAAATTTTAAATCGGTATTCAATATTGCCCACAAGTTTAAAGTTGCCTACGTTAAACTCAAGATTGCTTTGGGTTTTGCCGGGACCTAATTCATAAGCACGCCAAGCCCTTAATTCATTTGACCCTCCTGCAAAATAACTGCGGCTAAAAGGAATCGCGGTAGAATTGCCATAAGCCAATGCCAAACCGGCAAAACTTCTAAACACTAGGGTATTTTTATGGTCAATTCCCCAATATTTTTTATATTCTACTTGTGTTTTGATAAATTGAGCGATGGGCAATTTAAACAATTCCTTTGAAGTTTTTGGGGGCTTTATTTTAGTTAAAGCCGAGCTTAACAAACCAGATGACACAATATTTGCTCTAAAATATGAAAAATTGTTGTCGTTAAAATCTTCTTTGTTTTGATAGGTAAAAGTGTAGCCAATGGTAGGCACTAAAACATCTTCAATTAAAATAGACCTACGGCTATTGACGTTTTGCACGTTTAAATAATCTTGAAAATTAGAGGCTTTGAAAGTATTATCGGCTAAAACCGTATTGATAAAATTGATAATATCGGCATCAGTTTGCGCTAAAGTTGTGCCGTTATAAATTTGAGATACCACATTTAACTTGTTGTATTCGGACTCGTAAATATTAAAATAGTTACTGGTTTTAAAGTTTCGGATAAATTGAACATTTAGCAACTCAAGGTTGTGACTTATTTTTTTGGAACTTTTCCAAGTATAATCAAGCACGCCCGTAACATTTTGTCGATCAAGTCCGATATTTTGTTGAATACTTGTTCCAAATTCAATTGAAGTTATCGGCTCCATAGTTTTTGGAATCAGTTTGCTGATGTTAAATGGAAACAGAATTCTAGGAAAAGTCAAAGAAATATTTGCGCCATACTCATAGGCGTCGAAAAAACTGGAGTTTGTACTGGCATCTTTGGCCGAATTTATAAAAGAGCCTTCGAATGAAAGTGTTAAATTTTCGGCTCCTTTAAATATATTGTGATTGGTAAACGAGAGCTTGCTGGTTATCCCTGCGGGCTTAACGTTTGAGTGGGTTATTTCGGCATCAACGCCAAATGAATATTTTTTTAAGGGATTTAGCAAAATATCTGCCGTTAGGGTGTTATCGGGATTTTCGGTATAGTTAATTGCGACGTTAAAGTTTTTTAGGTTATTTAAATAGGTTCTGGTATTATCGTTTTCAATATCATTATAATAGATGCCAGGGGCAATAGAAATGGCCTCTGATAAAAATTTAGGATTGTATTTAATTTTTGAAAAAGCATAAAAATTGATGTTGTTAAATTGGGCCGAATCTTTTAAGGTCTCATCTTTAAAATCAAAGTTATAATCGGTAATAACGTTAACCGATTTTATTTTTTGAGGTAAAAATTCAATGAATTTGTTGTTTCCTTGCGCATCGGTAATGATTCTATTCGGAATTTTTAACAATACTGAAGCAGAATGTGTGGCATTGCTTGTGTCAACATCAAATTTTATGATGTTTTTTGTAAACTGTATGAGCCCTGAATTTCTAAACAATGCAATAAGGCGGTCTTCTTCCTTTTCAAAGTTATTTGAATTATACACATCGCCCGATTTAACCATTGATTTTCTTTCGTTTTTTTTATAAATTGAATCTAAGTAGGGTGAACTGATATCGGTTTTATAAGTAGCAATGGTAAAGGCTTGATTGGTTTTTACCAAATATTTTACGGCTGCTCTTTTTTTGCCTGTGGCCGTAGTTTTTGCCGTAACCTTTACATCAAAATAGCCTAGGTTAAAATAAAATTGCGTTAAAGAGTTGACGGTTTTTTTAGTTTTTGATGCCTCTAAAATGATGGGCGCTGAACCATTTTTTAAAAACCAATTATTGATGTTTCGTCTAAATTTGCTCACTGGTTTTTTACCTTCCTTAGTTAAAAGCCAATTGCTGTAAGTCTTTTCAACTTCCGGATTTCCATTGTTATAAAAATATAAGGCTAAGGGCAAACCCAATAGTTTTTGATTTGGACGTTGAATGATAAAACTGTTGATGTTATCATCAGTAACCAACTTATTATTGGTAATAATGCTGCTGTTGGTTAAAAGCTGCGCCTCATTTGGCACGCGTTTAATGGCGCTACACGCACCAAAAAGTAATACCGATTCAATAATTAGTAGTATTTTAGCGAGGTACTTTTTCAAAGTCATTTAAAATTTATCAAAAGTAGCACATTTGTATGGTTAGCAAAAATCAAATAAAGCTGATTAACAACTTAAATCAAAAAAAATATCGAAATGCCCTTAATTTGTTTGTTGTTGAAGGCGAAAAAGGCATTGAAGAATTTTTAGAATCTGATTTAGAATTACACACCTTGTTTTGCACCTCTAGTTTTGAAGTTAAAAAGGAATCGGATAAAGTTATCTGTGTTTCAGAAACCGAGCTCAAACAAATAAGTCAGTTAAAAACACCCAATCAAGCAGTGGCTATTTTTCACAAACCAAAACCAAAGCCCCTTTTAGAATGTGGCTTGACTTTGGTTTTAGACCAGCTTAACGATCCGGGAAATTTAGGGACTATTATTCGCTTAGGCGATTGGTTTGGGGTAAGCCAAATAATTTGTTCACCCGATACGGTAGATTGCTTTAATTCAAAGGTAGTTCAGGCAACAATGGGTTCTTTAACAAGGGTTTCGGTTATTTATACCGAGCTTAGTTCTTATTTAAAATCGGCAAAATTGCCCATTTACGCATCGGCTATGCAGGGCGATTCAGTTTACAAATCTAAGTTGCCTAAAAATGCAATTTTGATTATGGGCAACGAAGCCAACGGCATTTCTAAAGGTATTTTTAGTTTGGCTACAAATAGCTTATCCATACCGCGTTTTAACACCACAAACAAGCCCGAAAGCTTAAATGTAGCCACCGCAACGGCTATTTTGTTAAGTGAATTTAACCGCTAATTATTCAAAAGCGAGGTTGATAAAAATACCGCGTGTGCCGAGGTAATTTATGGGTGCTGTCCACTGGCTATTTGGGTCGGCATCGCGCACCAATTCATTATTCATCGCAAAGATGCCTCTAACGGATGGTGAAAATTTAAAAAAGAAAAAATAAAGGTCAACGCCAAAACCTACTTCATACATAAAATTGTTTTTTTTCATCCTAAAGATGCGTTGCGCATTGTCTTCGGTGCTGTTTTGATTGCTCGAAAAATTGAAATCATACGAAACACCTGCAATTAAATAGGGTCTAAAATTATCAATCCGATTGGCGCTAAACTTCAACAGTAGCGGCACGTGCAAATAGGTGTTTGAAAGCGCTCTGGTGCTATCTCGGGCGGTAGCAATATTTGTAAAATAAAGCGTTTTTACATTATGCGATAAACCTGGTTCAAGACGCACATTTAAATTGTCAAAAATTCGCATATCGCCAATTAGGCCAACATTAAATCCGGTTTCGTCTTTAATATTTATCAAGGTATTCGGAATTTTGTAATCGAGTTTAAACGATTTTTGATTAAGCCCTAAATAAAATCCCCAATGCAGTGGGCGTTTATCAAAAGTTGGCAAATATTTAAGTTTGTCGATTTTTTGCGCAAAACCACTGGTGATGACCAAAAACAGGCCGACAAAAACCAAAACAATACTTTTTTTCATCTGTATAAACCCCTTGTTTTAAGATTGTTGTTCTTTAAATTGAAATCCAAATTTAAACAACTCCCATTTAAAATTATTTTGAAGCCGAATAAATCGTTGCGATACCAAACGAAACGGGCTGGTTTTCTATTGCGTTGAACCCTACATTTTTTAAAATTTGGTTAAACGCCTTTCCATAAGGAAAAGCCGCAACCGATTCGGGTAAATAGGTGTAAGCCGACCGGTCTTTAGAAATTAATTTTCCTAAAAATGGTAGGATAACCGATGAATAAAATCCGTATAAATGCTTCATTATAAACGATTCGGGTTTAGAAAATTCTAAAATAACCAATTTGCCTTGAGGTTTTAAAACCCTTAATATTTCGGATAATCCTTTAGTTAAATTTTCAAAATTGCGCACGCCAAAAGACACGGTAATGGCATCAAAGCGGTTATCTTCAAAGGGCAAGTTTTCTGAATCCCCTTGAATCATGGCAATGACTTTTGACAAATGCTTGGCCTTAACTTTTTCGGTTCCCACCGCTAACATGCCTGCCGAAAGGTCTAATCCCACAATTTCAGAAACCTTTAAATCGGCTAGCATAATGGCTAAATCGCCTGTGCCGGTAGCGATATCTAAAATAGAATTGGGATTTTGTTTGCCGATAATTTTAACCACTTTTTTGCGCCATCCCACGTCAATTCCCATCGATAAAAAGTGATTTAAAAAATCGTATTTTTTAGAGATGTTATCAAACATTTGCGCTACCTGTGCTTTTTTGCTTAAATCGGAATCTTTATAAGGCTTAACAATTGTATCCATAGGGCTTTTTAAAGTTTGTGCAAAGATACAAATTCATCTATCATTTTAAAGTTCAAACAGCAGGTCAAAAATAAAAAGCACAAATTTACTTGACAAGCCCTCCCTCAATATCGTACATTTGCGGGCTTTTAACCATTTTTTATTAAAATGGCGGCTGTACTGAAGGAGTTATAAGATTTCTTCCAATGTCTAAATCATAATTATTTTGAAGATGAAATTATCGAGTTTTAACTTTACTTTACCCCCGAGTTTATTAGCCGAATACCCATCACCCGAGCGTGACGAAGCGCGCTTAATGGTTTTAAACCGGAAAACACAAACCATTGAACACAAACTATTCAAAGATTTAATAAATTATTTTGATGATGGCGATGTGATGATTTTAAATAACACCAAGGTTTTTCCGGCGCGATTATTTGGTAATAAAGAAAAAACAGGCGCGCGAATTGAAGTCTTTTTATTGAGAGAATTAAGTGCCGAAAGCCGTTTGTGGGATGTTTTAGTAGATCCTGCACGCAAAATAAGAATCGGCAATAAATTGTTTTTTGGCGATGACGACACACTTGTTGCCGAAGTTATTGACAATACCACCTCAAGAGGTCGCACTTTGCGCTTTTTATTTGACGGTAGTTATGAGGCTTTTAGATTAAAATTAAAAGAATTGGGACAAACGCCACTTCCAAAATATATCAAACGGGAAGCTGAAGAATCGGATGCCGAACGCTACCAAACCATTTATGCAAAACACGAAGGCTCTGTTGCTGCGCCAACTGCGGGTTTACACTTTTCTAAACATCTTTTAAAACGCTTAGAAATTAAAGGTGTTGACATTGCCGAATTAACTTTGCATGTGGGCTTGGGCACTTTTGGACCTGTTGAGGTTGAGGACTTATCTAAACACAAAATGGATTCGGAACGCGTTACTGTACCCCAAAATATTGTGAATGTTGTCAATAACGCTTTAGATAACAAAAAACGTGTTTGCGCCTGTGGCACTACCGTCATGCGCGCCATTGAAAGTGCCGTAACTGCCAACTCAAGACTGAGCGCTTACGACGGTTGGACAAATAAATTTATTTTTCCGCCTTACGATTTTGGTGTTGCTAACTGTATGATTACCAATTTTCACACGCCAAAATCTACCCTCATGATGATGACGGCAGCCTTTGCGGGATTTGATTTGTTAAAGCGGGCCTATTTAGAAGCTGTTAAAGAAAAATACCAATTTTTCTCTTATGGTGATGCCATGTTGATTATTTAAAGATTACATATTTAAGCATAAAAAAAGCGCCTCAAAACCATTTTGAGGCGCTTTTTTTTTAACCACCAGGCAACTATTGTTTGTTGCCTAACATCACTAAATCATTGCAAATTACTTCGGTAATATAGTGTTTTACACCAGCTTTGTCGTCATAAGAATGGGTTTCAAGCTTGCCTTCTAGCGCAATTTCTTTGCCTTTGGTTAAATAGTCTTCTACCACTTTTACCAGGCCGTTTTTAACCACGATGTTGTGCCAGTCGGTGCGTTCTACTTTTTTGCCTTCTTTGTCTTTGTAGCTATCGTCGGTAGCTAGAGAGAATTTTGCAATTTTGTTGCCATTGGCAAAAGTTACGATTTCAGGATCTTGACCAAGTCTTCCAATTAACAGTACTTTGTTTCTTAACGTATTCATAAGATAAGGTTTTAATAAGTTGAATATCATTCGTTCAATTCAACAGGGCAAATTAAAGGCGACTTTTAAAAAAGATTCGGTTGTTAGACGCTTACTTTCGTATGTAATTGAATGTAAACGATTACAGGTGGTTTTTTAAGGTATTTTTGTAGGAAAAGGATAATGAAATAAAAAAGTTAAGCAAATATTTAGGGTTTACAATTAGGCGCACAAAAATCAGATTAATAGGATTTAAATCATAACTTTGCTAGAATAATCTTAGTTAATTTAACAACCTAATGACTGACAAAATAGCGAAACCGTTTTTGAAATGAATTTAAATTTCAACACAAAGTTAGCAAAGGGCTATTCTAGTAAATCACAAATAGCAAGAATACTAACCGAAAATTGGGTTTTAAATAATTCATATTGCCCAAGTTGTGGTGAAATTCCACTTATTGAGTTTGCAAATAATCGTCCAGTTGCAGATTTTTATTGTAAAAAATGCAGTGAGGAATTTGAACTAAAAAGCAAAGCCGGAAAATTATCAAATACTATTGCAGATGGAGCTTATTCAACTATGATTGAAAGGATTAATTCTGACAATAATCCTAATTTTTTTTTATTGACCTATACAAAACAATGGACTATAAATGATTTTCTGATAATTCCTAAACAGTTTTTCACTACCGAAATCATTATCAAACGTCCAGCTTTACTAGAAACAGCAAGGCGTGCAGGTTGGGTTGGTTGTAATATTGATATTTCTAAAATAACTAATGCCGGTAAGGTTTTTTTGGTAAAAAATGCTAAAGTAATTGATTCTGAAATTGTCAACAAATCATTCAATAAAATGCTTTTTCTTCGAGAAAAACCCAAAGATGCTAAGGGTTGGATTTTAGACATTATGAAATGTGTCGATTTAATAAAAAAAGATACTTTTTTGCTTGATGAAGTCTATAAGTTTGAAGAAAAGTTAAAACATAAGTATCCAAGTAATAATTTTATAAAAGATAAAATTAGACAACAATTACAGCTTTTACGTGATAAAGGAATTATTGAATTTGTTGGTCGTGGTAAATATAAAAAAGTAAATTATGAAAACTTTTAAAATTGAAATTCAAGAAATTCTATCCAGAATAGTTAAAATTGAAGCAAATAATATTGATGAAGCAATTTCAAAAGCAAAAGAAAAGTATCAAAAAGAAGAAATAGTTTTGGGTGATGAAGATTATCTAACTACTGAAATTGATGAATATAAATAGGATTGAGCCAAAAATTATTTTTACTAGAAGAACCTAAATCAGACAAAAAATCGGAACTAAACTTGACAAAAACAAAAACATTTTGTTAATTTTCAACCTTTCATCACTTGCCTCGCACCACCTGACCTGATTTTTTTGAGAATATTAAAACTTTTCAAGAGCCGTTTATCCTCTTTTTCGTGGCGTTTCTAGCTTTTTGTTAGAAGCCTTTTTGTTGCCTTATCAATCAACCTAATGCGTTTAAACCCTTTGCTAAGATTTAAAAAATCACCCCTTGTTTTTTGCAAAAATAAAAGGGCTTATTTGTTGTTGAAATTGTTCATGGTATGGTTAAGACCATCAGTGCCAAACGAAATAATGGCTTCACCGGCTTTTTCAATGCGTTCGTTTAGCTGCTTTAATTCGTCTGCTTGCCAATCGCCTAGCACATAATCTACTTGTTTTCCGGTGCTAAAGTTTGCGCCAACACCAAATCTCAATCGCGGATAGTCAACCGTTTGTAAAACTTGCTGGATGTCTTTTAAACCGTTATGACCACCATTACTTCCTTTGTTTTTAATTCTAATAATTCCAAAATCGAGGTTTAAATCGTCACATATTATCAATAAATGGTGGGTATCTATGGTTTCTTTTTGCATCCAATAATTCACAGCCTTGCCACTTAAATTCATATAAGTAGATGGTTTTAGCAGTATAAAAGTTTTTCCTTTAAAGTTAAACCGTGCAAGGTCGCCTAGTTTTAATGTTTCAAAAGTGATTTCATTTTTAAGCGCTAAAGCATCTAAAATTTTAAAACCGATGTTATGTCGCGTATTTTGATAGTCGCTACCGATATTTCCAAGACCAACAATCAGGAATTTTTTCATAAATTTTATACTTATATTTTTATCAATAAACAGTTTAGCTCTTTAAAAACCAAACAGGTAAAGGTATAAAAAAAGCTTTTTGCTGGCAAACCAACAAAAAGCTTTTATAAAATTGTTTATTTAAAGTCTATTCTTCGGCTGGAGTTTCTTCTGTTTCTTTTGCTTCGGCAGCACCTTCAACGTGTTCAGCAGCAACTACAGCACCTCTAGCAATTCTAACTTGCACCACAACGGTATTGTCGGGATGAAGAAGGGTGTAATTTTTATTAGCCAATTGGGTTACATAAAGTTTGCTTCCAATTTTTAGGTTAGAAATATCTGCATTAATAAAATCGGGCAAATGTTTTGGCAAGGCTCTAAGACTTAATTTGCGCAAATTAAAACGCAACGAACCACCGTTTAAAACGCCAGGTGACGTTCCAACAATTCGCACGGGAATTTCCATCGTAATTTCTTTATCTTCGTGTAATTGATAAAAATCAATGTGTAAAATTTTGTCTGTTACCGTGTGAAACTGAATGTCTTGTAAAACGGCATTATATGATTTGCCATCTTCAAGTTCAATTTTAGCCGTATAAACATTAGGAGTGTACACTAAGTTTTTAAATGCTTTTTCATCTGCCGAAAAGTGTATGGTTTGCTCTCTTCCGTATAATACGCAAGGCACCTTTTCAGCATTACGTAGGGCTTTGGAAGCTACCTTGCCCACGCTTTCTCTTTTGGATCCTTTGATTGTAATAGATTTCATTTTTGTTTATATTTATTGTTTACATTAAAAATTGTCCGCTAATTGATGTGTTATTGTGAACTTTATGCATCACATCAGCGAATAAAGGGGCGCAAGATACAACTTTTATTTTACTATTTTCTTCTTTTAGAGGAATCGTATCGCTTACTATTAAAGACCTTAATTTTGAGCCCTTTATGCGTTCGTGCGCCTTGCCCGATAAGATTGGATGGGTTGCAATGGCGTTAACCGAAAGCGCTCCTTTTTCCATCATTAAGTCGGCTGCCTTGCAAAGTGTACCGGCGGTATCAACCATATCGTCAACAATAATCACATTTTTACCTTCAACCTCACCAATAAGTTCCATTCGTTCAATAACATTGGCTTGTTTGCGTTGCTTATAACAAATCACCACATCGCAATTTAAAAATTTTGAATAGGCATAAGCGCGTTTTGAGCCGCCCATATCGGGTGATGCAATGGTTAAATTATCTAAATTTAAAGCTTTGGCGTATGGCAAAAACATTGTTGAAGCAAACAAATGATCGACTGGTTTTTCAAAAAAGCCCTGAATTTGATCGGCATGCAAATCCATAGTGATAATTCGAGTTGCACCAGCTGCTTGTAATAAATTCGCTACCATTTTAGCGGCAATAGGCACACGTGGTTTGTCTTTACGGTCTTGTCGCGCCCAGCCAAAATAAGGAATAACGGCTGTTATGTGTCGTGCCGATGCGCGTTTGGCGGCATCCATCATCATCAACAACTCCATAAGGTTATCGCTATTTGGAAAAGTAGAACCAATAACAAAAATACGACGCCCTCGAATAGATTCTTCAAAAGAGACTTGAAATTCGCCGTCGCTAAAAATAATTTTTTTTGACAAACCTATTTCAGTGCCATAGGCTTCAGCAATTTTTTTAGCCAATACTTCACTTTGACTACAAGCAAAAATTTTAGGCTTTGGGGTATATTCTTCCATTTATATAGTTGTGTTTTAAATGATTGTTTAGTTAGGGTTAATTATGATGCAAAAGTAAAAAATATTAGCGCTTTTAAAGGGTGATTTAAATATAATATCAAAATTTCTTTTGCTTTAAGCGGAAAGAAAAGCACTAAAAGCTTGCTGATAATTTTATAATTAAATTATATTTGCAGCCTCAAAATAAGCCTCGATGGCGGAATTGGTAGACCTGCCTACCGGCAGGCAGGCGCGCTGAGATGGAAAAGGTTTATTTTGTGTATGCAATTTCAAGTTCTGAACATAATTATATTTATGTTGGTT
>Ga0100397_1000036_pt1 | contig 66268 bp, 60 predicted proteins | sample CryGeymeta201521_FD_81550 | JGI IMG/M metagenome (GOLD analysis project Ga0100397, IMG submission 81550) | Groundwater microbial communities from Crystal Geyser aquifers in Utah, USA - Crystal Geyser metaG 2015-21 | ecosystem: Environmental > Aquatic > Deep subsurface > Groundwater | place: USA... | reverse complement strand
TGCGGCAAAGTTAAATTCACAAGTAAGCGATTGCCAGTTAAATTGATACACTACGAAGCGTATTTAATAAAAGGTGATGCAACAAGAAGGGAAAAATATTTAAAAACTACAGAGGGGAAAAGATTTTTAAAACAACAAATAAAAGAATTGCTACTAAATATAGAAAATGATTTACATTCCGGGATCGTCTAATGGTAGGACAGCAGCCTTTGAAGCTGTTTATCTACGTTCGAATCGTAGTCCCGGAGCATCTCGTGAAATACGTATTTAGATACGTATTTTTGTTTTGATATAATTTTAGCCCGTAAGAAGAAAATGGGATTTTCTTCGCAGGCGACAGGCAGGAAGCTCTTGGACAAAAATCAAATAATATCTTATTATTATATCGATGAATCGACCGGCGCGTTGTATTTTTTCTTTTTCCCGTTGAGAACAGCGCTTACTTTCTGCGTGCCGTCAAAAGCGGCACCGGCTGGAAAAGCGAGCGAGAAAATAACAGCGAAAATGATAATTTTTGTTTTTGTCATTTTTTTGTTTTAAGAGCGAATTTGCATTATTATACCACAAAATGGTAAAATTAGTAAACAATTCCTAAAACAAAAACGTGGAACAAAAACAAATTCAACCAAAGCAGGATCCCGGCAAGAAAGTGCTCGTTATTATACTTTCAGTGATCGGAGTGCTTGTCTTTTTGAGTTTCATCGCGGGAACGGTTTATGGATGGAAAAAATATTCCCAAAAGAAAAAAGAAATGCAATCCCTCGAGCGGCAGATAAAGACACTCAAGCAGGGACTTTCCCAAAAAGAAACCGGCGCAAGCGGCGCTTCGACTATCAGCGAATCACCCGTTTCAACCGACGATTACGCCGGCTGGAAAACATATACCAACAGTGAGATCGGTTATACTTTGAAATATCCGGCTGATTGGACTATAAAAGAAACCAGCGAGTTTAGTCCGGTTCGCGACGCAACCGTCAAATACATCACCGTTAATACTCCCGGAAAAAAATATTTTCTCCACTGGGGACTGAAAGAAAAAGGCGACAGCTTTTATATTTCTGATCGAACCGGAATGGGAGCGGGAGAAGAAAAGAAAACAGGAAAAATTACAATTCTGGGAACAGAAGTGGATATTAATAATTTTGTATTCAAGGGAAAAGCCAAGGAAATATTCTATCCGACAGCTGGAAGTTTTCCGACCAGCAACGGAAAATATGAATTTACCGCTACCTTGAGTTATGGCTCCGGTTCCAATTGGGACACTGTCGATCTCTCAAGTGTTCCGGAAAAAGCTCTCGCTGAAAAAATCCTAAAATCCGTCACGCTCACCGAAAAAACAACTTCTTCGTCCGGCTGCTCGAAAAATTTCACCAACGAAGAAAATCTGAACAAGGCCGACTGGAAAACCGTTTCCAACTCCAAAAACGGATATTCCTTGAAATATCCGAAAAGTTGGAGCATCAACGAAAAAAAAGACGACTATCTCCAAATGGGAAATGACGAGAACGCAGAATATTTCGAATGGCGATCGGGCCCAATGACCGGCACTGATTATATGGGCTATAAGGAAGACAGCCACAAAAATATTTCTGTCGGCTGCCAGAGCGCGAAAATCACTTATTTTTCCGGTGATCCGACTGCTGACCCGCCCGGCGACGCGAAAGACCGGCTGATTTTGGTCCAATTCGAAAAAAGCAGAATCCCGCACGTCATCATTTTCACCTACAAATATTTCGGCGCGTCGATCTCAAGCGACATCGTGGAAATGTTCAATTTGATTTTAAAGACGGCGGAGTTTAATAAATAAAAATATGGACCCCGAAACAAAAGAAAATCAGCCCAAGGCTGATCCCCGCCTGACGGACGGGCAGGCGCCTCGGGCGGAACTTGAAGTTCTGCAAAAAAGAGTGGAAGAAATTTATATTTCGGTTGAAAAAACAAGAAAATATTTTCTATGGACGCTTATTATCACCGTTGTGATGATTGTCCTCCCGCTCATTGGTCTTGCCATCGTCATTCCGATTTTCATGCAAACGCTTTCTTCGAGCTTAGGGATATAATCATCCCACCTGATAATTCGGCGATTCCTTCGTGATAGTCACATCGTGAACGTGGCTTTCTTTGAGCCCCGCGTTGGAAATTCGGACGAACTTCGCTTTTTCGCGCAACTCTTTAAAATTCACCGCGCCGCAGTATCCCATGCCTGACCGCAAGCCGCCGACCAGCTGATGGACACTGTTCGCGAGCGGGCCTTTGGCGGGAACGCGCCCCTCAATTCCTTCCGGAATAAGTTTTGAAGCTTCGACTTTCCCTTGCCCGTACCGGTCGGCAGAGCCGTCGAGCATCGCACCAAGCGACCCCATTCCGCGATAGAGTTTATAATTTCTTCCCTGGTATAAAATTGTTTCTCCCGGCGCTTCGTCCGTTCCGGCAAAAAGGCTCCCAATCATCACGGCGTTAGCCCCCGCCGCGAGAGCTTTAACGATATCGCCCGAAAATTTGATCCCGCCGTCGGCAATTACCGGAATTTTATATTTCGCCGCAGTTTTCACGACATCAAAAACAGCTGTGAGCTGCGGCATTCCGGCGCCGGAAACAATCCGCGTCGTGCAGATTGAGCCGGGACCGACTCCCACTTTCAGGGCATCAGCGCCCGCTTTGATCAAATCCTCTGCTCCTTCCGCGGTGACAATATTTCCGGCTGTCACCGGAATATCAAAATTTTTCCTGATGTCGCGCAAGGTTTTCAGCACCGTTTCCGTATGCCCATGAGCCCGGTCAATGGAAACCAAATCCACTCCGGCTTTCACGAGAAGCTCCACGCGCTCCAAAACATCCGCGCCCGTCCCCACCGCCGCGCCCACTCGCAACCTTCCCGCACTGTCCTTTGCGGCATTGGGATATTTCCTTCTTTTTTCAATATCTTTTATCGTAATCAGTCCCTTGAGAATATATTGCTTGTTCACGATAGGAAGTTTTTCAATTTTGTGTCTATGAAGAATTTTTTTCGCTTGTTCCAAGTTCGTTTTTTCCGGAGCCGTCACTAGGCCCTTTTTTGTCATCACGTTTTTCACCAGTCTTTTCATATTAGTTTCAAACCGCATATCGCGATTAGTGATAATTCCAATCAGTTTGCTGTTTTTGTCCGTCACCGGAATTCCCGAGATGCGATAGTGTTCCATAAGTCTTTTCACTTCTCCGATGGCCGCGCTTGGCCGCACTGTCACCGGATCCACGATCATCCCGCTTTCCGACTTTTTTACTTTTTCCACTTCATCCGCCTGCTGTTTGGAAGATAAATTGCGATGGATGATTCCCATTCCGCCTTCTTGCGCCAGCGCGATCGCCAATCGTGATTCGGTTACCGTATCCATCGCCGCCGAAAGAATGGGAATATTCAGTTTGATATTTTTAGTGATACACGCGCTCACGTCCGTGTTCCTCGCCGAAACTCCAGATCTTCGAGGAACGAGAAGAACGTCGTCGAAAGTAAGTCCGGTTTTAATATCGGCCCGAGGCCTGAGCCCTAGGCTCATCGTCCTTGGGTTGAGATCAGCCTTAGGCTGATTTTTTTCATTACCCATATCTTTTGATTAAATTTTAATAAAAAACTAAGCTCCGAGAGAGCTTGTATTCTTTTTATTAATTTAGTACTTTTTATAAGTAATGTCAAAGGCTTATGAATTGCGTCGGGGCTAAGAAAATACTAGAGATTTTGAAACACAGCGGGACTGGCGTCATTTTTACCGACACCATTTACGGCATCGCCGCTTCAGTGTGGTCAAAAAAAGCAATCGAGCGGGCTTACAGAATCATGCGAAGAAATAAAAAAAAGCCTTTTATCATTCTAATCAGCTCGATTAAGGATTTAAAGAATTTCAATATCAAACTGGATAAAAACACAGAAAATATCCTCAAGCAAATTTGGCCCGGAAAAGTGAGTGTGATTTTACCAGTTCCCTCCAAAAAATTTCAATACCTCCACCGCGGGACGAAAACTCTGGCTTTTAGAGTGCCGAAAAAACCGAGTTTAATAAAATTGCTCAAAAAAACCGGCCCCCTGGTTTCCACCAGCGCCAATCCGCAAGGAAAAAAACCAGCCGAAACAATCGCCGAAGCGAAAAAATATTTCGGAGATAGGGTTGATTTTTATGCCAGCGGTGGTAAAATGAACTCGCTCCCTTCAACTCTGATTGAAATAAAAAACGGCAAAATCGATGTATTAAGAGAAGGAGCTGGAAAAGTTCCAAAGCACTTAATTAACAGCTCTTAAAATAAAGATGAAAGGAGGTGAAATAAAATGAAGAAAAAGGGGCCTGTTGGCTGGATTGCTTTTATTCTGCTCCTTATTGGAGGTTTGAACTGGGGATTGGTCGGTTTTTTCAAGTTTGATCTCGTAGCCGCGATTTTCGGCGATATGACGACACTTTCCCGGATAGTTTATGACCTTGTCGGACTGGCCGCCCTCTATATGATCGTCAAGAAAGCAATGGTGATGGGAGAGGAAAAAACTGAATAAGAAAAGAAAACATTAGCGCAATTGTAGGCTTCTCAAGAAGCATTTGTTGTTTTGTTTGAAAAAGACTTGATTTTATGAAGAAACCCGGAAAGAAAATTATGACTCTTTGCATGGTTCACAAACATCCGCAAGTTCTGCTCGGCATGAAAAAGCGCGGTTTTGGCAAGGGGCGCTGGAACGGATTCGGCGGTAAATTAAAGGAAAATGAAACACCGGAAGAAAATGTCATTCAGGAACTCAAGGAAGAATGTAGAATTATTGCCAAAGACATTCAGAAAAAGGCCGTGCTCAATTTTTTCTTTGAGCACGAACCCGAGGAATATATTGAAGTGAATGTCTTTGGAGTTTATGATTTTGAAGGCGAACCAAGGGAAAGCGAGGAAATGATTCCAAAGTGGTTCCATATTGACGAAATCCCCTACGACCTGATGTGGCCGGATGATATCTATTGGCATAATTTGTTTTTTTCAGGGAAAAAATTCAAAGGGAATTTCTATTTCAAGGATTTCAACACAATAATCCGCCACGAACTTAAAGAGGTAAATGATTTATAATTTTGATTTATTTAAGAAATACGGCAATCTTTTCACCGCTTTTTCCCAAAAGAACAACGGATCAATGAAATTGTCTGATAATTCTGAATTGGCAGAAAAGATAACCCCGAACCGAAATAACTATTTTCTGAAGAATAATACTGATTCCGCAAAAGTCGTTTCCGCTGGAATAGTTCACGGGAGCAAAGTTGCGATTGTTGATGAAAAAGACTGCGGAAAAATAGTTTTGGGAACGGACGGACTACTCTCACAAGAAAAGAATTTATTTCTATCTATAACTTCGGCCGACTGTCTGCCGATTTTTTTGTTTGATCCCAAAAATAAAGTTATTGGAATAATCCATGCCGGCTGGAGAAGTTTGGCAGAAAATATTTTAACCAACGCTGTCGAAAAAATAAAAAAACTTGGCGGAGCGCCAGAAGATATTCTGGTCGGCATCGGACCGGCTATTTGCCAAAAGCACTACGAAGTCGGCCCGGAAGTGGCGGAAAAATTCAGCGAATATCCATCCGCTATTCTCAAAGAAAATAATAAAATATTTTTGGACCTCAAAAAAATCGCCCAACTACAGCTTCTGGACTTGCGACTTAAAAATGAAAATATTGAAATCAGTCCCGAATGCAATTTTGAGCTTCCCAAAAAATACTTCTCGGCAAGAAGGGACAAAAAGAAAGAAATCGAGACGATGATAGCAGTGATCGGGATGAAAAATATAGTTTGCGTCCCTAAAAGAAATCGAACCTTTATCTCGAGCTCCCTGCCCGCTTTTGTTTGCGCCCTTGATAGGAATCGAACCTATATTTCAAGTTCCGGAAACTTGCGTCCTATCCATTGAACGACAAGGGCAAAAGCGCAAGTAGGCGGGCGGAGGCCCGCGCTCTATCCGTTGAGCTATAGGGACATTTAAGATTTAATTTTGAGGATATTCCAAATTTCATGTCCAGTAATTATATACGCGAAAAGAAAAAAAGAAAAGCCTGCCGCGCCCCTCGCGAGGAGCGCGGGTCTACCATTAAAAAGAGGCGCAGTGTTTGACACCACGCCTCCGTAACATTTGACTTCTTTCTATCGAAGGGAGATTCTTACGCCTGCAGTAGAAGAGATATTCGTAACATAGCTGCTCGTTCAGCCTCCATACCTGCCCATTCTCGAATCTCTTTTATCTTGTGCGCAACCCGTTCATACTCACTGGCCAGCTTATGCAACCTCTGGACAGTTTCCCCTGGATCAGCCCGATCAAGGTCTTCTGGTCCCAAGACACGATAGGGGCATTTTTCCAAAAAAAATTTCAGGTATTTGTCACGCCGATTCAGCGCCGGGATAGTTATTTCAACATGACCGGCTCGGTGAGCACAAATTTTATCAATGCTTTTCAAAATTTTAAAATAGTGATATGGTGATAGTATACATCACACCCGCCTGCAACGCTATGCGTAGCATTACGGGCAGGTAGCACGTAACATGGAATATATAACACTTCTTTTTTATGTTTAAACGTGGAATCGCAACATTTACCCTCGATTACGGCAAGTGCCCGAAATGGCTTTTTGAGCGGATGGTGAAATTGGGACGGGAGATGGCGCGGGTGATTGTCGCCGAATACGGGCCGGATGAGTTTGTGAAGCGGATCGCCGATCCGGTCTGGTTTCAGGCGCTCGGAACGGTGCTCGCTTTTGACTGGAACGCGTCGGGACTGACTACTATATTAACGGCCGCGCTCAAGGAAGCCATTCGCGGAGAAGAAAGGGATCTGGGAATATACATTTGCGGCGGGAAAGGAAAAACATCTCTCAAAACTCCGGAGCAGATTTCTTTGTTCGGCGCGCGGGCCGAACTCTCGCAAGCGAAAATAAATTCGCTGGAATATAATTCGAGGATGGCCGCGAAAGTGGATTCATCGCTCATCCAAGATGGATTCCAAATTTATCACCACTGTTTCTTTTTTTCACAAAATGGAGTTTGGGCGGTTGTTCAGCAAGGGATGAATGAAAAAAATGTGACGGCAAGAAGATATCACTGGTTTTCGGACGAGATTAAAAACTTAGTCATTGAACCGCATAGCGGAATAATTTCGGACGCGAAAAATAATTCGCTTAACATGACGGCGCGGGAAAGCCTTGAAAATCAAAAAATCAGCACGGAACTTGTGCAAGGAAGTTATAATACGTTGATGAAAGACCTAAAACTTTTAAGAAAATACTCAACACCGCAAAGCGATGTAATTTCTGCCGGCAATAAAAATCATGAACTTACGAAAATGAATTTAACTAATTTGGATTTCAAAACTCATCCCGTTCTTCTTGAAGATTTTTCAAAAAGCAGGTATCTTCAAAAAATTTTGTACGAAGTGAGCGAGATTAAACCGAAAAGTTACGAGAAATTACTTTCATTAAAAGGCGTCGGACCAAAAACTATCCGCGCCTTGGCCCTCACGGCGGAAGTAATTTACGGCGCCAAACCCTCCTACGAAGACCCCGCCCGTTACTCCTTCGCCCACGGCGGAAAAGATTTCATCCCCTACCCCGTCGACCGCCCGACCTACGACCAAACGATTCGGATTTTGCGAGAGCTTGCTTCCAAGATGAAAGTGAGTTATTCTGAAAAAAATAAAATAATAAGGAGATTAAGCTGATATGGTTAAAGCGGAAAAAAAGAGGCCCAACCTCTCTTGGCTAAAAAAGCCGTTAGAGGTCGGGCCTCTATTATTTTGCCTCTTTTATTGCTGAGGCTGATCTCCGGCTGGAGTTTCTGGAGTTGTCGGTTCTGCTGGCGGCGGAGTCGTTGGTTCCACTGGCGGAGTAGTCATCGGTTCAGTCGGCTCCTGCGGAGGGGTTGTTGTTTCTTCCTGCATAGCGTTGAAATTAAAAATTAAAAGTGAAAAGTGAAAAGTTTTGGAATCGCTTCGCGATGATTATTATTTTATAAAAAACAAAAGATCGTGAGCGCAGCGAACACCTTAATTTTTCATTTTTAGTTTTTAATTTATAATGGTTTCTCTCCCATATCAAACGCGTCGGCTGTCGCCGGCGGGGCGACGTAACTGGCCTTCTTCATTATCTCCTCATTCACTATATCACGGTTCCTTCCATATTTCAACTTGGAAAGCTCCTTGACGGCTTCGGCAATCTTCGCATCCCCTTTTGTCGGCGGATAGGTTTTTAGATTGAACGGCGTCGCCACCTGGCTTGCGATAAGAAGTTTCACGAAAGCATTGTGATTGTCAACGTTCATAAGATCATTGGCGTCAAAAACGGGCTCAAACTGCTTCTGAACAAATTCAGCATCTTCCGCGCCGATCCGGAACGAGCAAATCGAGCCGACGTTCCCGAAGACGGCTTTTGATATTTCTTCCTTGAGCTGGGCAATGAACTGGTGAGCGATGACAAGCGACAAGCGGTATTTCCGGGCTTCGGAAAGAATCTGGGCGATTGAATCGGTCGTGAAATTCTGGAATTCATCAATGTACAAATAAAAATCCTTCCGCCCGCCCTCCGGCATATCCACGCGGGAAAGCGCCGCGATCAAAATCTTACCAACGATTATCATCCCCAAAAGACTGGCGTTTATTTCCCCTATTCTCCCCTTGGAAAGATTCACCAAAATTATCTGCTGATTATCCATTGCCTGGCGGAAGCTGATGGTGCTTTTTTCCTGGGCGATGATCGGGCGCATCATATCATTCGAGATAAACTGGGTGAGTTTCGAAGTGATATAAGGAACCATGTTGGCCAGCGCCGCCTCTCCCCCTGCTTTTTCCGCTTCTTTTTCCCAGAAATTTTTGACGACCGGATTGGTGCAGTGCGAAAGTTTCATGTGCCGGAACTCCTCATCAGCCAGAACGCGGGGAATTTCCATAAGCGTCGACCCCGATTCGGGATGCTCCATCACGAGAAGCGCCGCGTTTCGCATATACTGCTCGAACATCGGGCCGCCGGTTTGGCGCAGGTCATAGAGCTTGTCGAAAATATTAATCATCTCGTTGATGACGAAAGTTTTTTGCTCGGGCTTGTTATGATCATATTCGAGCATATTGAGTCCGAACGGCCTCTCCATGTCGGCCGGATCGAAAAATATCACGTCCTCGGCCCGCTCTTTGGGAATGGATTCGGCGATATGGTCAACCAGATCCCCGTGCGGATCAATGACGCAGACTCCTTTCCCGTCTTTGATGTCCTGCTTTACCATCTCTTGAATCATCGTTGATTTTCCGGTTCCGGTTTGCCCGATGATATAGAAATGGCGGCGGCGGTCGTCCTCGCTGTGGCGGATGACAGTTTCCACTCCGCGGTAGTCGTTGAAACCAAGAATGATTCCTTCTTGGAAAATATTGTTTGGCGGCGCGGCGGTGCGGGACTTAAGCCAGGAAATTTTCGGGGTTTCCATGGATAAAATCGGAAAGTGAAAGATGCTGACAACCTCCTCGGAAGAGAGTATGAAGCTTTGGTCATCCCTGAAATTTCTGAATATAAAGTCAAAAGCGATGTTTTTTGACCTGGATTTACTTTCCCGGCTAACCCGGAAGCTGTTGAGTCCCGGATTTTCGTATTGAATGAAAGCGTTTTCCAGCTCGGCTAATATCGTCTCGGATCTTTCCTGTGCTAAGGCTGAAGCCACCAGACGAATGTTAACTTTGAAGCCGGGTTTATTGGCCTTGCCTTCGATTTTCTTCACAACTTCCTGTTCTTCAGGGGTCAACTGCACTGCCTCCTTGCTTGGCTTGAAAATATCTTTTGGCTGATTCTCTTCTTTTTTGAAGGCGACATTGAAAAATCCCCGAAAAAACTGGCGAACGGGGGTATCCCGCTTTACGTCTCCAAGCCTTCTTCCCTGCTGCATCTTGTGAGCCGTTTCTCTTCCTTTCGTTCGCCAGTTGCCGCGAGCCGGTTTCATGATCAGCTGAATTGCCGCTCCTTCCTTTTTCTCCTCAAATTTTCCAAGGACGTTGGTGATGTTGTTAAGCGGGTCCGATTCAAGCGTCTGATAGGTCCGAACGGGAAAATAATATTTGTCCCTCAAAGAGAGATAAGAGGCCGAGGTAAAACTGCCGGGATAAAAAATATTGTAGTCTTTTACCCGCTCAATCGCCGCTTTCGGATAGAAGCTGTGAATCTGGCGCTCGACGATGTTGATGAGCTTTTTGGGAGCGCCGACATAAAAAGAAATTTCGTCGGTATTGGCCGGATTGGCGACTTCAAGGGTGACAACCGCGTCTCCGTAAATGATCCGGTGAAAAAATCCGGCTTTTTCTTTGATGTTTCCAAGACTTGCAAACAAATGCTCCATTACCGAGATGAGTTCTTTGTCGCTTTTGGGCGGCTGTTGCTGTTGCACCGGCTGGTTCTGGACTTTGAGAGGACGACTGACTTTCACCACGTCAATATCCATATTGAGCGAACGGGTAATCTGCCCGCGGAAAATAAAGAAACTGCGAAAAATCATCCACAATCCGGAAAAAAAACTCGCGAGCGCCAGAAGTCCGGCGAGAGGATATAATATAAGATTAAGATTATAGACGTCCATTTTATATTATTTGTCTTTATTTCTGCTAGTCTAGAGCCTTAGAAATTTCACAATTCCTTCAATAGTCCTTTCTGAATCAGCTGTTTTCTTAATCCATCTTCCAGCATCCGATCATGCATCTCGTCCAATGTATAATTGTCTGCTTCAAAAACACTTTTTCCTTTGTCGAGGTGCCGGGCGACCTTGATGGCATGCTCGGGACCTTTCTGGAGAGCCAGTTCAACCAGCTTTTCCACTTTTTTCTCGTACTCGGTAATTTGGGAAACGGCTTGAGCGTCTCCTGCCACGCCGGCCGCGGCTGCGGTCTTTTGAGTTTGGATAGTTTTTCGCGCCGTCTCGATTTTTTCGGAGACTTCTTCGGTTTTTACTTCTCCTCCCGCTTCAGTTTCAACGCCCGGTATCTTTTCAGCTGTCGGCGCCTCCGGTTTTTCTGATACTTCAGCTTCGACGCTTTCAGGAGTTTTTTCTGTATTTGTAGCAGAAACGTTTTCTTTTCCGCCAGAGGCGCCCGCCTGCCGGACGGGCAGGGATCCGCCTTGGGCGGACAGTTTTTTCGCCAAATCCAAATCCTCCTTTTCGATAGGCTCTTGATACAATGGTTGTGCCATAAAATAAGCTTAGTGCTAATTTATAGTAAATTTTTTCTATCAACTTTAGTTTCAAAATCCAAATTTTAAATTCTAAATTTCAAATCAAATTATAATGTCAAAATAAAAAATTTTAAATTAAAATTTTGAAATTGATTTAAAATTTGGTAGGCTTTTGCCTTTGGCAAAAGGGGTGGTGCGGCCAATTTGTCATTTGAAATTCAGCCTTGCGCTGTCAGTCCCATATCTTCCTTCAGCTCTTCGCCGCTTTGTCTGCATTTCCGAAACTGGCAATATCTTCTTTTAGCTCATCTTTTAAATCGCTCACGACTTTCTTCACAAATTCATCGTAACCGCTTATTTTTTCACGAAGAAATACTTCAACCTTATCGGATCCCGCTTTTTCCTCGAGCATTTTCATCAGCTCCTGTTGGTCTTCCTGAGTCAGCTTATCCATTGTTTCCATATAGAGCCGTTTCAGAACCAGCTCCAAAAGATCCACCAGAATTTTGGCTTTTTTCTCTTCCGGCAAATCGGAGAGTCCCAACTCATCGACAATTGTCTGCTGAAGGATTGTGTTTTGGGCAGTCATAAATTTGTTTTTCAAAAATTAAAGTTTATGGATAATACTCAAGGCTTTGAACAAATTGAAATTGGTCCGGGACATCCGTTCCAGATATTGCTGCATTGTTTCCCGCACATTGAGAGGGGGAAATTTTTCAAACGTTTCTTGGGTGAACGAGATTGCTTTTCCCGTTTGAGCCAGCTCGTCAGGCGTTGGAATCATCGGCATGTCGCCAATCACGCCGGGAGTATGCCGGCCGATGGCCTCCTGAATCTGGTGGGCCGGAGTATCCAGTTGAAATCCTCCCAATCCTTCAAGCCATCTGTTCCACAGCCTCGCATTGGCGTCGGTGATTCCCGCAATGGCCTGCTCGTTGAGGGCTTGGGCTTCCGCTCCAAGCCGCGCCACTTCGTCCTGACGCCAAGTTTCCGCCGCCGCTCCTCTTGCCCGGGCCGCTTCGATCTGCTGGTCAAACTGGCTGGTATCAACAGCACCGCGTCCTCCATAACTCTCCGCCGCCTTCCCCGCGCCATGTCCCTGTGGAATGTCATGATGCAGATAACCCATTTTCATTCCGGAAGTGTCACCTAAAAATATTCTACCCTTATCGTCCAAAGTAACTTGATCACCTGCATGGACCAAATCGGTTATTTTCCCTCCATGATGCAATTTATACCATTCAATGATTCTTGGCATTTTGCCTTCCGCCCAAATTTTATGCTTCTGGTCAGCCGTTAAATCATTAAAATTTTCAACTCCTCTTATTCCTAATCGTCTCAATATTCCTTGATTCTTAAAAGAGTCGAATAATTTTTGAGCCTGATCATCACTATATCCATATTTATCGTGATGTTCTATAAGCATATCCCGCGTCACTTTCCAGACATTTTCGCCAGATTTGATCGTGTGCGTATCACCTAAAAACGGCTTTCCAATTTGTTCCGGAACAACTGCACCTCCAGTTTTTGGCTGTATTTCCGCACCGGTAATTAGACTATGCGCGGCGTCATAAAAACCGGCGGCCTTCGTTCCTCCAAACAAATAAGTCACTTTTTCCCAAGCCTGGCCGAATAACCCTCTCGCGTGGGGCATAATGAAGTGACTTGCAAGCGCGCTCGCGACAATTGTTCCGCCACCGATCAAATAAGCCATCCTCTTATGTCTTGCGTCAACATCGGCAAAATCCTGCTCTTTGCCTTCGATAGTTGTCTCTAGTTGCATTCCCTCAACCATTTTTTTCCAGTCTTCGTCTGTTTCATTTTTAAGATTTTCAATTTTTCGCTTGACGCGTTCTTCGATTTCTTTCTTTTTTGATTCAAGAAAGCCGGCTTCCATTCTCTTTTTCGCCGCATAACCGGCCCCAACTCCACCAATAGTTCGCATAATCCAAGCCGATGTTGTTCCTGCGCCAATAGCGGCGATACCCAAAGCAGGAAGAGCCGCGCCTAAAGCTACTGCAAGAGTTATGGATACTGACGCCGCAATTGCTGTTCCTTTGAAAATTCCCTTCGCGCTTAATTTTCCCTTTTCGTTCAGAAATTGTTTAGAGATAAATTCCCGATAATTTTTACTAACATTGGCAAAACCAATAAGAGCCTTTTCTGACCACTTGGCGTTTTTTGCTCTAATGTCTGTTTCTAAGGTACGGCTGTTTATGGCAACTGTTTCTTGGTCATACCTAACCATGAATTCTTCATATTCCTGTTCGTTTCCGCGCAGAGTTTTTCTTCCCGAATCCATCAATTTTTGATACAGCTCCTTTCTTCTTCCCACATACTCTTTAACTGTATCATCCTCAAGCATCTGCTTGCTGAAACCCAAAGTCTCTTTGATTACCTTCCATCTTGATTTGGCTTTATATCTTGATTCGGCAATCTTTCCCTCATTCTCATCAAATTCCTTTTTTATCCTTTCAAACTCTTCGCGGTTTTTTCCTTCCCGCTCGGTATCCGGCACAACCGACAGACTTTCCGTGCTTTTGGACTGGAACGGCGCCGGCGGCTTTTCTGACCGACTTCCACGGCCACCCACGCCAACCAAATCTTTCCCTCCACTCGTCGTACCGCGACGAGGCCGCTCCATTTCAGGTTTTTCCGCCTCTTCTTCCGCATGAAAATCCCGCGCTCGCCGCGCGAGTTCCTGCTCTCCGGACATACTTTCGCTTTCCCACCTAGGCTCCCTCTGACCTAAATACATCTCTTCCGCCGTTTGATCAATAATTGGTTCACGCGACGTCCCTCTTAGCTCAGTTCGTCTTCCGCGACCTTCCTTTGCAAGAGGGAAGAAATCTTCGTAAGGATTTTTAGTGCTCATTTATTTTCAGTTAAAGTTATGTATCTATTTACTCCCAGTTTCAAAAAGTCTTTGTTCTAACAATGTGTATGTCCTAAAATAGCTTTTCACCCATTCGACTCCTTTGTTGCTAAATTCACCACTACGCTTGGCGATATCACCCATATAATCGGCGAACTCATATCTAAATTTAAGTAAATCGGTTTCCCCTTTGGAAACTTTTTCTCCTCTTTCGCTTCGATATTTTTCCATGACTTTAGGATTATCGAGGAAGTATTTTTGAAAATAATTCAGATCCTTTCGGGGAAATTTTTTCCCTTCACTTTTTATCATTCTAGTAAAAATACTCTCTATATTTTGCAATAATGATTCTTTCTTCTCTTCGGCATCTTTTCTGTCTTTCGGTTGCAACCTCCTATACTTTTCTTCCAATGCTTTGCTAATTTCCCCTATGCCCGATCTCTGCATTAGATGATCAAAAATTTTTTTCTGGCCTTCGCTAAGTTCTGCCCTTTCCTTACCAGCCTCAACTTCTTCCGGCTTTGACCTCGGCGCCGCCTCCGCCGGTCGCGGTTTTGGAGCCGGCTCGATCATGGCTGGTTTCTCACCTTCTGTCTCTCGCCCGGCGTATCTCTTGCCCTCCAGATACTCCAGCCATCTTTTCGCTTGGATTCTATCCCATCTCCTCATAAAATCCTCTGCATCCTTTGTGCCCGGAGTAATCCGTTTAGGTTTATTATGAGTAAGAATCCAATCAATGTAAGGACCACTAAGATCAAGCCCGATTTCCGGAATTGCTTTTGCAATTTCCGGATTTCGGCTCATCCTAATATCAAATATATTTTGCGCCAATTCCTCAATCATTTCTTCCCTTTTCATCTGCCAAAAATCGACGTCTGGAGTAAAAACTTTTGATGCCTTTCCAGGAAAATTTTCGGCGGCTTCTTCTTTCGGCCCGATTCGCATCGCCTCTGGCGCTTCAGCCGGTTTCGGTCTTTTTTGCAGTTCTGAAGCCGCTCCGACAGCCGCTTTCTTCTTTTTAATCCCCAAAGCTCCACTAGCTTCATCCAAAAACATCTTTGTAATTTCTTCTTTTGATGGTTTTTCCATAGTTAGCACAAAATATTTTTTATATTCTATCGTTTTGGAATTTTCGAAACAGCGTATTCATAAAACGCTCTTTTGAATTTCTCTCCGCTCGGAAAACCTTTTTTCTGAATTAATAATTTATCATAAATATTTATAATATTTGCCTTAGTGTCGATGGTCACTGATTGGATTCTTTCTGCGTCCGGCAAGTCTTTGTAGTCTTCCCATCTTTTTGAATCTTCAAGTAATTTTTGGTGTACCGATAAAATAGCTCCGATTACTTTATTAATAGTTTCCATTCGCCCTTCTCGATCAAAAATTCTCTCAATTTCTCTTGGTTCTGAAATTTTAGGAACAATAACTTCCCCTTCGGCAATTCTCACTTCTCCGTCTTTACTTACCGCCTTTCCTTTAGGGTAAGCACGCTCAAGCTCTTCTGAACCACGGCCTATCCTCTTGGACTTTTCCCTGCTGACGCCCTTTGTAAATTTAAAAGCTCGCTTATACGCCTCTGCCATCGCTTCATTTCCCCAAACCGTGAATGCACTTTGCGCGTAAGATTCTGCCCATTCTTTAATAACCCACGGAGTACTCCAATAAGGCTTTAAATCTTTTTTGAATTTTTCAAAACACAGCTCATAAATCTCCTGAATTTCCTCTTTTTGAAGATCTTGAATGCCCTGCTGAAGTTCTTGGAGATCAATATTCCATGCCATCAAACTTTCATCGGAGATAATGTTAATTCGATCAATTACTAATTTCATTTCTTCGTCAACTGCCGTTTTGATTTTGTGATAAAGTTCTTTCTCTTCCGGATTTTTGATGGCTTCTTCGAAAGAATTCTTTTCTGCATCCTTATCCTGCGTTTCCTCGCCCAGCAAGTTCTTCACTTTTTCAAGTTCCGCGTTTATGATGGTACGATTCTTTTCCGCTTTTGTTCTTTCTAAAACGGCTTCAAGCGTCTGTTCATAATAGACTAAAATAGCTTTTGCAGTTTCCCTCTTGATTTCGGGAATTTGATCCAGTTCGTCATTGAGAACAGCGCTTTCTAATTCTTCCGTTCGATCTTTATACTTTTCTTGAAGAATCTCCAGCGTATATTTCAAACACTCCTTCACCACCTCGTAAGTCTTCAACAATTTTCGCGTTTCTTTTACCCACGGCGCAAGAGTTTTTAATCCGTTTTCTTTTAGTACTTTGGTTAAATTATCCTCCTCAAAAAAGAGCTTTTTATAATAATCTTCTATTAATTCGATATAACCGTCTTCCAGCCACGCTTGATCTTTCCCTTTTTTTTCCTCAATTGGTAAATCAGGAGGGGGCAGAGGCGAACCTTCGCCATTTTGCCTCGCTACAGCTTCTCGAAGTAAATTATCTGGCATCGCTCCTTCAGGCAGTTTTTCTATCCTTATTCGATGTTTGCTTCCTTCTCCCATTTTTATATTTCATAAACCAAAACGAAGCTTATCTTCTAAGTCTTCAAATTTTTTGTTTTTATGTTGCATCTAAATTATACCACAAAAATAATCGCAAGAGAACAATGTGGATAAAAAAAGCTCCCAGTGCCGCCTCGAGTGGAATCCACGCAAGTTTGGCACCGGGAGCTTTCTAGTCGATTTGGTTAATCTCCAAAATACATATGGACACCACTGTTCCTTGGGCACACTCAAGGAACACGGTACCAGATCCCTCCCACACTGAAACAACGACCAATCTCCCGATTTTATTCTTTATAAGGGCGACTCTGGTCACATCGTTAATGATTAAATTATGCGTTTTCACTTCGCCCTTTGGGGTGTGCAATACGCCAGAATTAAAATCTACCCACACTCCGGAATTTTTAGCAGCCTGTTCCGCTCCTTTAAAAACCAGAAGCTTTACACCTTTTATCGTGTACGTGCGTTCCGGTTTCACTTCTGCCGGTGGCTGAGCATTCGTTTCTGCTCTAGCTGCACCGCAAATTGTAAGGCAGAAACAATAGATTGCTACAATCAATAAAGCAATCGGCTTTCTCATAAACGCCCCTCCCGTGGAAAAATTTTGCGCCTGCCGTTGCAAAGCGCTTTTTTACCTTGACTATTGCTTAATACAAAAATAACTTATTGTCAAATGGCAGGCCATTGCGATATAATATAGTCAGCTGATTAATTTTTTAAGCGGAATGGAAAAAAGAAAAACAAATATCCCCAAAAAACCTGCCCTAAAAAACAGATTGTTTCAGAGTTTTCGTGATCGGTCATTTCTCCGACATAGACATTTCTACCTGGCGCTGGCCGCTGCAATTTTTTTCATTGCCATCCTTGCCCGCACTTATCACTTGAGCTCGCTTCCGCCGGGAGTTTATCCCGATGAAGCCGTGAACGGAACCGACGCTATAAACGCCATCGAAACCGGCCATTTTAAACTCTTCTATTCCAATAATTACGGCCGCGAGGGGCTTTTTATGAATCTTATCGCTTTGGGATTTATGCTTTTCGGAGTGAATGTCATCACTCTCAAAATGTGGGCCGTTCTTTTCGGCGTTCTGACGGTTGCGGGAATGATGCTTCTCGCCCGGGAACTTTTCGGAACATATCGGGCCGGGCTTGTTACCGGATTTCTCTATGCCACTTCTTTCTGGGCCATTAATTTCAACCGGATTTCTTTTCGGGCCAATATGCTTCCGTTTGTTCTGGTTTTCACTTTCTATTTTCTTTTTAAAGGACTTCACACGGGAAAATTCGCCGACTACATCTGGGCGGGAATATTTTTTGGCCTGGGGGTGCACGGGTACATTGCTTTTCGAATTGCCCCGCTGATTCTCGTCGCTCTCTTTATCGCTTTTATCATCTCCAAAAAGAAATTTTTGCGCCAATACTGGAAACCCGTCGCGGCTTTTTCGCTGGCCGCTTTTTTCGTCGCTCTTCCGATGCTTCTCACTTTCTATTTTCATCCCCAGTATTTTGAAACTCGTTCTGAATCCGTATCCGTTTTATCCTCAAAAGTCAATCAAGGCCATCTCTGGCAGGCGCTTGGAAAAAGCACCGCTTTGACTCTGGGAATGTTCAATTTCCACGGAGACCAGAACTGGCGCCACAATTTGCCTCGCTATCCGGAACTCGAATTCTTTGCCGGGATATTCTTTCTGGTCGGAGTAGGTTGGATCACGGGAAGATTTTTTTATCTTCTCTACCTTCGCATCCGGAAGAAAAAACGGAGCGAAGAACTCATAACCGATACGCTTCTTCTTTCCTGGTTTTTCGCCATGCTTCTTCCGGGAATTCTTACTTATGAAGGATTGCCTCATGCCTTGCGCGTAACTGGAGTTCTGCCCGTGACTTTTCTTTTTGTCACTTTCGCAATTGAAAAAACTTTCAGGCTTGCGGGAAAAATCCGTTCCCCGTTTTGGACAAAGGCAAGCTATCTCATTCTCATCGCTGTCATTGTATGGAGCGGATATATCTCCCTGAAAAGATATTTCGTTGACTGGGCTGGAAGTCCCGAAATTCATCCTGCCTTTGCCCAAAACTTCAAAAACATCGCTCTTTATCTCAATGGTCTTCCGCCAAATGCGAACAAGTATGTTCTTGCCAACGCCGGCGGCCAGATTATGGACGACGGTTTGCCTGTCTCCGCTGAAGTAGTAAAACTTCTCACCCACTACCGAACTCCCGGAATCACCTATATCCGGCCCGGCTTTGACCCGAAAGCCATTATGCCACCGGCCAAAGTAGTCCTGATGTACTATGACGGTGAATCAATCGCCTGGATAAAATCGCTCTACCCCGGAGCAAAACTGCAAAAAGTTGATCCCCAGCCGGGAAACGGAACGGATTTTTTTGTAGTTAATGTTAATTGACACGAAGTGTCATCCTGAATCCGCCTTGGCGGATGAAGGATCTCGTTGATAACTGAATTACACGGGATTCTTCACTTCGCTACGCTACGTTCAGAATGACATATGATAAAAATGCTCGAAAAATACCAAAATTATATTGTCGCCGCTATTCTCGCAGTGATGCTAATAGTTTCAATAAGCGTTGCTTTCGGTGATGCCGCTATTATGGACGAAGTGGCTCATATTCCGTCAGGCTATACTTATATCAAATATCACGACTACCGCCTCAATCCGGAACATCCGCCGATTCTCAAAGACTTGGCAGGAATTCCTCTCCAGTTTCTCAATTTAACCTTCCCAGCCAATGAAAATTTCTGGACTGCAGAACCGAACGGGCAATGGAACGCCGGTTGGAAATTTATTTATCTTCCGGAAAACAATACCGAAGCCCTGCTTTTTTGGTCGCGCTTCCCTATTATTCTTCTTTCCCTTATTCTGGGACTGGTGATTTTCAAATGGGCGAAAGAACTTTTCGGGGCAAAGGCCGGGCTTTTGGCGCTTACTCTCTATGCTTTTGACCCCAATGTGTTGGGACATAATCATTACGTTACGACCGATCTGGGAATTGCCGCTTTTTCTGTTTTTGCTTTTTATTTTTTCACAAAATGCCTTAAAAACCCGAATTGGAAAATGACGATTTTGGCAGGCATATTCCTGGGATTGGCGCAATTGGCGAAATTTTCCGCAGTGCTTCTCTTCCCTATTTTCGGACTGACGCTTCTAATTTACATATTTTTCCGAAAAGAGAAACTCAAAAATTCGCTATGGGGTTCGCTTAAAATAAAAAGACTTTGGTTGCAAAAATTTTATCATTACTCTGTCTCTTTTTTCCTGATTATTGTACTTTGTTTCGCGACAATTTGGTTTTTTTATGCGGCCAATATCTATAATATGCCGGCGGAAAAAGTCCACCAGCTCATTGATACTCAACTCTACGGCGGAGCGCAAAATCTGGCGTCTCCCTATCTTCACAAAATGGCGGACAGCGCGGTGCTTCGGCCCTTTGCCCAATATTTCACCGGATTTTTCATGGTCTTCGGCCGGATAGAAGGCGGAAACACGACATATTTTTTTGGACAGGTAACCAACCAGAGCTTTCGGGAATATTTCCCTTTGGTATTTCTTATAAAGGAACCTATCCCCATTCTCATTTTGCTGCTCGGCGCAATATCAATCGGACTTTATTTCATTCTCCGAAATAATCTGGCCGATTTTCCCAAACACATCTGGAAAAATATCAAAAATTATCTGGACAACCATATCACCGAAACGGCCATGCTTCTCTTCATCGCTCTTTATGCCTATGTCAGCATAACCGGAAATCTCAACATCGGCTTTCGCCATCTTTTCCCGATTCTGCCGTTTATGTACATTCTGATTTCCAAAGAAATCATTGCTCTCGGAAAAAGACTGCGAGAACGAACGGGGAGAATTTATGGAGGCGTTGTTGCTGTCCTTTTGCTCTGGCTCGTCGCTGAAACCGCCTTTGCTTATCCGAACTATCTTGCCTATTTCAACGAAACCATCGGCGGATCAAAAAACGGCTACAAATACGTAACTGATTCCAATGTCGACTGGGGACAGGATCTGAAGCGCCTCGCTAAATGGGTCGATGAAAACCACGTTGACAAAATTCGGGTTGATTATTTCGGCGGCGGCGATGTCGGTCATTACCTCGGCGGAAAAGCAACTATCTGGCACTCCAGTTCAGGACAGGAGCCCGGCTGGTACGCCATCTCGGCGACATTTTTGCAAAACTCGCTCTACTACAAAATCACGGAAGGGAAGCCAGACTATCAGTGGCTACGGGAAAGAACGCCGTACGCGCAAGTTGGGCATTCGATATTGATATACAAGATAAACTAAAAGCTTAAAGCGAAAAACGAAAAGTTTTGGAACTCGCTTCGCTCGTGACTATTCTTAATTATAAAAAAGCTGTCGCGAAGCGACACCTTAGTTTTTCACTCTTAGTTTTGAGTTTTTAGCTTATAATATACCTTATTCTTCACTCTCAAATCCAAATAATCCAAATTTTTTCTTTTGTCTCCGCCCAATTCCTTCTCGAAAATTGTCTCGAGGATTTTTTTTGCGTCTTCCGGAGAAATAACACTTGAAAGCTTCAATATCCAGCCTTCGCCTTCCTTGATTTTCACAATAACTTCCTGCGAGCTAACAGCCGGGGTGTGATAATTTCCCTCGGTTTGAAGCCCCAAATCATCGACAAGAATCACGTCAATTCGCTTGAGATACTGGATGAATTCCGGATTAATCACGGATTTCCTGATTTCAATCGGCCGCGCATTGTCATCAACGACAATGAGAAAACGGTCTTTATTTAACTCTTCGTCAGTTGCATTCGCCCCGGCATAGACAAATCCGTCTTTGTCTGCCAGATAGCAGACCCCCCCGCTGCACCAGACAAGCTCCGGCTGTCTCTCTTTTACTTTTATAAGAATGGCTCTGGGAAATTTCTTCTCGATTGAAGAAATTTCAAGCCGGTTGAAATCATTTTTCAGTTTCTGGTTTATCCGGTTTTTGCTTGCCAGAAAAAAATTGCGCTTCGAGAGATAATCAAAATATTTTCCGCTCATCACCTCGTTGACTTTTGCAATAATCTCCTCTGACGGAATATCTTTGTTGCCTTCAACAGCCACCGACTCGATTTCAAGAAAAGGGGAAAAAAGAAGCATATAGCCGCAAACTCCCAAAAATCCCAAAAACAAAACCCAAAAAAGAAAGCGGCTGAACTTGCCTCTTTTTTCTCGACTGTTTCTTCTTGGCACACCGGAATAGACTTTTGGGTTTCTTCTTTTCCAGCTTTTTTCTTTTTCTTTTTTGCGGAAAAAAGACATATCTTATATAAAATAAAATATACCAGATACTATATACTAACTATAAGATATTTTTCACCACTTTTGCCGCCATCCAGGCATATATGTTAGTCCGGCCATATTTTTTGATTCTTATGGATTCTTTTTTCCCTTGAAAAACGAAGTTGAATATCTGGCCTTGGGCATCTGTCTTGAGGTCTTCGGCCCGGGCATCTGCATCCTCGGCGAAGCCATAAGTGACAATTTTTGCTTTTGAAAAACCAGCGAGACTTTTCACTCTTTCGTCGTCGCTATTGAGCAGCAGATATCCTTTCGCTGGAAGTTCTTTTGCCAGAAACTTCATTTCCTCGAAAATTTTCTCGAGGCTCGAATTTGAATAGGTATAGCTTCCTTCAATATTCGTGACAATCGCCATTTCCGGATGAACCATTTCGAGAAGATATTCCATGTCGCCTTTTTCTTCTACGCCAAGTTCGAGAACCAATTTTTTGGGAAATTTTCGCAAGAATAGGGCTCTCATTTTGGCTTGGACAAGTATTTTCAGCCATCGCAGCATTGATGATTCTCCCGAATCAAGATAAAGAATTGCAAGAGGCAGTCCGATTTCCGTGTTATAGGATTTGGGATTTCCCCGAACCTCTTTTTCGCCATATTTTTCCCGCAGAAATTTGAGGATATAATCCTTAGTCGTGGTTTTGTTCGTGCTTCCCGCCACGGCGACAATGAACGGCCTGTGGCGCCAAAGAGTGATCTTCGTGAAGAGCTTGAGGTGGAATTGGACGATTTTTTTGAGTATTTTTTTCATGGCATTTTTCTCTAACATCGAATGTTAGGATTCAAATTCTAAAAAATTTTTCCATCCTCTCAAACGCCTCATTAATATCCTCCTCGCTACGCCCAAAACACATCCGAATGTGGTTTTCTCCGCTGGGGCCGAAGGCCGCGCCGGGAACAACAGCCACCTTCGCCTTCTCTAACAATTCTAGGGCAAACTGCCAACTTCCGCCATTTTTTGCGACTCTTCGCAAAATTTCGTCTTTTATTCGAGGGAATACAAAATAAGCGCTGTCCGGTTTCTGATATTCAAACACATTCTCTAATTTATCCAGTCTTTTACAAATCAAATTCCTTCTTTTTTGGAAATAATCTTTGAATTTTTTGACGTCTTCCTGCGCCATCTCAAGCGCCGCTTGAGCCGCGAACTGGGAAACCACCGGCGCACAAGTAACCAGTGTGTCGTGGACGGCAAGAATTTTTTTCGCCAAATCTTGATGTGTCGCCAAAAATGCGATCCGCCAGCCGGTCATAGCGTAGGCTTTCGAGAAAGAGAAGATGTAAATCAGCCGATCGCGAATGCCGCGAAGTTCGGCCAGCGAATATAATCTTTCATTGGAATCGTTCACCCTGTTAAATTGCGCCGAAGGCGCACCTGCTTCGCAGGATTTAACAGGGTAAATAAAGTCCTTGTAAACCTCGTCGCTCAAAATATATAAATTATGCTTGATGGCCAGTTGCGCCAGCGCGTGTAACTGGTTGCGGGTGAAAATCGTTCCCGTTGGATTATTTGGATTGCAAAAAAGAAAAGCTTTCGTCCGCGGTGTGATGAGTTTTTCAAATTTTTCGATATCCAGCGCCCAATGTTTTTCTTCAGCAAGCGGAACAAAAACGGGAACTCCGCGAGCCACTTTGATCGCCGGCTGATATGATGTGTAAGTCGGGTCGGGAATCAAAACTTCGTCTCCCGGCTCGAGAATTGCCAGAAGTGTCGCCGTGATAGCCTCAATGGAACCGGCCGTCGCGATAATTTCCGTCTCAAAATCGTAGAATTTGTTTTCTTTTTCAAGGTATTGGGCAATTGTTTCCCGAAATTCCAAAGTCCCCGGCGCGAGCGAATATTTGGCCACTTTTCCCTTTTCGATCGCATCAATCGCCGCCCTTTTCACGGCTTCCGGTGTATCAAAAGACGGCACGCCTTGAGCAAGCGAAACAACTCCGGGAATGCGCGACGCCCGGAGCTCCATTTCTTTTATGGGGGAAAGATTAATCTTGTTTTTGTCGGAAAATTGCATAAATATTCCAATTCCGCCGCAAATATGCTACTGTTTGCTCACAGGAAAATAATATAATAAATCCCTGCGATACACAAATTTCCGCGGATTATCCAAAATCAATCCGCCCAAAAACGAGTTATATGAAATACATGTTTTCCTTTACATTTAAAAATGTTGCTTTTTAATAAGGAAACGAATTTAATTTTTTCTTTTAATTTTAGAGAGGAGTATAAGGCGTTTTTACCTGCTCCTATCGTCGCAGTCAAAAACGATTTTTAATTTTTATTAGAATTTGATAAACTAAATTAAAAAATATGGCAAATAATGAAATCCAAAAAATTGAAAAAGAGTTAAATTTTGTGAAGAATAATTATTTAAAACTTCTAACAATATTGCCTAGTTTTAATATTACCGATAAAAAAATTTTGCCATATGGTTTAAGAGCCCATACTAGATCTGTAAGTTAGTTAGTTGAACAAGTTATTACTCAACAAACAAAATATAATGCTAAAAAACTCGGTTTAGATAAAGTTGATTTTGATTTTCCGGATACATCGCTTCACGATTGCGAAATAGTAGTTAATAACAAGAGTTACTTTATAAATGTAAAAATTCATAATATAGAAGGTAAAGAAAATAAAAACGATATATCCGCGGTAGAAAAACTTTATTTTCAATACAGCGTCAATAAAGACTATAATTTAATTTATGCTTGTTTTGGTATTAAGTTTGAAAATATAAAAATAACTTTTGATAAGAATTATTTAGAAATTTTTTCGCCTCAATTTTTACCTATTTATGTTAATCCGAGAAACGACAAAATACAGGCTACTTATCGACATGATAAAATACACCGAACAAGAGAAGAATTTTCAAAAATGCTCAAGGAAAAATCAAAAAGCATTATTTTGAAATAAAATAGCACTATGAATAAAATTTTTAATGAAGATGTTTTATTGGGGATAGATAAAATAAAAAATAATTCTGTTGATTTAATATTGACAGATCCGCCTTATTGTCTTGGGAAAGATTATGGTAATGATTCAGACAGGAAATCATCAGATGAATATTTAGAATGGACATACAAATGGATCGATGCGGTATTGCCAAAGCTAAAAAATTCGGGAAGTTTGTATATTTTTTTAAGCTGGCAATATTCACCGGAAATTTTTGTTTATCTCAAAAAGAAATTAAAAATGATTAATGAGATTATTTGGGACCGACGGGTTCCTAGCATGGGTGGTTCAACAAGAAAATTTTCTTCTGTTCATGATAATATAGGTTTCTTTGCAAAAAATGATTATTATTATTTTGATATAGACAGCGTGAGAATTCTTTACGATGAAGAAACTAAGAAAGCAAGGACGAGATCAATCTTTGTTGGTAAAAAATGGCTGGAAATTGGATATAACCCTAAAGATTTATGGAGTAATTCGAGAATTCACGCCCAAGATCCAGAGAGAGAAAATCACCCCACTCAAAAACCGTTAGAAATAATTGAACGAATGGTAAAGGCCAGTTGTCCAAAAAATGGTGTAGTTTTTGATCCATTTATGGGGACAGGGACAACCGCCATTGCCTGTTTGGCAAACGATAGACAATATGTAGGATTCGAAATAAACAAAGATTATTACAAAATCATAATAAATAGGATTAAAAAATATAATAGTCGCCCCACTTTATTCCAACAACAAAATAATTTGGCTCGGGGTATTCACCCCCAGCCCCTCTGCTCCTCGCAAAAACAGAAAAAAATAAATTCTTATTCCTATTAAAAAAGCAATTTATTACATAAATTAAAGGAAAACATGTACATCATATAACAGCGTGTATGCGGCTACGGCTTCCCTAACGGTAAGCCTTCGCCCATATTGCTCCTTTCGGTCGCAACATCGCATACACGCGGACGTTATGCGAAGTCGCGGAGCGACGAGCAGACTGGCGGGAATCGCCGGGCATTATATAACACTTGTGAGATGATGAAATGATAACCATATTCAAAAGCATACAAAACAATTTGAAAGAAATCAGCAAGTTCGAGAATGATTGCTGGATAAATGTCTCAAACCCTACTAACGAAGAATTGGAGAAATTATCTCAGAAATTAAAAATTCCTTTGGATTTCTTAACAGATCCATTGGATGTTGATGAAAGAGCAAGAATTGATGCAGAGAATGGGTGTATCCTGATTGTATTAAGAGTATCGCGATTTGATGAGAAAGAGGTTGATATTCCATTTACTACTCTGCCGGTGGGCATAATAATTACCAAAGAGATAGCTATTACTATCTGTTCTAAAGACGTTCGTGTCATTTTGGATTTCATTAATGGCAAAGTAAGAAACTTTTCCACTGAAAACAAAAGCCGTTTCCTTTTACAGATATCTCACAGAACAGCTTTGTTATATCTGAAGGATTTAAGAGAGATTAATAATAGAACAACTATGGTCGAGAAAGAATTACATAAGGCAATGAAGAATGAGGAGCTGATAAAACTATTAAACATTGAGAAAAGTTTGGTTTTTTTTACAACATCTTTGAGGTCTAATGAACTCATGATGGAAAGACTTCAAAAAACAGAAATTATAAAAATGAATCCTGATGACGAAGATTTAATGGAAGACGTAATTACAGAGAGTAAACAAGCTATTGAAATGAGTAATGTTTACAGCAATATCCTCAGTGGAATGATGGATGCATTCGCATCCGTTATCTCGAATAACTTAAATGTCGTTGTGAAATTCCTGGCGGCAGTTACAATAATTTTGATGATTCCAACATTGATAGCAAGCCTATATGGTATGAATGTAAAGCTACCATTTCAAGATTCCTCCCATGCTTTTCTTATAACTCTTAGTATTTCATTTACTCTGTCGGCAATAGGTGTATTGATATTTATAAAAAGAAAATGGTTCTGAATATGTTTTCCGTCTAACCGCCCAACAAACAAATCCCGGAGTTAAAAACTCCGGGATTTTTAATTTTAATTTTAACATTCTAAATCGCCAGCTCTAATTCTTTACTTCTCTATTTTTTCCAAATTCCCGGGCATCCATTTCCGCAAAACTTCCGGAATCACAACCGAGCCGTCCGCCTGCTGATAGTTTTCGATTATTGCGATTATTGTTCTTCCAATTGCAAAAGCTGTGGCATCGTTCATGTGAACATATTCCAGTTTGCCGTTTTTCTTTCGTACTTTTGTATTTAATCTCCGTGATTGATAATCGTTCATTAAATCCGATGTATGGGTTTCCCTATATCTATTCTGGCCGGGTAGCCAGGTTTCAATATCAATTTGTCGATAATCCGGCCCGCCCAAATCTCCCGTGCAAATTGCAACGACTTGATAAGACAATCTTAGTGACTGCATAAGATATTCTTGAATCGCAACTATAAAATTTTGTTCTTCGATTGAATTTTCAGGTAAACAAAATGATTCCATTTCAAGTTTATCAAACTGGTGAACTCGTAAAATACCCTTCGTGTCTTTTCCGTATGATCCGGCTTCCCTTCGAAACGCTGTGGAAAAGCCGATAAATCTCATTGGCAAATCCTCTTCTTTTATAATTTCATCCATATACATCGCACCCAAAGTATGTTCGGCACTTCCAATCAGATATAAATCATCAGCGGGAGCATAATAGCGTTCCTCTCTTGGCTCGAGCCTTGCCATTCTTTCCATGGGTCCAGGTTTGATAAGTACCGGCGGGACAACTGGAATAAATGATTTAGCGCTGACATCAAGCCCTACTTCCTTGATAACTCCCTTAAGAGTATCTTCGTTGGTCAAAATTGAAAAAGCATGCTGGATTAAGGCAAATTCAAGTAAAGCGGCTTCGTTTTTCAAAAAATTAAACCGGCTACCGCTTACCTTTGCCGCTCTCGGAATATCAATAATATCCAGCTCTTCCCCCAACTGTCCGTGCTCTTTTGGCTGAAAATCAAACTTTGGAATTTCTCCCCATTTTCGAATAACTTTATTTCCAGATTCGTCCTTTCCAATGGGAGTATCATCAGAAATAACATTAGGAACTTTCCAAAGAATAGTTTTCCATTCCTTTTCAACTTTCTCTAGTTCCGGCTTCAGTTTTTCCAAATTTTCTTTTAATTCTTTCCCCTTTTCAATCAAATCCTTTTTGTCCTTCACTTTTTTCATTTCTTCGTTCAACTCATTCCGCTTTTCCTTGATTTCCCCAATTTCCCCGATCAGTTTTCTTCTTTTTTCGTCCAATTCCAAAAGCCGGCCAACGTCGCATTTGATATTGCGAAGCCGACAATTTTTCTTCACGGCCTCTTTGTTTTCACGAATATACTCTATATCCAACATAAATTTGGCGAGTGAAAAATTGGAGTTTAGAGAGTATCGCGTTCTGGCCTGCTCCGCAGGCCAGGTTAGCCTACTCGAAAAACTCTAATTTTTCGCGAGAGATTCTTTGAGAAAGCGAATTTTTCGCGAGATAGATCCCTCGACTACGCTCGGGATGACCCTGCCCTTCGCGAAGAGCTGGGTCATTTTTCTTTCATCGGCGGGAAAATTACCGTCTCGCGCACGGATTTATTCATCAAAAACGCGAATAATCTTTCGCTGAATCCGAATCCAAAGGCTGGCGGCATTCCGTATTCGAGTGCTTCGACAAAATCTTCGTCGAGCATCTGGGCTTCCTTGTCGCCGGCTTCGCGAAGCTTCATCTGCTCCTCGAAACGCGCTCTCTGATCAATCGGGTCGTTTAGTTCCGCAAATCCGTTTCCCAGTTCCATTCCGCCGGCCATTACTTGAAGGCGTAAAACTTTCCGCGGATTTTTTGGATCTTTTTTAGCCAGCGGCGAAACTTCGACCGGATGGCCGACCAGAAAACAAGGCTGAACCATCTTCGGCCGCACAACTTTTTTGAAAATGAGATCAATCATCCTGCCTTTTCCGTATTCCGGCTTGTATTCGATTTTGAGTTCGTCCGCTTTCTTTCTCAAATCATCAACTGAAATATTTCTATTTAAATCCAACCCCGCCTCTTGTTTGAATAGCTTGAAATAATCTTCGGTTTCCCACTTGCCGCCCCAGTTGATTTGACTTCCCTCGTGCTCCGTTTCCATTTTCCCCGCAACTTTTTTCACAACTTCCTGATATATCTTCTTCGTTAATCGCATTCCCTCTTTGAGGCTTGTATAAGCGCAGTAAAGTTCCACCATATCATATTCCTGCAGATGCTCCCTGTCAATCCCCTCGTTGCGAAAAACGCGCCCGATTTCAAAAACCTTTTCGTATCCGCCGACCAGCAATTTTTTGAGCGGCAGTTCGAGGGATATTCTCATATAATAGTCTCTCGAAAGAGCGTTGTGGCGCGTGACAAACGGCTCCGCTTCCGCGCCGCCTGGAATATTTTCAAGAACCGGCGTCTGGACTTCCAAAAATCCTTTTTTGGCGAGAAAACTGCGTACTGTCTGCCAGAAAAGATTTTTCTGGCGGAACAGCTCGCGCGTTTCAGGATTGAACGCGAGATCGAGATATCTCCGACGCAGAAGTTCTTCCATGTCTTTGAGGCCGAAATATTCCGTTGGAAGCGGCAAAAGACTCTTGCTTAAAATTTTCCAATCGCGGGCCTCAAGAGTCTTTTCGCCCGTTTTCGTGAGAAACAATTTTCCTTTCACTTCAGTAAAATCACCCAGTTCGATATTTTCCACAAATAAATCATATTCCCGATCTTTCAGATTCTCCTTTTTTAAAAAAACCTGGATCTTGCCGGATTCATCCTCGATATGACAAAAAGCCAACCCGCCCATTGACCGGAGCGAACGAACTCGGCCGACAAGAGAAATTTCTTTTCCCTGCAGTTCATCGAATTTCTCCAGCGCTTCCCAATTAGTCATTGAGCGCTCGGTTTTTTCAGGAAAAGGATCAAAGCCGGCATTTCGCAGGTTTTCGAGTTTTTTCAGTTTTATTTGTTTGATTTTGTCGAGCATAAACGAAAATTTTCAATTATCAATTTACAATTTTCAATCAATGATCAATTCTTCAATTTTCAATGTTTGGAAATTTAGTACATTGAAAATTTATTGAAAATTGAGCCTTGAAAATTGAGCCTTGAAAATTGAAAATTGCCAGTAGTAACATTATATCTTTTCCCCATAAAAAAACAAGATTGAAATGTTCGATCTTGTTTGCCAAGACTATTTCACTTCCAAAATCCTATATTCTTTCTCCCCGCTTGGTGTCTGAACCATCGCTTTTTCTCCCGCCTTTTTGCCCAAAAGAGCCTTCCCAATAGGAGATTCGTTGGACACTCTCCCATTCAGAGGATCGGCTTCATTTGAGCCAACAATGTCAAAAGCCTGTTCTTCGCCGTTGAACTTCACCGCCACTCTGGACCCCATTTGAACAACTTTGCTCTTTTTGTCGAAGCTGGAAACCTGCGAAGTGCGAATGATATTTTCCAGCTCCATAATCCGCCTCTCGTTGTCGGCTTGCTGTCTTTTGGCTTCCGTGTATTCGGCGTTCTCGGAAAGATCTCCCTGCTCTTTGGCTTCCTTGATAATTTCTGCGATTTTTTGCCTCATTTCTCTTTTTCGCATCTCGAGCTCTTCTTCCAGTTTCTTGTGACCTTCGGGAGTAAGAAACGTAGTCATAAATTTGACTTAATTTAAAAGCGCTCTCCAATGAGCACTAAATATTCTATTCAATTGAACAGCTTCAATTATATACAATGGCAAAAAGCTGTCAACTACCGGGCAAAATACCACTGGTAAACATCTTTCGTCACCGGAACTGCCGTTGAATGTCCTTCCCCTCCTCCTTCAACCAAAATCGCCATGGCAATTTCTGGATTGTTATACGGCGCGAAAGAAATAAACCAGCCGTGAGTTTTTCCTTCCTCCCCGAACTGGGCCGTTCCCGTCTTTCCGGCGACTGCTGTCCCGAGATCATTGAGCTGCTGGGCCGACCCGGAAGTTACCGCTTGCCGCATTCCCTCTTTCACGATTTCGATATTGGCGGGACTAATAAAATTCCGGGCGAGGATTTTCGGCTCGATTTTTTCTTCACTTCCATTTGAATCTTCTATTGATTTGACCAAATGCGGCTTCCAGACCGTTCCGCCGTTGGCGACAGCCGCCGTATAATTGGCCAGCTGCAAAGGCGTTGCTGTCACAAAGCCCTGACCGATCGCCGAGTGATAATCATCACCAACATACCAGCGTTCCCCAAATTTCTCCTGCTTCCAGATCCGGTTCGGGAAAAGCCCCGACGCCTCGCCCGGAATATCGATTCCAAGTTTCCGGCCCAAGCCGAATTTTTTGGCGTATTCTTGGATTCTGTCGATCCCAAGTCCTTCGACGCTGCCCCAACCACCCCCGAGGGCGTAGAAAAAGATGTCAACGCTCTCGGCAATCGCTTTTCTTATGTCGGTGATACCATGGGTTTTCCAGTCGGGAAAACGATAGATTCCAATATTGATTGCCGCCGGACAGTTAAGCGTCGTACTCTCGTTAACGGTTCCTTCCTCGAGCGCCGCCGCCGCCACAAGAGGCTTGATAGTCGAACCGGGGGGATATTCCCCCGATACTGCCCGATTAAACATCGGCTTGCTTTCGTCGCTGATAAGGTTTTTATAATCATCTGCCGATATCCCCCTTGCAAATAAATTGTTGTCATAGCTTGGAATATCCACCAGTGCCAAAACTTCCCCATTTTTTGGATTAATGGCCACCGCCGCGGCCGTTTTTGTTTTTGTCGCCTCCGTCATCGCCTTGAGGCTCTCATAAATCTTTTTCTGAAGATCGGCGTCAATGCCGAGCCGCAAATCCGCCCCGTTCTCCGGCAAATCAATGCCCAAATCTTTCTTGATGTTCCCCGAAGAGTCAACTTCCACCTTCTGCTTCCCGTTTTTCCCGCGAAGATATTTTTCATGGCTCGCTTCAAGACCGGTTTTTCCGATATAGTCAGTCATAAGACGCTCTGGATTTTTTTTCAGTTCTTCGCTCGTAATTTTTCCGCAGTAGCCCATCACCGGAGAAAAATACTCGCCCCACTTATAATCCCTCACCGCCGCTTTATCCAGTTGAAAACCGGCAAGACGCGCTTTTTTTTCGGAAAAAACAAGAGCCTCCTCCTGACCGACATTTTCTTTCACAAGAACCGGATTCAGCGAATCGAATTCCTGGGACTCGATGAGCGACTTCAGGTTTTGATCATTCATATTGAGTATTTCCGCAACTTCTTTCTCTTCTCTTTCTCTTTCTCTGAAATCTCTTGGCAAATCAGCCGGGATCGCAACAACATCGAAGCTGGGAGTATTGCTTACAAGCTCCCTGCCATTCCTGTCGTATATAATTCCCCGCGGCGCTTCTATTGAAATAGATCTCACCCGGTTCTCTTTCGCCATTTGGGAATAATAGTCATTTCTCGCCACCTGGAGATAAAAAACTTTCAAGGCCAGGATAATCATACCCCCCAGTATCAAATAGCGAAAAAAAAGGAGACCCTTTTCCGGAATCGGCTTTCGAAGCGCTGAAATCTCCCCGCCGCCTTCTTGCATTGAAGACACTTCGTCTATTTCCATGCTCTTAGCCTGACGTCTTTTGTTGAAATATTTTTGGAAAATCATTTGCTTCCAATTTTCTGATAATGAAATAAATGACAAAACCGCCCAAAATTGTATAAGCGCTTTTCAGAAAATAATCAAAATTAATTTCAACCGGGAAAGAAATGAGCTGGTTATTCTTTAAAAAATATCTTTCAATATTCAACAATCCGACACTCGCCCAATCAAAAATAAAAAGAGAAAGGGCAAAGATGACAGCCAGGGATAAATAAAACAATAAGTGTCTGGATTTGATATTGGACACGGCATTCAGTCTGTCAATCCCGAGAGCAATCAAAATAAGAAGCAGCGAGGTTGACCCCAGGGGCCAGCTGGCACCGATATCGAGCAAAAAACCGCTGAAAATTATCCAACCCAAATATTTTTCAAATCCCTGATAAACAACAAGTGAGACTGCCAGCACCAGAATAAGATTGGGTGTCCGCGCCGGACTCACAAAAGAACCCAAAACGGAGAGCTGGATGAGAATCAGTACAAGGCAGAAAATGAAAAGATTGAAACTTCTCATGGATTTCCAAATTTTTTTACCACAAACACTACTCGCAGATCCAAAAAATCAACCGGATTCAAGATCGTCGCTTGCTGAAACAATTTGTCCTGCGACTGATCTATTTTCCCGATTTTTCCTATTAGCAAGCCTCTCGGCAGCTCTTTTCCTAAGCCGGACGTAATCACTTCATCCCCCTCTTTTATGACATCGGTTTGGGAAATCATGTCAACCATAAGACTCAATCCGAAAGTTCCTTTTGCTATTCCTTTTGCACCGGAATCAATTACTTCCGCGTTCACAGCGCTGCCCTGGTCGGTAATCAAAGAAATTCTGGAAGTATCCGAAAACACTTCAGACACTTTCCCGACCAGAATTCCGCCGGAAACGATAACCGGCATATTCTCACTGATGCCGCTGTTTTTTCCTTTATCAATTAAAAAACGATTTCCCCGGCTTCCGGGATCTTGGGCAATGATGAAGCTGGCCTCAAGGTCATATTTTTCTCTGGGCGCCAGCTTCATTTCTCCGCGAAGAATCTCATTTTCTTTTTCAGTGTCCTTGAGTCGCGCGTTTTCCGCCAAAAGTCCCTGATTTTCTCTAGTTAATTCTTCGTTTTCCCTCTTCAAATCTCCAATTGAGCCTAAAAAATCAAAAAATCCCGCTGCGCCTCCCGAAAAAATCCGAAAAGTTTTCATAAAGGGGCTGGCGATGGTCAGCATAAATCCCTTTGCCGGATTATCTGCCCCGCGGGAAGAGACGAGGATTACGATAATTAGCAGAATTATAGCAAAAATGAATTTCCAAGTTTTTTTTGAAAGAGAAAACTTCATAATAATTTTAATTTTTTTGCAGCTTTATTCTAGAAACTAACTTTATCATATTGTGTTTCTGCCAGCACATCCTTGAGTTCCTCAAGATGCTCCAAAATTATTCCCGTTCCGCGGGCAACCGCCGTCAAAGGATCGTCTGCTACCCGCACCGGCATATCAGACTGTTCGGAAATGAGTTTATCAATGCCCCTGATCAAGCTTCCGCCGCCGACCAGAATAATTCCTCTTTGCATTATATCAGAAAGAAGCTCCGGAGGAGTTTCTTCAATAGTTGATTTGATGTTATTGACGATTATTTTGATTGAACGAAAAATGGCTTCGCGAATTTGAGCGTCGTTGACCACCACTTCTTTGGGAAGTCCGGTCACAAGATCTCTTCCGCGCATTGGCATTTCAAGTGTTTCATTTAGTTCATACGCACTGCCAATGGCAATTTTTATGTCTTCAGCTGTTTTTTCACCAAGGAGCAGGTTGAATTCGTCGCGGGCGTAGCGAATGATATCCTCGTTCATCTCGTCTCCGGCAATGCGAAGGCTGCGGCAAACAACCACGCCTCCAAGGGATATCACGGCGACTTCAGTGGTTCCGCCACCGATATCCACAATCATATTTCCCGAGGCCTCCTGCACCGGAAGCCGCGCTCCGATCGCCGCCGCCATCGGCTCATCAACAAGATAGGCACGCCGCGCCCCGGCATTCACTGCCGCATCCACTACCGCCCGTTTTTCCACCTCCGTAACGCCAGAAGGAATCCCGATCACTACTTGCGGACGAGGAAGAAGAACAAAACTTTCTTTGTGGACTTTTTCGATGAAGTAGCGAAGCATCTGCTCCGTCACTTCAAAATCACTCACTACGCCGTCAACCAGCGGCCGCGTAGCGACGATATGGGATGGGGTTTTCCCGACCATTTTTTTGGCTTCCGCGCCAATGGCCAGAATCTGCCCAGTTTTCTGATTGATTGCCACTACCGATGGCTCGTTGATGACAATCCCCCGCCCCTCGACATAGATAAGAATGTTGGCCGTCCCCAAATCAATCCCAATATCTTTTGAAAATTTCCCGAAGATTTTAGAAAGCATAATAAATCTAAAAACGAAGAGCTAAAAAGTAAAAACAACAGTTAAAAGCTTAAAACTGGACACCCAAAAAAGCTTTAAGCTTTTAGTTGTTGTTTTTAGATTTTCGTTTTTAGTTTTTAGTTTTATTTAGCTGTCTTATTCTACAAAACAAAAAGGGACGTGTCAAAAGCACGCCTATTATCCTATAAAATTCGCTAATAAACTAATAAAAATGGTTAAAATAGATTTCTTACTTTGTCTATTAAATCAAATTTCACGAAATCCCGGAAGGTGACAAAAATCATAAGCGTTATTAAAAGAGCAAATCCCAAATTATGCGCCCGTTGTTCAAATTTTTGGCTGACAGGCGATCCCTTGAGCTTTTCAATCAGTATAAAGAGAATCCGTCCGCCGTCAAGCGCTGGAATAGGAAGAATGTTGATGATGGCGAGATTGACAGACAGCATCGCCGTGAAGCGGACAAGATAATCAAACCCCAGCTGGGCCACCTGCCCGGTGAGAACAGCGATTCCCACCGGACCGGAAACATCTAGCCCCACCGGCTGGCCGGTAATCAGCCGCCAAATCATTCCGAAGAGAAAAAATATGAATGTAATTGTAATGCTGAAAGTATATTCAATTCCTTTCCAGACCGCTTCGTACCATGGATAGCTCACTTCGACCGTTTTTGCCAACGCGATTCCCAGCGGCCCTTCCCCTTCGGGAAAATCAGTCCGCGGAATCCCCGTGAGTTTCAATTCTTTTTTCCCTCTTTTTATATCCAATTTAATTTCTTTCCCCTGATTTTCCTTCATATAATTCTGCACTTCTTCAACCGAAGAAAATTTCGTCAAATTTCCATCACCACCGACCACTCCCGAAATCTCGTCTCCCATTTGGAGATTCATCGCTTCCGCCGGCGTATTTTTCCCAACATCCACAATTTGTATTTTCTCATTTCTCGCGCTCCCGCCTCTCACTTCTTCAGCAATCTGCGGAACGCCTTTGTAAAATCCGACCGAAAACAAAACAGCCGCCAGCAAGAAATTCATCGCGACTCCCGCCGCGAGAATTCTTGCCCGCGCAAACGGCGATTTTGAAGCAAAACTTTTCGGATTTTCTTTTTCCTCCCCGTCTTCTCCCGTTATTTTCACGAATCCGCCCAGCGGGATCCAATTAACTGAATAAATCGTTCCTTTCCGCTTAACTCCAAAAATTCTTGGCGGGAAACCAAAGCCGAATTCCTCAACCGCCACTCCGTCTCTCCGCGCAATCAAAAAATGCCCGAATTCGTGGACAAAAACAAGAAGTCCAAGGATTAGGATAAAAATTATTACTGTAATCATAATAAGCTTCAGCGAAAAATTGAGATTCAGAAAATATCGCGTCCTGCCCCGACTTTGCGTCGGGGCAGGTTAGCCTATTTGAAGAATCTCAATTTTTCGCTGAATTAAATCTTTATATTTCCATAATCTCCTTCTCTTTCCTCTTCCTCACTTCCTCAATCTTCCCATTATACTCATCCACCAATTTCTGCAATTGATCTTTCCCTTTGAATTTATCGTCTTCGCCCAACTTTCCGCTTTTCACCAAATCCTGAATTTCATCCCACGTTTCTTCCCGCGCCTGCCTAATTGATACGCGCGCAACTTCGGCATACTTTCCCAGAACTCTTACCAAATCCGCTCTGCGCTCCTCGTTCAGTTGCGGAATGGCAATCCGAATAACTTGTCCGTCATTGGTCGGATTGAGCCCCAATCCCGCTTCATTAATCGCTTTCTCAATATCAACTAAATTGTCCTTGCTCCAGGGCGCAATGACAATTAAGCGCGGTTCAGGAATAGTGATGCTGGCTACCTGCTTCAAGGGACTTTTTGCGCCATAGTAATCCACTTGCAAATTTTCCACCATCGCCGGATTGGCTCTCCCTGTCCGTAGTTTCCCGATTTCCTCCTTGAGCCGCTCAATCGCTTTTTCCATTTCCGGTTTTATCTTGGAAATAATTTGCTCTAGCATTTTTTCAAAAAATAATAATGAATCAGCGTTTGTTTAACCCGACATAAATCACTTCCGGATTCTGCGGATCATACTCAACAATCTCAAGAGTCCGGTTGCTATTTGATTGAATGGGAAACCAATTCACTCCCCCATCGTTTGATTTGTAAAAAGTCTGGGCAGCCGTGCAGACTAGTTCGTCAGAATTTGCCGGATTTACATCAATTGACCTTATATTATACTCCTCGGCCCTATTGAGAGTTTTTATTATTTCCCAGTTGTCGCCTTTATCCTTACTGCGCAGCAGCCCGTCAGATGTTCCAACATAAACCCAACCAGCTCTTGCGGGATCTGTTTTGATTGATACTGGATTTTGCAAGCCCTCTCCCGTTTCATAAAAATCGGCCAATTTTGCTTTTTGCTTCAGTTCTTCGAAGTTCGCTCCTCCATCCGCGGTGCGCAGAACACCGCTCTGAAATATCACAAAATAAATCGTGTTTGTGTCAAAATTATCATAAGCAATTCTATAAACCGCTTTTTTTTCTCTGGTCCAAAAGACGCTTCTCCAGGTTTCCCCGCCATCTCCAGAAGAAAGAATTTGTCCCTGATCCGTTCCGGCAAAAATGTTTTGAGAATTTTGCGGATTGAGCGCAAGACTCAATACCAGCGACCCGTCAGCCGGTTCCGTATAAATTTCCTTCCAGGCTTCTCCTGCATCAGTTGATTTTATTATCTTCCCCCTGCCTTCCAGGACAGTAGCCGCGTAAACAATTTTGGGATCGAATTGGTCCAAGACCACCGAGTATACCTTGATTGGAGTAGATTCAGACACCTTGAGTTGTCTCCATAATTCCCCGCCGTCCCCGGACTTGAAAATTCCGTTGCTTTGGTCCCAAGGTACACTTCGCGGCCGTTTTGGGAATTAATAGCCAAGCTCAAAACGTCAACTGCGTCAATTGTTTTGTTATTTTCGGCCTGATTCTTGGAAGAAAATGTTTTTCCTCCATCATTGGAACGATAAATCCCCCCATCATTTCCGGAACCCAGCGAGCAGGCGGAGAGAAAGAGAATAGAGACCGTTAGAGATAATGTTTTTATTTTTCTCATAATGCTATTATAACACTAATTTTAACACTGTCATCCCGAGCGGAGACTCGATGAATAATCGAGACGCAGCCGAGGGATCTACGTTCATAATCTAATGGCCAGCCACTACGTCCGCACGCAGATTCCTCCACTCCTCCGACTTGCGTCGGAGTTCGGTCGGAATGACAGATGAAAGATTACTCCATCCCTAACACCAGTCCTTCCCCTATCGCTCTCGGACTGGCATTCGTACGTTCCAGCTGATTGATTGCTTCTCTCGTTTTTTTAATGATTTCAATGACTTTCTCTGTCTTTCTTTGATCTCTCCCGCTAACCAGCTTTCTTAAGCTTTCCGCCGCTATCATTTCCCAATCACCCAAAACCGCAAGTATTTCGTTTTTGTCTTTGGAAATTTTTTCAATATAGTCAAACTTTTTAAAAATCTCTTCTTTGAAAATTTTTCGCAATATTTCCCGATTTTCTTCCCTCCATTTTGGAAGTTCTGTTTCAGTAAATCTTAAAGCCGCGCAGCGCGAAGCAATGGTTGGTAAAACTGATTCCACATCGCCCGCAAGAAGGATAAAGAAAGTGCTCGCCGTCGGCTCCTCAAGAATCTTGAGGAGCGCGTTTGAGGCTTCAGCGTTCATTCTGTGCGCTTTTTTTATAATACAAAACTTCCGTTCCAGCTCATACGGAAAAAACTTCAGCCGCTCCCGCATTTCGCGAATCTGTTCAATGATAATTTCCTTTTCGCGAATTCTTCCTTTTTTGTCTTCAATAATTTCCGGCCTAATAACAACAACGTCCGGGTGAATGTTTTCTTCGACTCTTCTCAAGAAGTCTTCATCGCTTGTTTTTCCAGCTAATTTCGAAATAAAATAAACTACCGCCTCTTCCTTCTCGGTTTCATCCAACCCGACAAACAAATATGAACTCGGCCGCTTCGGCGAATTTGCAAGCCGATCAAGATAAGCTTTCACTTTATAATTCATTTTCATAATTCTCCCGTTTTCCTAACTTCCCTGATTACCTTTTTAAAATTCTCCACAAACTTCTCTTTTGAAAACTTCTCCGCCTGTTCGCGAATTTTCTCCGGCTCATATTCTTTTTCTTTCTCCATAAACCTCCTCACTGCATCGGCCATCACTTCAATCGTTGACTCGTTGAAAAACTCCCCTGTCACGCCTTCAGTAATTGTTTCCGTCGCTCCGCCGCGCCGAAGCGCGATTACCGGCCGTCCAAAAGACATTGCTTCCACCGGCGCGATTCCAAAATCATCTTCCCCCGGAAAGACAAAGGCTCGGCACTCGGCATAATATTCTTTTATCTTTTTGTCCGGCAGCCAGCCCAAAAACTTTGTTTTCGTCCCAGCAATTGATTTCAAAAATTTTACATATCTCGGCGAACCCTCCCCAACTACAATCAGGGGTAAATTCAGCTTATTAAAGGCCTCAACTGCTATTTCGATTTTTTTATAAGGCGTGAGGCGGGAAACAATCAAAAAATAATCCTCCGCTTTACTCCTATCTCCCCTATTTCCCCGATTTTCCCAATCACCCTTCATTTCCACCGGCGGATAAATCACCGCGCTCTCCCGCCCGTAATATTTTTTTATCCGCGCCTGCGTTGTCTTTGAGTTAGCGATGAAATAATCTACCCGATCGGCCGCCACCCGATCCCAGACGCGGATATAATTGAGAAGAAGGCGCGCCAAAAGTTTTCTTTTGTCTCCCAATCCTTGTTCTGTTAAATATTTTTCATTCCAATCCCAGCTGTAGCGCATCGGACTGTGGCAGTAGCAAACGTGAATCGTTTTCGGCTTCACGACGATTCCTTTCGCGAAGGCGCTGGAGGAGGAAACTACAAGATCGAAATCGCGCAAATTGAAAGTTTCCGGCACCGTCGGCATTAAAGGCAAGAGATATTTGTGTCTTTTCCGCAAAAATTTCGGGAATTTCTGCAAAAACGACGGCCGGATGTCGGCATCTTTGAATTTTCCCCGCATTTTTTGCGGGTCATAAAGCAACGTATAAATCGGCGCATCGGGAAAAATCCCGTGAATCGCCTCGAGCACCCTCTCCGCCCCGCCGTATTGGTTCAAAAAATCGTGGACGAGAGCGACTTTCGGATTTTTAAAGTTATTCGCATTCATTAGTTTTTATCGTTCGCAACAATTAGCATTTGGGCTATGCTACTCGCGCACCTCTCCCAGCTAAACCTCTTCACATTCTCCAATCCCTTTTCTATTATATCATTTTTATAACTTTCATCCGAAATCAATTTATAAACTGCTTCCGTAACCGCGTTTATGTCTTTCGGATCCACTAAAACCGCCCCAACACCGGTCACTTCGGGCATTGAGGAAATATTCGACGTTACCACCGGCGTTCCGACTCTTTGCGCCTCGAGAATCGGCAAACCAAATCCCTCATAAAAAGTCGGGAACAAAAACACATCGGCATTTTTCAACAATTCCCACTTCTCCCCATCACTCACGTACCCAGCCAAAACAATATCTTCCTTATATTTGCTATTTGCTATTTTATATTTTATATGATTTTCTCCGTACCCAAACTTCCCCGCAAGAATCAATTTGTGTGAAATATTATATTTGCTTTTCAGAATTTCAAAGGTTTTAATCATTCCACAGATATTTTTACGTTCTTCTAATCTCCCAACAAACAGAAAATAAGGTTTGAAAATTTTGTCATTGAAAATTTTTTGAAAATTGAAAATTGAAAATTGAAAATTATTTTCGCTGATTCCTTCATATATCACTTCAATTTTCTCCTCCGGCACTTTATATAGCTTCATCAGATCCTTCTTCGTATTCTTACTCACCGCAATCACTTTCCGTGCCCACTGGCAAGATTTTTTTATCGACCAACGCATATATAGCTTTTGCCAAAACGAATAAGCTTTCGGACAAAATTCGTATTCAAGTCCGTGAATTGTGACAATCGTATTTTTTGGGTGAAAAATAGGAACTGTATGCGCTGGGACAAATAACGCGTCCGGCGAACTAAACAGCATCTCGAGCGACAGCCGAACCTGCGTCCAGAAAATCGGCGCGCGCAAAAATTTCAATTCCCAATTTTCCGGAAGATCAAAATTCATATGCTCTTTTCTGTTGATTTTTGGATTCAGATACAAAATCACTTGCTCGTTTTTCAATTCATCTCGCAAGTGTTTGATAACCTGATAGGAATACTCTTCAATTCCGGTTTTGTTTTTCACGAACGCTCGTGAAGCATCGATGCCGATAAGCATAATATATTACAGCAAGCGAAAAATTAGAGTTTTTCAAGTAGGCTAACCTGTCCTGCGAAGCAGGCCAGAGCGCGATACTTTTAAAACTCTAATTTTTCGCGAGATAATTACCGGAATCCCTCGACGAGCTCGGGATGATTCCGCTACGGCGGAATCATTTACTCATCATTATCGTCCTCTTGTACATCTCTAAATTCTCAAGCGCGATGCCCGTTCCTTTGGCCACGCAAAGAAGCGGGTCATCGGCAACATAACATGGCACGCCGGTTGTCTTGGTAATCAACTGATCAATGTGTTGGAGTAGCGCTCCGCCCCCGGACAAAATCATTCCCTTGTCAATCACATCGGCTGCCAGTTCCGGCGGAGTCTCCTGAAGAACCTTCTTGATTGTGTTGATAATCTCGCGAAGCTCATCTTGGATAGCCTCGGTGATTTCATTAGCGGAGACCCGAATAGTTTTAGGAAGACCGGCAATAAGATCTCGTCCTCTTACTTCAATATATTCGTCTTTAGTCTGGGGCATGGCGCTCCCGACTGCAATCTTTATCTCTTCAGCTGTCCTTTCCCCAATCGCAAGCCCATGTTTCTTTTTGATGAAATCAGCAATGGCTTGGTCAATCTTGTTTCCGCCCACTCGCGCGCTATGCGTCGCCACTACCCCGCCCAGCGAAATTATCGCCACTTCGCTTGTCCCCCCGCCAATATCAACAATCATATTCCCCGCCGCGCTGTTGATGGGAATTCCCGCCCCGATAGCCGCAAGAATCGGCTCCTTGACTACATAAGCCGTTTTGGCTCCAGCCTTGATTGTTGCGTCAACCACCGCTCTTCGCTCCGTCGAAGTCACGCCGGCCGGAATAGAAACAATTACCTCCGGACGAATCAAGCGAAAACCGCCGCTGACTTTATTTATGAAATAGCGAAGCATCGCTTCCGTAATCCGATAGTCCGCAATTACTCCGTCTTTCAGCGGTTTCATCGCTACAATCGCTTCCGGCGTCCTGCCGAGCATTTCTTTGGCCTCATTACCAACGGCTAAAATTTTGTTGTCTATCATTGAAATCGCCACTACCGACGGTTCATTGACAACAATGCCCTTGCCCAGCAGGAAAACAAGAGTATTGGCCGTTCCCAAATCAATTCCGATTTTTTTGATAAACACAATAAAAATATCAAAAATTAAAAAGCAAAAAGCAAAAATACAAATTAAAAATGAAATATAATAAAATAAAAATCTACTAAGCTCAATTTCCGATTCTTTTTAATATTTTCTTTGTATTTTTACTATTTGCTCTTTGCTATTTAATATAACATGTAATAAACAATTATTTTCTTCTCGTTATATTAGCCCCGAGTTTCTGCAATCGTTCTTCAATGCGTTCATATCCTCTGTCAATCTGATATATATTTTCAATCCTCGTTTTCCCTTCGGCGATCAGTCCCGCGAGGACCAGCGTAATTCCCGCCCGCAAATCAGGACTGGCAATTTTGCGGCCATGCAGTTTCGTTTTCCCGTGAACCGTTGCCCGGTGCGAGTCATGCATTATGATATCCGCCCCCATCAAATTCAAAATGTCCGTGAACATCAGCCGGCCGTCAAAAATCGCGTCATGAACAAGACTGGCTCCGTGAGCCTGCGTCATAAGGAGCGTAAAGGGAGGCTGGAGATCCGTCGCAAATCCCGGATACTCATGAGTAACAATATTCACCGGTTTCAAATTTTTCGCGCCCCAGACAATCAACTCGTCTTTTTTTTCTTCAAACCTCACACCCGCTCTTTCAAGATTCACAAGCAGCGCCCGAATATGATCCGGGTCGCATTTTTTGATCTTTATCCTGCTGCCGGCGAGCGCTCCGAGAATGGCGAACGTTCCCGTTTCAATTCTGTCCGGAATCAACTTCAGAATTCCGCCACCGATTTTCTTCAATCCTTTAATTATGATCGTCGGCGTTCCCGCCCCTCTTATTTTCGCGCCGCATTTATTGAGAAACTCCGCCAGCATCGGAATTTCCGGTTCCATCGCCGCGTTCTCCAAAATCGTTTCTCCGTCCGCTAAAACGGCTGTCATCATCGTTGTTTCCGTCCCGGTCACCGTAATTTTCGGAAAAAATATCTTCGCGCCCCGCAGTTTCTTCGCGCTTATTCTGAAATGCTCATTTTGCCATTTTACTTTCGCTCCAAATTTTTGGAACCCATCCAAAAACATATCAATCGGGCGTTTTCCAATCACGCACCCGCCCGGATGATGCATCCGCACTTCGCCCATCCTTGCTAAAACCGGACCAGCCAAAATGATCGACGCCCGCAATTTTTTCGTGAGTTTATCGTTTAATCTGCTTTTCTTGATTTCCTTCGCCTGAATTTCGACCCAACTTCTCTCCCCATCTCTCTTATTTCCCCGATCCCCCCGATTTACCTTCACTCCCAAATCTTCCACCATCTCCAAAATCCGATTTGTGTCTTCTATAAAGGGAAAATTCGCAATAACCCATTTCTCTTTGGAAAGCAAAGCCGCCGCGACAGCCTTGAGCGCCGCGTTCTTGGCCCCCTTAACCTCAATTTCTCCGTTCAATTTTCTCCCGCCGATTATTTCAAAATAGGACATAATTGGAAGTTTTTTAGCATTGTCATTATAAATTAAACTTTCGATATTATCAACCCAAAACAAAAACCCGCCTTAGAGAGACGGGCATATTGTCAAATATTGCCAATTGGCTAAAAGTAAGGACATCTTACTTTTTAATTTTAAACACTTTTTTGTGTTTTTATTTCACCCTTCGTCGCTGCAATTTCTGGGCTCATCCTTTACTATCGCTTAGCCCAAAAATTTTAGCGGGATTTTATGTATTCTTTTATTAAAGAGCAGATTTGTTTTTTTCTACATCACATCATTTTATATTAATTATTAAACCCTCCCATCATTTATCCCTCACCAGTTTTTTCATCTTTCCCGCACACTAGTGTTCATCTGTTAAACGAGATGAAAGAAACTGGTGAGGGGCGAGTCCCAAATTATTCCTCACCGCTTCCCTTCCTGATTCGGCTGCGAAAACTTTTTGCGACGCCATAGCGGAGGCAAATATGCCGACTATGTCAAAACCATTGTTGGGCTGAAAATAATAACCTGAAAGATTAACTTCCCCAAAAGCTTTGTTGCCAGCTTCGTCTTCCACCTTCAGTGATACCGAGAGCCAATCCTGTTTCGGAAAGACATGGATAAATTTCCCCGAACTGGCAAAAGTTTTTTCCGGCCCGACCTCGAAGACGCAGTTCGGTTTATTAGAGCGCACTTTGATAGCCACCTCCCTTTGTGATTCAGTCGCAAAAAGCTGGTATTCTATTTTCGGTCTGGTCGCATCAACGACAAAACCTACGTCTGATTTGGAAACATGAATTTCCTTTTTCCCGCCAGCGATAATTTCACTTTCAGTCTTAAATACATGTTCCCCTTCCTCGAGATTGGAAATTTTCGCCTTAAACCATCCTTTGTCGTCAGACAGAGAAACCGCAACCAATTCGCCGCGATCAAAAAGACTGATTTTTGAGCCGGGTTTCGCTCGTCCAAACACCTCGGCCGTCCTGCTTGGTATACTTTCGCCTGATTGGGGACTGGTTATCACGGGTTTGTTGAAAAAAAAGCTGTTGTTTCCCTGGCCGTTTTCTTCACTGATTGGCAATTTCGGAATGACGATTTTTTCTTCTTCTTGTTTCTGCTCTCTGGTTTCAACATTTTTCTCTTCAGGTACCGGCATATTCTTGTCCCCGGAACCAAATATTTGGACAACGACAATTGTCTTATTGCCATTGATGATTCCTTCTTTCACCGCCACTCCTATCTCTTTGTATTTTTCGTTCAGAATGTTCGCTCTGTGGGTTGAGCTTGCGAGCCAGGCTTTGTTCATCTTTTCCACCGAAACAAAATCCATCGCCAGATTTTCACCGGCATAGTTATAATCATAATTCTCCTTTTCGATCCAGTGCCAGGGGGTCGCTCCGTCGGGCGCGGTGTGGGAAAAATAGTCGTCGGCAATCATATCCCCGGCTTTCGCCATCGCCGCCCTTGCCAGTTTTTCATTCTCAACCAAATCGCCGACCCCTTTTTCTCTTCGGTCAGCATTGGCAAGACCAATGACTTTTTGAATCGTAATATCAGAAGCATAAGCCGGAGCAGAAACAGCACCGAAAGCAAGAATAGAAATCGCCACTGTTGCAACACAAAAAATTGCCAGAATTTTCTCCGGGTTATTTTTTGAGCTCACCCTATTAATCTGACTCACCCTTCTCACCCAAAATAGAATTTCAATCATTCAACGCACGAGCTCACCCCACTCTAAAATAAATACGATGCTAATCTACTAATCTTATGCTAATCAACGAATTGTGAATCTACGAATAATTTATTCGTGATTCGTAGATTGGCATTCATTCGTTGATTCGCATCACATATACAAAAAAGTGATTCACACCCAAGTAAATCACCCTTCTTGCCCCGTGAAATTGCCACGAAGCGGCACTATTTCATCGGGGTGCAAAACCCCCAAATATTGGATTCTGCGCTACTATTACTATTACTATTATATAACCTTTTTTCTTCTTAGTCAATCGAAAATCCAGAAAATACGGATCAAAGACTTGACAAATTCAAATTAGTAATTTTTCAATATTTTTTTGAACTCATCCGCGTAGCGAAGTACCCGATCCGAATACCAGGAATAATTTTCCCAATTCGCGCCAGCCAGGTATATTCCCGCCGCTTTCGCCCAGGCCTTGCGGTCTCCCGAGGTTACTCCGTCAACCGCCGCGAGTTTGAGTCCCATTGCCACCATTGAATCTTTAATGTCCCACGGATTGGCCGGACTTTCGCCCGTCAATTTTTCCACTTTGCTTTTATATCCCATCCAAGTGCTCGGCAAAAACTGGGCCGGCCCCATCGCGCCGCCCCAGCCTCCGCAACCATCATCCGAATCGCGATTATAACAAGCTCTCCTTGAAACTGGAGTTTTCCCCGGGTCAATTCCCAGTTCATTGCAAACTTTTTTGAAAGTATCCCATTGAGCCGGATTCATGTCTGTCTTATACCGTCCCCCGCCAACATTGGTTCCCAGACCGGATTCCACCCGCAATACCCCCAGCAGAAATTCCGGAGCGACGCTTGTAATCCCCGAAGCATACTTGGCCGCCCGTACCGCTTCTTCAATGGCAATCGGCTCGCCCAGTGACTGAAGCATATTGAGCTCCGCCTGAAGCTTATCCATTTTTTGCTCGAGGGCCTGCTTTTCATTTTGTATCTGCGACACCAGAATATCCTTCATTTCTTTTTCCTGCCCCAGAGACCGCTCCTGGTCTTTTTGCATGTAGCGAAGAGTTTCCTTTTCGGCTTTTTTGTCCAGCAAATCTTTTTTTTGTCTTTTCAACTCATCTCTTATGCCAACCAGCTGATTATAAACTTCCATCGTCTGGCCTTCAAAGTTCTCCAGTCCTTCTACTTTCGAAAAATAATCCGAGAAACTTTGATTGCTGAAAATAATTTCTGATGTGATATCATCCCCCTTTTCGTAAAGTTCCTGCAAAAATTTCGCGAGCATCTCTCTTTTTACCACAACTTTCTTTTCCATTTCGTCAATTTCCGTTTGCTTTTGCGAAATATCCAAATCGAGCTGATTGATTACCAGTTCCGTCTCCTGTATCTGCAGTTCGATTTTTTTGATATCGGTTTCCAGTATTTCGATGTCATTTGAAACCGACTGTTCCTTTTGATTTTTTTCAAAAATATTCTGTTGGTAACCGCTGATTTGATTTCGCAAATTCTCAATTCTGCTTTTCAATTCTTCTCTTTGAACTTCCTTATTGTCCTGTGCGGCAAAAGTAGCAGAAAAAACAATTAATAAACCAGTAAGAACAGACACAAATAATTTAAAGCGTCTAGAACTTAAAAATTTAGAATTGATTTGAAATTTGTTAGGCTTTTGCCTTTGGCAAAAGGGATGGTATAGCCAATTTGACATTTGAAATTATTCTTAATTATACATCACCCCAACAAAAAACACCCGACATCGTATTCCAGATATCGGGCGTGCAAAATTCCCTTTATTGCTTTTTCTCATCCTCTTTTCCTTTTTCTTCTTTTTCTTTCCCTTCTTTTTCTTCTTTTGCTTCAGCTTCTGCTCCCTTTTCTTCTTCCGGCTTTTCCTCTTTGACAACGCCTTCAACCTGCGCCACGTCTTCTTTGACTTCTGTCTCGAGTTCCGCTAATTCCTCTTCGGATCTCGGAGGCGATACCATTGCCACAACTGTTTCAGGATCAATGAGCAACTCAACTTTTTTCGATATCTTGAGATCCTTCACGTAAATATAATCGTCGAAAGTCTTGAGCCTGCTCACGTCAACCACGATTTTAGGCGGCAAATCCCCCGGCAAACATTTCACCTCAATCTCATCCACATTTTTTACCAAAACGCCGCCTAGATCTTTTACCGTCGGCGCCTCTCCGATAAACTCCACTTCCACCATTGCTTCAATTTCCTCGTCCATCCGAACCTGATAAAAATCGGCGTGAATCGGTCTTCCATCCAGAATATCCCTCTGCGCTTCTTTCACAATCACGTTGCGCTCATCTTTTCCCTCCAGTGAAAGTTTGAATACTGTACTTTCCCCAACCTGGGAATAAATGTCTTGAAAATCTTTGTTTTTGATACGCACCAAAATATTTTCAATTCCTTTGCCATATAAAACAGCTGGGATTGTTTCCTTATCCCTTTTTGATTTCTTCTTATTCTTTTCGCGCTTGGTTGCGTCTAATATAAGTGCTGATGTCATTTTCCAGTCAGATTAAGACACTTCCAGATAATATCAAAAAACCGCCGGGCCGTCAACCTCTTGCGCTTCCTCTATAAACACTTTGAACTATGCCCATCATAACCATGGTCGTAAAGAGAGAGCTGCCTCCGTAGCTCAAAAACGGCAGGGGAACTCCTGTTACGGGCATAATGCTAATATTCATTCCGATATTGATGATTACCTGAACAAATATAACTACCACAAAAGAGCTTACCAGGAGTTTTCCAAAATTATCAGAACTATTCTGGGCAATCAAAATCATCCTCAAAAGAATCACCGCAAATAAAATCAGGACAAAAAGAGCCCCGCCTAATCCCATCTCCTCGGCAATAACAGCAAAAATGAAATCCGTGTGTTTCTCTGGAAGAAAATTGAGCTGTGACTGCGAGCCATGGCCCAATCCTTTTCCCCAAATCCCGCCCGAACCTACTGCGACGGTTGATTGAATGACGTTATAGCCCGCGCCAAGCGGATCGCTCAAGGGATTAAAAACGGTTCTTATCCTGTTTTTCTGATAATCTTTAAGAAAATATCCCCAGCTGACAAAAGCCAGAATGAGGCCAATCACAAACAGAATGAGGAGATGCTTTTTTTTCACTCCGCTCACGAGAAGAATACTAATCCATATAGCCAGAATGATTATTGCCGATCCCAAATCAGGTTGCATAAGAATCAGCACCAGAGAAAAGGCCAGCGGAACCAAGGATATAAATATATGCTTTGGCTCATGAATCGTTCTTGAGTGAACGGAAAAATATTTAGCCAGTGCTATGGCAATAATCATCTTGAATAGTTCTGCCGGTTGAATATGAATTCCATAAAAATCAAGCCAGCCTGTGGTACCACGAATAACTTTCCCAAAAATTAATACCAAAAACAATAAAAAAAGACCTACTAAAAATAAAACCTTAGAATAGCTCTTGAGCCCGCGGTAATCAAAAAAAGAAAACAAAAAGAAAACGACGAGACCAACGCCGGCATACATCAGCTGGCGGAAAAAGTGATCCTGGCTCGTATCCTTCCCGTCATAACTAATCGGATAAAGAACAGCCAAGCCCAGCGTAACAAGCAGTATTGTTGATATAAATAACAGCCAGTCAAGTTTGAAGATTTTTCTCATTTCGCATCATCAACATCGTAACTCTGGTATTGTTCCGGAGAGCCATATTTTTTCATGAAATTCTCACTGCCAAAGGCATTGACTTCCGGCTCGATTTCAATACTTTGCAGATCAATATTTTTGGGCAAAACGGTGTTCCAATTAAAAATTACTTCTCTTTCTTCATTGGCTCGCACATCATTGCTGTCTGTCTGATTGACGGCAACTGGCATTCCTTCCACGTCTTTAAAAACCACTTTTGTTGTCACTTTTTTAAAATCATAATTGCTGCGATTCTGAATTTTGGCTTTGAGCTGGGTAGGTTCTCCTATGCTTCCCGGCAGACTGACTTCTCTTCCATATACGACCACGTTCGGCTCTTCGGATTCAGAAAACTTCTGCCATCGAAACGACCTCACATTGAAAACAAAGGATTCTGGCTTTTCCCCAAGAGCAATATTGAATTCAAGTACATATTTTGTCTGAGCTGGCAGAATAAATGACGAGCCATCTCTTTTTTCAACAATTATCCCTTCCTGATTAAGAAAATTCAAAGAGTAATCAAGCCCGGCAACTCCAAATAAAGCGTTTGGATTTTTGATCTTGACCAAAACATCATATTTGCCCGGTCCGGCTGGAATGAGCGCTTTTTGCAAAATTTGGATATTCTCAATTTTTGGAATTTCTTCGCATTTGGCGCAAGGACCGCCGCAATCAATTTTCTCCTCCCCCTGATTACGCTTTCCGTCGGTGCAAGTCGGCTTGGCACGGAAAAGATAATAAAGAGCCGTAGCTATCACGGAGATTATTGCGATATAAACAAGAATAATTGCTACGCGCTTAATGCCTCGCTGAAATGAAGTCATTTGATATCTCGAATTTTCTTATCTTAATACTAAATTATTCTAAGCTGCTTGTCTAATATATTTTAAACCAACTCGTTAGCCCGTTTCAGCCATAGGCTGATCCGCCTTTGGCGGAAACTCACCAATAAAACAATATATCAATAAAACCTTGCAAGTAAGCTGATTTGATATTACTATTAAACCATAACTTTTGAGAATAATCTATGAAAAAGCCACCCAAAATAGAAATTCTTCGCCACTCTCTCGCCCATATTCTCGCCGCGGCGGTTTATGAAATGCTTCCGGACGCAAAGTTCGGAATCGGCCCAGCCGTCGAAAACGGATTCTATTATGATTTTGACCTTCCCCGAACTCTCATTCCAGAGGATTTGGAAATTTTGGAGGAAAAAATGAGAAAAATCATTAAGGCCAATTATAAATTTGAAAAAGCGAATATTTCAGTTGAAGAAGCTTTGAAAGATTTCAAGAAAGCCAAGCAGCCCTATAAAATTGAGCTAATAAAAGACATAAAAAAAGAAAACCCCCGGGCAAAAACCGTAACCATTTATCGAACCGGAAAATTTGTAGATCTCTGCTCTGGTCCGCACATTGATTCAGCCGGCGAAATCAACCCAAAAGCTATGAAGCTCGCAAAAATTTCCGGCGCCTACTGGAAAGGCGACGAAAAAAACAAGATGCTCCAGCGGATTTATGGAGTCGCCTTTTCGAATCCGAAGGAGTTGAGGCAGTATCTCGCGATGATTTCTGAAGCGGAAAAAAGAGATCACCGGAAGCTTGGCAAAGAGCTGGATCTGTTCTGCTTTTCAGATTTAGTGGGACCCGGACTGCCGTTATTTACTCCCAAAGGAACAATTATTATAGATGAGCTTCAAAAACACGTGGAGTCAATCTGCCGTTCTTATGGTTTTCAAAAAGTATCAACCCCTCATCTTGCCAAGATTGACCTTTTTGAAAAATCGGGACACAAGCAGAAGTTCGGCGACGAACTATTCAACGTCGAATCCCACCATAAACAAAATTATGTGTTAAAACCAGTTCAGTGTCCTCATCAAATTCAAATCTATGCTTCGAGAAAAAGATCTTACCGCGACTTACCTATTCGTTATATGGAATCAAACAAACAATATCGTGATGAAAAACCCGGAGAAATCAGCGGTCTCAACCGGGTGATCGCTATCACTGTGGAAGATGGACATTCTTTTTGCCGCTTAGGACAAGTAAAAGATGAAATGAAGAATATGGTAAAAATAATCCGGGATTTTTATAAATCTTTAGGTTTATGGGGCAAACACTGGGTATCTCTTTCTGTTCGCGATTATAGCGATTTCTCAAAATATATTGGAGAGAAAAAGGATTGGGACAAGTGCGAAAAGATGCTGAAAGAAATTTCGGACGAAATGAATTTAAAAGCTATTAAGCGGGAGGGCGAGGCGGCGCTTTACGGACCAAAGCTGGACTTTATGTTTCGCGACACGCTTGGAAAAGAAATACAAATTCCAACGGTTCAGCTTGACTTTGCAACCCCAAAACGATTTAACCTAAATTATATAAACGAAAAAGGCAAGGAAGAAAATCCTATCATGGTTCATCGAGCAATTCTCGGTTCATATGAGCGTTTCTTGGCAATTCTAATCGAACATTTTGCCGGCGCTTTCCCTCTTTGGCTATCTCCTCTTCAGATTGAAGTCATTCCGGTTTCAGAAAAGTATAATACTTATGGGCAAAAAATAAATTCGCTCCTATTAGCTAGCGATATTCGCTCAATTATTCGCGAGTCTTCCGAATCACTTGGCAAACGTATCCGCGCCGCTCAAAACCAAAAAATCAACTATATGCTCATCGTAGGAGAGAAAGAGCAGAAATCAAGGTCCATCGCGGTACGAGACCGGGAAAAGGGGAATCTTGGTGTAATGAAAATTGAGAAATTTTTAGAAAAAATAAAAAAAGAGCTTAAGGACAAGAAATGATTTTGCAATGAAGTATTATATCAAGATTTTCGGCTGTCAAATGAACCATTCCGACGCCGAAAGAGTTTCCGCAATACTCGCAAAATATAAACTTGAACAAGCCTCGTCAATCGATGAGGCTAATTTAGTCATATTTGTCACCTGCGGCGTGCGCCAAAGCGCTGAAGATCGTGTTTATGGACAAATAAACAATCTTCGCAAAAAATATCCGGAGAAAAAAATAATTCTCACCGGCTGTTTGGCGCACCAGAGAGATGTTCAGCGAAGACTGAAAGACAAGGTTGATTTATTTACCATAATCAAAGATTTTCCCAAGAAAATTTTATTTGTCATTGCGAGGAACGTAGCGACGAAGCAATCCCGAACAATACAAGAAAACGCGAGATTGCTTCGCTACGCTCGCAATGACAAAAGCGATTACCTCAAAATCACTCCGCGCTACACAAATTCTTATACCGCATATATTCCTATCATGACCGGCTGCGATAATTTCTGCGCCTATTGCGTCGTCCCCTGCGCCCGCGGACGCGAATATTCAAGACCCGCGGAAGATATTCTGAAGGAAGTAAAACACCTTGCGAATAAAGGCTATAAAGAAATTATATTGCTTGGCCAAAACGTTAACTCCTACTATTGTCATCCCGAGCGGAATCTCGACGGTTTAGTCGGGATGCAGTCGAGGGATCTGCATGCATCAGCAAATAGCAAGCCACTGCTTCCGCACGCAGATTCCTCCACTCCGCTTCGCTTCGGTCAGAATGACAAAGAAATAGATTTTCCAAAACTTCTTCATCTCATCGAAAAAATTCCCGGCCGCTTCTGGATAACTTTCCTCACTTCCCATCCTAAAGACATGTCCGACGAACTGATTGAAACTATTGCTAAGAGCAAGAAGATCTGCGAGTATATCAGCTTGCCGGCGCAGTCAGGAGATGATGCAATTCTCAAGAAAATGAACCGGCATTATTCAGTCGCTCACTATAAAAAACTTATCAAGAAAATCCGCGCGGAGTTTGTAGGTGTCCGACCGCAGTCTGATACGGTCGGCGGTCGGACACCTACAGAAAAAAAGTTGCCCCCTGCCATTTCCACCGACATTATCGTCGGCTTTCCCGGCGAAACGAAAAATCAATTTGAAAACACGGCTAAACTCCTTCGCGAAATGAAATTCGATATGGCCTATATCTCCCAATACTCCCCCCGCCCCGAAACCGTTGCTTGGAAACTAAAGGACAATGTCTCAAAAAAAGAAAAAGCCCGCCGGGAAAAAGTTTTGACGAAGATCCTCGAAAAAACCGCGCTGGAAAATAACAAAAAATACGTTGGAAAAGTAGTTGAAGTTTTAGTCGATAGAAGGTTCGACCTTGAGGAATTCCCCGACGAAAAGTCGGGGAAGGGAAAGGTCGAACCTTGGAGAGAAAAATACCTCGCTCACACCCGCACCCAAAAGAAAGTCATGTTTTCCTCCGACAAAAAAATCCCCGTCGGGAATTTCGCAAAAGTCAAAATCACAAAAGTGAAAGCATTTGGGATGGAGGGAGAAATTAAAAAGGGCCGTCATGCCGACAGCGACAGAGGCCCTATATAAAGTGAAGATTAACCATGTAGCCACCCATAATTATGGTAGGAGGCTACTAGCTACGAAGTTAAGATACTCCTCATAGCATTCCTCGCAGAGTGACTTTTCCTCTACCTCGCCAGTTCGGGGGTTTATTAACTTAATCACTCTCTCTATGGGTTTTTGTTCCCCACAACGACCACAACTTGTTTTATTTCCCGTTTCCTCCATTTGTTTTACTATCCTCCCTTCGTTTGGAAAATAAACAACATTAAAACATAGCTTATATATATAAAATTATGTCAAGTAGTCGTAAAATCCTCGTCATTCTCGGTCCGACTTCATCGGGAAAGTCCGATATTGCCATTAAACTGGCTAAAAAGTTCAACGGTGAAATCATTTCCGCTGACAGCCGGCAGATTTATCGCGGGATGGATATCGGGACTGGAAAGGCGAAGCGAGATCGAAGATCTCGCGTAGTCCCGAATAAATCTAGCGAAGCTAGATTTCGTGAGGGATCTCGCGAAAATAGCAATGCTTTTATGTCTTGTAGCATCCCTCACTACATGATTTCTATTGCCAGTCCCCGTGCCAATTACAACGTCGCCAAATTTAAAAAACAAGCCGGAAAAATTATCAAGGATATCCTGAAGCGCGGGAAACTTCCCGTCATCTGCGGTGGGACTGGATTCTGGATTTCGGCGATCATTGATGACATAAATTTTCCAGAAGTCAAACCTGATTGGAAGTTGCGAAAAAAGCTCGAAAAATATTCCACCGAAAAACTTTTCGCGATGCTTGAAAAATTAGATCCCGAAAGGGCAAAAAATATCGACGCAAAAAACAAAGTCCGCCTCATCCGCGCCATCGAAATATGTAAATCAATAAAAAAAGTGCCAGTTCTTGCTGGCATCCCGAGCGTAGTCGAGGGATCTGGTCAGAATAACAAATATCAATTTCTCCAAATCGGCATAAAATTATCCCGCGAACAACTTTATAAAAATATCGAGAAGCGCGTTAAATTCCGTTTCAAGCAAGGAACGATTGAAGAAGTAAGAAAGCTACGCAAGCAGGAATTAAGCTGGAAAAAAATTCAATCTTTCGGCCTCGCCTATTTCTGGATTCCTTTATATCTCCAAAATAAAATATCCAAAGCTGAACTTATCAAAAAAGTTATCCATGCCGAAAAAAATTACGCCAAACGCCAAATGGCTTGGTTCAAAAGAGACAAAAGAATTAAGTGGTTTAGAAACAATGGCAGTATCTTAAAAAAAGTCTCAAATTATTTAAAATAAATTGGGCCGGAGACTTTGCTCCAGCCCGGTTTCTCTCAATTTTCCTTTTTACAAGCCTTTTTATCCTAAGAGTACTTTCTTGAGAAGCGCCATTCGGACATAAAGTCCGTTTTCCGCCTGTTGGATATATTTTGCCCGCGGGTCGTTGTCGAACCATTCCGGAATTTCGCCGAAGGCCGGATCGCGAGGCAGAGGATGCATCACAATCACGTCCTTTTTCAATTTTTTCACGACTTCCTTGGTTATCGAACAATTGTTTCTGATAAAATCATAATCCACTTGAATCCCTCCGAGTCTTTCTTTTTGCACCCGCGTCATATAAAACACATCAATTTTATTCGCGACGTCAATCAGTTTTTCGTATTCTGTGAATTTCACTTTTTTCTTCTTAAGATATTCTTTGATGTCGTCCCTCATTTTGAGAACTGAAGGTGAGACAAAAAAGAATTCCAGTTTTTCCGAATCCTGATATTTGTTAAGGAGATAAGCAAGAGAGCGAACTGTGCGCCCGTTTGCGAGATCCCCCACAAAGGCTATATTGATTCTCTCGCTATGAATGTTTTTCTTAAGTTCGTTATCATAAAATCTTTTAATCGTGTAAAGATCAAGAAGCGCCTGTGTTGGATGTTGACCTGCTCCGTCACCCGCATTGATGATGGAAACCGTTCGCCCGCTCGCCCGCGCCGCCTCGTCCGCTTCGCGCGCCATTCCTTCTTTATCCGTCCGCATCACAATGGCATCAACTCCATACCCGCAGAACATCGCGATTGTATCCTTCACGGTCTCACCTTTCACAACTGAAGAGAATTGCCGCGCCGGCGGAATAGCCATAACTCTCGCGCCAAGATTCTCCGCCGCGACAAAAAAAGATGACCACGTGCGGGTGCTCGGTTCATAAAACAGGAGAGCAATTCTCTTTTCTGCCATTTTCTTCCAGATACCCTCGCACCATTTTTTATCTTCTCCTGAAACATGATTATCATCCAGATACTCGCACATAATCTGCATACGGTCGGCTTCAGCAAACAAATCATTAAGAATTTCCCGATTGAACTGCTGGACTTCCAAAATTGATTTTCCTTTTAAAGATTCCGTAATTTTATTTTAGTACTTAGGCAGATTTTAGGCCGAGGATATTCCCCAGGCCTGTTTCACCAATCAATACATCACCATGCCCCTCGCCCTCCTATACCACAAGAGGGGCTGTGCTTGCTGCCAAATGGCTCCTCGCAAGACTTACATACCCAGGCATCCCCGGCAAGTTTATAGTCCATTTCATTGATCAATTTTTTACAGCCGTCTCCGAGCGCACAATTGCGCTGATTGCCTTTTGCCAAAATGCACCGCAGATGTACAAACTTGCACACGGGCACATTTTCAGGCCCACCGATAATTGAATAGAATTCCACTTTCACACTCGCCTCCATCGCCAGTCACCTCCTCCTAAGTTTCAGTTAGCTTAACACTATTTATTTAATTTTGCTTTCATAATACCCAAGGCAACTTTGGGGTTAATTTTCCCCTCACTCTCCTTCATAACTTGTCCGAGCAAAAATTGCAAGGCCGCCTGCTTGCCGGCCTTGAAGTCCGCAACTGGTTGGGAATTTTCAGAAACTACTTTTTCCACAATTTTTTCTATCTCCAAATCGTCTTCGATTTGTCCCAAATTTTTCTCCGCGATGATATGTTCCGGATCGGCGCCGGTTCTTACCATTTCCGCAAGAACCATTTGTGCCGTGCTAGAATTTATCTTACTTTTAGAAATTATACTCATAAGTTCACCGAAATTTTCGGGCGTTATCTTGAGATCTTTTATTCCGACTTTGTCATTTAAATATTTTTTCAACTCTGAAATAATATAATTGGCTGTGAGCTTGGCTAATTTACCATCATCTTTATCCCTCACCAAATCAAAACCATCTTCTTTACTCCTTTTTGATTTGGTGAGGGACGAGCATAACTCGCAAGCTTCGCTCACCGCTTCCTCAAAAAATTCCGCTGTTTCTTTATCCTGCGAAAGAACTTCGGCGTCATACTCCGGCAGTTTGTATTCGCTGCGAAATCTTATGATCTTTTGCGCTGGAAGTTCGGGAAGTTCTGCTCGGATTTTATTCACGTAATCTTCGCTGAACTCAAGCGGCGGCAAATCCGGTTCGGGAAAATAGCGATAATCGTGGGCGGATTCCTTTTCCCTTTGCGAGAAAGTCTGCATTTTGCTCTCGTCCCATCCTCTTGTTTCTTGGATAATTTTTTTTCTTTCTTCAAGCACCTCCATCTGTCTTTTGATTTCAAAATCAATGGCTTTCTCAACTGATTTGAAGGAATTTAGGTTTTTTATTTCAACCTTGGTGCCTCTTTCAGTCTTTTTTCGAGAAATAGAAATATTCGCTTCGCAACGCATGTGTCCTTTTTCCATATCAGCGTCGGAAATTCCGAGATAGCGCAAAATGAGCTGCAGTTCCTCGCAGAATTTCTTGGCTTCCTCGGCTGATTCAATATCCGGTTCTGTCACAAGCTCCATAAGCGGAATTCCCGAGCGGTTGAAATCAACGAGGCTAAAGTCAGTCCCCTTTTGATGAAGGAGTTTTCCGGTATCTTCTTCAAGATGAATGCGCGTGATATCAATTCTTTTTTTACCTATTATTAAATATCCACCCCCGCATATCGGCTGGTCATACTGGGAAATTTGATATCCCTTGGGAAGATCGGGATAAAAATAGTTTTTGCGGTCGAATTTGGAAATTTTTGCAATTTTGCAATTGAGAGCAAGGCCGGCTTTCACAACATATTCAATTGCTTTTTCGTTTGCAACTGGAAGCGCCCCGGGCTGGCCCGTGCAAACCGGGCAAATGTTGCTGTTCGGCACCCGGTCAAGCTCCAGCTCATTTTTGCACGCGCAAAACATCTTGGAAGCGGTTTTAAGCTCCACGTGCACTTCCATGCCGATTGTCGGCTCATACTTCATTTATTTTAATTTTCTGCTAATGATCTTTTTAATATCTTCAAAAATATCTTCAACGCTTCTCTCTCCGTCGATGACATAGAAATTAGGAAAGCTTTTTCCCATCAAGTTGTATTCTTTCTGAGCCTTTGCCAGTTTTTTTTCTTTTTCAAAAAATTCTTTCCGGATGCGCGCTTTCGCGATTCTTCGCAGACATTCTTTCGGCGAAACGCGAAGATAAAAAGTTGAATCAGGCGGGCGAAAATTTTTATTTATCTCATAGAGCCATTTGGGATCGAGATCACCAGTAGCTTAGCTTGAGTAGTAGTACCGGATCCATCCAAACCTTCAAGAACAATAAATAATCCTCTCTTTCTTTTTTTCATAAGCTAAATTTGTGTCTCCCTCCCTTCCGTCGTCACTCTCCCGCCCTGCCATTGGCCGCGATACTGACTGCCCTCTCCCCGAACTTCGTGGAAAGTGATATGGACAACCCGTGCACCCATGTCGACTTTGATATTCGATTTTCCGAGATTGCAAAGACCAAATGTGAGCTCACCCTGATAACCGGTATTCACGATTCCATTAAAAAGCGCGAGTCCTGACCGGAAAAGAGTCGTTCGCGGGAAAATTATTCCCGCGATATCAATCGGGAGATTCACTTTTTCCACGGTTTTGATGAGATAATATTTCCCCGGCTCGAAGATATAGGAAGCCACTTTTTTAGAGTCATATTTCGCGACCAAACTTGATTTAGGTGTTTCTCTTTCTTCAAGGCCTAAATAACCATAACCCTCCAGTTCATATACTTCCCCCATCCGCAAATCAAAACCGGATCCTTCAGGATTTTCCAGCTCACGCTCGGATAAGCCTTCAATAAGTTTTTTTTCTTTTATGAGACGAGGAAGTTCTTTGATTCCTAATATCATATTCTTTAATTACGTCTTATGTGTTTCATGTTATGTGTGTTACGTGCTCGGCAGTCTCCTCCTCGATGTATCATCCTCCAAAAAACCCTTGAACCATTTTTTGTCCTCCTTGGAAAGCTTCACTTGTCGGATCCTGACGTTCGCTTCTTCCACCACTTCCCGCCAGTGTTTGTCCCGTTTAACATGCTTTGACTCATAGCCGATTTCATAAACAATTTCGCGGATTCCTGCCCGAACTAAAAGCTTGGTGCAAACATAACAGGGAAAAAGAGTGAAATAGGCCGTGGCACCTTCAATACTGATTCCACAGCGGGCCGCGAGAGCAATAGCATTAGCTTCTGAATGAATGCTTCGACAAAAATCGTATTTAGCGTGATCCGGAGCTTTGATGCTTCGGCGGTAGCATACTCCTTCATCAGAGCAGTGCGGAACTCCCGGCATGGAACCGTTGTATCCAGTGGACAATACCTGCTTATCACGTATAATCACGCAACCGGTCGGGCGCGAAAGGCAGGTTGAACGAGACGCGGCCATTTTGGCCAGGGCGAGAAAATAAGAATCCCATGATGGTCTCTTGAAAGCTGAAGGCATAAAATTTTATTTTTAGTTAAAAAGAGGCACCCCTTCTACAAGTGCCTTATTATTATAATGGGTCATAAAAGAAAAGGCAAAATTACTCTACTCTCGCAAACACCACCACCTGCACTTTGTCGCCGTATTTTTTCGCGCATTTGGGGCAGGTGGCGTACCAGAAGATGAATTCTTTAGGCAAAAAGCCCTTTTCTCGGCAGTATTTCTTGGTTTCTTTGATCCACTTTCGCATATCGCCGTAGTGCCCCTCAAAGAGCCGTATCAAAAATTTTCCGGTGAGGAGTTCTGTTTCAAAAATATCCGTTTTTTTACTTACGGGAATAAGCATTTCCCCTCCCCAGAGGTTATCGCACTTTGAAAGCACCATTGGCTCGGCCGCAAGTCCCGCTTCTTTGATTTTTTCAAGCCCCCGAACGATTTTTTTTCCGAAACCTATTGGCACGTGAATAAAGGACCAGTAGCGGTCTTTGTAAAACGGCTTATCGCGCCAGACGATTTCTTTTTTGTCCCATTCTTCAAGACTTAACCTTTTACAACATTCGTCATTCATAGGCTGATAAACTTTACCGGCAAAACTTTTCGGAAAACTCCCGCGATCATAAACGAATCCGACTCGTGGATATAGATCGGTTGGTGGAAAGAATTGGTGGAGCTTGGAAAAAGTCCGATGACGCCGTTTCCAAGTTTTCGAAAATGCTTGATAGTCGCCAATCCGTTCACGACCGCGACTACGATTTTCCCGTCGTAATTGAAATCCGAATCCTTTTTCTCAAAAATTACATAATCTCCGTCATTAATATCTTCTTTATTCATCGAGTCTCCCAAAGTTTTCACCGCAAAAAGTTTTGCTTTCATGCTGGGTTTTAAGAGACTTTCCGAAATTTGAAGATAGCCGTCCACATTATCTTCCGCAAAAGCCAGCGCGTCTCCAGCTGAAGCTAAACCATAGACCGGAATCCGAAGAGCTCCTTCGAGGCCGGCCGGGAGATTTTCATTTTCAACGAGATATAGCTTCCTAAAAACATCACGCTTCAGCAGATCTTTTTTCTCGAGAGCCTCAACCACCTGCGCGACGCTTTTCACTGACTCGTATTTCATTCCCTTTTTTTGAAGATATTTGCTGATTTTATAGGTTGTCGGATTCCCCTGTCCGCCATCGGTTATTTCCCTGATAGTTTCCAAAATTAAACTTTGCTTGTCTGTTAAGTTTTGCATAGTTTTTTTGGTATTAAGTATTTAGTATCTAGTATTTGGTATCTAATATTTTTTTATTAAAAAAGCTATACGAAATACTAAATACAATATACCAGCTACTAACAATATCACTATATCACTATTCCTCTGTCAGTGTCAATCGCTATTTTGTGAATAACAGTATATTTAGGCTTATATAAAACAAAAAATATCGCGAAGCCCGCTTCGCCAGTAAGGCAAGCGACACCAGGATTTTGAACTTTACGCTCTAAATTTTGAACTTTTCTATCCTTTCACCACTCCCAACGGCCGGAGTCTTGCAACTTTTTGCGCGAGGTCGGCTTCATGGACGACATTTACCACATTATCAATATCCTTATAAGCAATCGGCGCTTCTTCGCCAAGTTCTCCTCGCGAGGCAACCCGAATTACAATGCCCTTTTGTTCTAACTCTTTTCGCAATTGTCCTATATCTACAATTTTTTTAGCTTTTTTTCGGCTCATGATACGTCCCGCTCCGTGGCAAACGCTTCCAAAAGTTTGATTCATTGCTTCTTGAGCGCCGACGAGAACATAAGAAGCCGTTCCCATAGTACCGGGAATAATGACCGGCTGGCCGATGTTCCTGAAATGTTCCGGCAATTCTTTTCTTCCCGCCGGAAAAGCTCTTGTGGCTCCTTTTCGATGGACGCAAAGCATTTTTTTTCCTTGTTTACCCCGTGCTCCTCGAATTTTGCCATATTGTGGGCGACATCATAGAGTAATTCCAGTTTTCCACCGCTATCTCCCAAAATTCTTTTCCAAGCTCCGCGAACATTGTGGGAAATCGTGTGCCGATTGACCCAGGCAAAATTGGCCGCCGCCGCCATCGCCCCCAGATAATTTTTTCCTTCTTTGCTTCCTATCGGAGCATAAACCAATTCCCTGTCAGCGAGCCGGATATTATTTTTCTGCGAATATTTCAAAAATTCCCGAATATAATCCGTCGCCACCTGATGACCCAATCCCCGCGAACCGCAATGGATCATAATTGTCACTTGCCCCAAAAATAATCCGAACTTTTTCGCCACTTCTTCATCGAAAATTTCTTCCACTCTTTGCGTTTCCAAAAAATGATTTCCCGAACCTAATGTTCCCAGCCCGTCTTTTCCGCGATTTTTGGCCCGCTCGCTCACTTTCTCCGGATCGGCGTTTTTCATTGAACCATATTCCTCGCAATTTTCAAAATCAAGTTTTTCCCCAATTCCCTGTCCGACCAATTCCTTAACTCCGTTTTCCAAAACACGATTCAGTTGAATATTATTCAATTTATCCCTCATCCGCGACCCCAGTCCCGATGGCACGTCTCTTTGTATCTGATTCACAAGCGGTAATATTTTGTCTTTAATCTCCTTGAAAGTTATTTGCGATTTCAAAAGCCGCACTCCGCAATTTATGTCGTAGCCCACCCCGCCCGGTGAAATAATTTCTTCATCCAAGTCAAAAGCCGCCACTCCCCCGATCGGAAATCCGTAGCCTTCGTGAATGTCCGGCATTGCCAGAGCCCATTTTTGAATCCCTGGAAGCGTCGCGACGTTAATCAACTGCCCGATCGACCGATCCTCAAAAACTTTCTCAAGCAGTTTTTCATCCGCATAAACCCTCGCCGGAACATTCATCTTGTCCCAGTGTTTTTTCGGAATTTCCCAGAGGTAAGGGGTAACTTTTTTGAGATCAGTTTTTTGCATTATCGCTGAATATTTTTCTTACGACGTCCGAAATCTCCACTTCGTCAATCAAAATATCATCCACCGGCATTCCAGCTCATTCGCCCAGCTGGTTTTGAAAACGGTGAAGTATTTTTTCATCCCTCAAAATTCATTTTCCTATAAATTTTCCTCGTTACCTCCACATCCGCGTTGCAGTAGTCGCAGATTTCCCTGATTTTTCCCTTTTTGTAATAGGAATAAACTTCCGAGCCGTCCATTTTGGTTTTGGATGATTCAATTCCAAAGGCCCGCGCGAGCACGTCGAGCGAGACTCCGCTCCGCTGGCTCCACTGGTTCCACTCATGCATTAGGTCATAAATCGGTTCGCTCCGATAGCGGGCGAAGCTTAAGCGAACTTTTGTTCTCGGCCTCACGCCGTGCACCATTGACCTCTGGACAACATATTTCAAGTCAAAATCCATCACGTTGAATCCGACAAACAAATCCACGTCCTCCGCCGCTTCCCAAAAGCTTTCCAAAATTTTCTTTTCGTCTTCACTGCAAATGCAATGCACCATCCCATCATCAATTGCGTACGAGATGCAAAATATTTTCCCAAAAGTCCCGTCGAGCCCCGTTCCGGCCAAAAACTGCTCGAAGCTCACCGAATATTTCTCCCCGTTTCTTCTTTTTTTCTTCTTCCGAAATTCGTGAATTTCCCGCAATACTTCGTGCATATGCTCCGGCGCGGGAAGAGTCTCGATGTCGAGAAACATTATTTTCTTAGGACTGTTATTGTAATAGTCGTTCATAAAATTATCTACGAATTACGAATACGCTTCGCTTTACAAATATACGAACGTACGAACGATAACTTATTCGTATATTCGTACTCAATTCGTAATTCGTAAAGACCTTCACATTTTATCGGGAGCGGAAATCCTCATTAACCTCAAAGTCTCCGCCAGAACTATTTTTACCGCTTTTACGAGCTCTAATCGCGCGGCCGTTAATTCCAAATTCTCTTCATCAATCACTCGGCATTCGTCATAGAACGAGTGGAATTTATCCGCAAGCCCGATTGCATATTGCGGAAGATGGTGAACAGCGTAATTTTGGGAAATTTCCTCGACGAGATCTGGAAATTTCAGAAGTTCGAAAATCAACGCGCGCTCTCTAACATTCAATGTTAGGACGCACCTAACATCGAGTGTTAGGTTCAGTTTTTCCGCTTTCCGCAAGATGCTCGCGATCCTCGCGTGGGCGTATTGGACATAATAGACGGGATTTTTCTCACTTTTTTCTTTCGCAAGATCCAAATTAAAAGTCATATGCGTGTCGGCGCTGTGCATCAAAAAGAAAAATCTGGTCGCGTCTTTTCCGGCTTCGTCAATCAAATCATCAACGCTCACATAAGTTCCCGCGCGCTTCGACATCTTCATTTCTTTTCCGTCTTTCAGAACTCGCACAAATTGAGTGAGAATTACATCCAGTTTATCTTTACACCCCAGCGCTTCCATCGCTCCCTTGATTCTCGCTATATCTCCGTGGTGATCGGCACCCCAGATGTCAATTAGTTTATCAAATCCTCGATCTAATTTCTCCTTGTGATAGGCAATGTCCGATCCAAAATATGTTTTTTCACCGGTGGATTTCTGAACCACTCTGTCTTTATCATCGCCAAATTGAGTAGATTTGAACCAAAGCGCACCGTCTTTTTCGTAAATAAAATCTTTCTCTCTCAAAACATTCATCACTTCATCCACTTTGCCGCTTTCCTGCAGTTCTTTTTCGGAGAAATAATTATCAAACCTGATCCCGAATTTTTCCATCGAAGGCTTTACGATCTCTTCCAAAATTATTTTTACTGCTTGTTCTCCCGCTTTCTTAGAATCCGTTTCGTCGATTCTACTTCTTAAATGTTCAATATATTCTCCTTTGTATTGCGCTTGTTCGTCTGGCGCAAATGAACGATCCAAAATATCGATCTGATTGCCGGCGTCATTGACATAATATTCCCGAAAAGTTTCGTATCCTGATTTTTCAAAAACATTTGCCAGCGTGTCCCCCAGCGGACCGCCTCGCGCGTTTCCAATATGCACCGGCCCGGTCGGATTCGCCGATACGAAATCGAGATGAATTTTCTTGCCAGTCCCGATTTCTGAATTACCAAAATTATTTTCTGATTTATTTATTTGAGATACAGCTTGCTGAATTGATTTTTCCGAAAGATAAAAATTCAAAAAGCCGGGCAGGGCAACTTCGATTTTTTCGAACGCAAGCAAAGGTTCAACCTTAGCAACTGCTAAGGTTGAACCTTTGCGAAGTTCTTCCGCCACTTCCATCGGACTCTTCCCGACTTCTTTTGCCAAGAGCAACGCCACATTTGTCGAATAATCCCCTATCCCCTCCGGCGGATAATCAACATTTATTTTATCAATATCAAAATCAATTCCAAAAGCGGATTTGATGGCTTGTTGAATAAGTTGTTGAATTTGAGATTTCATATTTTTCAGTATAGCAGTTTTATTGCCTAAAAATCAATTTCCCGCTTTAATTAGAGTATGAGCGTTTTAGCAGTGAACAAACGAGCCAATTACGACTACGACATTTCCGACAAATATGAAGCCGGGTTGGTTTTGCACGGATTTGAGGTGAAGTCGGTGAAGACAGGACACATCAGCCTCAAGGGAAGTTTCGTGACAGTAAAGGGAAATGAGTTATATCTCACCAACGCCAATATTCCTTTATATAAGCACGCAGGAGAGGTAAAAAATTATGACCCAACTCAACCACGAAAACTACTCCTGCATAAAGCTGAAATTGCCCGTTTAATAGGAAAATCCCGGGCTGAAGGGTTGACACTTGTGCCCATTCGGGTGTATACTAAACGAGGTCTTTTGAAGCTGGAATTTGGCATAGGAAAGGGCAGAAAGAAACATGACAAGCGGGAAGTAATACGAAAAAGAGAAAGTGATAGAAAAATTGCAAGAGCTTTGAAATCATAAACGGCGGTCCCGCCGGCACCGTTTTATCTAAAGCGATGCGGGCGGGGATGAACGGTTTCGACAATTTGTTCTCTCAAAATATGCAAGTCGAGCATGATATTGATCTCGTTAAACTCTATATCAACGACTATAAGTGCAAACTTATTTTCAAAGGCTAAGCAAGCATTTGCCAACGCATTTGCCCCTGCTTACGCTTCCGCTATTGCCTAATTCGCGATAGCCATCGAGTCGCTCACTCCTAATAGGCGATCACTCGGTGTCATATATTAGGATTGATGAATTATTTTTTCTCGAGGCAATTCATGACACAAAAATCGGGAACGGCTTGTTAAGGTTTTGCCTGTTTTATACTTAACAAGTTAGTCAAAATAAACCGGCTAAGCTTGTAGAATATTTTGAAGGAATCAAATTTGGACATGGGTTCAATTCCCATCATCTCCAATTCTAATTAGTAAAACAAAACATATAAGACGAAGATATTTCCGTCCCCGGCCGAAATTCCGGGGACCGCGAATCAGAATCAACGAATATATCCGCCTTTCGCCGGTAAGGCTCATTGATGAAAATGGTAAGCAGGTTGGGGTTGTCCCAACGGACGAGGCTTTGCAGATGGCTCAGGAAAGAGAGCTGGACTTGGTCGAGATTGTCCCCAATGCCCGTCCGCCGGTTGTGAAGATTATAGACTTTGGAAAATACCAATACCAGAAAGCCAAAGAGGAACAACATCAGAAAGCCAAGCAAAAAAAGACCGAGGTGAAAGGAATACGATTGGGACTTCGAACCGACGAACATGACATTGAAGTGCGAAGAAAGCGGGCCGAGAAATTTTTATCCGGGGGAAACAAGGTGAAAATTGAAATTCGCTTGAGAGGAAGAGAAAAAGCTCACCAGCCGCTTGCCAGAGAAAACCTGAACAATTTCATTCAGTCAATTTCCGTTCCAAACAAGGTTGAACAAGAGACCAAAAAATTTCCGGGGGGATTCAATGTGATAATTATACCCATTAAATAATTCAAAGTATAAATTCGTGATTCGTTGATTAGCCCGCCTGCTTTGAAATGCCTCTGTCCACATTTGTTATTCC